>Ga0307515_10007625_pt1 | contig 21343 bp, 2 predicted proteins | sample 17_EM_MG_FD_194513 | JGI IMG/M metagenome (GOLD analysis project Ga0307515, IMG submission 194513) | Populus trichocarpa ectomycorrhiza microbial communities from riparian zone in the Pacific Northwest, United States - 17_EM | ecosystem: Host-associated > Plants > Roots > Unclassified | place...
ACTGGGCCCGAGAGCTCGGGGAGCAAGTCGAGTATGCCGTTGGGTCCGATGCCGAAAAAGATGACTACATGCTCGAAGACTTTTTCCTCGATACCTTGGACTCCCACGGATGCATTCCAATCGCATTTGGTAGCGAAGCTCCTTATGAGTTACATTATGTGGGTCAGACGGATACGATCGAAGAGATCAAGGCAGACATCACCGCGCGAACAGAGTCCTTGCTTGTGGAACATCTTGCTCAGGAAGCTTTTAGGCAATTGCCAGCTATCGCCCCTAACGAGTCTAGCGCGTTCATTCGTACATGGTCGGAAAGATGGGAGAAGGATGTGACGGAGATTATCCGAAATTGCTTAGCGGGAGTGTTTGTCAAACTTCAATCCGCTGCAGACACTCAACGCCTCGCCACTGAACTTCCTTCACCATCAAATAGTGCAGCAGTGGTAGGGGGTCAAAGCTTTGGGGGCTATCTGCAGTCCATGTCAAGTTCGAGCGATCCCAGGAATGCTTTCTTTGCGGTTCTGCGCCGGACTGTGAAGGCAGCCACGGAACAATTTCTGAACTCCTGTCCGGCAGTTGAAATATTGAATGAGCAGAAAGACACCTTTAGGGATATATGCGAGCGCGCGATACGGGAAGGCTTTAGCCATCGAGCTGCTGATGCCTTTCGTTCTCAACCGCTCTCGGCTGAAGCTGGAACAGACACAGTCTTTAGCATGCTTTGGGAATTAGCTTGGCCTGGACGATTTCCAGGAGATCTGGACAACTTGATCGCCGCAGAGACGTTCAAGGCCATTTCTGACGACCTAAAGGATGCTGCAAAGCAAGGATTTAGCAGCACCTTTGAAAATTACCTCTATGATAGTTCCTCGTTTGTGCAAAAGCTAGCCTATGAGGTCTTCAGCGCATCTGCAATCAGCAACATGTTCCCTAACTGGATCCTTTCTGGGTGGATTGATCCTCTAAGTGACGACGAGGACTCAGACGACGAAGAGCCGACTTACATCAATCTCATGCATGAATCCAAGCAGCAGACCATGTCCGCAATGAAGCGCATCTACGACGACCGTGCGAATGTCGCAGATGAGGGTACAGCAGTTCAAGCATTGAAATCCACGTTTCATTGTCGAAAAGTGATTCACGATGAGGTCATGGACAGACTCAACCAACCCGAACTAACGGACCGAACCGGCATGGGACCTTTCTTCGCAAAGATGCACTTCGAAGACTGCGATAAAAGTCTGCGCTTAGCATGTTCAGTCCTGCAACACGGTGCTTCTGAGGATTTTGTGGAGAGCCTAGATCACCTGATCCATGTTGAAAACGCTTGGAACTTTCTAAGGCTCGATAGGTCCTGTAGATTTACGATGGAAGAGGATGTGGATAATTTAGAAGAACTTGGAGCTGCTGAGCGACCTTTCCTTATTGGCTGAAGTCATACTACCCTTATAAGTTAGTGTCCTATATGACAATAGTCGCGCGAAGTTGACGTCAATTCAAAAAAACGCCGCGAGTTCGAGCTCCGTTACCGCCGTGGTCTTCTCGCGGAATGGCAAGATGCTGGCGCCGGCATCGCACGACGAAACAGTCGAGTTGTGGGATGCTAGGTCGGGCGCGGTGCCGCAGACGCTCAGGGACCATTCGTACTACGTCCACGCCGTGGCCTTCTCGCCGGACGGCAAGACGCTGGCGTCGGCATCGTACGACAGCACGGTCAAGCTGTGGGACGCCGGGTCGGGCGCCGTGCTGCAAGCGCTCAACGGCCATTCGGAGTCCGTCAACGCTGTGGTTTTCTCGCCGGACGATAGCACGGTCAAGCTGTAGGTCATTAACTCGGTGAAAGCGCAGCAGGCGCTCGAGGGTCATTCGGGCCCGTTAATGCCGTGGCCTTCTCGCTGGACGACAGGACGGTCAAGCTGTGGGACGCCGGGTCGGGCGCGCTGCAGCAGACGTTCGATGGCGGCGCCATGGTCGTAACTTTGTCTTTCTCTGATGACGGCACTTCTCTCCAAACTGATAGAGGGTTATTGCCTATCCTTCCGCTAGTACAGCTGTTTCTCAAAACACAGCTCCCATCTTCCGTTTTTGTCACAGACTAGTGGTGCATCGCCGTACCGAGCGGATCCTTTGGATTCCTTACGAGCATCGGTCAAGCTGCACAGTTCATGGGAGCATTATTGCGTACGGGTGCATATCTGAAAGAGTCATGAGCATGGAATTTGCTTAAGCCTTTCTTAGCCTCCTCCCCGCTCATATCCGTTGCCGATGATGTCTTTATATACTGCATAAATCGCACGAGTGGTGACAGCCGATAAATAATGTTTGATTAGACATGCAAAGGCTTTGAAATCAAAGCATCTCAATGCGATAGCAACTAATGTGATCCACGCAGTCTTTGACGCTGCCGTCGAAGGCTCTTGGGACTAGGAATTTCCTAAAGTACAGCATTGGTACGGTGGCATCCAGGTATGGCGGGGCTGAGGAATACTAGATAATGTTTAACAACATGCCTTCCAGAAAGTTCGACTGGCACTAACCGTATATGTCATAGCTTCGGTGGCTAATGTCTTGGCGACGGGGCTGTGCTTGGGCGGAAGCCAATTTCGCTACTAACTGTAAACGCTATAATCAACTAAGGAAATAAAAGGAGAGTAGGGTAACGGATATATAACTAGGTTCTAATATAGATAGATATAATACTCGTATATATTAAAGAATAAAATAAGTATAATATACTCTCTTTTTAGCCTTTAAAAGTGATTTAAAAGATAAGTACCCTATTTAGGCGTATTTTATTACGAATATTTAAACCCTTAACTATAAAACTTTTACTATAAGCAAATTATAGTAGAGGATTAGAAGAGAATGCGTAAATTATAAGAAAAAGTATAATATACCTATAATATTATATTACTATATCTGTTAGTTACACAAGGTAATATCACGTAGCTACGGTTCGTAGATAGTATAATAATAATTATTATATATATCCTTTCTGCTTAAGGAAGGGCGAGGAGCTTAATATTACGGACGCTTTAAGTACAATATTATAACTACTTGGGGAAGAGTTAGAAGAAGCTAGTTAGTTAATTTAGGCACAGTCCAGGATGGAACCAGTAGAGCTATATGACGAGGAATAGTAACCGAGGTTACGTGACATAATCTGTATAATCTGTAGGATCTATATAATCCGTAATAGAGCAGATAAAATACACGTATATTATATATAAGAAGGATTTTATAGGAGTACGGTTGTGTATTTAAGGACCCTTAGTCCCTACCTAGATAGTTCCTTCCTTATAGTAATTCTTAGAATACAATTGGAGTTAATCTATTAGGCAACCACTCCACCAGTTATTATTACTCGTTGACCTCTATACTTGCATTACCTACACACCTAGCCCAATAACAAGCCTATTGTAGTTCTTGCTATAAGGTTCTGTTACACAATTACTACCTAGTTATAGTATTAATATAGAAGTTAAATAACATGCTACTAAAAGCAGCTACTATAACACTATTGACGGCGGCAACTATATTAGGATTAGGTAACGACACTAGTATAGCAAACACTGATTTATAGCAACCTATAATAGTTGGACAACTATAAGAGATAGTTAACTAGCTAATAGAAAATAATGTAATATTAGAAAATAGGATTAACGGGATAGGCGTAGTAAAGGTTAAGTTACTATTAATTAAAAGATTTTTAGGAGAAAGATTAAAGCTTAAAGGATTCCTTACGCAAATGCACTTTAAGGTCGCGTAAGAAGGAGCTAAGCTAGTAATACCTATAGATCAAATAACGTACGCAGGATTGTTCTTAATAGGAAGGGCACTTAAATAGTTTAAGCCTTACCTTATAGAAATCTAGGTAAATAGAATAACGACTACGAACTAAGAGGTACGGTTTATATTCTTAAGCTGGAATGGATTTATAGAAAGACTTACGCAAATATTTAGAGACCTAGAGGCAGTAACTACGGTGGAAAAAAAACTCTAAGATATTATGTAATAAACCTTAGCAATTAAATATATAACGTAGTTCTAGATATTAGCAATATAAGTTAAGTGGAATAATAGGGCGCTTATAGCATAATATAAATAGGGACTTAAGGCTAAAGTCTAGGACGTAATTATTCTAATAGAAGATGCGGACACCCTAAGGGAACTAATAGATTAGGCAATTAAGATTAATAATTAGATCTACTAAAGGGAACAGACTAAGCGAGGTTAGGATAGAGTTTTATAGTTATATAAGGCGTAGAGTACGTAATAACTAAAGCTAAGTTAAAAACCGTAGTATAGCGCAGAGCTAATAGACCTAAGTGGTACTAAAGAAGCCTATATAAGATAGAGTAAAAAACTATAAAAACCTAGAGGTTAAGGATCTAGTAATTATAGGACTAAGAAGTAGAGGCTAAACTAGGGATCTTAGTAGCAAAAGATATTTAGGCGGACTCTATAGTAAGAAAAATGGTTTAAAGAGGGAGCTTATATAAATTGCGGGAAACAAGGTTATTATATTAGAGACTATAGAAGTAGGCAGAGTTACTATATAGTAAAAGGTATAAGACTAGTAGACAATATACATGTATAAAGGGATAATAATATGCTATAAGAAACAAAAGAGTGTTTAATTAGAAGTTTTATATTTTGTTATAATAACGCATACCAGATTTATAAGGACGCTAAGTACGGCGTAAGCTATTAGCTATAGGAGCCATACTTAGCAGAGTATAAAGGAACCAATAAACTAGTTCGCAGATCGGACATTAAGGATAATAAATCCGATATAGGCAAAATATTTTATAATAATAAGGTAATATAAGCGGTTTACTAGGAATATATAGCTATTAGAGATATTATACTAGAGGTAAAAAATAATTCCACTATAGAATAGGGAATATTAGTAGGGATTAAAACCCTACTAGATATAATATCTATCGCTTTATAAGACGTAAGAGAAGTAGGATAATAAGCCACTTTGGCACTTAATAAAGGCAAAAGGCTAAAAGCTTAAGATTCTTAAGATAAGATAAGAGACGACTAAGATTCTTAAAACAAGATAAGGTAAGCTTAAAAACCTATAATAGACGATAACTAATAAAGCAGAGCAACAGCTTAGTTTAAAAATATATAAATAAGCTTAGGATGAAGTTTCCTATAGGCACAAAACTCTTAAGACAAGATAAGTGAGATTTAAGACTCTTAAGACGAGATAAGAATACTAAGTAAGCCTAGTTAGACTAAGGCTAAAGCTAGGCTTAAGTTAGAAGTAAGCTTAGGATTAAAGAATCTAAGGGGCTAAGAATTTGGAGAACAAATTAGGATACCCATAGATAAGAAGCAAGGAGCTTCCTTATAGACTAGAGAATCTATAATATAAATAGTAACTAGACTAGGAGACAGAAATATAAACCTAGAGGATTTACTAGTAAAATATAGTGTTTAAACTAAAGATCGAAAAGTTAATATTAAGATTAAGAAGTAAGAAAACTTTAAGGATTAGAGCGTAAGACGTAAACTAAAGGAAACTATAGAAGAGTTTAGATAAAGAATTATCGTATAGTAAGAATAGAAACTAGATAGGAAATCTAGTATAGTAGGACGTATAAGGGATAGAGTACTAGTACGTAGAATTACTAATAGGCCTAGGGTAGGCATACTAAGAGTTAAGTGGCTTACCGAACTGGAAAACGAGGAGGATTTAGGGATTCTTACTAGATTTAAGGAACGACATATAAAGGGCTATTACGATATAGTAATAAGAAGATACTTCCTTATAGACAAGCCGTATATACTTTAGTAGCTATACCAAAAGTGGTATAGGCAGAGGCATAATAATAAGTAGAAAGATTTCTATATATAGTTAGATAAAAAAGTTATCTAAGATCACCTAATTACGGAAAAGGCCATAAATTATATTAAAGGAGCCTTAATTATAATATTAAAGGATCTAGAGGAATAATTAGAGGACTAAAGAAGTAAGAAACGTATTTTAGTACCCGTAAATAAAGTTATAATATTTAGATTAGTATAATAAAGGTTTAAACTTAAAAATAAAGATGAGTTAAGAGTTAACCTAAAGCACCTAGTATACTATACGCTATTATAGATTGCATGCGTGGATAATATATATAAAATATATAAAAATTTAAAGAAAAAGAATTAGAAATACCTTATAAGGATATATTAGATAATAGATAAGTAGTAATATAGGAATGCTAAGTATATATATAGCTAGCATCTAGCAGAAGTTTAGAAGTTAGGCGACTTAATATTTTAACTAAAAAGATTCCTTATAGAAGAATATTTAGACGGATAATAGTAGTAGGAATGCCTAGAGAATACGTATCTATAGTATATTAAAGATAAAAAACGAACTAGGTATTGGCTAAAGAACGAGTTAAATATAACAGGATTAAGCAGCTAATAGTTAGGAAAAGTAGAGACCTATAAAACTAGAGGGAGCTAGTAGTAGAGCCTTAGACCCTTAAAGGAATTTAAGGACAATATTTAAATTTATAAGTTAAATAGTAAGATTAATAGTTTAAGGCGCTAATAGATAGTGGAGTAACGCGGAACTATATTTTATTAATAGTAGTTAAAAGAATAGGTTTACTATACAGATAGAAGGAGCAACCTTACCTATTAGTTATAATTTTAGGAGATCTAATAACATATAGAGGAGGGATTATTAATCTTAAAATAGGACCTATTTAGATAACTATTAAAGGGAGATAGATTAAGATATCTTTTAATATCCTACTATTGGGATAGGATATGGTAGTATTAGGTATGCCTTAGTTACAGGAATATAACCTAAGAATTAATTAGATTATAGGTTAGGTTAATATTAGAGATACTTAACGCTATAAAATGCGATAATAAGCTAAGCTGGTATAGTACTAAGTAGGAGTAACCTATAAAGAAACGGAAAAAGGACTAAGTTATATACTAAAGAGATATTATAAGTATAGTAGGAAACTATAGTTACTAGAAAGTAAAAAGCTGTTAGAATATATAGCATAGAACTATAAGATAGAATTAAAATTAGGAATAAGTTTAAGGTTTTTTCTAATCTACAAGTTTACCAAAAAAAGGTAGAGTATTAAAAGAGTTTATTTAGGAAATTTTATAAAAAGGATATATTAGACTATTATAGTTATTAGTAGGATATCCAGTACTATTTATACTAAAGAAAAATGGCAAGTTAAGGTTATGCATCAACTATAGACAGTTAAATAGCATTACTAGAAAGGATAGGTATCCTTTACCCTTAATTAGCGACATTTAAGATAGGATAGGTAACGCGTAAATCTTTATAAAGATAGATCTAAGATAGGCATACTATTAGATCTAGATTAAGGAGGGTAATAAATAAAAGGCAGCCTTTAGGTTAAAGGAAGGACTATATAAACTATTAGTTATATAATTTAGGCTTATAAATACACTAGTAACGTTTTAGAAGCGTATTAATAATATATTAAAAGAACACTTGGATAAATTTATTATAGTATACCTTAATAATAATATTATCTACTTAATAACTAAGGAAGAGTATAAAGAATACGTTAAATGGGTCTTAAAGAGACTATAAGAAGAATAAATGCTAGTAGTAATTAAAAAATACGAGTTCTTTACTAAAAAGACCAATTTTATTAGATTTATTATTAAACTAAGCTAACTTAGTATAGATTTAAAGAAGATCGAGGCTATATATAATGGAACCTTATAGCAAGTACTATAATAGGCTCGTTATTAGGCTAGGTATATAGGAAATGTAAGTATAAAAGTTAACAATGTAATAATAACTGGTGGAGTGGTTGCCTAATAGATTAACTCTAATTGTATTCTAAGAATTACTATAAAGGAAGGAGCTATCTAGGTAGGGACCATGGGTCCTTAAATATATAACTATACTCCTATAAAATCCTCCTTATACGTAATATACATATACTTTATCTACTCTATTATAGATTATATAGATTATATTATATAACCTTAGTTACTATTCCTTATTATATAGCTCTACTAGTTCCATCCTAGACCGTGCTTAAATTAACTAACTAGCTTTTTCTAACTCTTCCCTAAGTAGTTATAATATTATACTTAAAGCGTCCATAACACTATCTCCCTCCTCTTTATTTTTATCCTTAAAGATTCCTAATATCTCTAAGTTATTTACTAGAGGTATAATATCCGTCTAATTAATTTAGTTAATATTATTACTTATTATACCTAAAGTAATTTCTTCTTCTTTAACTGCTTATTACGTTCGCACTATAGCTACAATATTATCTCTTAATAAAATTATACCGTCTCTATATTCTTGTTATTTAAAAGAGGGGCTAGTTTATATTATATTAGCAAACCCATCTTTATAATAACCGTCCTCTTACTTAAAGTATACTAAAGCGAATATTTATTTATTTTATAATGTTTACTTCGTCTTTAATACTAAATATATATAACCTATTACTTTTAATAGTTATTAAGTTCCCTAATTAATTTATCTTAGGGTTTTATATTTAATCTGCTGCTATATAGCTAGATAATAAACTATCTATTACTCTAGCGGAGTTACGCTATTTTTATAATACTAAATAAGAGGCTGCCAAAGCTTAGCAATAGGCCCTTAAGTCTTATCTTATAGTGTTTACTTAGTTAATCTATCTTAAGAAAGTTCGTAAGAAGGTTTATTTTAAGGAGTAGAAATTTATAAAATAGGGTCTATAGGAACTTAGTAATAAAAGAACGGATTCTCCCCTAATAAAGAAGAAAATAGGTCTAAGTAGTTCGGCAACTACTCTTCTTAGGTCCCCCTTAGGTAACTTATTCTTTAGCGATCCTTCTTTATTAATACTACCTAACCTAATTTCTTCTAATACTCCTGTACCTTTCTTATAGCATTTTTTAAATTCTCTAGTAGCTTCTAGGTAGTCTTATTATAGCCTATCTATTTAACCTTATACTATATTTTATTATTAATATTTTTATAGCTAACAATCTTTAAAACTTACTATTTATCTTTTTCTTGTTCTCTATATGTGTCTGCTTTATAAACTAGTAGCTTAATATTCCCGTATACTAGCTCTAGCATTATAATATACTATATAAAGTAGATCTTTATTCTAGCTAGTAGGTTTAACTTAAACGTAACTAGTGAAATTCTTTATATAATTTTAAAAGGTCCTAGTTTAACATAGTCTAACTTCTTACTTAGTTGTTAACTCTTAAAATTTTTATATAGTAGTTATACTTTATCTCCCTCCTTAAGATCTAGTCCTTTAGATCTCTTTATATTATAGTACTTTTTTATTCTTTCTTATACCTTTTTTACTAATTCTATAAGGTCTATATAAAGATTTATTAGCGTCTTTATTCTTTCTTTAGCTTTATTACTTATTTTCTTTACTTACTGTAGTAATAACAATATTCTTAGCTTATATCCGTAATTTGCCTTAAATAGTAATATACCTATCCCTTCCTATAGTGTTATATTATATATAAACTATATAACTAGTAATAGTAATACCTAATTATTCTATACATAATTAATATAATATTTTAGATACTACTCTAGTATCTAATTTAATCTTTTTATTTAACCGTCTGTTTGCGGATAATATATAGTAAAAGTTACTACTCTAACTCCTTATTCCGCTAAGAATACCTCCTAAAATACTACTATAAATCTTAGATCTCTATCTAATATAATTTTACTTAGTACTCTATATTTTATAAACACTTCTTTAATATAGATTCTAGTAATATCTTCTGCTAAGATTTCTTCCGTATATGCTATAAAGTATCCCTACTTTATAAGCTTATCTACTATTACTAAGATTATATTATAATCCTATCCGGTAATAGGGTCTTTTAACTTTAGTAACTTAATAATAAAGTCCTATAATATAACTTCCTATAGTCTCTCTAGTGTTTTAATAGGTTGTAGCCCTCTATATAGCTTATACCTCGCCAGTTTATTCCTTTAGTAATTTAAATATTTTTTTATAACTTTCCTAGCTATTCTTTAGATTCCGTTAATAATATATTCCTCTTAGAGTCTTAACACTAAGCTTATAGCTCTATTATATCCTTAAGTTAATCCCTTATAGAATTCTTCTATAAATTACTCTGCTATACTTCTTAGGATATATATTACCTCTTAATTTTTGTATATATCTATTTGTAGATCTTTTAGTTATACCTCTAAAATTCTTTATACCTAAAAGCTTCCTAGTAACTTATAAACTCCCTTTAGTTCTTCCTAAGTTATTATAATTTTTAGATAATTATACCTAATTAGTCCATTTATATCTTTTCGCAGTAAAGCCCCTAATGGCTTTTCTTTATTTTATAGTTTAGCCTTCTAACTTAGAGCATCTGCTTATATATTATCTATACCCTTAATATACTAAATCTTAAAATAGTATTCTATAAGCATCTCTGCCCATCTAACCTATCTTTAGTTAAGTTTCTTTGTTATTAGAAATTTTATTAGGTTTTTATAATCTATCTTAACTATAAATAGTTTCTCTATACCTTATAAGAATACTCTCTATTCCTTTAATACTGTAACTATACCTAATAACTCCTTATTATAGATGTTATAGTTTAACTCTAGTGGTATTATTTTTCAACTATAGTATGCTACTAGGTGCTATCTGTTTTAATATTTTTATATAAAGTACGCCCCTAATATATAGTCTAATATATCTATTTCTATAACCGTCTCTAGTCCTAGTTAATAGATCTTAAGAACTAGCTCCTAGGTAAACAATTCCTTAATTTTCTTAAATAGTTCTTACTACTCCTTTCCCTATACCCATAGTTCTTCTTTCTTTATTAGTCACGTAAGTGGCTTAATATCCTTTAACTACTGCGCTATAAACCTTCTATAGTAATTGCAAAACCCTAGGAACAACCTTAACTACATAATATTCTCTAGTTCTTACTAATTCACTATAGCCTTAATCTTCTTTAGATCTATACTAAGTTAGCCTAGTTTAATAATAAATCTTATAAAATCGGTTTTCCTAGTAAAGAACTTATATTTCTTAATTGCTACTAGCATCTATTCCTCTTACAATCTCTTTAAAACCTATTTAACGTATTCTCCGTGTTCTTCCTTAGTTATTAAGTAGATAATAATATCGTTAAGATATACTATAACAAATTTATCTAAGTATTCTCCTAATATATTATTAATACGCTTCTAGAACGTTACTAGTACGTTTATAAGCCTAAATTACATAACTAATAGTTTATATAGTCCTTCCTTTAACCTAAAGGCTGCCTTCTATTTATCGCCTTCTTTAAGCTAGATCTAATAGTACGCCTATCTTAGATCTATCTTCGTAAAGATTTGCGCGTTACCTATCCTATCTTAGATTTCGCTAATTAAGGGTAAAGAGTACCTATCCTTTCTAGTAATGCTGTTTAACTATCTATAGTTAATGCATAGCCTTAGCTTACTATTTTTCTTTAGTACAAACAGTACTAGATATCCCGCTAATAACTGTAATAGTCTAATATATCCCTTTTATAAGTTTTCTTAGACAAACTCTTTTAATGCTCTACCTTCTTCTTTAGTAAGCTTATAGATTAAAAAGAACCTTAAACTTATTCCTAGTTCCAATTCTATCTTATAGTCCTATACTATATACTCTAATAGCTTTTCACTCTTTAGTAACTATAGTTTCTTACTATACTTATAGTATCGCTTTAATACGTAACTTAAGCCCCGCTTAGTCTCTTTATATATTACTCCAACTTAGTACTATACTAACTTAGCTTATTATCGCATTTTATAGCATTAAGTATCTCTAATATTAACCTAACCTATAATCCAATCGATCTTTAGATTATATTCCTATAACTAAGGTATTCCTAGTACTGCCTTATTATTCCCTAATAGTAATATATTAAAAGACATCTTAATTTATCTTTCTTTAATAGTTAACTAAATAGGTTCTGTTTTAAGATTAATGATCCCTCCTCTATAGGCTATTAGATCTCCTAAAATTATAACTAATAGGTAAGGTTACTCCTTCTATTTATAAGGTAATCCCATTCTTTTAACTACTACTAGTAAGATATAGTTCCTTATTACTCCACTATCTATTAGCGCCTTAAACTGTTAATCTTACTATTTTACTTATAAATTTAGGTGTTATCCTTAAATTCCTTTAAGGGTCTAAGGCTCTACTACTAGCTCCCTTTAGTCCTATAGGCCTCTACTTTTCCTAACTATTAACTACTTAATCCTTATATACCTAGCTCGCTCTTTAGCTAATGCCTAGTTCGCTTTTTATCTTTAATATACTATAGACACGTATTCTCTAGGCATTTCTACCACTATTGTCCATCTAAGCATTCTTCTATAAGAAATCTTTCTAGTTAAAGTATTAAGTCGCCTAACTCCTAAACTTCTACTAGATGCTAGCTATATATATACTTAGCATTCCTATATTACTGCTTATCTATTATCTAATATATCCTTATAGGGTATTTCCAATTCTTTTCCTTTAGATTCTTATACATCTTATATATATTATCCACGCATATAATCCATAATAGCGTATAGTATGCTAGGTGCTTTAGGTTAACTCTTAACTTATTTTTATTCTTAAGTTTAAACCTTTATTATGCTAATCTAAACGTTATAACTTTATTCGCGAGTATTAAAATATATCTCTTACTTTTCTAGTCCTCTAATTATTCCTTTAGATCCTTTAACGTTATAATTAAGGCTCCTTTAATATAATTTATAGCCTTTTCTATAATCAGGTGGTCTTAAATAACTTTTTTATCTAACTATATATAGAAATCTTCCTACTCGTTATTATGCCTCTGCCTATACTACTTTTAGTATAGCTACTAGAGTATATACGGCTTATCTATAAGGAAGTATCTTCTTATTACTATATCGTAACAGCCCTTTATATATTATTCCTTAAACCTAATTAGAATTCCTAGATCCTCTTTATTCTCCAGTTTAATAAGCCACTTAGCTCTTAGTATGCCTACCCTAGGCCTATTAGTAATTCTTTATACTAGTACTCTATCCCTTATACGTCCTAATATACTAAATCTCTTATCTAGTTTCTGTTTTTGCTATACAATAATTCTTTACCTAAACTCTTCTATAGTTTCTTTAGGTTTACGTCTTATACTCTAATCCTTAAAGTTCTCTTACTTCTTAATCTTAATATTAACTTTTTAATATTTAGTCCAAAAACTATATTCTACTAGTAAGTCTTTTAAGTCTATATATCTGTCTTCTAATCTAACTACTATTTATATTATAGATTCTCTAATCTATAAGGAAGCTTCTTACTTCTTACTTATAGGTGTTCTAATTTATACTTTAAATTCTTAGTCCTTTAGATTCCTTAATCCTAAGCTTACTTTTAACTTAAGCTTAGCCCCCGCCTTAGTCTAACTAGGCATCTATAGTGTTCTCATCTCGTCTTAAGAGTCTTAAATCTCACTCATCTCGTCTTAAGAATCTTGTGCTATTAGGAATCCTTATCCCGAGCTCATTTATATATCTTTAAACTGAGCTACTGCTCTGCTCTATTAGTTTTCGTCCATTATAGGTCCTTAAGCTTGCCTTATCTTATCTTAAGAATCTCGGTTATCTCTTATCTTATTTTAAGAATCTTAAGCCTTTAGCCTTTTGCCTTTATCGAGTGCCAAAGTGGTTTACTATTCTACTTCTCTTACGTCTTGCGAAGCGATAGACATCATGTCTAGTAGGGTCTTAATCCCTACTAATATTCCCTATTTTGTAGTAGAATTATCCTCTACCTCTAGTATAATATCTCTAATAGCTATATATTCCTAGTAAACCGCTTCTATTACCTTATTATTATAAAATATTTCGCTTTTATTAAATTTATTATCCTTAATATCCAATCTGCGAACTGGTTCATTAGTTCCTTTATATTCTGTAGATTTTAGCTCCTATAGCCAATAGCTTACGCCGTACTTAGCGTCCTTATAAATTTAGCATGCGTTATTATAACAAAACGCGAAACTTCTAATTAAATATTCCTTTATTCCTCGCAGTATACTATTATTTCTCTATACATATATGTCTTCTACCGTTGGTCTGGTTCCCTTTATTATATAGTAACTCTAACCATCCTTATAATCCCTCATAAGGTGACCTTATTTCCCGCAATTTATATAAGCTCCCTCTCTAAACTATTGGTTTTGCTATAGAGTCCGCCTAAACATCTTCTACTGCTAAAATCCCTGGTTTAGCCTCTACTTCTTAGTCCTATAATCACTAGATCCTTAACCTCTAGGTTTATATATTTTTTTACTCCATCTCTTATAGGCTTCTTTAGTACTACTTAGGTTTATTAACTCTACGCCATACTATAGTTTTTAACTTAGCTTTAGTTGTTGCGTACTTTACGTCTTATATAACTATAGAACTCTATCCTAACCTTGCTTAGTCTGTTCCCTTTAGTAGATCCTATTATTAATCTTTATCGCTTAATCTATTAGTTCCCTTAGGGTGTCCGCATCTTCCATTAGGATAATTATATCCTAGACTTTAGCCTTAAGTCCCTACTTATACTATACCATAAGCGCCTTATTATTCCACTTAACTTATATTACCAATGTTTAAAACTGCATTATATACTTAATTACTAAGGTTCGCTGCATAATATCTTAGAGTTTTCTTTCTACCGTGGTTACTACCTTTAGGTCTCTAAATATTTATATAAGTTGTTCCATAAATCTATTCTAGCTTAAAAACATAAACCATACCTCTTAGTTTATAGTCGTTATCCCATTTACTTAGATTTCTATAAGGTAAGGCTCAAACTATTTAAGTGCTCTTCCTATTAAGAACAATCCTGCGTACGCTATTTAATCTATAGGTATTACCAGCTTAGCTCCCTCTTGCGCTACCTTAAAGTGCATTTATATAAGGAATCCTTTAAGCTTTAATCTCTCTCCTAAGAATCTTTTAATCAATAGTAACTTAACCTTTACTACGCCTATCCCATTAATCCTATTTTTAAGTACTGCATTATTTTCTATTAACTGGTTAACTATTTCTTATAATGGTCCTACTGTTACAGGTTATTGCGAGTCAGTATCTGCTATACTGGTGTTACCCCCTAACCCTAAAGTAGTTGCCGCCGTCAATGGCGTTATAGTGGCTGCTTTTAGTAGTATGTTATTTAGCTTTCTATATTTAATACCGTAACTAGGTAGTAATTGTATAACAGAACCTTATAGCAAGTACTACGATAGGCTTATTATTGGGCTAGGTGTATAGGAAATATAAGTATAAAAGTTAATAATGTAATAATAACTAGTGGAGTGATTACCTAATAGATTAACTCCAATTATATTCTAAGAATTACTATAAAGGAAGGAACTATCTAGGTAGGGACCATGGGTCCTTAAATACACAACCGTACTCCTATAAAATCCTCCTTGTACATAATATACGTATACTCTATCTACTTTATTATAGATTATACAGATCCTACAGATTATATAGATTATGTCACGTGACCTCGGTTACCATTCCTCGTCACATAGCTCTATCGGCTCCATTTTGGACCGTGCTTAAATTAACCAACTAGCTTCTTCCAACTCTTCCCTAAGTAGTCGTAATATCGTACTTAAAGCGTCCGTAACACTATAGTAAATTAGCAAAAACTAGAGAACGTTACGTAGTTAAGATTGTTTTTAGAATTTTATAATTACTGCAGAAGGTTTATAGCGTAGTAGTTAAAGGATATTAAGCCACTTACGCAACTAATAAAGAAAGAAGAACTATAGGTATAGGGAAAAGAGTAGCAAGAATTATTTAAGAGGATTAAGGAGATATTTACCTAGGAGCTAGTTCTTAAAATCTATTAACTAAAACTAGAGATAGTTATAGAAATAGATATATTAAATTATGCACTAAGGGCGTGCTTTATATAGAAATATTAAGATAGATAGCACTTAGTGGCATACTACAGTTAAAAAATAATACTACTAGAGTTAAACTATAACATCTATAACAAGGAGTTATTAGGTATAGTTACAGTATTAAAGAAATAGAGAGCATTCTTATAAGGTATAAAGAAACTATTTATAGTTAAAATAGATTATAAGAACCTAGTAGGATTTTTAATAATAAAGAAACTTAACTAAAGATAGGTTAGATAGGCAGAGATATTTATAGAATACTATTTTAAGATTTAGTATACTAAGGGTATAGATAATATATAAGCGGATACTTTAAGTTAAAAGGCTAAACTATAAAATAAAGAAAAGCCATTAGGGGCTTTATTACAAAAAGATATAAACGGACTAATTAGGTATAATTATTTAAAGATTATAGCAACCTAGGAAGAACTAGAGAAGGTTTATAAGTTACCGGAGAGCTTTTAGGTATAAAGAATTCTAGAGGCATAGCTAGAAGATCCGTAGATAGATATATACAAAAATTAAGAAGTAAAGTATATCCTAAAAAGCATAGTAGAGCAATTTATAAAAGAATTCTATAAGGGATTAACTTAAGGATATAATAGAGCTATAGGCTTAGTATTAAGACTTTAAGAGAAGTATATTATTAATAGAATCTAAAAGATAGCTAGGAAGGTTATAAAAGAATATTTAGATTATTAAAGGAATAAACTAATAAGGTATAAGCTATATAGAGGGCTATAACCTATTAAAACACTAGAGAGACTATGGGAGGTTATATTATAGAACTTTATTATTAAGTTACTAAGGTTAAGAGACCCTATTACCGGATAGAATTATAATATAATTTTAGTAATAGTAGACAAGCTTATAAAGTAGGGATACTTTATAGTATATATAAAAGAAATCTTAGTAGAAGATATTACTAAAATCTATATTAAAGAAGTATTTATAAGATATAGAGTACTAAGTAAGATTATATTAGATAGAGATTTAAGATTTATAGCAGTATTTTAGGAGGTATTTTTAACAGAATAAGGAGTTAAAGCAGTAACTTCTACCGTATATTATCCGCAGATAGACGGCTAAATAGAAAGATTAAATTAGATACTAAAGTAATATCTAAGGCACTATATTAATTACGTATAGAATAATTAGGTATTACTATTACTAGTTATATAGTTTATATATAACGCAATACCTTAAGAAGGAATAGGTATATTACTATTTAAGGTAAATTATAGATATAAGCTAAGAACATTATTATTATTACGGTAAGTAAAGAAAATAAGTAATATAGCTAAAGAAAGAATAAAGACGTTAATAAATCTTTATATAGACCTTATAGAATTAGTAAAGATAGTATAAAAAAGAATAAAAAAGTACTATAATACTAAGAGATTTAAGGGACTAGATCTTAAGGAGGGAGATAAAGTATGGCTACTACACAAAAATTTTAAGAGTTAACGACTAAGTAAGAAGTTAGACTATGTTAAACTAGGACCTTTTAAAATTATATAAAGAATTTTACTAATTATATTTAAGTTAAACCTATTAGTTAGAATAAAGATCTACCCTATATAGTATATTATAATACTAGAACTAGTATATAGAAATATTAAGCCACTAGTCTATAAAGTAGATATATATAGAGGATAAAAAGAAAATAAATAATAAGTTTTAAAGATTGTTAGCTATAAGGATATTAATAATAAAATATAGTATAAGGTTAAGTGGATAGGCTATAATAAGACTACCTAAGAGCTACTAAAGAATTTAAATAATGCTATAAGAAAGGTATAAGAGTATTAGAAAAAATTAGGTTAGGTAGTATTAATAAAGAAATATTACTAAAAAAAAAGGGACCTAAGGGGGACCTAAAAAGAGCAGTTGCTAAATTACTTAGATCTATTTCCTTCTTTATTAGAGGAGAATCCGTTTTTTTATTACTAAGTTTCTATAAACCCTATTTTATAAGTTTCTACTCCTTAAAATAAACCTTCTTACGCACCTTCTTAAGACGGATTAACTAAGTGGACGCCGTAAGATAAGACTTAAGGGCCTATTACTAAGCTTTAGCAGCCTTTTATTTAGTATTATAGAAACGGTATAACTTTGCTAGAATAATAGACAGTTTATTATCTAGCCGTGTAGCAGTAAATTAAATATAAGATTTTAAGATAAATTAATTAGGGAACTAAATAACTATTAAGAGTAATAGGTTGCGTATATTTAGTATTAAAGATAGAGCGAACATTATAGGATAAATAAATATTCGCTTTAGTATACTTTAAGTAAAAGGACGGTTGTTATAAAGATAGGTTTACCAATATAATATAAACTAGCCCCTCTTTTAAATAACGAGAATATAGAGATGGTATAATTTTACTAAGAGATAATATCGTAGCTATAGTGCGAACGCGACGAGCAGTTAAAGAAGAAGAAATTACTTTAGGTATAATAAGTAACGATATTAACTAAATTAATTAGACGAATATTATACCTCTAGTAAATAACTTAGAGATATTAGGAATCTTTAAGGACAAAAATAAAGAGGAGGGAGATAGTGTTATAGACGCTTTAAGTATAATATTATAACTACTTAGAGAAGAGTTAGAAAAAGCTAGTTAGTTAATTTAAGTACGGTTTAGGATAAAACTAGTAGAGCTATATAACAAGGAATAGTAACTAAGGTTATATAATATAATCTATATAATTTATAGGATCTATATAATCCGTAATAGAGTAGATAGAGTATATATATATTATATACAAGAAGGATTTTATAGGAGTATAGTTGTATATTTAAGGACCCTTAGTCCCTACCTAGATAGTTCCTTCCTTATAGTAATTCTTAGAATATAATTGGAGTTAATCTATTAGGCAACTACTCCACTAGTTATTATTACTTATTAACCTCTATACTTGCATTACCTATACACCTAGCCTAATAATGAGCCTATTATAGTTCTTGCTATAAGGTTCCGTTACACTTAAGGCTCCTCGCCACGCTAGTGCCGCGGCGGCATGTGACGGCAACTTGCCTATATTCCCAACACTAGTAACTCTTCTTTTACGGCTGCTATCTATATATATATACCGCTCGACTAGCGTAATAAATATTAATCCTTTTTACTTACTATTGCCATTATAATATAAGTCTCGCTATTCTAAAATTTGCCTTTTAGTATGTAGTGCTTTCTTACTTAGGAGTTATAAGTAAATATCTTATTTAGAGGGCTATTAAAGCGCTAGTAGTAAGTAAGCCAATAGTAATTTTCTATCCTAGGGATAGAAAATCCTAATTAGCTAGGTTAAGTTAGGGTTTATAAAATATTATACTTCCCCCTTTAAAAAAGTCTTAATAAGAGAATCTAACTAATTAGATAACTTTAACCGCTAGTTAAAGTTCCTAGATATTTTAAGACCTTATATAACTAAGAAATTTCTAGGAACTCCCTTTTAACCTAACCTTTAACTTATATATATAGAGTATTTATATTAATAAACGTCTCTAGTGCCTTATTTAGGTTCGCCTTTATTATTATATCTACTAGGTTATCTTAGCTATTAATTTATTAAATCTTAAAGAGTTTTTAACGCTTATAGGATTGCTAAAGTGCTATAATATTAATTATAAGGCACTTTTTCTTTATAGTACTAAGCTTAACTAAACACTTATAGAGGGAATATAAGTTAGTGTATACAATTATAATAATATTTCATTGCTTAACGTCTGATACGGATCCTACGCGGCCCACGCAGACTACTCCGTCACAGGGGAAAAACTTGTAATTTATAGGAAGAAAAACCCTATAGTTGGGGGAGGAAAAACCCTATGAGCCACCTCAGTAGGATAAAAAACCCCGGTTTGCCATGTTTGTCCATAGCGGTGGCCCTACGGGCCTACGGCTACGTCCTGTCCTCCTTAAATGTTCGAACTCCTTGGGAACCACTGCTTCCTTCTCTAGCTTATCCCAGCTAGGGTTCACTACGTCCCAGCTAGGCCTTGCCAATTAATCGCTGTACTGTTGTTTCCCATATCTTGGCCATCCCCTATATGCTATCTCTTGTTTGACCATTGCCATATACGCCATACCTCCCCCCCCCCTAGGGCCTATCGAAGGCGTAAGGGGGATTCATCTATAAACTACCACTATACCAAAAGGCGAGCGGGACGTGTGTGTATGCCTGGGTATCTTTTGCGCCTAGGCCCCAGTTGCTAGGCCCTCGCCAAGGGTCACCACTCCTTAAGAGGAGACAGGAAAACCGTACGGTGTTGTCCAGGCTGCCAGGTAGTATTCGATAGTTAATGGCGAGTGACCGCATGCTCCGCGGGCGATCGCCCTGGGGGTTAGGAGGGGCCGTATATTTGCTCGTTGCTCGTTCGCATTCACTCGTTCGTCGATATAAGAGGTCGTCGATGCTTTCTATTAGGGGTCGGGGGATGCTATCGAATGCTGTGCATCCATGTTGGATCGTACAGGTGCTTAGTAGGGGAACAGTAATAGCTGTATTGTGAAGGGGTACCGTCTATAGTGGTTTTCGAGATCTCACCATCCCATGTGAAAACTTTTCACTACGCCCCACGACGCATATAACCACCACCAGGCCCACCAGCACGCGCTGTGCGACGTCTCTGCGTTGGCTCTGAGTCTGAACTTCGAAGACCTAGGTTCGTAGCCGTCACCACGTACAGGTGCAGAGTCCGATTTCGACGGCCTAGTGTATACAATTATAGGGATAATAGGAAGTTCGAGTTAATCTATAATTATCTTTAGGGTAGTTCTAATTGCAATTACTATATTAACTCCGCTAACTATTCTATATATCTTTAACGCTAAAAAGCTTTAAGTAATATACTTACTCTTAGTTAAGCTCTAATAGATAAGGTTGCCGTAAATTATAAAGTTATTCTCTCTAGTAGATTTATTTGCGATAATAATCTTATATCCTAACTAGGAGCTAAAATCTTTATTATTTATAAATATCTATTAATAAATATAAAGAGCTTAGCGGTGGGAAGATTAATAGGCATATAGAGTAGTCCCCAATCGAGATGGTTTATTTATTAAAAAAGACGCTTATTTAGGGTAAGAATATTATCCTTAGTAGGTTCCTAGTATTAAGTGGTAATAAAGAGATTAAATAAAGCCTTAGGTTAATAAATAGAAGTAATATAAGCTTTATAAGTATATTGCTCTATATATCCTTACTTTAGAGAATTAACGTTAATAACGTTAATCTTCTTACCTTAACCCTTCTGGTATAAAGCAATGGAATCCTTATTTAGGGAGAGGATACATCTATTAAAGAGTAATAGTGTTATTAAATTAAGCTTTTCCTTTAGCTTTGCTATAAGATTTGCCTTTACTAGCTTATCCTC
>Ga0307515_10007626_pt1 | contig 21342 bp, 31 predicted proteins | sample 17_EM_MG_FD_194513 | JGI IMG/M metagenome (GOLD analysis project Ga0307515, IMG submission 194513) | Populus trichocarpa ectomycorrhiza microbial communities from riparian zone in the Pacific Northwest, United States - 17_EM | ecosystem: Host-associated > Plants > Roots > Unclassified | place...
ATACCTATCGCACGGAGTTAGTTAAGAGGATGTAGCGGGGGGCCCACAAGATCTCACTATCGCCAGGATGTTGTTAAATCGTACTGCAATACATTTGTTCCCCATCCGTCAAAAATTTCAAGTTGTAACTTAGGCACACGGGGTCATGGCTATTTGCCTCCTAACCCATTCAAAATACCGCTGTGCTTACCCAGAAGCGTTCGCTGTGGAGAACTAGGAGGAGCCAGCGGGCTAGTGCATTGTCCGGAATAAGCGCAAAACAGACGTTTCACCACAGAAAAAAGAGACTTTCCCGCTGGAAAGCGACAGCAGGAGAGGGGCTCTCTGTTGTAGATTCACGTTTGGCGTGCTTATGTGCCCGGGATAACGCGAGAGTAGTAGGTGATCGAACCCAGGCGTGGGGAGATAATGATCCGTTTTGGACTGACAACACGTGGTTACTAGTATACTACATCCGCTCTCTTCCTCTTCAGATCGCTTGTGGCTGAACGATGGCGAGCAGCGGCTTAAAGCAGGTGCATACAAGTCGCTTCTCTTTCTGTTGTTTACCCTCATTGACCTTGAATAGTCGTCGTCCCAGACACTGCAACAAGCTCAGACCAATGCTCTCCTTACGCTGCTCAACCTTAACGAACCAATAGATCTTTCTGTTTCAGCAAAGGACTCCTCTTCGTCGACCGGAAAGACCACCGCTTTGAATGTACCTGCTCCAAGTGGTCCACCCGTCTGGAAGGTGTTGGTGTTGGATCAGTTCACGAAAGACGTCATCGCGACCGTGCTACGTGTTCAGGACTTGAGAGATGTCGGGGTAACTTTACATGTGTACGTCCTCCCCCCTTCAACCAGCCCTCTCACTCGGCTGAGCCGAATCTTGCTGGATCTTAGACAACTGCATTCTAATCGACCACCGCTCCCCGATGTGCCTGCCGTCTATTTCGTCGCGCCTACGTTACAAAACGTCCGAAGGATAGCACAAGATCTCGAAAAGAACCTCTACGAATCCTCCCATCTCAATTTTGTTGAACCTCTATCTCGGGCTTTGCTAGAGGAGTTGGCTGCTGTGGTAGCGAAAGACGGCACGGGGGAGTTGATCACACAGGTTGGTGCATCCTCAATCCTCTTCATTTATCCCCCGCCTCCGTCCAGGGTGCCTAATCGTCGTCCAAGTAGGTGTTAGACCAATACCTTTCTTTCATCTGTCCTTCACCCCAACTTTTCTCTTTGGTACCTCCACCACCTCCGCCGGCACCAGCGAACGCTCCCCCACAGCCGGGCCCTTCAACCACGCTCACATCTTATCACACCCTTAATTCTCCTCAAACGACCGAGCAGGAAATCGAGGCCGAGATTGAGAGGATTGCGAGTGGGCTCTTCAGTGTGGTCGTGACATCCGGTTCGCACTTTGAATCCCTAGAGATTCAGACACTCATACCAACGGCCCTCCTTCAGGTCTTGTGCCTTATATTCGCTGCCCAAAGGGGAATGCGGCAGAAATGGTCGCGAGGAAGCTTGAACAGAAGATTCGGGATGCTATCATTTCCTCTTCACGTTCGCATGCTTCCTCGACCTTGTTTGCCCACGATTCCACCGGGTTATCCAACCTTCAGCGACCACGTACGTCTGGATCCCCCCTATTTCGCCGTCATGTCCAGCTTACCGCTTACCCGCTTTAGTGCTCCTCATCCTGGATCGTAACATCGACCTGGTCCCCATGATCTCCCATGGTTGGACTTACCAGGCGCTAGTATCCGACTGTTTGGACATGAAACTCAACCGAGTAGTCATCACACAACCACAGAAACGTTCATACGACCTCGACTCCAAAGATTTCTTCTGGGCAAAGAACGCGTCCGAACCGTTCCCCCACGTTGCAGAAGATATCGATTTTGATTTGAACAAGTATAAGCAAGACGCGGCGGAGATCACCAGATCGACTGGTGTTAGCGATGTGAATGATATTTCCCAAATGTAGGAGTTGACCCAGAAGTTTTATTGAACTTTCGTTGACGTCATTATTCAGTGACTTGACCGCCAACGCTGCTCACCTCAAAACGGCCATTACGGCTCTCCCGGAATTGACAGCTAGGAAAGCCACGCTGGACACCCACATGAATATCGCCACCGCCTTACTGGAGGAAATTAAGAAACGCGGGTTAGATGAGCTGTTTAGCACCGAAGAGGCAGTTTCGAAACAGACCGTTCAAGCAATCCTCGAGACCCTCCGACATCCCAAAGGCGAAGCGACGCCTACACCCGAAGACAAACTTCGGCTGGTGCTAGTGTTTTACCTCTCCGTGCCGGAAGCTGCTATCACGAAAGAGGATATCGTGGAGCTGGAGAACGAGCTGAAGAAGGCTGGTGCGGATGTCGCGGCGTTTGAGTATGTGAGAAGGACGAGGGAGATTTCAAAGATGACGCTCTCGATTGGCGGTGCCGCTACCCCTGTTATCGGCGGTGGGGCAGGACAGGCGGGTGGAGAACTGCTTAAAGGCCTCGGTGCTTTTGGAAACAGGGTGCGTGCACTCTCGTTCGTCAGCAACAACACGTCTTCTAACTCTCTCTCCATAGTTCGCCGACCGTTTGAAAGAGGGCGGTTTGGAAAACTTCATCTCGGGTGTCAAGAACTTCCTCCCTGCGAACAAACTGTTCCCGGTGACTCGTCTGACAGAGGCTCTTATGGAATCGGCCTCGGCTTCGAATCAATCTCTCCAGGAAACGGATGAGTACCTGTTCCTCGATCCCAGAGCGAGCCGTAACGTAGGTGCTCCTGGTGTTTCCGGGGCGGGTGCGGGGGGTACGGGTCGTGCAAGGAGGATGGCCTACTCGGAAGGCACGGTATTCATCGTCGGTGGTGCTGGATACGTGGAGTATGGGAATCTGGAGGAGTGGGCGAAGAAGACGGGTAAGAGGGTTACGTATGGTGGAACAGAGATTATCGACCCTGGAGGGTTCGTCACCATCTTGGAGGACCTTGGGAAGGTCAAGACGTGATGTGATTCGTACTTGTCGGAAGGAAAAATATTTTTCGGCCGTCGGTGCTTGGCCGTTGCCCCCCCAACCACGTCCTGTTAATGTGTTTTTTTTACAGATGATTGGATAATGATTCTACAATATTTTACTCGAGCTACTGTGCCAGCCCTGTTGGAAAAATCACTTTCTTCATCGGAGAGTGGTGGGGTGAAGTAAACGATAGAGATAGATACACTTCGCCAAATCTCATTGTACACAACGCTGTCACACTCACTTCTTCCTATTGCCCTGCATGGCGAGGATTTGCACGAGGCGAATGCTATTGGTAATTGTCAGAACTCAAAAATGTAGAGAAGGCGGGTGCAGAACACATACAAGATATTGATCATATCGAGCTCGAGTCCGATGGACTCCCTGATAGGATCCCTGGTGATAGCACCCGCCTCGGCCATACGAGCGTGATGCAAGATCTTCTGAGTGCTGACGAATGTGATAGATTAGCCTCCGGGTTTCCCCCTCATGAAGGAAGACGAGACGCACTCGTAGAGAACGAAACCGCCAAACACGGCAAGACCACCGTACAACGAAATCGCCTCAGTGATGGCCAGGCCGCGCATACCCAGAGGAAGCGCCATCGGGGCGAGGGAACTCAACGCCACGACGGTGACACCGGCCAGGAGGGGACCACCCATATACAGATATTTGTCATTCTTCGCTGTAGCCCCCACGTAAGAAAGGGAACCGACGACACCGCACGTGTACAGCGCGGCCCGTCCCAACAATGCGGGAGACAAAAAGAATAGCGGGCTAAGTGTGGCAGCTTGGAACCCGTTGAAGCCCTAAACAAAACAGATGTGAGACCTGGAGGACCGGAATCGCGTGACCAGCCGCGGTGCACGTACCAGCCACAATGCGTGTTTGAGGAGGGGTCTCTCGGGCGAAATGGTCATCGCGCCCCACATAGTTCCGATCGAGCCAACCAAGCTAACACCAAGGACAACCCCTAGAGAGAACCGTCAGCTATTGCTGTGACATACCCACACCACAATCTACGACTTACACGGGTTGGCAGACATGATTCTCACCGCGGCACCAGACCTAAACAACGACCTCGCAGCAAGTGCAGTGAAGAGGAGGCCTCCGCCAGTATACTGGAAACTCTCGTTCAGATACGATCTCTCCGCCGGGTTCAAACCATCCCTCGTCTCGCGGTTCAGAAACACGTTAGTGGCAACGATTGTTCCAGCAACGGTAGCCTAAACCAAATGTGATGAGCACTTCCCGAAACATTCGAGAACACTGCGCAAACTCACCGCGGTCACAGCATACTTCTTCCACGCCTCAGCCTGTGTAGGACGTATAGTCACCGCAGACGAGTCCGTCATAAAAGTTCTCGAGCATCTCGACCAGAACGACGAGGGTGGAACTCGAGATCGGCTCGAAGCGACGTTGGAGTAATTGGTCGTAGCTTTGGTTCCGAAAGAACTAAAGTTTCGAGTGACCGGTCGAAGGGTTACAGTGGCCGATTTGCCCAAACTCAACGGCCGCGCCGCGAGAACCGTAAGTCTTAGCATGATGAAACTGCTGGTAGTTGGATGAGAAGAGATGGGAGTTGGTGGAAAGGTTTGCCGTAGACTTGAAACGGGTTGACGTCGTGCCCTGATCCGAGACTCCGATGGCGCGTCTTGTCGGCATTCTTCGACGGACGTTTCCGGTGACTGACTCTCACGCTTACTCATCCTTGTGGAAGAGTCTCGAACTCATGGAAGTAATGTCGACCAAGGCAAAAGATATTATTCTGGTACAGCTGGATAGAATATGTCTTAAACGATAGCATCACGACTTCTTGAGGGTCAACTTCAGCTTGGGAACAGATGATTCACCATCACCCGTCACGTCAGGAGCGGTAAACGGCGGGCTCGTGGCAAGTGGCGACGGCACCGCAGCGGCATACCCGAATTGGGTTTGAGCACGTATGGAAGATGGCCCAGGGGTGTTAGCGGGAAATTCGGGGCCCTGCTGGAAGCCGGGACCGCTCCCAACCGTAGGTGTTTGTGGCGGGCTTGTGTTGGCAGGTGTCAGACTTGGCGGGGCGGCTCCATTATATTCCGCCCACTTAGGACATTTACGGTTGGTCTCTGTTCGTAACACCATCAATCAGTATGGAGTTTGTGATAGGAGGTGACAAACATACTCATATGGCCAACTTGACCGCAGTGTCCACAACGACGCTAGGGCGGAGCGAAGGTCAATCAATACGGAAAAGCGACGACGCGAGACAAGAGAGATTTCCTCACAGTTGTGTCAGCCTTCACCACCCTATTGATTTGCATCGGTGTCCCTCCTTCCTTGACCAGCTTGGCATTCTTCCTGTGCAAACGTCGTTCCTGGTTCTTCTTCATCCTCGCAATCTCCTCTTCCAGCCTGGAACGGTTCCATCAGCGGTGACTACTGATTGCAACAGAGATTGAGGGCAAGCATACCTCTTCTTTGCCCTTGCATCCTTATCAATATCGCCTGTGGGAGCCAGAGTGTTCGTCAATTGAGCTTCCTCTTCGATAATCTGACGCTTCTTGAGATATGCGTTGATAACCGCTGGTTCTCTAACGATCTCGGTTTCCCACTCCCCAGCCACCTAGGGCAGTTTTGGAGGATCAGCGGATTGGGTCCTAGTCCGAGTCGGAGGAAGCGTGACTTACAAGTCTACGAATGCGTAAAACCCGGCGCGGTCCGTCAGGACCTAAACTAGTCTCTCTATCCCGATCAACGGAGGACCCTCTACTCAAAGCGAGAGATGGCATCGCGGACGGACCAGTTCCGGGGGGAGAGAACCCCGGAGACATGACAAAATCCCCACTGACCGAACCTTGACGCTGCGGGGGTAGGGGCTTCTTGAAGGTCTTATCTTCCTCAACGACATCCAGCGGTGGCTCGTCTTTTCGACTCAACGAATCATGCTGAGCCTTCCAGATACGTTCGATTTCGGATTTGTAAATGAGCTGCTGTTCAGCGACATTATATCTGTGGGCAGATTTCGGTCTATTTTCCGCCTCGGCTACCAAGGGAACGAATGGATCAAGATATCTCCGACAGACACGTTGAACAGTTGACCTACCGAGTTTCTCCGCATAGTCCTCTCCCGCCTTGACGAAAATATCCTTCATGGAAACCCGGACGAAACTGAATGCCTCTCCTCGGCCGGTCGGATCACCTTCGCCGTGAAGCCGCAACATAGCCTTGGCTTGAGTTGCGAGCAAGAAATTCTTGGTGGTTATCCATGGAGCCAACTGCTGTTCGATCGACAGATTAGATTCATCATCATCCTTGACTTCGCTGGTGATTCCATAACCGGCGTCTTGGAGATGCCGTTGTCCGACTTGCATGGACTCTGAGAGAACAACCTGTTCCGGGGTAACCATCTTTAGCATCTCGGCTTGAGATGGAATGGGCCAGTCGGATTTCAGGCGCCAAAATCCTTGATGTGGACCCCTTCGGTTGTACTCCATGAATTCCTGTCGGTATCGCAAAATGAGTGTCAAGATTAGAGAAACGCGGGGGGATAATCGGACCTTGAGCCTTTGTCTCATCTGCAACTCGTTCTGGTCCGGAAAATATTTCATCAATCGTGAGATCTTCAGCCTCTCCTCCTTGGTTTTGGCTAATAGCTTGAACGCGATGGTCTGCAACCGATGCTTGATTGTATTGGTGATTTTCCGCGAGTGGGGCCCAGGAACTTCGGTCACAGGGTACGTCTGTCCAACAACGAATAGGTTCTTCATCTCCCGAATATAGTACTTGGTGTCACCCTTGATTGTGCTCCTAGGAAACCATACGTGCGATCAACGGAGGCCAGGGTTGGGCAAGTGGAGCTAACAACTCACTTGATGACAAGAAAATCAGTGGCATATGGTTTATGCCTGAACAAGGGTGCCCTAACTAGATTGTTGTATAGCGCGGGGATGTTCTGGCCAGGTGCAACAGAACCAAATTTCATGAATGGGGATTCGTCTTGAGGTTCAAGCACAAATGGAACACCAAGGTCAAACTATGCTCATTGTGAATGGCCGAAAATGATCTGCACATGGTCCTCCACACCTTGGGAACGTGTTCATCCTTATCGTTCTTCTTTCGATAGTAGTTGACGAGGATGCCGCCCATGCCGAGATTCGACAGAATTGGGGGGTGTTCTTCCTAGAGGAAACTGACTGGTGAGTGTAACGACCCTCCCAGAGTCCGGCAGAGGCCGCACCGAATATTCTAGCAACACATAGTTGCTGGTGTCCTTCAGACTCAGGTCTGCCGTTCTGTGGAGGCCTTCGCTGACGTTTCCGCCTTTACCAACCTTCCTGCCGGCCCTGTCCTTTTTCTTCTTTGCGGATCGGACTTTGTTGAACTTCAATTCAACGTTCGATGGAAATTGTAACGCTGGACGGTGGAACGATCTCGCTTCCTGCTTATTAAGCCGCGTCTTGTACTGAAACGATATGGTAAGAACGGAGACCCTTGGGATTGATGACCTTATGACATACAAAGGGCAACTGCAGCTTCTGTGCAGGGTAAGCGTGTTCCACGACAAGTTGACCAAATGTCTGCCTGACGCGATGGCGAATTCCGTCTTTGGAAACCTCGTAGAAATTGTCATTTGAGAGATTGAACTTGTCCTTGGGATGCGGATCCAACCGATGACGCTTCCTAAACCTGAACGTTTCGGCTGTGGACGAAATCAAAAAGAGATCAGAATAGAAAGCGGCATATAGCGCACCAGGCAAGCGTTCTTCTGGTACCTCTTCCTCATTGAGTTCTAGGGCAGTAAAATCACGGAAAGGAACGGTTGGGTTCCAAATGATGCTTTGGGTCCAGGCACCAGATTCTAGAACCTTGTTTGTGGGATTTGTAAGGTTCCTATCGGCAGGAACGGACCCTTGGGAGTGGGTTTGCTCGTCGGAGTCCAACACTATCTGGTCCTCCCAATTCGAAAGTAGTATTAGGTCGAGTGACCTGTCACCAAGGAGAAGAGGAGCAGCGAGGCCAGAGTTTTCACGTTCCTGGCACAGGGTTAGCGGTACCGCGACGATATGCTATGAATACACACCCTCATGGCACGCCGCAGATCATGTTCAATGCTTCCAGATGCCACGACCTCTTCCACGCGTTTAAACTCCACCTGACGTTCAGCATCACCCACGATGCTGCGGAGGTATCCCTTCGGAATCTCCTTCCTTCGAGGATATACCGTTTCCACTTGAGGCACATGTAGGTTCAGTTTGTGAAGACCATCTCAAACACTCGACAACTATCGCATACCGTGGAATGGTCGCTTTGAAACCCGAGACTTGTGTATCGAAACACCCTTGAGTAATTCCGTAAAGTCTAACACCCTGCCCTTCTCGAACGTCGGAAATCGTTCGTAGACCGTTTTCGGTCGTTCGACGAGACGCGTAACCGTCTTCATCCGTTTGGGTGGTCTCTTCTCCTCCAAGGCATCCTCCTCTTCCATCTTGACGTCAAAATCATCTTGATCATCCTGCAGCTCTGCGTCGACTTCGTCTTCGTAATCCTTCCCTGCACCGCGTCCGACCGCGCCATCATCATCGCCGTCCCATTGGTCGTTATAGATCTCGTTCGAGGAGAGGTTGGCAACGCCAGATATGCCGAGTCGACCAGTGAGATTTGAGCCTGAAGGAAGTGACAAATCCGTGAGAAGGTGGTTGAGAGAAAACCCTGTGAGTGCGGAAATCGCGCTCTGTTCTTCCTACATGGCGTTGAGCGCGTCGGAATGAGAGAGAGGGTTAGAGTATCATACCGAAGCCATCCTGCCGGACCGGTTGTGTGGAAGTGACAAGATCGGTGGTGCACGTGAGCGGCGCGCTACGGGAACATCTTTGACCACGCCGAGCCACGCCACGAACAGTTAGCGTACGACCGATTCCACTCTTTTCTGACCCTCATACACCTCCAATACTTGTGGCTAGAGACGACTCAGGCAATGGACAAGGAGCTCAGCGACAGCCTCGAGGTTTGTCTCGTTTAAGACTGGTGGTTCTATTGCCAATATTTCGATAGAGCTTTCGCGCATCGGTTGCTGCTGAAGCAGACCGCATCATCTACCGTACCTTCCCAACAAAGGTGAGCGGATCCGGATCCTAGTTGACCCGCAACTTAACGCCACTCAGATATTGTAACAATCCATTCCACCTTTGTCCGCGTTGCGCCACACCTAACCACCTGTTCCGGTAGAGAATTACAGAAGCGCATAGACGAGATCAATGCTCCATCATCCATCTATAACCCTTCACGGCCTGATGCGATGACCGACGCCACAGTCTACAACCCCAATCGCGACTTAGACCAGAAAGATATCAAGAAGCGCAAACGGGGTTTGGATGGGGAAGTCGTTAATGGCTACGACGTCGATGAAAACGCTGGGAACGGTGCTGTGTACACGGGTCATGTGAAAACAAACGCTCACTTACGGTCCATTCACATGGAACTCAAGGCAGAGTACGAAGAGTTGGGAAGCCTCTGTGTGAGCTTCTCTCCGATGAACGGACCTTGACACGCGACTGAGAATTGCCACAGGAAAAACTGAAGCTGTGGGTGAATCTGACGATGCCCAAGTAGGTTTGGTATTGCTCTTATCTCTTCTCCGTCTGACCGGGGATCTAGGATCGAAGAGTAGGTGGCCGTTATCAAAGAAATCAGCACTCGCTAACCCGATTGTTGTGCCCAGTGGCGACAATTTTGGTAAGTTATGGATATTCCGATGTATAACGGGTCTCACGCGTCTTCGTAGGTGTCGCCGTCCAGGAAGGTATCTTATCCAGATTCCATCAGTCCCGGGCAGAGCTGAAACCCGGGAATAGAGGTGACAAGTGAGCTGCAGCGGGCTCAAGAATCAGTCACGAATCTCCGTGATGTTGCACGGCAACACCACCTCTCTCGTGCAAAGATATCCTCGAAGATCCTCAAGTATCCACACGTCGATGACTATGCGGTACATATGGTCATCATTCACCCTGATGGTCCGCCCATTAACCTTACGGTGTTGTAGATTGCTCTCCGAGAACATGATGAGAGACAACTGTACAATGCACGGCGCACATTACATGATCTCCGAACTATGTACGCCGTGCTCACCGATATCATCCACAAGAATATCGCAAAGGTGTTTTCAGTCAACTATCTGCACCATTCCAACCGTTACCGAGCATTCTATTCTCGCTAGATTCGATTTCCCAAGGGCAACAATGCCGCGTCGCTGTACTGAACACTCGAAGCACCCAGTCAATGGTTGTAAATCCCCTACCCCACACTTTTCCGCACATGTGACGTGCTGGGACTTGCCCATATTTGGTAAAGGAAATTTCTCGATCGCCGCCTCCATAACTTCTGATTCCTGGAATGCAGTCATGTAGCGTGCACAGATGCCTATTACGATACAGAAATGATATCACATGATATCGATGGCAGTACCCTCTTGAGTGTTCACAAGACGCTTGGTGATCTTGAGAGCTCTCCTCGCAACCAGAAGCCTGCCCTTCCTCGCTAGCTCCATCGACCACTGCGCGGTGTTTCATCGGGACCCTGTGAACAGATCTTGGGTCCGTTTGTCGGAACGCACGTCCTAGCTCCAGACGTCTTTCGCATGGCGCGGATGACGGAGACAGCCTGGGAACCCTCAGACCGAGGGTACGTCTATCCCTAGAACAGATAAACGGTGCACTGGAGCTGGCCCGGACTGGGCTAGACCAAATCGCCACCAACTTCGATTCCTCCCCCCCCCCCGGAATGAAGTAGGGAGAAGCCCCGATGATCGTTCTCGACGAGGTTCATCCTTCGTTTGGTGAAGTTTCCTCCACCGCGTGCTGTCCACACATGTAGCCGCCGCAAGCTTTCTAATTCCGGGGAATCAAACCGGGGTTCTGATTTATTTTCTGATTCGTCCATCGAAGCGCCAGTATTCGACACATGTTTCGCGCTCCGGGAGAAATATGATGCTGAGACAGTGAGTGGGGGACGGGATTTTCTTCCTAAGTCCGTTCCGGAGTTCCCCTCAAATTCGATATGTACTCTGTAAGCGAGGCAAGAATTTTTCTTTCCGTTCCATCGGGGTCTGTTGCGGAAACACGGATGGTGTCGCACGTATTTATCAGGCAACAGCATTATGTACCTACTCTACATACGGGTAGTAATGATAACGATGGGTGCGACCGCGTTTGTCAGACAGAAATAGTTTTGAAGATATTGAAGCCATCGAGAGCGGTGCTGATGACAGCTCCGGGGATCTGGGGGTGCCAATGGACCTCCTTAACGTCCTTCTGACCCTGGTGAACAAAGAGTAATTGTGGTGGGATGTCTTGTTCGTTCGGACCGTTGATCATCTCATCATCATCATGCTCGACCGCGAGGTCCCAAAGAGTGACCTGGTCGTCCGCGCCGGATGCCACGAAAATTGAATCTTCCGATGGGTGCCACTCGATGGAGGTTATCGGGGCTCGATGCCAGTTGAATGATGCTACTGGTGCCGGATCTGAGGCGGTAGATCTACGAAACACGAAGGGATTGGAAGTGTGGGTTAGTGAAAATGCATCTTCATTCCAGCACATGGCCGTGATGGAAAATTTACCCCTTCTTTTTGATGTTTCTAAGGTCCCACGCTTTGATTTCGCCTTCGTCGCCTCCACTAAGGAGCAGATAGGCGGTCAACTTGTTCCAACTGATGACATTAACATCAGACTCATGTGCCCGGCCAATCGCGGTCGCGCTTTTTTTGCCTTTTATTCTGACATCCCAGATCTGGATGGATTGATCGGCTGAACAGGAAGCAAAGACGGAAGGCTCGGAAGGACTCCATTGGAGGTCTTCCACCGACGAGGTGTGGGTGGTGAAGGGTTGTGACAAGGGGATAAATCCGGCTTGGCCGGTCGTTGTCAGATAAATCTTTGAGTGAATGTCTCCGGTAAGCAACCTGAGGGCCGACGGGTTAGCGTCGCCAGACGAAGCCCAGTCCATTGCGAAACCTTCGGCGCGACCATGGGATGGGATGGTAAATACTGGGGAGTTTGTACGGTTTTTGTCGTAGGTATAGCCGGGCGTGTCGAGAGACTCGAGGAGAGGCCGGACATCCCATATATAGACCTTTCCCGTCTCGGCCCAAGTGGAGACATAGTAGGGTTGGGAGGCGGGCGGCAGGGGGGTCGATGTAGGGAGGGGTTGAGCCCTAACGCGGTTAACACCGCCAAAGTGAGGAACGGATCTGAATTCGAGGAGGGCGTCCTCATCTAAGGCATCCGCATCGTCATCGTCATCGGAATCAGAGTCATCTGGGATGAGGAAGAAACTGAATTAGTGTTGAACAGGAACATTGACCGGGAGCGGCATCTCGACTGGAGCGGATAATAACCGGGAGAGACTTACCTCCGTCCTTTTGAGTTCTGTGGAGAGCGGACATCTTGTGAACCGAGAGTTCGTTATCTTTTGCGGATGGTGCCTGTGTTCCGGCAACGATGTATGCGGTGGCGGGGTATCGTTGCCGTTGATCGCCTAGATTGTCGCGGAGGACATCAAAAGATAGGGAAGGCCATTTTACCTGCATGGAATGGCGCATTTCGTAAACGGAGTCATCGGGTTGTAAAATTTCGTCTTTTCCGAGGGTGTGCCTGCCGGGGATGAAAGCGTCCGTCCCGGGCAGGCTTGGGTGATCTTGGTCCTCGTCGTCCTCGTGGATGGTTTCCATTGTGTCTTCCTCGTCGACTTGCATGCCTAAATTGGAGCTGTGAGATAAAAAATCAGACGCTCCGATGCGTCCGGTGGTAGGGTGGACAGACCGTCGGGATCGATTGCAGGATTTTGAGCGACCTCATCGTCCTCGATCTCGTCTTCCCAGGCGTCTTCAAACTCGCCCATGTCGTCTGTTACAGACTGACGCCGGCCGCCGGAGGAGCGTGTTTTGTGGAAGGGCTGATCATCTGAATCGGTGGTTGTGTGCAGCTGGGTGTGGGAGCGTTTTGACATGGCGACGTTGCGGAAGGGAGAGAGGGAAAAAAAAAGATGGGGAGAGGGACAGAATTTGAAATGGGGTTATGATAGGCTAAGAATGAGAAAATGTAGTCGGATTAGATTTTTGCTTATACAACATTTGTTACGCATGTTTTAAAGGGAAAGAGTGAACCCCCGGATCGGACTGGTGCTCATCCACCGACCATGATTATCATCCACGCCCTTCTCAACAGTCCCCCGAGCCGCCGGGTCCCATTTCGTATATAAATCCCTCCCCCCATCCTCACCACCTCTCCCCACGCCTCAAACTGCCACAATGCGCCCCTTCCTCTCTATCGCTGCCTCTAGTCTGGTATTCCCCTCCTCTCTCTCACCCCGCTGAACCCCTCTCATTCCCCAACAGTTTACCCACTACGTCTTCAACAGGCGTGAGCCAAAGACCCCACAGCCAGTCTTGGCCACAATATTCGTAGTCCCGGCGCTTTGGTCTATCGTTCTCCTTCCCCATTTTGCCTCCCCGCTTTCAACCGTCCTCTTCTCGTTCACCACCTACTTTGTCGTCCTCGCACTCTCTATCGCTTGTTATCGTCTCTCTCCATTCCATCCCCTCGCATCGTTCCCAGGTACCCCCATCAGCAAGCTCACAAAGTGGTGGGGCGTCTGGGAAACATACGAGGGCCGCCATTACCTACGTGTCCACGAGCTGCACAAGAAGTATGGTCCAATCGTCAGGGTCGGTCCGAACGAATTGTCTATCGCGGATGTCACTGCGATTCCCGCCGTTCTAGGCTCTGGTGGTTTGCCCAAGGGTCACTGTATGCTCCCTCTCACCATGTCATATCGCTTAAATTTACTGACGTACCCTCTCTCGTAATCCGTCCGTTATAGGGTATGATTCGCGTCAAGACCTCCGTGCTTCAAAGAATCTCCAGGTTCTTAATGGCGATGCTCACGCAAATCGGAGGAGGTTATGGAACCGTGGTCTCAGCTCCGGTTCTATCGAATCTTATTCTGACATCATTGAGACGAGGGCCACTCAACTCATTGATTGTCTCGAGCGCCAGCCCGGCAGGATCTGCCTTTCCTCTTTCTTCAGTCGTTTCGCGTTCGTACATCACTCCTATCTTCCCTCTGCCGTACGCTCATCATCGCTTATCAACCCAGATTTGATTTCCTCGGTGATATGGCGTGAGCACCGACCCCATCTCTCGGCATAGCCACCTATTCACCCCACTCTAATAGATTCGGAGGTGGATTCGAGCTCTTGCGCGACGGAGATACCCACGACTTCAACGGCATAGTTGATAACGGCGTCATGTAGGCCTTTCCCTCCTATCTTTCGTCTCGTCCCCATCCTCAAGTCCCTAGTGTCTCCAACATCATCTCCCAGATTCCCTGGGTAACCTCTTTAATGCACTGGGTCCCTTCATGGACAAACAACGCTCTGGCCCTGCGTGATCTTGGTTACAATATGGCCAGGGAACGTTTGAATCGCGGGTCGGTAACCAAGGACCTCTACTATCACCTTGTGAGTGTACGTCACATTTCACCCATCCTCATCGATCACACTCAAACTGATACCCCAGATCGGCGATGACGAGTCGGAACGGCGGAGGCCCTCTATCGCGGACATCCTCTCTGATGGCACACTCGCCGTCGTTGCAGGTACAGATACCATCAAGACGACATTGGCCGCCGTCTTCTACCACTTGCTGCTCAATCCGACCTGTTATCAACATCTGCAAGATGAAGTTGACCAGGTCTTCCCAAATCATGAAGACCCGATGGATTTCAAGAAACTGAGCGAAATGGAGTACCTCGATGCCTGCATGTACGTAACTTATCCTCACCGCGACGTGAGCGGAGGCTGACATGTTGTATCCAGCAACGAAACCTTGAGGTTCGATCTTTTCATATCGTAGAGCGCCGGTTCTAACCCTCTTTGAATCACACATATAGGGTCATGCCTTCCGTTCCCACCAATGGGTCTAGGAGGATACCCCGGGGGTACGGGCCGAGGACAATCGCTGGAAGGTACGTGGCCGCTCAATGTCGTTGTCTTCGGCCGCTGACCGGGACTTTGCTCGATTCAGCGTTATACCCGAAGAAACGGAAATCTTTGTTTCTCCATACCCACTTCACCGCGATCCACGCTATTTCTCCCCGGAGCCGGAATCATTCCTTCCAGAACGCTGGCTCAGATCCCCTTCCTCTGTATCCCCACACTTCAGGCAGCTTGGGCCATACATTCACAACACCTCCGCGTTCATTCCGTTCTCTTATGGACCGCACAACTGCGTGGGAAGACAGCTAGCGTATCGTCAGCTGAGATACGTGGTGTGTCTGATGATGCGACGTTTCGACATACAGTTCGCCCGCGACTTCTGTCCGAGGGATTGGATTGAGAAGGCTTGTGACCGTTTGGTCCTATCTACGGACCCCCTCCCTGTTGTTCTGGCCCCTCGTCCAAAATCAACTCGGGTGAGCGGCGGCATCTGATGGAAGGGTGAGCGAGGGCCCGCCATCTCACCACTCCGGCCGCGACGACCTGTCTTCTCGTTCCTTTCTACTCGCACAGGTGGCCTAAAACAGGATCATTGGACTCCGACATGGATCTCTTCTCCCGGATATTTGGCTCATGGGAGTTGTCGGCGCCCCCCCGTCTCCTCCAATCCTTCTTCGCAAGCGTTTTTTCCAAATTGCCCATCCCTGGACGTCCATCACTTCCTTTCTGAACCCCTTGATTTCTGTTATTCCCCACATGTGGCGCATCGGGGGATTCTACACCTGATCGACATCGGTTATATGATCAAGAAATACCGAAATACTTCCCCATTGCTTTGATTTTTTCCATACCCTACATCAAAACCCGACGCGGACATTTGCCCGGCCTATGTATCCACTCCCTCCCATCCCCGTAAAGCTATCCATATTGCATTTGGACACGTGTGTACCACCACCAATTCATCGCTGAGTCCAGCGTTCTTCTGTATTTACTTTTTCGCACTTGATTTTCTCTCTCCTAGACTGTATATGGTATGCGGAAGGTTCTTCGCTTTTTTCTCTTTGTTCATACTGAATGACTATCCGCAAAGCGGTAAAATGTGCGCATCAATATCTATGTATGTAACTGATGACGAGCCGACGGGCGTGCGCAATACCAAAGGTGTATTCCTAGCAATGTTTAGCGATCCTCTCGAATTATCCATCACATCCTTGGTTCACTTCGCTTCGAGCGTGTTCTGGCTCCCGTCACTGCTGGCTGAACTGATTCCCGGCGATTTCGTCGCTTGTATGCCGACAGAAAAAGATATATGAATTCGTTCAGTGCTCGCGCGCGCGATGTCGTATGAGTACAAGTGCCATCTGTCGTTTCCGCGCTACCCACGTGCCCCTTCGAGTCCATATCGGACCCTCGAGCGTCACGCCTGAAGCCGGGACGCGGGGATCTCCCTCCACGATCTCTAGTAGCTCGTTTTGCCGAGTTCAATGGGGTAAATACACCCGACCTCTAGCGGCGATGAAAGGCTCGCTCGGAAGTATTTTTCCCCCCTCACCCCCGATGCCCACCCAGCGGACTTCGCGCGCGCAATGCGCGGGGCGCGCGTCTTCTTTCCATCTTTCTATCTAAACCAATTCGAGACAACGCGCATCGTCATCGTACACGTACTTTTACGCATACGCTGAAGCGGGAGTGACTGACGCGAACGGTTCAGGTTCTGTATTTTTGTTGGACGTGATAAATAGTGCTTATACATAGGTGGCCTGTGGGGTCGTGGGCGCTGGGCGGGCCACGAGGCACGTGCGGGGGGGCGGGATTATCCAATGGTAGGGGAACGAACTTGACGTGTGACACACGTTCTGTAATTCAAACCAATCAAAAAAATCAACATTCAATAGTCGAAGATCAATGCCACCCGCATCCCTTGGCATCGGGGAGGGAGGGGCAGGAATAGATCAACTAATTTCGAAAAAGGAAAGGGAGAAAAAAAAACAACGTTCGTTCGGCAGCAGCCGGAGAGGTTGGACGTCAAGAACGCCGTTGGTATAGCCGACAGTGCTTACTATGTACCCACAGCCATCAGCGCGTCAGCAGTGACGCGCTTTCCGTTTCTTTCGTAAATCACCAAACCACCGGTCTCAAACCGCCGTTTGTCTGGTTGCCTTTCATTTCCTTCCCGAGGAATGGCCGGTGATATTTTGAAATGCCTTTCAAACGTCAGAACAGGTTCCAGACTCCCTAGGACCCCCCCTGATCCAGCACGCGAGAGAGTCACGGTGTAGCGCACAAGGATACCGATAGTTCCTCCTTCTGCACAATGCGGACCTTTTTGTTGTGAGTTCCGGAATGTTCGACAAGAGCTTGTCGCGCGTACGGCGTGTGGAACCTATCACAAGACGCGTTTGACAACGGGGATTCAAACCCGTTCCGTAACACGTTGTCTCGCCCATCCTCTCAGGCTTTCGTAGTTCTTTGCTCCGGCCTCGGTCTGATCCAATATCGTTACCATCAAGAGGGAAATCTGTACTTGCTATTCATTGTGTCGCACGTACGTATACGCTTCGTTTGTGGGGTGAACATCGGAATATAGTTCAATGGGGATGCTATACCTCGACAAAGGGGGTATCAATGGAACGGGGCCAAGATACGCGTGTTGAGCAAGAAGTAAACGAATAACAGGGCTGTGGGAGTATATAAAAAAGGCTAGCGACTGGAGGATCGAAGATTGGAGATGATAGAGGGAGATGGTGAGGAACAGATTCGATCCCCCAGATCCGGTATGCGAGATTGAATTGTTCGGTGTGGGGTGGGGAACGAACGGATGGAGAGATGGCCGAGACCGGAGACGAGGCGAGGCGAGGAGACTGCAAGTCGGACAGGTAAACGACAAAGGGGGGAATGGCTCATCTCGGATCAGAAGAGTGTCGGTGAGGTAAACCTGTCGAGCAAGTGTGCGGATGGGGCCGGGTCCTGGGATGATACAACCGTGTTCGATCAATGACAACAGATCCGTGTATACGGGACGAGGTGATCTGTGGCCTGTGGAAGCCAACTTGGAAAGGTCCAGACTCGACCAGAAGAAACACTGGATCAGACGTCAACATTTAGGAACCCGAATGAATACAAAAAGGAAAATGCACACTACGGCGTGGGACGCTGAACACCGGCGCGTAAAGAGTTTGGCGGAAGATTACAAAACGTCCACCCCTCGACCTTCACTCTTTGTTCGAGGCCGGGGTGAGGAAGAGACCAGATATTGACTTCCGCATCGCTTGATGCTGATGTGCGCTCCTGCCATCCTGACCGCCACTTCTCGAGGCCCCAGGACTCCCGTTGGGTCGTGCGGGCGTAAATGTCAAGCTCGCAGAGTTCAAGAAAGACGAAGGAGAAGTCTTGTAGAAATTGACGGTCTGGTTAGCCGGCCCAGTGTTTGCCCACGAATCGCACAGCGAGGATATGTCAGGATGACTACTCATACGCCGTACCACTGGTCTCGGCGGAGCCTGCTCATGAGGTTCGATGTTCAAGAACCCATTGGCGTTACTCGTGCTTCCATGCGAAGGCAGCGCTCCGCGAACCGGGTACTGAGATGAAGGGGTCCGGCGGTGGTGTCGCTTCGTAGGCGAGTTCACAGGGGAATGAGGAGGAGGGACTTGTATCGTCGGGACAGGACTCCCGTTCGCCTTGAGACGGGGAGAAGGAGACGCGATTTGAGGGAGTGGCCGGGGACTCTCCGGGTGGGGTTGGCTGTTACCGCCGCCGACTAGCGATGCAGAAGTTGCTTCCACTATCGAAGATAATGTAGATTGAACGCGTTTCAGAGGCGATGGCAGCCATCCTGTTTCGTTTGATTGCGTAGGTGGAGATTTTGGTATCCTTGGTGGTGTGCCGTGTAGCCCGTGATCTTCATCATCACTGGTAGGGGGAGACGGCCAAGGACTAGACACAGTTTCGTCTTGGAGCTTAATCCAGCTCGGGTCCATGTCATCCCGACTTCCCTGCTCCGAAGAACTCTCATCTTGGGATGTTTCGCCAGCCCAACCGCCTTCCACTGCGACCTCCAGAGAGACCTCCACGCCGTCGCCATCGACAACTTTGGCATCGTGGTTGTCGATCTCTTCCTCCATTTCCTGCTCCGTTTTTCCGCCGAGCGCCTCCGGGGAGCTCGTTTGCCATTCGGGTAACTGGTACTTCACAAATTCACGACACGACAGGAACGCCCGGCGAGCGACCTCCAAGAATGGGTAGGTATGGAATACGTGTACCTGTGGAACAAAAAAGACAAAAAAAATGTCTTGAGAAAATCCGGGAAGCAGGCCGAGAATAGAACAAAGACTTACAGCATCTTCGTATAGCTCGTGCCTGACCTTGACGCCTGCCAGAGAGGTCTTGTACGCTAGAAGAGTGATTTCGTCGCGCAGCACTTCCGCGTCACCGGCCTGGATTAGCATCGGCGGCAGGCCGCTGAAGTTTCCAAACAATGGGCTCGCGTAAGGATGTGTCAGGTATTTCTCCATATGTTCCCCCAAATAGCACGTGATAGGGTCGAACAATTTGCCTTGAATAGGCTTTGACAGAACGTCGTACTTCGAGTTGCTATCCCAAGACTCGCAACTCATCGTCAAATCTGTCCAGTTGTTCAGCGCCCGTCAAACATTGTGTTCAAACGCGACGCGATTTTCGACTTACCGACCCAAGGGGACAACAACATCGCCGCGCCAGGTAACGGATAATCGTTATCTCTGAGGTACATCATAAGCGCCAAGCAGAGGGCACCGCCTGCACTATCTCCAGCAACGATGATATTTGATGGCGGGATCTGCAGGTCGCTCACAAGACGGAAGTATGAGGAGACCACGTCGTGTAGCGGGCCGGGAAACTTTGTCTCCGGAGCCAGCCTATAATTTATCGCTGCAAGGGACGACATTGAGAAACCAAAAATTTAAACAGCGTCTGAGGACTTACAGAACACGCGTGCGTTGACATACTTCGACAGCGGAATGGTTATTAGACGATGGGTTATCGAATCGAACAAAAAGTATGCGCCTGGATAACGGGTCAGCAAGGATCGAAATGGACCCGGGTTTTAACACGGACCGCCATGGATGTAGAGAATGATCCTTTCGCTGTTCCTGTGATGATTTGGCGGTTTTTCCTTGCCTGCCTTGTTTCTCTGCCATTCGGATTGTAACTTGCGCCACAGTCGCCTTCCAACGACCCACTCCCCAGTCAACTCCCGCTTTCCGTCTTCGAGGGCATCCCACTCCTGGAGGATGCCTCGTAATTTCCGTCTACGCACTTTGAAGGTAACAGGAGTGACAAGTGCGTCGGAAGGGACCGGCACAAGACCACTGAGACTCATGAGGCTACGGACGAATTTCTAAAGAGCGGACTTGATTTCGACTGGCGTCAGAGTGGTTGTCATTTGACTTACGATATCGAAAAGGTGAGAGTGACGACTCGCATCCCTAGCGATGCTGTTCGCTATTGTCATCTCGATCCCCCACGTTTTCCTTCGCGGACCATAAATATGGTGGGAAAGCACGTCCATGGCCAATTCGAGCCCTGGAGAACAGAGGGGCGAGACACATGTATCACGGAACCACCAACACGCAGATATTTCGGACAACACACCTTTGCCAGCAACCAGCCATCCATACTTCCAGATGTCCCACAGTCGAACTGGCGGGTCGGGCTGACCGATTTTCAGGGTGGGATCGACCCTGGCAGATGGTGGCGGGATGCCCGGACTGGCGAAGTGTGGGAGGAGAGCAGATAAATCCGGTGTCGAACTAGCTGATGACTTTGTGGATTTGGACGAGGGGGCCAGGGAAGATCCAGAGATGAGGAGAGGCTGTAACGGGTGCTTCCCCGGATCTAGAAAAGGGACTGGTACGGGCATTATTTGGGAGAGGGGAATCGACTGGGAGGGGAGGAAAATCAGAGGGTGAGAAAGAAAGAAAGAGATGGCATGTGTGTGTTTTAGAGAGCTGAGGGTCGTTTGCTATCCAGCGGTCGAACGAAAGTGGTCGAACCGTGGACAAGGGGAAAATCACATGTTGTGTTCCATCGTAACGTACAGCTTGCCTGAATCAGAACGCGCGGGGCTTCAGCCGAGCTGATTGGAAATGCATATATCGTAGCTAGCTAACAGTCCCTTGTCCCACAGAGTCAACAGTCGTCTTCTTGGCTCACCACCTCCTCAACCGTAGGACGTGCTCCTTTGTTGGAAAAATCCGGAGAAGCGACATCAGTCTGGGGAACAATGTCGGCATGACAGCGAACGTCCCGCACACTCATAAGACGTTGTGCGGTTAAAGCCCCATCAGTGGCGGGTAATCTCGCATTCGCCGACCAAACCGTCCAACTTC
>Ga0307515_10007628_pt1 | contig 21342 bp, 13 predicted proteins | sample 17_EM_MG_FD_194513 | JGI IMG/M metagenome (GOLD analysis project Ga0307515, IMG submission 194513) | Populus trichocarpa ectomycorrhiza microbial communities from riparian zone in the Pacific Northwest, United States - 17_EM | ecosystem: Host-associated > Plants > Roots > Unclassified | place...
CGAACGTTAGGCCCACAGCCGGGTCAAAGGCTCGAGTTCACTTGAAGCCTCCTCTGCCAATGTCAGCCGCACAGAGTCTCAGTCTCGATGCCTTCTTCTGTAGGGAGAGGCGTGCTCGCTTCAGCGTCGGCGTGGGCTGTCCGTCCTTCGGCGGCCAGCGCACGGTCGGTGGTCACTTCGGCCCTCCGCCTGCCAAGCTGGTCAAGAAATTGGAGCCTTGGCGCTACGTCACGGTTCAACAGTGCCTACGGTCACGGCTGGAGCTTGGGGTGGGAGCTGCTACTGGGCCGGTTCTGCCGTCTCGGCGGGCGGACCAAACTGAAACAGCCGCAGTCCCGGCGCTGCATAGCCAGGCTCTGGTCGGCCGAGTAGCATCTCCAATTTCGTCGGGTCGGTCCGCCTTGCACGGCAAGTCCATCTCGGTTGGTGCATCTCCGGTGCCTAACCCCTCCGTCAAGGGGACGTCCTGCGGCAAGCCGCAGGCCGCCCCTTACGTCGAACGTTAGGCAAAGTCAGGAATACCTTGACCTCAATGCTGAGTCTCGCCTGCAATCCAAGTTGCCGTCGTGCCACGTCGCCCTTCGAGCGCTGGCAATCCAAGAACAGCCCAGGGTCTACCCTTCGAGCGCCCACCAATCCAGGAACAGCCCAGCGCTTGTCAGGCAGATCAGCACTTGCTCGAAGCCCTCTGCCACTCCAACGTTGGCTTGCTTGGCCTCACCGGTGAAAATACAGGCAAACATGGCTCGCAAATTGGTCAAGGTTGCAGGAACCGAAATGCCACAAGTCCTCAGGTGCCTTCGCTCAGCCTCGCCGCGATCCAACAGTCCAGTCGCTCCGTTGGCGCCCTTGCGTTCCTGTCATCTCCTTGCTCACCCTTGTTCGCCTAACCACTCCGTCAAGGGGACGTCCCGCAGGCGGGCCGCCCCTTACGTCGAACGTTAGGCATCTACTGCACCGCATGGCTTACCGACCATCCTCTCTCAAGGAACTGCCGAAGGGCCGGCAATTCCTGCAAGATCTCGTAGCTACACCGCTCAAAGAGGCTGATCTATCAAGCAAGTACGGCTTTGTATTCGAAAGGGTTTCTGACGATCTTTCATCTTGCGAGGTATGCGTTGTAAAGGGGAAATCGGGTTCCTACTTCCTCATCGTGTGTAGAGGTGAGTTGCCAGAATGGCAAGTAGCCATTCGTTGTGCCTCGTCTTCTGAACCGCTTGAGTCCTATGCGACCCGAATGCTCGCGGAATTCATCGAAGCGGTAGATTTCGACGCCCAAGACATCGAACACATTTGGCCGTTCACCCGATGAATACACCGATGCCTAACCCCTCCGTCAAGGGAACGTCTACAAGCGGGCTTCGCCCACTTGCGGCCGCCCCTTACGTCGAACGTTAGGCCTCTCGCTTATGGTCATGTTTCAATCCGAAGCCGATCTCCTAGCTGCCATCTCCAGGCATGATGAGCTGGTTCTCCGGTGCGCGGCCGGCGAACTTAGCTTCCAGCAGTTCTGCGATCAATACAACGCCTTCTACGCCTTCTACGCCCTAGACGGGCATGAGTCGGACGAAGAAGAGAGGGCCTTACTTGAGAAGCATGAGGAGAGAATCCTTCCTCATCGCGTCATTGCCTTTGAAGTCCTTGGCCGAGTGTGCTCGGATGAAGATGCGAAGCGAGACATCTACATTCAGGCTGGCAGGTTTGGCTCGGTCGAAGCAATTGCCAAGCTCCGCCAAGTCACGGTTCCCGGCTCCGGCCATGCCAAGGCCTAACCCCTCCGTCAAAGGGACGTCTTGCGGCAGGCCGCAAGCCGCCCCTTACGTCAAACTACAAGGGCTTCCCCGTTCGTCAAGCGACAGGTGACCTTTGGCCTGCGGCAGCAGGCCTGCATTGCGTCGTTCAAAGTCAACCGGCCGGCTCAGGTCAGACGGTGAAGAGGACAACAAGGTGCGAACTGGCCAAACTACAAACGGTCATTCGTGCGGCATGTCGTTCGCCGCGGACCCTGATGAGAACCGCACGCGGGAGACCCTTTCGTTAGCCGGCAAGCTGTTCGCCGCCCTTGACGTATTCGGTCACTGCCCGCGCAGGTCCAAACCTGTTGTCATCAACGCCTGCCGTCACGCGGCGGTCGAATCGAATTCCTTTGCTGCTGTTGCGTGTTGTGGGGTTCGATGCCTGTGGATCAGGCTGGCAGCGCGAAGGCTTCACCCTTGCGCAGCACCGCCCAGGCCATGCGCGCGTTCTTCGCCGCAATGGCCACCACTGCCCTCCAGTAGCCTCTTCGCTCAGCCAGTGCCACGGCCCAGCGACTGACCGCGTCGATCTTGTTCTTTGCCGCCACCAGCATCGATCGCGCGCCCAGGATCAGCAGCGTGCGCAAGTAGGCATCGCCGGCCTTGGTGATTCGCCCCAGCCGGCTCTTGCCTCCAGAGCTGTATTGACTCGGCGCAAGCCCCAGCCAAGCTGCGAACTGCCGGCCACTGTCGAACTCGTGGCCGTTGCCGATCATCGCTAGCATGCAGGTGGCGGTGGTCGCGCCAACGCCGCTGAGCTGCATCAGGCGCTTGGCCCTTGCGTCATCCTTGGCCATCGCCGTGATGTGTCGGTCGTACTGGGTGATGCGCTCGTCCAGACGTGTGACTTCGCTGAGCAGATCCCCGATCACGGTGTTGGCGTAACCCGGCAGATCCTCCAGGCATTCGCAAGCGCGCCGGCGCACACTAGACGCCTTCAGCGGCAGCACGATGCCAAACTCGCTGAGCAGCCCCCGGATTCGGTTCAGCGTGGCCGTGCGCTGCTGCACGAACCCCTGACGCGCCCGGTGCACCATCAGTCGCGACTGCTGCTCGATGCTCTTGATGGGCACGAAGCGCATGTGCGGCCTCTGCACCGCCTCGCAGATCGCCGCCGCATCGGCCGCATCGTTCTTGCTGCGCTTGCCGCTCATGCGGTACGGCGTGACGAACTTCGGCGCCACCAGGCGCACCGTGTGGCCAGCCGCCTGGAACAGTCGCGCCCAGTGGTGCGCGCCCGAGCACGCCTCCATGCCGATCACGCACGGCGGCAGCGTCGCGACCAGTCCATACAGCTTGTCGCGAGGCACCGCAGAGCGCACCAGCTCTGACTTGCCTGCACCGTTCACTCCGTGCACCGCGAAGACGTTCTTGGCCAGATCAATGCCAACGGTCAGAATAGCCATGGACTTCCCCTTCCGAGTGAGTTGATGAGACTTCGTACTTCCCATCGTGGCACTTTGTTGCCGGTCGCCGCTTCGCGGCTAGCTCGGGACGGGGAAGTCCCTTTCATTCGTTAGGCCCACACTTCGCCTCAGATTTGAAGTGCAACACTTCTTCTTCAAGGAAGCAGTTGCACGAATGGGAATCAGATACTCTCACCTGTCCTCGACAGATCGCGTTCGTATTGAAGTCTGTTTGCGCTACGGCGCTCGTCCGGCCGCCGTGGCCCGCCTGGTCGGCTGCCATCGGTCTACCATTTGGCGCGAGCAAGAACGTGCAAAACCCTATGGCCTCAGGGCCTACATCGCCGACTTCGGCCAGCGCTTCTATGACCGCTTCCGACGCAACGCTGGCGTGGCACGTCGCAAGCTGGGCTCCAACTACAACTGCCCCGCCTGGCTTCATGTGCGCCAGGGCTTGGCCGCTCACCAGTCCCCGCAGGAGATCGCCGGCAGGCTGGCTCTTCTTTGCCTCCCCCTTGGTGGCCATCTCGATCACCCGGCCTACGTGAGTCACGAAACCATCTACTGCGCCATCTACGCCATGCGACCCACACAGCCCGTGGCAACGCGGCACCTGCGAGAACACCAATGGCCTGCTGCGTCAGTACTTGCCCAACGGGACTGACTTGTCCGTCTTCAGCCAGGACGAACTCGACGCCATCGCCGACCAGATGAACAATCGACCTCGCGCTACTCACGACTGGGATTCGCCGATTCGCGTATTCGCCGCGATACTTGCCGCCGACTCTCAACGTCAATTCTCAACCAAGCATTGATGCGGGTGGGTGTTGCACTTCAGACTTGAGTCGGCCACCCAAACAACTATGCGCATCTCCATCTACGCGCTGCTGATTGCTGTTGTTGCAGCCGTGGCAACCTTAGGGCAACACCGTTACCCACGCGCGCGCCCAGCACGACCCGCTAAAGCCCCCCAATGCCACCAAACCGAGGTATGCCGGCTCGCGCCAAGGCATGCCGGATGACGTCGGGGTAACTCGGGCCTACAGGCAGTTCGCGGCCGTTGCGGAGACGGGCCATGTATTCGCCGCCGCCGATCGCATAGAGCGAGCGCAATTGCGCCAGGTTGACGATGTAGGAACGATGGATGCGCAGGAAGCGTGTTGGCGGCAGGCGTTGTGCCAGCACACCGATCTTTTCGCGCACGTCCAGTGTCTCGTCACGCCCGAAGTGCAGCGTCACGTAGTTGGCGGCGGCGCGCACCACTTCCAGCTCGTCAAAGGGAATGAACACCAGCTGCTGACCACTCTTGACGACCATGCGATCGGGCTCGACCGCAATCGCGTTGTCGCACAACGCAGGCACTGCGGTCGGCATCGCGGGTTGGGTCAGATGCTGGCGCACGCGGTCCAGCGTGGCCTCGAAGCGTTCGCGGCGAAAAGGCTTGAGCAGATAGTCCAGAGCCTGGGCGTCGAAAGCGCGCACAGCGAATTGGGCATGAGCGGTGACAAACACGATGGCCAGTGGCGCGGCTTCGTTGTCTGCGCCGTGTGAGGCAGCCTGCACTGCGTCGAGCAGGTCGAAGCCGTCCATGCCGGGCATTTGTACGTCCAGGAAAAGCAGCTGGGGCGCCAGTTGCCGGATCGCTGCGGCAGCGGTTGAAGCATCGGCGCATTCGCCCACCAGATCGAAATCGTCTTCCTGCGCCAGCAGCGTGCTGAGGTTCAGCCGGGCCAACGGTTCGTCGTCGACGATCAGGGTGCGGATCTTCATCGAGGTCATTGTTATCGTGTTCGGCCCTGGCACCGCCTCATGCCGCGTCGGCCATTGATCGGAAAGGCAGTTGCAGATCAACCCAGGTGCCCGCGCCCGGTTGGCCGCCGATCTTGAAGCTGTGGGCTTCGCCATAGAGTTGACGCAGGCGCTCGCGTGCATTCGCCAGGCCCACCCCTTGGCGCGGCGCGGCCGGCAGGCCGGAGCCGTCGTCGCGTACGGCGAGCAGCAGATGTTCGGCTTCACGGCGCGCCGTGATCTCCAGTCGCCCGGGCCGGTTCACCGGCGCCAATCCGTGCACGACGGCGTTCTCGACCAACGACTGCAATACAAGCGTCGGTACTGCGGCATCCAATACCTCGGGATCGATGTGCCGCACCAACGTCAATCGTTCGCCCAGACGCCTTTGTTGGATGCGCAGGTAGCAGTCGACGATGGCGATCTCGTGGCGCAAGCTCGTCTCGTGCGTCGGATTGTCGAAAGATGCGCGCAGCAGCTCGGCCAAATCGGCCAGCATATCCTCGGCTGCCCGCGGGTCCACCCGGAGCAGGGCTGAAATGGCGTGCAGGGTGTTGAACAGGAAATGGGGCTGGATCTGCGCCCGCAGCAGCGACAGTTGCAGGTCGGCCATCAGCTGACCCAATTGGCTGGCCTGCAAGGCGCGCTCGCGCTCGGCCGCGTGCGCATCCAGCAGCGCGCGCACACCGACCAGCGGCCAGTACATCCACAAATCGGAATAGAACTCCTCAAGGAAGCGCAGCACCAGCAGCGACCCTTGGTAGTTCGGCGGCACAGCCGCCAACGGGCTGCCGACGCCCTGCGCAATCACGCAGTGCAACATCGACAGCAGCACGAAGAACAGCACGTGCAAACCGAAGGCGCGCGCCCTTTGCAGCGGCGCCAGCGGAAAGCGGCGGACCAGCGCAAACACCAGCGGCGTCAGCGCGGCCCAGATCCAGTGCTCCATCAAGGGGCGGCGCAGCACGTCGAAGACCGGCGTGCTTCGGCCCACCAGCCGCAAGAAGGCCAGGTCGGCCAGGCCCGTGCACAACGCAATCAGCGTCCACAGCCCGGCCACGATCAGAAACTGCCCGGCGAACTGGCGCGCCAAGGTCTTCAAGCCATCACTCTTCAACATCGGTAGCGAGCTTGACAGAGCGGTCGGCTCGCCGCAACCAGCTGGTGGCAACAGTGCCGATGTTCGTCCCATCGCGAGCGGCAGCCGTCCCAACGCGGGCGCATGCACGGCCGGACTTCCGAGACTGCGCCTTGGGGAAACACCCCCTGCTCAACCCAAGGAGACCAAATGAACACCCTGCTCCGTTCGCTGGCCATCGCCGCCACGCTGCTGGCACCTGTCGCGATGGCGGCCCCCACCACCGCCGAACCGACCTACCACTACAGCGTGATCGACTATCCCGGCGCCGCCAACACGGCGCTGTACGCGATCAACGCCCGCGGCGCCTATGTGGGCGCGATGAAGGACACCACCGGCGCGCACCATGCCGTCCACGGCCACGGTGGCCAACTGGCTGTGCTGAACCCAAACGGCCCGATCGGCCGCGCGGTCGAAAGCTGGGCCTTCACGACCAACGTGCTGGGCGAGATCGGCGGCACCTACGTCGACGCCGCCGGCAGCACGCATGGCTTCATCTACCGCCCCGGCGGTCGGGTCGACACCATCGACCTGCCGGGCGCGAAGGTGACCCAGGTCTACGGCTTGAACGATCGCGGCCAGTTCATCGGCCTGTACGACGACGCCAATGGCCAGACCCACGCTTATGCGAACGTCGATGGCCAGTTCCAGACGATCGACCTGCCCAACGGCGTGGCCACCATCCCATTGAGCATCAACGACTCGGGCCAGATCGCCGGCGAGTTCATCGCCACCGCCAACACCGTGGGCTACGGCTTCCTGCGCTACCCAGACGGCCACGTGACGCTGCACAGCGCGCCGGACGCGCCGCCGGAGCAGACGCTGTACATCTCGATCAACAACCGCCGCCAAGTTCTGGGCACCTGGTTCGACGGGGACGGCAACCCGCACAACTTTGTCCGCCAACACGGCCGCCATGTGCCGTTCAACCTGCCAGACAGTTTCGGCGCGGTCTATGTCGCGGCCGAAACCATCAATGACCAGGGCGACATCGTCGGTGTCTTCTTCGACAGCAACTTCGTGGCGCACGGCTTCCTGGCCGATCGTCCGCTGCCGGTGAATCACTGAAAGCTTGGTGCCGCAGGCCCGGCCCGCCCGCGTTCAGCCCGAGCGCAGGCGGTCTCGTCGAGCCAGCGCCGGAAACAGCCGCCACCACAGCAGCACCACCGTGATCGTGCCAAGGCCGCCCAGCAGCACCGAGCCGATAGGCCCCAGCAGGGCTGCGGTGGCGCCTGATTCGAACTCGCCCAGTTGATTGCTGGCGCCGATGAAAACCGAGTTGACGGCGCCGACGCGGCCACGCATGTCTTCCGGCGTTTCCAGCTGCACCAGCGATTGGCGGATGACGACGCTGAACATGTCGGCCGCGCCGGAGATGGCCAGCATCACCAGTGCCAACGGCATCGTTCGCGCAAGGCCGAAGCCGACGGTCGCTGCACCAAACACCGCCACTGCGCCCAGCAGCCAGGCGCCGGCGTGGCGCTCGATGCCGCGGCGGGCCAGCCAGAAGCCGACCACAACCGCGCCGACGGCCGGCGCCGCACGCAGCAGGCCCAGCCCCTGCGGGCCTGTCTGCAAGATGTCGCGCGCAAAGATCGGCAACAGCGCAGTCGCGCCGCCCAGCAGCACCGCAAACAGATCGAGTGAGATCGCACCCAGCATCACCGGCCGTTGCCAGATGAAGCGCAGGCCGGCGGTCACGCTGTCCCAACTGGCGGCCGCCGTGCGTTCGAAGCGGGTGCGGTGGCGCAGCAGGGCCACCGCCACCATCGAGACCATCAACATCAGCAAGGACACGATGTAGACGCCGACGGCGCCGGGCGCCGCACCGAGGTGGCCGCCGCCGGCCACCGAAGCCCAGGCATAGATCGCGCCGCCCAGCGCCGGGCCGATGACGATGGCGCCCTGCATCACCGAACTGCTGGCTGCCACCGCGCGCGGCAACAACACTGGCGGCACCAGCGATGGCGTCAGCGCCTGCAGCGCAGGCATCTGCACCGCGCGGGCCAGCCCCAGCAGCACCGAGGTCGCCAGGATCCAGCGTGCGTCGATCCAACCGCCCGCGCTGCCCGCAGCCAGAACCAGCGCCACCACCGCCTGCAGCATCAGGCTGCCGGCCAGCATCCAGCGGCGGTCATGCCGGTCGACCAGGTGGCCCGCCGGCAAGGTGAACAGCAGGGCCGGCAGAAACTGCGCCAGCCCAACCAGACCCAATGCCCACGGGCTCGACGTGATGTCGTAGACCTGCCAGCCCAGCGCCACCATCAGCATCTGGTTGGCGGCCGTGCCGCTGATGCGCGCGCCGAGCAGGCGCAGATAGTCGTGCTGGTCGCGCAAGCGTGGCGCGGCCGATTCTTCTGTCAGGGAAAGCATGCCGCGCCGATTGTCGGCAAGGGCGGGCAGTCTTGCTGGCTGAGGGACTTGCGGTGGCAGGCCACCGCGGCGAGCGGGGTACGCCTGAGTCAGCCTGCCGACTTGAAGGCCATCACGGCCTGGTTGCGCAAGGTGCGCAGCAGCGTCAGCTCGCGCTCGCCAAAGTCCAGCGGCGTCGAATGCCGGTCGACATAGATCAGCGCAAAAGGCGCGCCCTTCAGCATCATCGGCAGCAGCATGAAGCTGTGTGCCGGTGCACCGCGGTACCAGGTCGGCAGACGGGGGCCCAGTGCCGTGCTGCGGCCATCGGCAATCATCGTGTCGGCGCCCTTCAGGCAGGCCGCGCCGAACAGGTCGCTCGGCTGTGGGCCGCGGGCGTCGACGATGAAGCGCTTGGCCATCTGGTCGGCGCCATGACCCAGACCGATGCGGCCGGTCAATTGGCCGGTCTTGGGGTCACGCAGGCAGAACACCAGGCGATCGAAGCCCAGGCCCTTGTAGATGGAGTCGAGGATCAGCTTCAGCACCTCGTTGAGCTTGAAGCTGTCGCTGGCCATCGTGGTGGTCACGTCGGCAATGGTGGCCGACAGCATCGCCTCGGCCTGCTCGTGGCTCGGCGGGGGCACCGGCAGGATCATCGTCGCGTCGCAGGCCGCTTCCACCCCGGGCACCTTCGGCGCGGCCAGCGGGCGCGAGACGATCGTGGCATCCACGGCGCCGGCCTTCGCGGCGGCCACCGCCGGCGCAGCTTCAGGTTGGGCATGCAGCAGCCGGCGCGACTTGGCCTGCGCGGGCGGCTCGATCTTCAGGCTGGCGGCCATTTCAGTCAGATTCACCCGCGCCTGCTTCAACGCGGCACAAAATTCTTCGGGCTTCAGGTCCAGTGCGCGCGAGTAGCGCTCGCCCAGCGCCAGCACCCGTTGATCGGTCTGCGCGGGGTCACCTTCGAGCAGAATCTGCACCATCTCGGCGGACGCGCGAATGCGCCAGCGCATGCGTTCGACCGCCGATTCGACCAGCCGTCCCGGCACATCTTCCTGCGGCATGTTCATCATGCGGCGCAGGTTGTCCGGCAGGCCCCAGGACTGAGCCACGCCCTGCCCCAGGTCGTCGTAGCTCAGGCCCAGCACATCGGCAGCCACACGCGCTTCGTCCGGCGCATCGGCGCCTGTGTCGCGCAGACCGCTGCGCGTCACGCGCTGGCGCACCTGGGCCGCCTCTTCGGGAAAGTAGTACTCGGCCAGCATGCGGCCCAGGTGGCTCATCATGCCGCCCAGGAAGGCTTCTTCGCGCTCGCGCGTCGTCGGCGACAGCTGATCCACCAACGTGCCCGTCAACAGCGCCTGCAGGAACAGCTCTTTCATGCGCTGGGCATGGGTCTGGTCCTTCATGTGCTCGAGCAGCACCACCGACAACGCCATGTTGCGGATGCCGGCAAAGCCGATCAGCGCGGTGGCGCGCGACACGGTCGCGATCTCACCGGCGCCTACGTGACGGAAGTGTGCGGTGTTGACCAGGCGCAGCAGCTTCTGCGTCAGTGCTACGTCCTTCAGGATTTCGCTCGACAGCGCCTGCAGGCTTTCCTTCTCGGACGCGGTCACGCGCTGAATGCGGGTCACCGAATCGGACAGCGCTGGGAAATCGCCATGCAACCGCATGCGGCGCAGCAGAAAGTCGAGCGTGCCGTGGCCGCCGACCTGCGGCGGCGCATCGGCCGGCGTCAACCATTTGGCCAGCGCGTCGCGAAACTCGGTAGCGCTGGCAAAGCGGTCTTCCGGCGCGCGCGATGTGGCGCGCATCACCATCGTGCGCAGCTTGTCGTCCACCAGCGCTTTGCCGGCGGGCCAGACCAGGTCTTGGTCGATCACCTGGCGCAGCGCCGCCTCGGGCGTGGCCGGGATGGGCCGCATCGGCCCGCCGAGCAACAGTTGCCCCAGCATCATGCCGGCCGAGTAAACGTCCATCGCCGGCGTCGGGGCCTGGCCCCTCGCGGCTTCGGGCGAGATGTAGCCCGGCGTGCCGACGATGCGGCCATCGTGCGCTTCAGAGAGCTTGGCCGCGATGCCGAAGTCCATCACCCGCGCACGGCCGTCGCTGCCAACAAGAATGTTCGAAGGCTTCAGGTCGCGGTGCACCACGCCGCGGGCGTGTGCAAAGGCCAGCGCGTCCAGCACCTCGCGCACCAGCTCGGCCGCTTCGCGCGCCGGCATCGGGCCGAAGCCTTTGAGTTTTTCGCTCAGCGTCGGTCCGTCGACCCGCTCGAAAACGAGGAAGACGGCCTGACCATCCTGGTCGGCTTCGTAGACAGGCACGATGCCGGGATGAGCCAGCGAACTGGTCGCCCGCGCTTCGCCCAGCCATTCGTTGATCGCCTCGGCGCCGGCACTGGCGCTGATGACCTTGACGGCCACCTCGCGCTGCAGCTTCGGGTCCCAGCCCAGCCAGACGGTGGCCTGGGCCCCGCGGCCCAGCACGCTTCGCAGCTCGAACCGGCCGACGCGCTGTGCGCCGCCCTTGGCCGGTGTGCCGGCCACGACCGCAACGCTCATGTGAGGGTGCCTTCCAGCGCTTCAGACCATGGGCCGGCCCGCGGCTTGGGCGAGGCAGCGCCTGGCTTGGCCTGGGCGTCGCCGTCGTTCTTGGCCGGCGCAGCGCCGGCTTCTGGCTGCTTGCGTGCGCCCTCGCCTTGCAAGGCATCCTGCATGTCGCGGCCCGTCAGGCCCAGCGGGCGCGCGTAGCGCTGTACCACCAGGTTCAAGGCCTTCGGGGCGCGTGCGGCCGGCAGCGTCATCGCGTCCACCAGGTCGTTGGCGCAGCTCGCGCACACGCGCAGGATGTCGCCGTCCGACTCGGGCGCACGCACCGGCGCCGTGGGCCCGATGCGGCGGATCATGTTCTGCACCGAATCGTCCAGCCCCCAGTGGCGGGCCACCGAAGCACCCAGGGCTTCCATGTCGGCGCCAAGCACGGCATACGACGCGGCCTCGGCGCTCATGCCGGGCTCTTCCTTCTGCTCCGGCGGGGCGCCTGGCGTCTTCTGCGGCAGGGCCACCATGGTGGGCTGCATCAGGCGGCGGATCTGGCCGGCTTCTTCCGGGAAGTGGTACTGCACCAGCAGCCGGCCCAGGTTCTGCAGCAGCGTGATCAGGTAGACGACCTCACCGTCGTAACCGGCCGGCACCAACCTAGTGGCCACGCGACCGGCACGCTTGACGCGGCGGATCAGGGTGTCCAGTTCGGCCGCGGCCTGCTCGTTCATCGGGCCCGGCCAACGGCGCAGCGACAAGGCAGCGCGGCGCACGCCATCGACCCCCAGCATTGCGATCGCACGGCGCAGCATCAGCACCGGGCCGTCGCCCGAGACGCGGCCGCCGTTGACCTGCGCGTTGTTCACCGTGCGCAGCAGCTCAAAACTGAGCGCGACGTCTTCCAGCACGATCTCGGCCAGGTCGCTGGTGCGGGCACTCTCCATCAGCGCCATGTGGGCAGCGCGGTCGGCGCCACCAGGTTGGGCGGGCAGCGTGCCCACTTGGCGCAGGCGGTCGAGCAGCAGGGCCAACGGGCCGCCGTCCTGCTCGGTGGTGGTCTTGATCCAGCCTTCGAGCGCGCGCTGCAGCGTGCGGGCGTTGAGGTAGCGGTGGCGCTCTTGGCGGTCGGTCGCGCGGTTGACGATGGCGCGCAGCGGCTCGGCAATCGGCCTCGGCACTGTCCACGGCAGTCGAACGATGTCGGAGCCCATCGGCGGCATGCAGGCGATCACGCGGCCCATGTCGGGTTCATCCAGCGGCGGCTGGCCGGCCAGGCACCAGTGGGCGATCAGGCCCAGCGCCAGCACGTCTTGCCCGGCCGCATCGCGCACGGCGCGCAGTTCGTCCAGCCCGCCGGGCTGGGTGACCGAAGCGCGCGGCGCGCCGGCCACTTCGAGGCCGAGCACGCTGACGCGGTTGTCTTCGTCGATCAGCAGCCACCAGGGCTGCAGGTCGTGGTGGGCGGCGCCGGCTTCGTGGGCGAAGGCCAGGCCTTGGGCGGCCTGCGCCACCCAGTCGGCCAATTCGGTGCCCGGCAAGCCTTGGGACGACAGCTTTTCGGCCCAGGTGACGTTGACGCCACGCTCATAGACCGTGTAGGGCCAACGCTCGTGTTCGCCGATGTCCAGCACCTTGGCCAGACGGGGGTGGTTCAGTCTCGCGGCGCGGCGGACCGCCTGTTGCCAAGCGTTGGCGCCGTCGCCGGGCTGGGTGCGCGGCATCGCCAGCATCACCTCTTGCTGATCGCGCGGATCCAGCGCAAGCCACAGCATGCCGCGCTCGCTCTTGCCGAGCAGGCGCAGCAGTTGGAAACGACCAAACATCCGCACGGCGCCGGTGGAGGCGGTGTGACGGTTGTTGTCGGGGTGATTCTGGGCAGGCGTGACCATGGGCGGGAAGAGGCGCTTTGCCGATTGAACCGCGACCAGCCATCCGGCGGTGACCGGAAGTGCCGGCAAAACCGTGACCATTTCGCGCTCAAGTGCGCATGCGCCGGATTGAAACGATTCCACGGCCGCGCGGCATTCCGCTGCGACCAGTTACCGCATTTCCATGCTCGCTACTCGGGCAATTCGATCAGCTCGCCGCGGCCGTTGATGAAGGCGGCCCGCACCGGCTCACCGGGCTGCAGCGCCGTCACCAGGCGCCGGTAGCGCGCCAGCTGGGCCTGGTTGTCGGGGTCGTCTTGCGGGCGGGACTCCAGTTTGTAGTCCAACACCCACCAGGTGCGGGCCACGCCGCCGCTGAACAAGTCCAACGAAGCGGAAGGGTCGGACAAAGCCACCAGCCGGTCGATGCGCAAGGATTCGCCGCCATCGGCCACGGGCACCTCGTCGCCAGCCCAGTCGATGCCGGGGCCGCGCAGCAAGCGGGCACACGTCGGACTGGCCAGCACAGCGGCCGCAGCGCGGCGGGCCAGCGCGGCTTCGTCGGGTGCGAGCGTGAACTCGGCCGCCGCGGCCGGGACGGCTGCGGCCAGCCAATCGGCCCGCTCGGCAAGGTCGTCGAGGCGGGGGCCGTTCGGGCCGGCAGCCCATTGCAGCAGGCGGTGGAAGGCCTCACCGATCAGCGTGGCGCGGGTGGCGGGCGCAGCCAACACCTGGGCCGGTGCCGAGCGCGGCACCGGGGCACCCCACACCGGCTCGGGCCAGCGGATCACCTCGATCGCGGCATCGGCCGCCGGGGCGCCGGCCGATGCCGCCGGGGCAGCGGGCACCCAAGCCTGGGCCTCGCCGACCAGCCGGTCCCACCAGGCCCGGTCCGACGCCTTGCGCCGCGGCTCGATGCTGGACAGCACCAAGCGCTGTCGAGCGCGCGTGACAGCGACGTACAAGCCATTCAGCTCTTCGCGCGCGGACTCCAGCTCTTCCTGGGCCTGCAACGGCCGCAGTGACGGCGCCAAGCGGGCCCAGCGGCCAACGAAAGCCACCGCCGTCGGGTGCGTCGACTCGACCGGCCAGTCGACCAACAGGCTGCCACTTTCAGGGTTGCGCGCTTCGGGGTCGGTGTCCATCAGGAACACGACCTCGGATTCCAGCCCCTTCGCGCCGTGGACGGTGAGCAGGCGCACCGCGTCGTCCGTTGCCGCCACGCTGCCGGTCAGCCAGCCGCTTTTCAGCGCCCGCACGAAGCGGTAGGGCGTGGTGTAGCGGCCGCCGTCCAGCGCCAGCGTCTGCGCGAGCAGGCTGTCGATCACCGCGCGGGCATGGTCGCGCCGCTCGGGTGGAGCTGAACGCAGCATTCGCGCGGCGATATCGCCCTCGTGCAACACCCGGTCCAGCAGATCGTGCGGCGGCAGGATTCGCCCCACCTCGGCCCAGCGCACCAGCAGCATGGCCGCACGCGCCAAGGCCGGCGGCGCGTGTGGCCCGGCAGCCTGCAGCGCGGCCCACCAGCCGCCGCCGCCGGCACTGCGCGCCCGGTTCGCCAGCCACATCAGGTCGGCATCGCTGGCATCGAAGATCGGGCTCTTCAGCGCTTGGGCCAGAGACAGGTCGTGCCCCGGCGAGGCCAGCGCGTCAAGCAGCGCGATCACATCGCGCGCTTCAGGCTCGTCGGCCAACTGCAACTCATCCGGCCGCACATGGGGGATGTGCACGGCGCGCAGCGCATCGGACAACTGCGCCAGCACACTGCGTCGCCGCGCCAGCACCTGAATGTCGCCCGGACGCAGGCCCGGCCCGGCCAGCAGTTCGGCGATCGCCGCGGCCACCTGGCGCGCTTCGGCCGCAGTGCGCCGTTCCTCTTCTTCGACCCGAGGCACGGTCAGGCTGTCGCGCCAGGTCAGCGGGGCGTCGCGGTCGGTGCGGGCGCGCTGTGGTGGCTTGGGCTCGCGCGGCAGCGACCAGACACCGGTGAACTGATCGTCCGGCGGCGTCTTGACCTCGGTGGTGTGGGGCCTGAAGCCCGCGTACTGGCCCGCCGACTGCGCAGCGACGAAGACGTTGTTCAGCGCGGCCAACACACGCGGCGCGTTGCGGCGGGTGTGGTCGCACGCCAAGCGGCGTCCATGCATCGCCCGGGCGATGAACTCTCCGGCGGCGGCGAACACCCGTGGCTCGGCGCGACGAAAGCGGTAGATGCTTTGCTTGGGGTCGCCAACGATGAACACCGCCAGCGGCTCGTGCCCGCTGGTGCCACCACCCGCGCCGGCATAGCCCGCCAACCAGGGCCGCAGCGCATGCCACTGCAGCGGGCTGGTGTCCTGGAACTCGTCGATCAGCAGGTGGCGCAGACGCGTGTCCAGCCGCTCCTGGATCCAGCCGGCCCAATCGCCCTCGCCCAGCAGTTGCAGCGCCAGTTGCTCCAGATCGTTCATGTCGACCAGGGCGCGCTCGCGCTTCAATGCCGCGTACTCGGCGAACAGCGCGCGGGCCAAAGGCACCATGCGCTGCTGATCCTCATGGGCCTCTTGCTGCATCAGCTGCTGGTCGATCGCGACCAGGCAGTCGCTCAAGACGGCGAACTCAGACGGCACACCGCTGAGCTTGCGCAGCGTGCCCTCGTCGGTGTGCACCGCCTTCCAGGCGAATGCAAAGGCTTGCGCGCGGTCATCGGTGTCGATCGCCTGGCGCAGCCATTGCGCCGCCTTCTGGTGGTTGGCTTTCTCGATCGCGCCCAAGGCCCGTGCCAAGGTCTCCAGCAAGTCTTGCAGGGGCGCGGCCGACCACTGGTCCAGCGGGTGATTCAAGCCGATGCAAGCCGGAAACTGCGCCGCGGCCGACGGCACCGAGTCGGCCAGCACGCCTGCCGCATCGGCGCGTTCGACCTCGGTGCGGCGATGCCAGGCAGCGTTGAGCCAACGCACCAGCGTGGTCCGGCCCTGTCGCGCAACGAGGGCGTGGTAGTGCTCGCGCAGCCCGGCGTCGGCGGCCACTCGGCGCTGGACTCGGCGCATCAGCTCGGGTTCCAGTTCAGCAGGGTCTTCGATCAATGCCATGCCGGGCGACAGGCCCTGCTCGACCAGCACCTCCAGCGGCGCCATGCGCATCAGCTGCGCGAACCAGGCGTGGAAGGTGCGCACCTGCACCACCCGGCCACTGGCAAGCACGCGCCCGTACAGCTGACCGAGCGCGGGAGCCAGCCGCTCGGCATCGGCAACGCCCAGGCCACGGTCACGCAACGCCTGCACCCGCTGCGCATGGTCGGAGCGCGCCTCGGAGAACTCGGCCAGCCAATCGTTCAAGCGCTCACGCATCTCGCCTGCCGCCTTGCGGGTGAAGGTGATGGCCAGGATCTGCTGCGGCTCGGCGCCCTCCAGCAGCGCACGCAGGATGCGCGAGACCAGCATCCAGGTCTTGCCGGCACCGGCACAGGCTTCCACGACAACGCTCTGGTGTGGATCGCAAGCGGTGGCGTAGAAGCGGGCCCGGTCGGACTCGGCGCCGTCGATGCTGTAGGCGGCTTGCTGGCTCATGGTTGGGTAGGCGCTTTCGCTGTGACCTGCGCATCGGCGCTCGGGTCGACGTTGGGCGCCCAATGGTCGCGCCGGCACAGTCCGCGCGCCTCGCAGTGCTCGCACAACTCGCCCTGCCCCAGCGCACGCATCGGCTCGCCAGCGCGCACGCGCCGCAACTCGGCCGCCAGCCCGTCGACCAGCATCACTGCTGAAGCGCCGACCTGCGCGTGGGCCAATTCGACGGGCGACACCCGGTCGTCCAGCGCCAGGTAGGCAGCGCTCACCGCCTCGGGCGGCACCTCACCCTCACTGGCCACCAGCGCCGCATAGAACGCCAGCTGCGTGTCTTCGCTGCGGTCGCTCAGCTGGTCCTTCAGCGCCGAGACGCTGCCGGTCTTGTAGTCCAGCAGCTGTACGCGTCCGTCGGGGTGGCGGTCCAGCCGGTCGAGCCGGCCGTGAATCGACAGGCCCTCCAGCGCCTTGGGTGCGATGCGGCGCTCTTGCTCACCATGCGCCCAGCGCCATCCTTCGGCTTCGCGCGAGTGCAGCCAGCGCAAATAGCGTTCAGCCAGCGCCTCAAAGCTGGCGAGAAATGGCAGCAGGTCTGACTCACTGTGGCCCGACTCGGCCTGCTCGTCCTGCGCCGCCTGGTGCAGGCGCGCACTGTCGGCAGCCAGGTCCTGCGTCGGCACCCGGTCCAGGTGGAATCGATACAGCACCGCATGCAGCCAGTTGCCGTAGTCGCGCTTGGCCAGGCTGCGGTCCAGCTCATCGGCCTCGCCCAGGCCCAGCAATACCCGGCTGTAGAAGCGGTAGGGGCAGGCGCGCAGGGCTTCGACCGCGCTGGCGCTCAGGCTGCTGGGCCAGCGGGTGCCCGCAGTGGGCAACGGTGGCATCACCGGCTGGGGCGCCACCAGACGCGTCGGTAAACGCGGCGTCGTGCGCGGCAGCTCACGCGCGCCGCCGGGCGCCGCCAGCCAGGCCAGGCGCAGCCGCTCGACCAGCGCGCTCGCGCCCAGGGGCTCGCTGCCTTCGGCCACCCGACGCAGCAGCGTCAATCGCGGTTGCCGCAGCAATTGCGCGAAAGCCAAGGTCTCGCGCGTGCGCTGCGCGGCGGCGCCGTCGAGCCCCAAGGTTTGCGCCGCCGAATGGGGGATCAGTTCAGGCTGCGGCTCGACCACGCCGAAGCGGCGTTCGTCGGTGCCAGGGAAGATCACCGCGTCGAAAGGCCGCAGCATCGCCCGCGCCAAGGGCGTGATGACGACTCGCGCCTGGCTGTCGTGCGGCGGCACGAAGCTGGCCTCGGCCAGGACCTCGTCAACCCAGGCGACCAAGTCGTCCAGCGTCATAGTGGCCTGGCTGGCCAACGCGGCCCACGCACCATCCTGGCCGACGTGCGGCTCCAGCCGCAACTCCGTCAACACCGCGCGTCCCGCAGCGTCATCGCGCCAGCGCGCGGCTTCGGCCGGCTCGGCCAGGCAGAGCGCCGACAGCGCGCGCAGCCACTCGGCCAAGGGGCGTCGGCGAGTGGCCAACAGCGGTGCGAGGCGCGCCTGTGCAGCAGTCCACAAAGCCTCGGCTTGCGCCTGCGCTTCTTCATCGACTCGACGACCGCGCCAGTGCGCTTCGAGCGTGGCCAGTGCCTCGGGCCGTGCGAGGCCCAGCGGGTCGTCCTTGAGCCAGTCGAGACGCTGGTCGGCGGCGGACGTGTCGGCGCGGCCGGGGCGCAGGCCTTGCGCCGCACGCAGCATCGCCACCAAGCGTGCCGCTGCACGGGTGGTGGCCAGGCGCCAACCGGTGTCGTCGATGACAGGCACACCAAAGCGCTCCAGCAGCGCCCGCACGCGGCGCACACCTTCGCGGTCCTGCGCGATCAGTGCGACTTGCGCGTCAGGCCGTGTCTGCAATTCGGCCAGCACCTGCGCGCACGCGGCTTGCGCCTCACCCTCAGCGTCGGGGCACAGAGCTTCGGTTGGCGGCTCGTGCGCCAGCGCCAGCGTGAAGGGGTCGTCCAACGGCGGGTCGGCATCCAGTACCAGGCCCGGCGTACCTTGGGCGGCGGCTTCGGTGAGCACCGCGTCGGCCAGTCGATCGGGGCCGCCCGCGCGCAACAGCACCCAGGCGGATGGACGCAAGCGGCGCAGTGCGTCTGCATCGCCCGCCTCACCGCTCGCCGCCCATTCGAGCGCGATGCGCGCAAGCAGGCGCTCGATGCCGCCCGGCCCACTGCCGCCGGCCAGCAGCGCCCGCGCCTCGAGCCACCAAGCCTCGCGCGCCTCGGGGGCACAGCACGCGGCAGCGGCCTGCAGGGACTCGGCGCTACGCACCAAGGCATCCACCCCTTGGCGAAACGCACGGGCGTCTTCGCGCGCCCAGGCCGCCCCGGCCGGTTGTTCGCGCAGCCATTGCGCCGCTTGCAAGCGGTTCAGCACCACGTCAGGCCCCGGGCCTGAACCGGGCAGGCGTGGGCCGATTTGCACCCGCAGCGTGGCCAGCGTTTCGACCCGAGGCTGCCAGCCGCCAGCATCGGCCAAGGCCTGGCGTGCAGCCGGCAGCAGCGCGGCATACGGCAAGAGCCAGATGGCGTCGCGCAGGTCCACGCCTTGCTCACTGGCCCAGCTTTGCAAGGCCTGCGCTGCCGCCCGCCACCAGGCTCGATCGGGCCGGCCAAGTGGCAAGGAGGTGATGGTGGGGGCCGTGGCGGTCATGCAGAAATGGGGGCCGCGCAAGCACCCGCTGCGCAAAGGGCCACCGCCCCAGCGCCAACAACGATTGCGCAAGCTTTATGTCAGAATCATTGTGCCCGGCTCACTTCAGGTGCACGGCGCGTTCTGGGGCCTTGAAAAAGGACTGCGTCAGCAGCACCTGCCCCACCCGGGCCGAGCGCCCACCGCCTGCGCCCTTTTCGGCCGCCGAGGCCTTCCCCCAAGGATCTTTCATGAGCAGCGAATTGATCAAGCACATCTCCGACGCCTCGTTCGAGGCCGATGTCCTGAAGTCCGACAAGCCAGTGCTGGTCGACTACTGGGCCGAATGGTGCGGCCCCTGCAAGATGATTGCGCCCATCCTTGACGAGACCGCCAAGGAATATGGCGAGCGCTTGCAAATCACCAAAATGAACGTCGATGACAACCGCGACGTGCCGGCCAAGTTCGGTATCCGCGGCATCCCGACGCTGATGTTGTTCAAGGATGGTCAACTTGCCGCAACGAAAGTTGGCGCCTTGTCGAAAGCCCAATTGACCGCCTTCCTCGACGGCCATCTATAATCGCGCCTGACGCACCGGGTGCGGCGGCCCAAACCTCACGGTAGCGGCCCCGCCCCGATGGTGTGAACAGGCTTCAAGGCCACGGCGCCCACGGTAAACCACCGGTTGGCGTGTCGGATTCAGGCCCACAGCTCCCCGACCCCACTTTCTCGAATCGCGGTAAGCGCCCAAGGCGCCGGTGATCCCCGGCGAATGGGCACCACCGATCCGGCCCGGCGCATTTGAAGGCGCAACGCGGCTGCTTGCCCCAAGGGTGTTTGTCGATGCATCTGTCAGAACTCAAGGCGCTTCACGTCTCCGCCCTCATCCAGATGGGCGAAGAGCTGGAGATCGACAACGTCTCGCGCCTGCGCAAGCAGGAGCTGATGTTCGCGATCATGAAGAAGCGCGCCAAGGCCGGCGAGCAGGTCTTCGGCGACGGCGTGCTCGAAGTGCTGCCCGACGGCTTCGGCTTCCTGCGCTCGATCGACAGCAGCTACATGGCGTCGACCGACGACATCTACCTGTCGCCCAGCCAGGTGCGCCGCTTCAACCTGCACACCGGCGACCTGATCGAGGGCGAGGTGCGGGTGCCGAAAGACGGCGAGCGCTACTTTGCGCTGGTCAAGGTCGACCGCGTGAACGGCCTGACGCCCGAGGAGAACAAGCACAAGATCATGTTCGAGAATCTGACGCCACTCTTCCCGAAAGAGGCGTTCAAGCTCGAGCGTGACAACTTCAAGGGCGAAGAGAACATCACCGGCCGCATCATCGACCTGGTCGCACCGATCGGCAAAGGCCAGCGCGCGCTGCTCGTGGCCCAGCCCAAGACCGGCAAGACGGTGATGATGCAGCACCTGGCGCACGCCATCGTGGCCAACCACCCGGACGTGCACCTGATCGTGCTGCTGGTCGACGAGCGCCCTGAAGAAGTGACCGAAATGCTGCGCACCGTGCGCGGCGAGGTCATCAGCTCGACATTCGACGAGCCGGCCGCCCGCCACGTGCAGGTGGCTGAGATGGTGATCGAGCGCGCCAAGCGCCTGGTCGAGCTGCGCAAGGACGTGGTGATCCTGCTCGACTCGATCACCCGCCTGGCCCGCGCCTACAACAACGTGTTGCCCAGCTCCGGCAAGGTGCTGACTGGCGGCGTCGACGCCAACGCGCTGCAGCGCCCGAAGCGCTTCTTCGGCGCCGCGCGCAATGTGGAAGAAGGTGGCTCGCTGACCATCATCGGCACTGCGCTGATCGACACCGGCTCGCGCATGGACGAGGTGATCTACGAAGAGTTCAAAGGCACCGGCAACTGCGAAATCCACCTGGATCGCCGCATGGCCGAAAAGCGCGTCTACCCGTCGATCCTGATCAATAAATCAGGCACGCGACGTGAAGAGTTGCTGCTCAAGCCCGAGATCCTGCAGAAGACCTGGATCCTGCGCAAACTCATCTACCCGATGGACGAAATCGAGGCAATGGAGTTCATGCTCGACAAGATGAAGGCGAGCAAGACCAACCTCGACTTCTTCGACATGATGCGTCGCGGGGGTTGATCCCGAGCGTGGCGCCGTCCGCTCGCGGATGGTTTCACGCCCCTCGCCGGGCCTGGTTTGCGATTCGCGCCTCAGGTCAGGCTATAATCTGCGGTTTTCCGCTTACGGAATACCGCTT
>Ga0307515_10007629_pt1 | contig 21341 bp, 24 predicted proteins | sample 17_EM_MG_FD_194513 | JGI IMG/M metagenome (GOLD analysis project Ga0307515, IMG submission 194513) | Populus trichocarpa ectomycorrhiza microbial communities from riparian zone in the Pacific Northwest, United States - 17_EM | ecosystem: Host-associated > Plants > Roots > Unclassified | place...
AGATCCAGAGATGATGTACCGCCCATCGGGAGAGTAGGCGACGGACCACACACCCTCACTATGCCCCTCCAGAGGTTTGCCAACTGCAGCACCAGTCCCAGCATCCCAGACCCGAATCGTCTTGTCCCACGATCCAGAGACAATGTGCTGGCCATCCGGGGAGTAGGCAACGGACCCCACGTTTTTGGTGTGCCCCTCAAGGGGCTCACCACTTGTAGTACCGGTCTCGGCATCCCAGATCCGAATGGTGTTGTCGTCGGATCCGGAAATGATCTGCCGCCCATTGGGGGAATAGCTAATGCAAAGAATAGCTCTCGTGTGTCCAATCCACTCCAATGGCGGTGCTGGCCATGACGATAATTTCCCTCTCACCACCTTGATGGCCTTGGTGGACCTCATGGTGAAGGTCTTTGATAAACTCGAGCATAAGGGCAAGAAGGGTCGGCCTGAAATATACGTGTGCGGAGCGCTGGTAGAGATGGGTGTGCGAAAGGCAATGATGAAACGGCAAACGTCTTGAATTCTCTCACAAAGGGTAGGATTTTCATTCTACTGCCAATCAGAATTACCCAAAATACAAGCTTGAGCTGAACTCACCTTGGCCCAGGATATCACGTTTTGAATGCTCAGAGTACCCATCGGGACCCTTCCCAAAATGCTCAATACTTCAATCCAAAATAATGGGCACGGTCCTTCAAAGAATTTCTCCAAGTATTCCCACACTATCGGATCATTACTGTTGGGAGCAAAACAAAGATGATTTGACCAATAAAGAGAACTATATTGCAAGTGGTCGGGAATGTGCTCTATGATTCGGGATGGGAGGTCTTTGATGTCCGCATTAGCGAGTCGGGAATCTTCGAGCCCGCAGATATTGAAACGGAGTTGGCGAACCATTGTCTTGAGGCAAGCATTTCCTAGTTGCACATTTGCTTCCTGGAGGTTGATTCGGTAGTCGCGGGGACAGTGGTCGCTGACAAGGAATTCTGAAATTGATAAATGGCGGACACGAATGCCTCCATTGGTCCCTTCGTCTCGATGTAGCAAAGAGCTGAGCTCATTCACCCACATTCCGACGAGGTTTGGTTTTACTCCTGCAAGCTCTGCAATTGTCTCCTCGCAGAGGGCACGGTGTGGGGCCGTTGTCAGAATGACACCAATCGTCCGCCGAAATTCGGCTTTACGATGCTCTATCCGCGATTTTAAGATACTTGAATACAGTCTGGAAAGGGCTTCCAACCCAGCACCAGCTGAATCTTCGGAGGCTGCCTGCAAGAACTCTGTGGGGTCCTCACAACGCTCAAGGGCAAGAGCAAGGGTCTTGATGAAGATGAAGAGACCATTCGCCTGAGAGATAATTTTGTCCAAGAGCGGTTCTTCTGGCCACGGCGCGGAGAGACACCATTTCTGGCCGACCGGGTCAAACTCGCTTCGGGCGACGGTTCGCAGATCATGACTGGCTTCTTGATCTGTAGCCAGATCACATTCCAAGTACGACGACTGGGTGAGTCCATCAAAGAACCGTCGGATATCGGCTTCGGGTCTGCTGGTGATGATAATTTTCAGCCACGAAGCACGTGCGGCCGCGCTGGTGAGGAGCTTCAGGAGGGCTGGGCGACTACGATTGTTGCCGCATTCGTCGAATGCGTCAATGACAAAGACGAGGGAATCGTTTGGGCGTTTAGGAAGGTTATCGAGCAAGTCAAGGAGGAATGAGTCCTTCATTGACTCTGATGTGAGGTTTGGGTCGCTACGAAGACGATTTGCCGTGATGCTTCGAAAGGGGGGGTAGACTCTGGCGAGTTTGTAGATGAGACTCGGGAGGATGTTTTGGGGCTCGCTCAAGTTCGGATCATCCCTCCGGCAGAAAAAGGCCCCAGCAAGCTGTCCTTGATCATGGAGGCTTGCACAGATCGAATGAGCCAACGATGTTTTGCCGATTCCGGGCAAGCCGTAGATCCAGTATGTATTGCTCTGAGGAAGATCCTTCTTTTCCGACTGATGAGCCACCCAATCTACGATCTCCTTGAGGCGAGATTTGCGTGTGCCATCCATACAGCGGAGGCCTCGGTGATAGCTGGTCTCGATAGGTTTAAGCTGCTTGAGTAGAAGATCTTGCTCTACTAGCTCTACATGAAACTACTGAGAATACACTCGTGCGGTATTGGGACAATGAGTGCTTACCACCCCTTTTCGCTAGGCGCAGAGTCTCGACAGCGACTGCACTCAGGAAGTCTTTAATGACAGTAGCTAACTCTTCACCCAATTTGTCCATCGTATCATTGTCCTTCGAATACGTCAGCGCACCTCCTGCTCGCTCTGCGACCATTAGCATCTGTGGAATCCAGAAAAGAGGTAGCCTACTGAATCGCCCACGCTTGACGTACTCGCATAAAAATTTAGCGATCTCTTGCATTACTTTGAATATTCGCGGCATAATTTCAACCAATATTTCTGTCTCTTCACTGACAATTTCGTCCGCGACCTTCTCCGCCAAATGAGAGACGTGCTTCAACTGATCCAACAGGCTCAATGGCATCTGATCGTATTTGTTTTGTTCCTTCAAGAGCTGAACGATCAAAGCATTACCTCTGCTTTTGATAGCGCCAGAAGAGAGCACGAACCTCAAATGTGATTTTGGCAACACCAAGGACAGCCTTTGCGATCGGATCGAACTAAAGGGTGTCAACGTCCTGCTGGTTTCCGAACGGGCAGAGCTGACCTCAGCGAATACAGCGCCCAGTCGAATCCCTTTTTCCAAAGTCCTCTCCACCGTTTTACTCATCAGTGGCTTGAACTCCTTCATCGAATCTTCAAGGTTTTGGAGCGATGAGCGAAGCGGTTCCATCTATGTGGGCAATTGTTAGCTGGCTGAGGTGGGTCGTGGTAAAGTGACGAACGGTAGCATTCGCAGAGAATCGCAATTCAAGAGACACACGATGCTTTCCAAAGTCAACAACCCCTGCCCTTCTCTGTCAGACATGAGCGGACCAGATCGTCATCATGACTGACTCGGTATAATAAATTCATGCCTTGTGGAGCTCCAATAGTCATCGGAGAGCCCTTGTAGGTCGATATCTTCGACCACTTCGCTGACCTGTCGCATCTTCGGCAAAAACCGATGACTGGTGATCCTTTGGATCCCCACACGCATTTTGGATTTCGGAGAAATATCTCTACGAATACAGGGTCTTCAGTGAGTGCATATAGTGAATACAAGGGACATACGAGTGTTGGACTGGTGTCCAGGTCCGGTTACCATCAGATTGTAATTCTATCTTCTCGTTTCCCTCAAACAACTCCAGGCGATGCTTCGATTTTGTACCATCTTGCAAAGTGATTTCTATATGACGCACGAGATCAGCGGTGTGACCTAGCCTAGATTGGAGTGAAACGCCGCACGATCTAAATGCAAGCTTTTTTGGTGGTCAGACAAGAATGCTGCGCTAGCTGTCTGGGTGCTCACAAGTGGATTTCCTTGGGTGCTTGGGTGGCCATTTTGGTTTGCCTTGAAAGTCTTAGAGTCGAGGATGTCGAGGATCGGGAGGTGCAAGGGCCGCTTGCAACGTGGGATCGATGAGGATGATTGCCGCTGGAGCTGTTACGTCGAAAGGTGAATGGAGACTGGATTTGTGAAATGAGGCCGCCTCGCTGCTTCTCAAATTGTGACAAAGAAGCGCGAGTCAACCACGACTGACATTTCGGCCGCGTGCTCCGTGACGAATGAGTCTTGCCACCTCCGTCGCTTGCGGTCAATAATACTCGTGACGACGACGACAACAACAACAACAACAACGACAGATCGAGTATCCCAAACCCGCCAATCCGCCACCGCACTACCACCCCACGACACTGCCACCATCTTAACACCTCTCCAACTCGTGTGTTGTTCCCTTTGCCCAACACACCCTTAATCCGCACCCGTCCTCCATCCTCCCCAGAACCGGCGCAAACCCCGACTTCCAATTGGTCACTCCACACAGGTCCAGACCCTTTTGTCCATCTTCCTCCGCCTCCACAACCCCTTGCCCTGTGCACTCTCCAAGATGACGCACTAGGGCACCAGGCTTTGAGTTTTCCTCTTCCGAGGACAAAGACAAACATGTCATTCTTCCCACCATCGACCATGCGGTCAAAGAAAAGAGGCTATCAGTCAAGTCCAGGTCTATCCTGAAACTGAAATACGCTCCACAAGCGATCCTCAAGGGAGAGTGCTCTTCGGCTCACTTGAACGAGTCCTCCAGCGACGAGGGAGGGTTGCGTCTGGAGAGTGAAGAAATTTGGGAAATGATTTTGATCTGAGGTATGCATTACACCGTTTTCCCGAAGTGAGCAAGCGCTAAATGCTCCAATTTCTCATGTAGTCAACGGCCAGCCTTTTCCTCGCCAACCTCTCGTTGCGATTCCGCCTTCGTGTCGCATCACCACTACGGTTTCCACGTTTCTACATCTAGTCAACACCGCGTGTGTAAGACGGCCCAGCATCACTGCAGTAGTACCGTCCTTAAAACCGCACCCCATCTCTCGACCTAAACACCGAACCCACTTCGATCATCTTGACCTTTCTACGACCGAATGTGATTTTGCCAGCACCAACAAATCACCCAAATGTATTATCCACTACCGGCCACCCCCAACAATGGCGATTCCATAGGCAGCAATCCATTGACGACCTACTGACGACGACCTCGTCCTGATCCATGTCCCTCAACAACTCTCTATCTCACTTCTCTACATTGCAAAAAAGCCGTATGCTTAATTCGGTCCAGAGCCACACCGTACGGCGCACCCACCACCCTGCTTTCACGAATGCTAAAGTACTCGATCACATCAATCCGACTACCGACTTCCTGTTATCCCCATTCCGAAACCTCGTCCTACCCCCTCCATCCCGCTTTATGTGCCACCCCTCCTCCGCGTCTGCGCCCCTCCACCACACTCCGTCATCTCTAGCTTCTGTTGTTCCCCAACCCATTCTGATCCACGCAGTTGTGCTGGTTGGTTGGTCGTTACGGAATCTTCCCTCTCCCCTGTTATTCGCCTCTATTGCGGTGGCAGAAACCCGACCCATCTCTCCCGTCCGTCTCTGTCTCTGTCCCCGTCCTTCGCCTTTAGTTCCATCGAGTCAACCATGGCCTTTGTATTGCAGTATAAATGGAAGGGGACGACGAGCCGTAGGGGGAATCACCACGTAGATCGAGGTTGGGATTGCGGAAGATATCCACGAGGTCCGCGTTGGTGACACCACCGGCAGGGTCGCCGACGACGGCGCTGTACTCCATGGCGTTGTTGATGGGCCGAGCTCCTTTCCAATAGCTGCCTGGGCGAGGGGAGAGTCAGCCCGGTCGACCCGAGTAGGCTGCAAACTTGGACGAGATAGGATCTCTCACCACATCCACCTGTCTTCCATACGCTCAAGGCCCCTAGTACGAACCCCGCTACACCAGATCATCAAGTGAGTGACCTCCTTATTCCCTGAATATATCCTAAACATATCACCCAAGCTACTTGGAGCTAGATCTTGACGGTAAAAGGCTCGATCGGACAATCTACAGAGGTCTCATGTGGCTTCCAAAGTAAAGGTTCTTATTTTCCTCCAGTTTCTCCTCGTTTATATGAGCATAGGCACTCCTCGTCACCATTAATGATCTCCTCGTATGTGGTCTGCCTCAATTACACGGCCAGCACCTAATCTTTTTGGTAGGATTTGACGAGATTAGAAGCTGGCAAGGAAGTGGCATTCTACGAACCATTCGATTTTCATAGTATCCTCCATGAGGTGATTTATGTTTCTCGGTGCGTGCAAATGATATTTACGAACGCGCTGGGCCTTGCTAATGCTCGCCTAGGCTGGAGGCGGCCCGCCGCGAGTTGGGGTTCAACATGGACCCCGGGAGATGCAAGGAAGGTTAAATTTTGCGTCTCCAACTCCCTGTAAATGCCCTCAAGTATACTTCGCGCGGATCCGTCAGTGACAGCACCCATATTCCACGAACTGGATGGGCCCCGCGCTGAAGGACACGCTGCAATCGAGAGTGTTGTTAGCGAGACTGGTTATGGGAATCCGCCCGAGAAACCAGAGAGCATCCTCACAAACTAGGAACGAGATAGGATTAGGTGTGTAAGCAGAAATAACGGTCTTGTCTCTTATTGATTGTGCCATAGGTCTTGGTTTAGCAGTGGTCGCAAGGACCGTCGAACACCTCGGCGGGCACTCCGAGTTGATTCTTGTATTGGTGATCTCGTTTTTGCTTCTTACTCTCGTTCCCTGTAGTCGACCCAAACGCGTTCCATTCGCGAGATGTCTCAACCCTCCGTCCGGACGATGGAAGGGTCAGTGGGGGAAATAGCGACATGGACAGCCTCATATCGGCAATATCAACTAGTCATATGGTTCCGCATGCTCCCTCGACAAGTCCCAGGCCAGTAGCTCGTCAGCCACGACCACGAAAGCAGCGCTCGTCCATACATTCTATATGCTGCCAGCACTGCTCATCCTCGATTCCACACTATTCCGTTGACTGAAATGCAATATACGCATTGTAACATATTCGGCAATGTGACTACATTGAAACCCAAAAGTGTTCAATCACCAGCGAAGGCAAATAGAAGCACACTTACGACACCATCACAACATGACCTGCCAGTAGTACGTCGGTTCGCCACTCTGCCCCGATTAATTTGCACTGGAGATATCCACTGGCACGGCGCCTCTTTACGGACGATAGAGTATCACATTCATTTCCTATCAATACGAAATGTATTTTATAACTACCTCGTCTTAATGTGAACACCAAATGCTGGGGGTCAACAGTTATGCCATCGGACCGACCACCCCTAATTGCCGGTTCCAAATCGCCCATGGTTCCAGAGAAGCAGGGACTCCTACTACTTTTTAGCTACGTCCTTGCTGCTCTACACCTACTAATACGACTTTCTTTGGTAGCTCCCAATTTTTTTGTACAATTTTTTTATGGAAAGATCAGAGGTCCTCGTAATGTCCAGCGAAGGCCGTCTTTTGATGACAGATAATACTACTCTTGCTTCTATCCTATTTGCTCGCAGGTACAGCTTTGACTCCAGGAGTCGTGTGGTTGTTGTTTGTGTTGCGCCTTGAACCTGACATCGACGGAGGACGAATTATTGAAAGCGATGGAGTCGGTCGCGAACGAACCCTTCAATCTTAAGCACCATGCGGTGCATATTAGGCTTGCACCACAGATTGAACATAGTGTGTAGACACGCGGTCTCAGATGGTAAACGCAGTACCAGCAACCGACGGCAAGTCATAGCGCGTATCAGAGTTCCCCTAACAATCTGACTCATATACAGAGACCACTACTGCGGCGGAAAGTTGAAACCCTCGACGTGGGCGTGAACACTACAACAGCGCAGGAACGTTGTTGGAGCTATTTGCACAAGCAAAGAACGATTGCCTTTGTGAGTACATGTAGTCGTTCAGCGTGTATTGTCCGGATTGACACGAACAACATAAGCAATTCCCTGCAATTGAGGCACTCATCGACCTGAACTCATGAGAGGGTCTCTCAGGAGGAGTGAGGGGAGATATGGGGAGACGAATGTATGCGTGAAAGTATTCAGAAGTTGGTTCGGGTTGGTGCCACATCTCCAAGGTTTGTGGGCCTACGACGCCATGTTTTGACGTTTTTAATCGCTCCCACAATACAGAGCCACGAAATATGGAACTTCTGGCAAGAGTGGGAAGTGGGAAAGTTCGAGGGTTCACCAATGCTGAGGCAAGAGCCAAAGCGGTTCCTGGAATGTATGCGCAAGATCCATATCGGTCCGTTTCTAGTATATCCTGCAATAGGTTCGATTCCTGATACTACAATAGACTACACCGCGACCACCGATCCTTATTCGACCTTCGTGACCGCCTACATCTCACCTCAACGGCATAATCGGAAGTTGGTCCAAGCAACCACGGTTCGAGAATCCGCCTTGAACATGCTCTCATGGAAAGATCAAAGGAGCACTGGCGAGCTTCTTGAACTCAAGGGTCAGAGTGGTTCTATCGAGGATTGGAAAAGCATATAGTATGCGGGAGAAGAAGGGCAAGAAGGTACAGCGCGGACTCATGCCTGTGCTGTACGAGCGCGCTATCGAATGCGCTGCGAGTGAACAGAAGACGAAACACGGTTGGCAAGTGCCTGCGCTGCCTTGCGTGGATTTGGGAGGACTACCTAGGTTTTCAGGTGGGTGAAGCGCGTTGACTATGGAACTTCGAACTGAAGAGCTTGATAGATTGGGGAAAGGAGATGCCGCCGAATTTGATCAATCTGGTGCGAAGAGCGACTAAGAGCGTGCCTGGTAGCGGTAACATGTGGTCCGCATATCTTCGTTTGTTGGAAACGCACAAGGGAGAGGAGATTAAGGATTTTGAAACCGTGCCTGGTGAGTGAGCTGAATGAAATCCTTAATTTCTGCTGAACCTGCTCTCAGGGGCATATGAACATGCGATGGCTATGAACTTCCTTCACTGAGTCTGGGTGACTTTGGGCTGGTGGTCATGGCCCGTGCCGCCTGGCGTCGTCAGCAGTTGAGAAAGGGGGGGAAGTGACTTTTGGTTGGTGTCATTTGCCGTAACGCAATCTAATGTCTAACATGGGGTGCAGACGAGGATGGTGTTGCCGATGTGCTTCATGTTCTTCAAGAAGCAACCACTGCAACTCGCAAGCACTCAGGAGGCGAAGCACTCGAAGTGTGGCAGGATGCAACTCGGTTCTATAGCAAGTCCTACCTCGCATGGTCGACCTACGTCGATCCTCTCGTGTCAGCTCTATCATCTTCCAACTCCTTATCATCTTCCTGACTTGCCAGTCGTGCAGCAAATCTCCAATGGGCGCAAGGTCCTCAAAGACCAGAAGGGATCGACTGACCCGAGGCGATCTGGGACCGTTGGACCCCGCTGGAACACCTCTTCGGTAGAATTGACGATGTGCAGAAGTGCCTTGCCGTTGTTGCCGTGCAGAGGCGAGTTGAAGAAGAAAGGCTTCAGCTACAGCAGGTCATTTATATGATTACGGGCGAGCCGGAGAGACCGCTGTTTGGGTCCATACTCAAGAGAAGTGCTCTCGCTTTTGCTGCGGGAAACCGAGGCGTCAGGCGCGAGAGAAAGGAAGAGGATGTTGGAGTGAAGGATTCATCGCCTAATATGGCAAAGACGATGGCCAAGACTGTTGAGATACCTGTATATCTGCCGCCTGTCCCAGCGACCACTCTTACTCCTGGGGGTATTGAGGTACAAGCTCAACCCGCTGAGCCCCTCGAGCGGTGAGAGGCCCTGATTTCTAGCAGTCCTCACACTCATCGTTCACCCAGGGATTGAGAGAGTGCGACCATGATGGTTACTCAGTTGCCCGACCTCCTTCCTTCCCAGAAAGATCTCCATGAGTCGCAGACATCGCGATTGGTCTGATGACAAAGAGGAGGGTGCAGTGCCGTCCCTTCCCCGTGACGGAAAACAGGACAACCCGTACGCGGACTCCTACCGTATCCCTCAAGTCACAGAAATTGCAACTCTTCGCGCCATCATCGAAAATGAACAACAACTCGTCGAGCGACTCGCCAGTGACATTATCAGGGCAAATGCTAGCGTTGAAGCGGCACAGAATGACGTGGAGGACCTTACATGCCGGCTGGTTGCTGCGCAGTCTGCGTTGAGCTTTGCAACCGCCTCGCGGGATAGCATCGTTAAGGACCAAGAAAAGTACATATCACGAATCGGTCAGATGCAAGGTGTCCTCCATCCAATTAGGAGGACACCTATAGAACTTCTGGGTTATGTCTTCACACTCGCCGTCCAGGAGTCGGTGATCGAGTGGGAAACCAAGGCGTCCAAGAGCGAGTACCCGAAGCATGGAGGACAAGATCCGACCCTCCTTGCGTGGAAACTATCCCAAGTCTGTCGTCGTTGGCGCAATGCAGCTCTTGACACCCCTCGCATGTGGCGTTACCTTCGCCTCGATCTCCGGAAGGCCACTTACCAGATAGCACACCGCCTTAATACGCTTGTTAGACGGAGTGGTGCAGTCCCACTGGACGTTTATATGCAGTATGCCAATCCTCAAAATATTGGTAACTTTTCAGTCCTCTGGACAGGCCATATCTACAATTTTGGGAAGAAGTGGCGTCGCCTCTTAATAGATTTCGACTCTGTAGCCCAGGGTGATGACGGTGCTAGTCTGCCGCACCACCTGCCGCAAGTTGAAGAGATTCATTTAGTCGGACGCGGCCAACACATGCACCTCCCAAACAAACTTATCCCTGTCGTCTCATCCGCTGTTCGCGTCACTTCTCGCAACATTCTTCTTCACCACATCGATCCCACTGGTCCATCTCACATTCCATTTCGCGCTAAATACATCAACCTTATGCTTGGCTCAACGCAAACTCTCAGCACCATGGATGTCACCCACATCCTCGAAACATGCCCGATGTTGGAGCAACTCGAACTCATCGCAAGCAAGGGAGGCGTGACCCCGGGTATTGACTCCCCCGTCTTCGCGCATCGAGCCCTCACAAACATCGCTTTCCACGCCGTACATATCTCCAGTGCTCTTCGTCCCATCCAGCAAGCCATCTCCTTACCCTCGCTGCGCCAAGTCACCCTCCTTAGTGCACCGCTCCTCTCTGGTGCAGCGCTCATCGATGGTTTCAAGCAGTTCGTCGGGCACAACCCTAGTATCCGCAGAGTCCAATTCAACAAAATTGCCAATCTCGACAAAGAGATTGACGACACGACGAGGCTGTCTGGATTGCGCGATATTTTAAGCGCACTCAGCAGCCTGGTGCACCTGGTTCTCGTGGGTGATAGTACAAGTGTGGTCATTAGAGCATTATTGCATTCCTTCGAAGAAGGGGACGGGTCAGAGGCGGGAGTGCTGTTGCCCAACCTGGAAGCGATCATCATTGCGAAGTGGACAGAAGGAGCACCCACCCAACCGCTCGCGCAGTTTTGCGCCAAGCGTAGGGAACTCGCGAAGCTTGGTGAGATGGACACTGATCGGGCTGAACGTGGGAAGGTGATCGGTAACGCTGGTCGAAGCCCTTTATGGTCTCTATCCGGGATTGCTCCCTTGCGGTGAGAACGATGTTCCGCCAATTTGACCAGGCTTTTCTAGCCGCTGCTAATGCGACAAGCATCGCTACTTCTTCCATGTCTTCTTGATTTGCGAGGTGTACCCTCGTTTCGGCATCTTACTCGATGGATTGGATCTTGTGTTGAGAGAGAGCTCTCGAGATGGTAAACTGGCCCCTATATCTGTACAATGAGTTTTATGAGTACCAAAGCACGTCACTATTATTGATCCTCCTATCAACCGCTCCACAACAATCGGAAACACGGTTTTGGGGGTTGCAAAAAGTGTAAAATAACATCTATGTGGTTATTACACAATGTCTGGATCCTTCCTCCACACTCTAACGTCCACGAACACCGAGGACAACCCCTTACAGTCTTCCAGGGAACGTGAGTAGTCAAACACATATTGTCCCTGCTTCCCGTGTCACCTGCGTGTGCGTACCTTCCGCGCTAGACTAGCCCTCTTCTCAGACCTCGCTTCATAAAGGGCTGCACCAATAATATCTTACCCTCGACTAATCTTAGCAGTCTCGCATTTAAGTTCAGCACGATCGCCAATGTAGTTCTCTGTGCAATTGCAAGGGTTTCATCGACGAAATGTAGGCAAAGACACGATTGAGTTGTCCAGTGCATAGAGACGTGCGCGCAGTGGAGAAAAAGAGGGGACTGCCTAGAAAGAGTTCAACTGCGTGCTTCATAAAATAGGGAGGAAAAATTAATAAAGCACGCACCTAGTCGAAACAACACTCCACAGTCCGTCCCTTCAGTGGCCTGACCAGCTTCTTCCCCACCCAAGTAAAGTAAACTTTCTTTGACAGACCGTCCTCATCTGGCCAGCTGCATTCAATTGCCTTATCTGCGAGGACCTGCCGGAGCTCGCTTTGGCCTGCGCTGTACGGGGGGTCGTTTGACTTCTTCTCCACAAGGAGGTAATGGAACATCCTCGCGGTAAGTATGCGCATCTTCGTGTCGTCCGAGGGTGGGGAAGAGATTGAGTAGGACCCGGCAATATCGACTAGTAACTCCCTGACGTAAAAGCAAGCGGAAGTCAGTGTACCACTAAATAGGAACATAACAGATATGTGCACACATCGTTTCTGAAGCGTTTGGGGGCACTTTGGTGCCAACCCCTTTTCCGATATTGTAATTGTGGCCGGGAACCAATGTATCTCCAGCACTGCTCCAAAGTTTGATCTAGGGGAGAATCAGATTGGTTAAGAAGAGCATGTGCAAGGCCCACCACGAAACGTTCAAGAGGAATGTCAACTTTCGGTAATGAGGCAGAAGCTCCTGGAGACTTGTTGACCGGGTGCAGCTGTGAAGCACTTTTCGCAGAGTTTGGTAGGGGCTGATAATCCTCATTCTCATCGGGCGAGTCTGCTCCTTTCCTGACTGTGGTAAAGTCTAACACCTTGGGAAGCATGATACCTCCCTCCTCTCCGAGTTCCTCCTCTCCGTACTCGTCTTCACCGTCGGATCTGCCTCTTGGTGGTACACCAAGAACAGTATCTTCCTCCACAAAAGAGCCGTCTTCCTCTCCCGAACCATCCTCTTCCTGGTCAATATCGTCATCATGACCGAACAACCCCTTGGGAGGGGTGTGCGGCCCCATTTCATGTACTGTCCCGTCCATGGAGTCATCCCATCCGCTTCCCGATTTGAGACCTCGAAGAGGTGTTTGTGCCATTAGCTGGGAAATATCGGGTGTCTCCAGGAGATTACTTTCGTCCGCATAAGGTTTTTGTCGACGTAGAAAGGGGGACCAGCCCGGAGTGGAGAGGTACGAATGACCGAAGATGCTCTTTCTTGTGGATCCAGGGGCGGCCGTGGAACGTCGGTTGGCCATGGGTGTATTGACCGGACTTACGTCTCGTGCGAGTTTGCGCTCTGCCCTCTGTTGAACTAAATTATCACGCTACAATTGGGATCAGCCAAGAGAGGGGAGATGACAAGGGACGAAGCAGTGGCACCTTTTGCCGAAATTCTTCGTTTTTCCGCTGCAAATCACGGATTTCGCGCTCGAGGGCTGCAAGAACTGGATTACCTGAATCAGAAGGTCCATCGGTTGAGAGATTCTATTGCTCCGAATGATCAGAGAGATAGAAATCTAGATTACTATAGGTGGATACCCACAAGTTCGTCCAACTCTTTCTGGATACTTGCGATGGTCTCTTTCCGCCTGTGTTCCGCCTCGATCCGCTCCAAGATATGTTCACGATACCGTGGCATCCCATGACTACAAAGTGCACAATACGAGGTTAGTCGAACCCTCGAATCGACCGTAATACCCTAGAAATGGACCCCAAGGCGCACTCACTAGCTATCAACCAGCTTGAGCGCCGCTCGAAGTGGCACCTCAGGGTCCCTCGCGTCATCCAAAGCCCTCCCCTTTCCTTTCCTTTGTACCTTACCAGGTACACGACCCGCTCTCGCGCTAGTCTGGGGTTTCAACGGTGTTGCGACCTCGACGGTCTTGGGTTGGGCGCCATGCGTGCTCGGGCCAGCAATACCACCAATCAACTCCTTTGCTCCTGGATTGGGAGCACGGACGATGGTGTACAAGCCGCGCTCGGTCTCATCTGCTTCTCGGAGAAACTCGCGCACGGGAAGGTTGAGAACCATGTGGGCAAGACGCGATGCGGGAGGTTTTTCTCGCGTTGTGAAGTCTTTAAAGGCCAGAGACACTCGAGAGAAACGCGCGATTGCGTCGTCAAGGGCCATCGGCGGAGGTGGAGGGGTCTAAATGAGTCTATGAAGATAAAGTAAGAACGACCAACAGCTGAGGGCTTTAAAAAGCGTGGGAGTAGGGTATCTCGCCAGAATAAACGTCATGCTTAGAATGTTTGGGTTAGACTACGAACTTACGGCGCCTCCAGCGCAGCATCACATGGTCGGTTCGCCAATACTGACTCGGGGGTTTGGGTAGCGTCAACGAAACCGCACCTGTAAAAGCTCTCCAGCCAGAATGGAGAATGACCTCTCAAATACTAATCTCTTCGTGGCCATCCAGATGAATCCAAAATCGCGTAAATGGAACAGGGCATGCCCACAAATCGCAATTGGGCTGCAGGAGCGACTGAACATGGTCCTGAACACAGGAAAATGCTCTCGATGTCTCACACTACCTCTTTGTTACTGCGACCCCCACAACGCCACACTCGATGATCTTCGTGCCACCTTGTATAATGATGGAGACCACACTGTGCACTCAGACGACCACTTTTGTCGTGTATGAGTAATGGCTGGGGCCCCATATTCAATGGAGGGACGTCTTAGACGTAGACATATTCGGAACTTGATTACTTGGCACCTGATATTAGTATTGGTCTAGTACTCCCTCGACGATACGCTAGATTTCAAGTACAAAAGCTTCACGCTCAAATTCGCCAAAGCGGAATGATCAAACGCCAATCCAGCAATGACCGGCTGGATAGAGTCTATAAAAATGAGAGACAGACACCGTCCGTCCTGGGAAATATGGGGAGGCAGGGTCAGGTTTGGTCCCACTATAATTTCCTCCAAGTAATCTCCACTACTTCATCACCGATAATGAAGATACGAGTTAGTGGATAACGAGCGACAGTCAAGCGTAGAGTTGAACATATCGCTATTGTGCTGCATAATTATAGACTAGTCGATGTGATGAATGTAAAGCTGGCTTCTTTGTGCGAAACCCCTTGGACTGTTCTTAGATGTTCATCTTTGCAGCATCAATCTAAACATGCGACATGTCTTTATGTTTCACGAATACTCAAGTAGATCCCTATTCCGCTTTCAAATCTCGGGTTCGACTGTTCTGCACGACCATCGGCAGTAGTCGAGTCAGTACAGTAGGAAGCACCTCTATCATACCAGCAGCGGCCTGTCCATATTCCTCGTATTATCTTTTGTCGGTAATTCCGCACAAATTTGTGTCGCGAATGAGCTTCAGGTGAAAATAAACCACCACAGAACGCGTCTCTGAAACAAACCTGCTCACCCAACATCTGCAACGAAAAGTCAACCTACTGGTGGGAAGACGCCGCCCATCTATCGAACCGTACCTTGCACTACAACCCGACAGATCAGAACGAGCGACTCCCGGAAGGGTTACCACTTTCTGACATAAAGGGTAAGGACCTTTTGGCCTCCGGCACAACGTACCTCCGAAATGGAATGATTTTCCTGCGGGAATGCAAACGCAAAACATACCTAGACCGTGAAGAGGCCTAGTCTCCTCGAATCCAGGTTGGTTGCTAAAGTCTGTCAAGGCGCAGTGTCCACATGAGCAGTGGAATTGGAAGCCAGAGCAGAGCCGGACACGAGTCAGATGTGACGGAAAATTACACTCTCTTGCTATCTACCTCTAGGGTGGGATTACTGATATGGTAACAGTAGCCGTGCCACATATGAAACCAGTACCAAATATCCGGGGATTGGGTCTGAACCTGCACATGACCGAGGTTCGGTAACCATGGGAAAGACGAAACCGAAACCATTATGACGAGAACACTAATATTCCGACAAGATGTGGTCGGGCCCAACTGGCATATTAGTATAAATTAGGCAGTATACAAGTACAGAGAAGCCCAAACTGCTGACAGCCTGCTCTCCATTGCCTTCTCAAGGGACATGATCTGGACAAGCATCCACTCGGCCACATATCACCTGCGTGAAATGTGGAAGGGGGGACTGAGCCTATATCTTGATTCTGGAGAGACCTTATCAGCATAACACCATGCAAGTACCAAATCTGGCTCAGGTTTGTGGCGCCGTTGGTCCCTATCCACCCGATCTCATCTCATAATTGCGACCCTTTTTGTGGTATCGTAAGCTTGGACATATACAGCATTTCTGGTTGAAGCTGGCCCGAAAACACCTGGGGAACGTCTAGAAAATTATGGTAGGTTTCATTATCAGCAACAACTTGTGAGGTCTACCGCACCGGTGATCGAAGACGATCTCACAAGAGTGGTTACAGTGACATGTCTCTATCGCGGCCGGCAAGTCTTGGTAAAAAGCCAAATATTATTTTCGCCAGTGCCTTGAGAGTGTAGTAGCCCTCTGTGCATATAAACCAGTCCCATCAGGTCGAGTAATGTCCTTCTTGAAAGGCGGGCCGGTGAGACTGGAGGGCAATTTAATTAGGAGAGGCGAGATCTCTCAATCCCGTGGTGATGGTTACAGTGGTTGTGCCTCACCGATCACTCCGAACTACCTGAGCTACCTGAGAGTCTGGAAGGGCCACTGCAGGGCTCCCACTATAAAACCCTACGAACATAATACGAAGCACCAAAGTAGTACCTCAATATCACAACGAGTTCCACAATGTCAACCGACCTTGTTCACGTTAGCAACGCCGTGTCCAACGCCAATACTGGCAGGGACTTCATCCAAGACAGTTGCATGACGTGAGTACTCTTGTTCTACCCGCTGTAACGATGCTGAATCTTCTGCAGCATGTGGGCAAACGTCAACTGGGGTATGGTACACACATTAATGTGAAAGAGTTTGTTGATTGATTCTTCATAGGCGAACTTCTCTCACCTGCCCCAATATCAATGGCTGTCCTAGGCTCTGTCTGCATGCTCTCGTCTTGTACAGATGACTTCTGTATGTTGTCGATCCAGTCGACCAACCTCTCCCTTCTCATGTGATGTCCGCAGGTCTGGTGGTCAATGAAGTGAAGGGCGATAGGTACATATATTCTGGTCATATCCGGTTCTTCTATTGACAGAACCTCAAGTACCTCTCTCGTCGAGTGGAAACATGCCAAGTATCCAGGCTCTTTCAAGACCTGTCTGCAGCAGATGGTCTTAGAGGGGTATACTGGTATGTGTGGTGCTGGTCATTTTGACGTGCTGATTCAATATGTTGTAGCATTCGAAAGCGCCCAAAAGTGTATGACAATCATCCAGAACCGCGCCAGTGGCATGCCAAGGAACATTCAAAACGCAGTTAACATCGTATTCAATGGCTCCCCACAAGAGGTCGAAGCCTACGTGCCAGACTTGATCCTTTCCGTCCTTGATAGTGCAGAAGTGTGTAGGGACGCTGCAGAGAGAGTCGAAAGATCCTTTGAAGGATTAACTGGGCTCGCAGAGGAGATAATGCTTGCTTGTTCGAATAAGGTCAATTGGTGCTTACCCTCGCTGCACTGACCAAGGTACTCAAGAGTATTTCAGATTGGTAACACCAACCATCTCCTCGTACACAACAACATACACAAAGAGCTCCTTCATATCCAAAAGGGTGGAGGTGAGCGGATCATGAAGCAACGTCAGGAGACACACGATATGTTCAAAGGCGTAGGCCATTCTCAAACTACTTTGACTGTGGAGTTGCCTGACACACTCAACGTCAGTCATTCAAGAAGGCCGAAGATGAATTCCATAAGGCCGTTCAAGGTATGCCCGGTAGTTGGGGCATCGTGGGCATGACAGTAGTCGACTCCATCACCCAACTGGCCGTATCCGCCGGTAACGCTGCTATTTCCACGTTTACATTTACGTCTCAACTTGCCTCTGAGCGTCTGCGCGCTTTCCGCTCGGCGACGAGTATCGACCCCAAACAGAGGGTGCAAGTTCCCGGTGCCCCTGTCAATTCCTCCCCGAATGGTATTTCGACTCTGCCGAATGACAGTTCGCTCACAGATCCAGCCCTCCTCGAGGCCCCTATAGTCCTGCAATTGGCAACCACTCTTCAGCAACTCATTTCAGGTGGTGAAGGGGGCAAACCCGATTGGGAGAAAATCAGGCGTAGGGGCGATGTATGTAGACTATACCCTTTGTCAACTGCGTCCCTAACTCTCGGAACTGCAGTCCCCGAGTGGCGCAGACTTCGTCAAACGCCTCCTACTATCCTCCAAGGAAAAATTGGACACAAGCAAGAACATATCGAAGCGACTGGATGCATACATCACCTCGGGTCTTGAAATCGTCATTACCGCCATTGAAGCAGGCACTGCTGGTGCTAGGGATGCCGCTCTCGAAGACCAAAAGGAGCCGGCACGACAGCTCGTGCAGGACCTACAGATGCTCAATCAGACATGCAATATACTTCTTCAGCAACCGGGCTTTGCTCCTAAAGGCCCCGCGACGCCCAAACCGCCCAGCAACACTAATTCGCATTCAAAGGTCGGTCCAATGATTCTCATCTCGTTCTTATACTCAAAAAATATAACACAGCGACTCGCTATTGAAAACGTCAAGTACAAGGTCCATTTTGTTATTTGCCCCTCAGTGGAGGTTACTGACATTGAGCAGGTGGATGTGACGCGTGCGAGTCTTGAGGCGAGCCGAACAGGTGACTCTATTCGACATTTGCTTTCTTTCACTTACTCATGCCATGAACAGCTATGGAGGAAGCCACTGAGCGGACCATCGACGCCCAAAAGAAAATGACTGCTGCCATCGCGGATATGACGCAGATATCAATGGAAAACGTGTCCTTGGAGAGTAAGCAGACTTCAATGGGCCTCAATTTTCTATTCTGATCCCCGTACTTCTTAGAAATGCTCCCTGTCCTCATAGACGCCGTGACTGCGTTCACCCGTGCGTAGGACTGTTCTATCTCCTGAAATTAACACGTAATTTCTTTGCCCAGTACTCCGCGCTCATTTCTCGAAAATCACGGATTTCTTTGTCAATGTCGCTTCGCTTGTTCAAGACGTGATGGCTCCTTCTGTGAGCGACTGGGCGAGAGCGCTTGGGAACACAACACCAGTGCTTGCTGGTGTCTCTCTCTCGGGTATGTGCTGTCTTATTGTTCACCATTGAGACTGGGTTTCATCCAATTTCGTACAGACCTTGCCAAGGAAATTATTTACATCCAGATGACGATCCCACTCAAGGTTTCTATCTTGTGTGAGAAAGTCGCGAGCACCTACCTCAGGGTCAGCCGCGAATATATTATGCCTGCTCAACGGTAAACCGTCTCAGTGGGAACCACAACTTGTCCCGGTCTTATGAACCTCCTCATTTAGTACTGTGGGACAAATGATCCAGTTTCTTGATGAGGCTGGTCGTGATGCTCTGCGAAGTTCGTTTCCAACGTTCCAAAATAGTGCTCGATATCTCTGATGATTATGAGAACAGGAAATCTCGAGAACGAACAGCAAAAGCTGAACACGCAGGCACAGGATGCAGCTGCGGGCATCGTTGCTCTTGTTAAGAGCGAACAGGAAGTACGTCCCTGCTTTTGGACAAATTGTTCTGTATTTACTTTGCTGCAGACCTTCGTTCGGTTAATTGACACACGCCTGAACGGTATTGTGGCCACTGTGAAACCGGCGTTGCCCACAGTTGAACAACGTAGGCCCCATTTGAAATATTTGTTATCAAAAATGGCCCATACTGAACGATGTCCACAGCGTCTGCTCCTGTCAAAGCCATTACGGATGCCCATATAAAGGACAAACGGGCGTACGAAGTCACGTTTGACATGGGGGACTATTTCTGAGGCCCATGCGACGAGTTGTTCTTCTATGGTCGTGCAGTCCCATCGAAATGTCTTGTATATATGGCTATGCATCCTCCCAATAAGGGCACTGTCCATCGATTGGACCGACAATAGGCAGCCTAGGCGCTTTCACATTCCACTTAGATCGTGTCGATGTTCGACCGACGCATTGCGAGTTCGTCTCATTGACAGACGTGTATCGACCTTCCTCGATTCAGTTTGCATGGTCAACACGTTATATTATGCTACCTCCATTCAATTGTAGTAGAGGGCGAAGTGCCTGCTTTCGTGAAGGGCGAGGAGTACGTGCCCGCTGAGAAAGTATAGCGAACGAACCCTCACAGCCGTCTCCTTTCGAAGACAGGAATTCTTCATGTTCAGAATCAGACCCATGTTAATTTATGCTACCAGTTCAAATCCGAGCAAGTATTACCGCGGTACCGGCGGCGTGGAATATGTATGGGTGCTTATGATAGGGCTTAGTGATCTTGCGAGTGGTGTCACCGATGGCAGGAGACGACGTGTATATAACACTCGCCCGCCTACCTGCCTAATACGTCAAACTTTCACCGGTTCCGGAACCGGGGGACCAACTGCCTTCAATGGACACACCGCAAACCAAATCTTTCCGTGCGTAATGCAAGAAGCCGAGCTTGATTTCGGTTCAATCGGGCGGCCCTTGATTTGACAGGATTCTCTCATCAAAGAATTACAGCTAGATGAACGGTGAGGCACGTTGGTCCATGGGCTGACCCGACATCCTCCTGTGGTGATATTGTTGCAATCCGAGTTAGAACGCAAGGTCTACATGGATTGAACACGTTTATGTAGCAAACGGCGATCTAAGCGGCCGGGGGTAGATAAGTTAGTCGCACGAGCTGACATCGGTCACGCAAAGGGTGTCCAGTCCACAAGTTTCGTGAAAAGTTAAACTTGCGCAGATATCCGTCGTCTCTCTGCTTCAGAAGCACCTCTGTCTGGTTACAAGAGAATGAATTGTTGTGAGACAGGATTGGCTAGAAATATAATATATGTTGTAAACACTGCTATAATACGAGTACTATCGTCCATAGGCAACGCCAGGCAGCCCGCAAGCACGAGTACATCCATACTGTAGATAAATCTGGGAGTCGGTATGTAGGATTGTCTCCATGTACCAACACGATAGCGTGACTGTCAAAGACAACGTCTGAGTTCGTGAGTACCGGTCATCACCAGAGGTGTTCGAGGTGCTAACTTGTCAATTTATTGAGGCCGATTCGTTTGGGAAAAAAGGACGACCAATACTAGTAACCGCACAGACCATTGGTTGCATTTCTCTGCCTCCGTTAATAAATCCACAGTGTGCGCGAGAGCTTCGATATGTGACGGACTGCCAGTCTCCATCTAGAAGGCCCCATACCCTCAAGAGGGCGTCCTCCGTATCATTTGAGGGGGCAGGAGTGGCATCCGGTTATGTCCGGACGGTGCACCGCAAAGGAAAATGTTGGCATCATATGACACGTTATTTAGGTTCTATAAATGGGTTTTGTCGGTGCCGCTATCGAACCTTGGACTCAACTGTTCTTGCCAGACATCTGGCAGAAGTAGGAAGCGCGGCTGTCATAACGACTTACCTATATCACCCGTATTTCCTTTAGTGGATAAACGCGTCCGATCTGTTCTGACTTTGCGTCAGGTCGCGCGGGACGTCAAATCGGCTCAACGTCAAATAATTAAAATTATCGGTCCTATTCGCCTGGGGGTTTATTTTTGGCGGCGCATCATCCCGAACAGCCAACCACTTTGCATCTCAGCT
>Ga0307515_10007630_pt1 | contig 21340 bp, 18 predicted proteins | sample 17_EM_MG_FD_194513 | JGI IMG/M metagenome (GOLD analysis project Ga0307515, IMG submission 194513) | Populus trichocarpa ectomycorrhiza microbial communities from riparian zone in the Pacific Northwest, United States - 17_EM | ecosystem: Host-associated > Plants > Roots > Unclassified | place...
GATGAGGGGCTGTCGGTGAGGGCAATGTAGGTTGGCGATTGATCTCAGACTAGCCATCGGTCGCTGGCTTCATTGGCAAGTGAATCGTGATAATTGCCGCCTTGCTTCTGGAGCATTTGCATGGCTTTCAACGAACTGCGCGCCATCTCCACCTTCGTCAAGGCGGCCGAACTGGGCAGCCTGCGGCAGGCGGCTGCGGCACAGGCGATCACGCCGCAGGCAGCGAGCCAGGCGCTGTCGCAACTCGAGGTCCACCTGGGCGTGCGCCTCTTCCATCGAACCACGCGCCGCCTCAGCCTCACCGAAGAAGGCAGCCGGTTCATCGAGGCGGCCCAGCCGGGCCTCGCGACCCTGCAGCGCGCCTTGCACGGCGCGCGGCGCGGGCGCGAAGAGATCGCCGGGCCGCTGCGCATCGTGGCGCCGCGCTCGATCATGATGGAAGCGCTGTGGCCGGTGATCGAAGAGTTCTGCCACCTCCACCCCGAGGTCGAACCCGACGTACAGCTCGACGACCGCATCAGCAACTGGGTCGAAGACCGCGTGGACGTCGGCTTTCGTGCCGGCCCGCAGCCCACCGGCGGCGTGATCGCGCGCCGCCTGCTGACGCTGCAGCTGGTGGTGTGTGCGTCGCCCGCGTACATCGCGCACTTCGGTGCGCCCACGAGCATCGATGACCTGGCGCACCACCGCTGCAGCGGCTTTCGGCACGCGTCCACCAACAAGGTGATGCCGTGGGAATTCAAGGTGGGCGAAGAAGTCGTCTCGCGCAACATCGCCGCGGCGGTGTGCGCCAACGACACCGAGTTCGAAGCGCGGGCCGTGGTCGCGGGCCAGGCCATCGGCCAGCTCATCGGCATGACCGCGGCACCGCTCATCCGCAGTGGCCGCCTGGTGCCGCTGCTCACGCAGCATGTGACCGACCACCTGGGTTTGTACGTGTACTACGGCAGCCGCGTGGCGCTGCCGGCGCGTGTGCGGGCCTTCATCGACCTGGCGGTGGAACGGGTGGCGGGCAACACGCAGCTGTTCTTGCAACCGCACGAGCTGGCGCCCCCGCCGAGCAAGCGGCGGCGAAGCCAACGGTCACCTGGCTGACGGCAAAGCTCAGCTTCACGCACACCCGTTCGGCTGAAGGGCCAGCCAAAAGCCGACAGGCTCCCATGGCGACTGGCGCCCGGTTTCGTGGCGGCCCGACATTTGGCGCAAAGTGCCCGGCTGGTCCTCGCACGACCGGAACTCATAACAGCACAACACCAGGAGACAAGCATGCCGAACGGAAAGCTTCAGGCGACCGCGCTCATTGCCGTCGCCGCGATCATGAGCCTGCCCACGCTGGCGCAGCAGGCAAATATCGACAAGCTCAAGCAGATGAAGGTGTCGGGCACCGACCCGAACATTCCCACCGTGCCGCAGACCGGCAAGAACGCCGACCAGCTGCGCGAGAACCTGAAGCGCATCAAGCTGCCCGCTGGCTTCAAGATCGACCTCTATGCCGTGGTGCCCGATGCGCGCTCGATTGCCGTGGCGCCGTCGACCAACATGATGTTCGTCGGCACGCGCAAGACCAACGTGTGGGCCGTCACCAACCGCAACAGCGGCGACACCGCCACCGAGGTGAAGGAGTTCGCGCCCTCGCTCAAATTCCGCAACCCCAACGCGGTGTGCTGGACGAAAGACGGCTTCCTGATCGTCGTCGAGAGCAACCGCGTCTACACCTTCCCCGCGGCCGAGTTCTTCTACGAAGGGGCCGACGTGGCCGTGGGCGAAGTGGTGCCGCTGGGCCAACTCATTCCGCCGGAAGAAGAGTCGTTCAACCACAGCGGCCGCATCTGCCGCATCGGGCCCGACAACAAGCTGTACATCACGCTCGGCCAGCCCTTCAACGTGCAGCCGCGCGACAAGCTCGCGCTGTACAACAAGGTGGGCATCGGCGGCATCGTGCGCATGAACCAGGACGGCACCGGCCGCGAGGTCTATGCCACCGGTGTGCGCAACTCGGTCGGCATGGACTTCAACCCGAAGGACAAGACACTCTGGTTCACCGACAACCAGACCGACGGCATGGGCGACGACATCCCGATGGGCGAGATCAACCGCGCCACCAAACCCGGCCAGTTCTTCGGCTACCCCTACATCGTGAGCAAGACACGCGTCACCGAGTTCGGCTACGACAAGGACGCGATCCCCGCCGGGGCCGTTGACCCGCAGGTGATGACGGTGGCCCACGCGGCCGACCTGGGCATGGCCTTCTACACCGGCAAGCAGTTCCCGGCGAAGTACCAGAACGGCTTCTTCTCGGCACAGCACGGCTCGTGGAACCGCACCAAGCCCGTCGGCGCGCGCGTGCTGTTCACCTCGCTGAAGCCTGACGGCACGGCCGACAAGAACGAGGTCTTCGCCGAAGGCTGGCTCGACGACGAGACCGGCACCTACCGCGGCCGCCCGGTCGACGTGGCAGTGGCGAAGGACGGCTCGCTCTTCGTGTCCGACGATTACGCCGGCGCAATCTACCGCATCACCTACAGCGGCAACTGATGCGCACCCGCATGCGCACCCACGCCACCTGGCTGCTTGCCATTGCGTGCGTGGCGGGCCCGGCCCTGGCGCAAGACGCCAAGGTCGGCCGCCAGAAGGCGGGTGTGTGTGCGGCCTGCCACGGGCCGCTGGGCCTGTCGGCCACACCCGATGCGCCCAACCTCGCCGGCCAGCCCGCGGAATACATCAGCGCGCAGCTGAAGGCCTACCGCGGCGGCACGCGCAAGCACGAGGTGATGAGCCTGATGGCCAAGCCGCTGAGCGATGCAGACATCGACAACCTGGCCGCATGGTTCTCGTCGCTGAAGGTGCAGGTGACGCCGCCATGACGGCGGTTTTGAAACAACAACTCGACTGGAGACAAACATGATGAGTACCACACGCTATCCGCATTCCAGTGACTCCGCCTCCCGCCGCACCTTGTTGCGCGGCCTGGGTGCCGCCGTCGGCAGCGCCATGATCATTCCGCGCTGGGCACAGGCACAAAGCGCTGCAGGCGCGCCGCTCGGCCCGCCGAGCACCGTCACGCAGCCACCGCGAGACTTCAGCCCCGGCGGTGCACCGACCACCTATTTCAGCGACCCGGACGTGCTGACCATCGACCCGATGTTCGACGGCCTGCGCCAGCCGAACGCGTCGATCCAGCGCCTGTGGACCGGCGCGCTCTGGTCCGAGGGGCCGGCCTGGAGCTCGGTCGGCAAGTTCCTCGTCTGGAGCGACATCCCCAACAACCGGCAACTGCGCTGGAGCGAAGACGACGGCCACGTCAGCGTGTTCCGCAGCCCTTCGAACAACAGCAACGGCAACACCTTCGACTACCAGGGCCGGCAGCTCTCGTGCGAGCACGTCACGCGGCGCGTGGTGCGTTACGAGCTCGACGGCTCCGTCACCGTGCTGGCGTCGATGTTCAACGGCAAGCGGCTCAACTCGCCCAACGATGTCGTCTCCCACCCCGACGGCAGCTACTGGTTCACCGACCCACCGTATGGCGCGCAGCTCTACGAGGGCACGGTGGATGCCGCCGGCGGCCCGGCCAACAAGGCCGGCAAGCTCAACCCACGGCTCGGCCAGCCACCCGAGTTGGGCTCGTACAAACGCGAACTGCCCACCGCCGTCTACCGGCTCGACAAGAGCGGAACGATGACGCAAGTCGCGGGCGAAGACCTGGTGCCCGACCCCAACGGCCTGTGCTTCTCACCCGACTTCAAGAAGCTCTACATCGTGAGCACGGGCCAGGGCCCCGGCGACACCATCGCCGGCGGCAAGGGCGACATGTACGTGTTCGACGTGGGCTCGGACCACAAGCTCAGCAACGGCAAGCGCTTCAGCGATTTCATGATCGACGGCGTGAACTGCGGCCCCGACGGCGTGCGCGCCGACGTCGACGGCAACCTTTGGTGCTCCAGCAATGCCGGCCGCCGTGTCGGCTACAGCGGCGTGACCGTCTGGACGCCGCAAGCCAAGCTGATCGGCCGCATCCGCCTCCCCGAGGTCTGCGGCAACATCTGCTTCGGCGGACCGAAGCGCAACCGGCTCTTCATGGCGGCGAGCCAGTCGCTGTATGCGGTCTATACGGCGACGCAGGGGGCGGCACCGGCGTGAAGGCCAGCGATGCAGCGGTTGCCGACGGTCACTAGACGTTGTTTCAACGTCCGGTACAAGCGCAAAAGCGGGCCTCGCTGTTTGCGAAAAGATGGGGACTCACGCCCAATCGCTGCGATGGGCGATCAGAAGGTGTGGGTGACGCCCACACCGTAGCGCACCTGTTCGAGTGCCCGGCTGCCCCCGGCGCGATCGACTGACAGCTTGCGATACGCGGTGTAGAGGCGGGTGCGCTTGGACAGGTCGTAGGTCGCCATCGCACTCAGGCCGCTCGCGTCGACGACCTCGAGGCCGGCGCCGTTTCGGGTCACGGCGTTCGCATGGCCCAGAGCCACCGTCGCGGCGCCAAAGGGAACGTTCAGACCGACCTGATATTCCTTCGACTTCTGCCCGCCGGCTACCCGCTCGTCGCTCTGATGCTGATAGTTGCCGACCAGCCTGACGGGGCCAAGCATGTAGCTGCCGGCGATCATGTTGAACTTGTTGCTGCCCGTCGTGTACTTCTCGGTCTGGAAGGCGTAGCCGACGCGGACCCCACTCGAGGCGTACTCCACGTGGCCGGTGATGAGCCGCGGATTGGTCGTCTCCGTTGACGAACCTTCACCCGCGCTCACGCTGACCGAGGCGAGCAGCGGGCCCCACTTCGGCGTCTTGTACAGGACGGTGTTGTTGCCTCGGGCCAGGTAGTCGCTGCCCGTGACCGCTTTCTGCCCGCTCCCGGCCGTGCTGCCGGCGCTCCAGACCTGACCCGTCGACGCGAAACCAGAGGAGTCATAGAGCTGGTTGTTGGAACCGCGCAGTGCGTCGTACGCGGTCAACATGCGCCCGAGGCGCACTTCGCCGAAGGGTCCGCCGAGGCTGACGAAGGCGTAGCGATTGAATCCATTGGCCGAGGCCGACACGTTGGTGATCGCACCGCTGTCGATGCTGACGCCTTGCTCGAGGTTGAACTTGGCGACCAGGCCTCCCCCGAGGTCTTCCACGCCGCGCAGTCCCCATCGGCTGGCCTGGCCACCCCCGCTTTCAAGCACCGAGATCCTGCCGGCTGGGGTGGCGCCGACCTTGTTGTCCATCTGACCCGCCCACGCGTCCACGATCCCCCAGAGGGTGACGGCAGGCTCGGCGGATGCAGAACCGGCGAATGCGCCAGCGACGGCCGCGATGACCAGGGAATTCTTCATGTCGCGAATCTCCAGGTGAGGAGGAGACGGTGGCTGGCGATACAAATCGTCTGGCGTCAGTCGTCAGACAAGTTGAGGCATCATAAGAACACGTCAGACAGGCTGTATGCGCGCAAACCCTGATGTGCCTCTGCTTCGCGGACCTACGGACCGGTCAACGCGGCCCTCTCGTCACTCGCCTCCCACCTTGGCGCGCAGTCGCTCGCGGCTGTTGCTCAGGTGCATGAACATTGCGGCACGAGCCGCCGCCGGATCGCCGCGACGGATCGCCTCATAAATGGCGTCGTGTTCGGCCTGGGTGATTTCCTTGCCTGGCTCGAGCAACGGCAGCGGCTCACCGAACCGATGCCCCGGCTCTTCGGCGCCAGATTGCGCGGCCGGCGCCGCCGTCCCTGTGGGTCGACGCGCGATCGTCGCACTGCCCAGACTGGCCAGCACCTCTTCGAAGTACTCGTTGCCGGTGGCGACGGCGATCTGCGCATGGAAGCGGAAGTCATCTTCGATCGTGCTGGCCCCCGCTCGGCGGTGGGTGTCGAACGCATCCAGCGCGGCGCGCATCTTCGCCAAGTGCTCGTCGCTGCGGCGCAGGGCAGCCAGGCTTGCCGCCTCGGCTTCGAGACTGATGCGCAGTTCGAGCATCGCGAGCACCTGACGCAACTTTATGTTGCGCGAGCCGACGGCCAACAGCGGCTCGGCCGTCGGCGGCGCCAGCACGAACGTGCCGACCCCCTGGCGCGTGTCGACCAGACCGCTCGCCTGGAGCCGCGACATGGCCTCCCTGACGACAGTTCGACTCACGCCGAACTCCCTCATCAACTCGGGCTCGGAAGGCACGCGGTCGCCGGGCTTAAGCGCACCTGCATGAATGCGACCCGACACGCCATCGAAGACGCGTTGCGGCTGGCTCTTGGCGCGCACAGGTGCGTGACTGTCGTGCGGGGCGTCGTTCATGACTTCGCTGGGCATGTGTTTCGGTCCGGAACTATATCCCGCCATGAGCTACACGTCAGACGACATTGCGAGGGTTTATACGAATCGACCTCATCGGGCCGGAAACTACCATCCAACACGTCAGACGACTGACTGCATAGAAGGTTCTCATGAAGATCGACAGCGTCCGTATCACTGAATTCACCTACCCGACCCGCAGGTCTGTCGACAGCGCCGGGCATTCGCACCCCGGCCCGCCGGGACTGGGCCGCATGGCCATGCTCACCATCAGCACCGACGAAGGCCATCAAGGGCACGCCTTTGCCGCCCCGGAGGTCATTCGCTCCTACGTGATCGAATCCTATGCACGCAAGGTGCTCATCGGACAGGACCCATTCCAGCGCGAGAAGCTCTGGATGGCGCTCGAACACTGGCAACGCGGCAGTGCCGGCCAGCTCACCGACCGGGCGCTGGCGGCCATCGAGCAGGCGCTGTGGGACTTGGCAGGCCGGGCACTCGGCACACCGGTCTACAAGCTGCTGGGCGGCTACCGCGACAAGGTGCCGGCCTACGGCAGCACGATGTGCGGCGATGAACTCGAGGGGGGGCTGTCGACGCCCGAGGAGTACGGCGAGTTCGCCCTGCGGCTCGTGGCCCGCGGCTACAAGGCCATCAAGCTGCACACATGGATGCCTCCGGTCGCATTCGCGCCCGATCCGGGCATGGACATCAAGGCCTGTGCCGCGGTGCGCGAAGCCGTGGGACCCGACATCGAATTGATGCTCGATGGCTACCACAACTACAGCCGGACCGATGCGTTGCGCATCGGGCGTGCCCTCGAAAAGCTGGGGTTCGCCTGGTTCGAGGAAATGATGAACGAGCAGAGCAGCGCTTCCTACGCCTGGCTGGCGGGACAACTCGACATTCCGATCGTCGGCCCGGAGAGCCTGTCCGGCAAGCACTACAGCCGCGCCGACTGGGTCAAGGCCGGTGCCTGCGACATCCTGCGCGCCGGCGTGGCCGGCAACGGTGGCATCACACCTACGATCAAGACCGCCCACCTCGCGGAAGCATTCGGCATGAACTGCGAAGTCCACGGCAACGGCGCCGCCAATCTCGCGGTGTGTGCCGCGATCAGGAACTGCCGCTGGTACGAACGCGGCCTACTGCACCCCTTCCTCGACTACGACGAAGTGCCGGCCTACCTCAACAGCCTCACGGACCCGATGGACAAGGAAGGCTTCGTTCACCTGTCGCAGAAACCCGGTCTGGGCGAAGACATCAATTTCGACTACATCGGGGCCCACGCGGTAGCCAGCTACTGACGCGCGCGCCCACTGGAGACTCCCATGCAAACCCCTCGCTCCTTGCGCGCCGTTGCGCTGGCCGTTGCGTTGTCGGCCGCCGCAGCCGTCCCTGGCCACGCCAAGACGCCCAACGATCAGCTGGTCATCGGCGTCAGCATGAACAACCTGCTGTCCCTGGACCCGGCTGCCGCGACCGGCAACGACGTGGTCGAGATCGCCTGCAATGTCTACGACTACCTCGTCGAAGTCGACCCGCTCGACACGACGAAGCTGCTCCCGGGCCTGGCACAGAGCTGGAAGATCGCACCCGATGGCCGCAGCATCAGCTTCACACTGCGCAGCGGCGTCAAGTTCCATTCGGGCCACCTGCTGACGGCCGAGGATGCCGCCTGGTCATTCCGCCGCGTGCTGAAGCTCAACCTCGCGATGGCCTCGCCGTGGAAGAGCTACGGCTTCACGGCGCAAAACGTCGAGCAGGCGATCCGCGCCACCGATGCCACCACGCTGGTGATCGACCTGCCCCAGGCGACCGATCCGAAGATGGTGCTGTACACGCTGGGCACCTCGGTCAGTGCGGTGGTGCTCGATCGCAAGAAGGTGATGGAGAACGAGAAGAGCGGCGACATGGGTGCGGCCTGGCTGACGACGCACGCGGCCGGTTCAGGCCCGTTCGTGCTCGACGAGTGGCGCGCCAAGGAAGTGCTGATGATGAGCCGCTTCGACGGCTACTGGCGCGCGCCGCCGAAGCTGCGCCGCGTGGTCATGCGGCACATGACCGAATCGCAATCGCTGCGGCTGATGCTGGGTCGCGGCGACATCGACGTGGCCACCGGCATGTCCGTACCCGACATCGAGGCGATGAAGAGCGCGCCCGATACCGAAGTGCACTCGGTCAAGCGAGGCACGCTGTACTACGTGGCGGTCAGTGCCAAGGACCCGAAGTTCGCCGACAAGCGGGTGCGCCAGGCGATCCTGCGCCATCTGATCGATTTCGACGGCATCAACACCAGCGTGATGCCCTACTACGGGGTCTATCACCAGCGGCCAGTTCCTCTTGGCCTGGCTGCCACCCTGCCCGAGCCCGGCTACAAACTCGACGTGGCCGCGGCCAAGAAGCTGCTGGCCGACGCCGGCATGGCCGCCGGCTTCAAGACCACGATCCGCGTCGTCGCCGAATCGCCGTTCACCAACATCGCCACCAACCTGCAGTCGACGCTGGCCAAGGCTGGCATCGAGGCGAGCATCCTGCCGGGCACCGGCAACCAGGTCTACGGCGCGATGCGCGATCGTAACTTCGAGATCATCGTCGGCCGCGGCGGCGGCGGCGCAGAGCCGCATCCGCACTCGAGCCTGCGTGCGCTGGTCTACAACCCGGACAACAGCGACGCTGCGAAGCTCAGCAACTTCCAGGGCTGGCGCACCTCGTACTTCGATCCCAAGCTGAACCAGTTGATCGAAAGCGGACTGCTGCAGACGGACGAGAAGAAGCAGACCCAGGCCTATGCGGACGTGCAGCGCGCATTCGACGCCGACGTGCCGGCCATCCAGCCGATCTCGCAGATGGTCGACACCGTGGTGCTGCGCAAGGACGTGCGCAACTACGTCGGCCACCCCTCGGCCACCACGCGTCTGCGCGAAGTCTTCAAGCAGCGCTGAAGCGTCCTCCGAACGATCCCGACCGCGCAAGGACATCCCATGTCTGCCACCTCGATCTCTGCGCCGCTGCCCAGGCGACCCGGCCTGCGCGCCCGGCAGATTCGTCTGCTCGGGCAGCGACTGTTCAGCGTGCTGCTGACGCTGCTCGGGCTGCTGCTGCTGACCTTCATGATCGGCCGTGTGATGCCGCTCGACCCGGTGCTGTCGATCGTCGGACCGGATGCCGACCGCTCCACCTACGAGCAGGTCTACCGCCAGCTCGGGCTCGACCGGCCGCTGGTGGTGCAGTTCGGTTACTACTTGCGAGACCTGCTGCACGGCGATTTCGGCAACGCGCTGCTGACCGGGCATCCGGTCACCGAAGACCTGGCGCGTGTGCTGCCGGCGACGATCGAACTGGCCACCCTGGCCATCATCGTCGGCACGCTGCTCGGCGTGCCCTTGGGCGTCTTTGCCGCCACACAACGGGGCCGCATCGGCGACCACGCGGTGCGCCTGGTCAGCCTGCTGGGCCATTCGACGCCGATCTTCTGGTTCGGGATGATGGGGCTGCTGGTCTTCTATGCCTGGCTCGGCTGGGCCGGCGGGGCGGGGCGCGTCGATCTCGCCTACGACGGACTGGTGAAGCCCATGACCGGGTTCCTGCTGCTCGACTCGGCGCTGGCCGGTGAATGGGAGGTGCTGGGCAGCGCACTCAAGCATGTGACGCTGCCCGCCTGCATCCTCGGCCTTCACTCGATGGCCTACATCAGCCGCATGACGCGCAGCTTCATGCTGTCGCAGCTCTCGCAGGAATACATCCTGACCGCGCGCGTGAAAGGCCTGCCCGAACGCACCGTGATCTGGCGCCATGCCTTTCGCAACATCCTCGTGCAGTTGCTGACGATCGTCGCGCTGGCCTATGGCGGCTTGCTCGAAGGCGCCGTGCTGATCGAGACGGTGTTCGGCTGGCCGGGCTTCGGCCAGTACCTCACCAGCAGTCTGCTGCTGGGCGACATGAATGCCGTGATGGGCTCGGTGCTGGTGGTCGGCGTCGTCTTCGTCGCGCTCAACCTGCTGTCCGACGCCCTGTACCAGGTGTTCGACCCGAGGACGCGCCAATGAGCCCCATTGCCCCCACCCTTGCGAGCGTGGATTCGCCGGGTCCCACCGTGCGCGCCGGCCAGCCGGAATCGCGCGCCCAGGCCCTGCTGCTGGACCTGGGGCGCGGCTTGCGCCGTCTGCTGCGCAACCCGCTCACCGTGTCCGGTGTCGTCGTGATCGCGGCCTTGCTGCTGGTGGCGCTCTTCGCGCCGTGGATCGCCACCCACGACCCGCTGCTGCAGAACCTGTCCGGCGCATTGCGCCCGCCCAGCGCGGCGCACTGGTTCGGCACTGATGAATTCGGTCGCGACATCTTCAGCCGCCTGGTTTTCGGCGCGCGCATCACGCTCTACATCGTCACGCTGGTGACGGTGGTGGTCGGCCCGATCGGCCTCGCGGTCGGCGTGACTTCGGGCTACTTCGGCGGCTGGGTCGATACCACCTTCATGCGCATCACCGACATCTTCATCTCGTTCCCGAGCCTGGTGCTTGCACTGGCCTTCGTCGCCGCGCTCGGCCCGGGGCTCGACCACGCGGTGATCGCGATCGCGCTGACGGCATGGCCGCCGATCGCCCGCCTGGCACGTGCCGAGACGCTCACCCTGCGCAAGGCCGATTTCATCGTCGTCGCTCAGCTGCAAGGCGCTTCGTCACTGCGCATCCTGCTGCGCCACATCGTGCCGCTGTGCCTGTCGTCGGTGGTGGTGCGGCTTACGATGAACATGGCCACGATCATCCTCACCGCGGCCGGACTCGGCTTTCTCGGCCTGGGCGCGCAGGCGCCGCTGCCCGAATGGGGCGCCATGATCTCCGAGGGCCGCCGCTACATGATGGACAGTTGGTGGATGGTGGCGACGCCCGGCGCGGCGATCCTGCTGGTGAGTCTGGCCTTCAACCTGCTGGGCGACGGTCTCTACGACGTGCTCGACCCGCGCAGCGAATGAGGAATCCGATGAACACCTCTCTTCCCCGTCTGCACGTCGAAGACCTCGATGTCGGCTTCGACGTCGGCGGCGCCGTCGTCAATGTCGTGCGCGGCGTGTCCTTCAAGCTGTCGCGCGAGAAGCTCGGCATCGTCGGCGAATCGGGCTCCGGCAAGTCGACGGTGGGCCGCACCTTGCTGCGTATGCACCCGCGCAGCGCCCGGATCACGGCGCGCACGCTGGCGTTCGACGGTGTCGATCTGCTCACCGCCAGCGAGCGCACGATGCGCAGCATTCGCGGTCGGCGCATGTCGATGATCATGCAGGACCCGAAGTACTCGCTCAACCCGGTGATGTGCATCGGCGAACAGATCGCCGAGGCCTACCTGGCGCACCACCCGGCCACCCGTGCGGAAGTCACCCAACGCGTGCTGGACATGCTCGAGTCGGTGCACATCCGCGATTCGCAACGGGTCTACAAGCTCTATCCGCACGAGGTCTCGGGTGGCATGGGCCAGCGCATCATGATCGCAATGATGCTGATCCAGCAGCCCGAGATCGTGATCGCCGACGAGCCCACCTCGGCCCTGGACGTCTCGGTCAGGCTGCAGGTGCTGGCCGTGCTCGACGAACTGGTCACCCAGCGCGGGCTGGGGCTGATCTTCATCAGCCACGACCTCAACCTGGTTCGCCACTTCTGCGATCGCGTGCTGGTGATGTACGGCGGACGGGTGGTGGAGGAGATCGCTGCGGCCGACCTCGATCGTGCAGAGCACCCCTACACGCGCGGCCTGCTCGATGCGCTGCCGAGCATCGACCGCCGCCGCGCGACGCTGCCGGTGCTGCGCCGCGACCCGGCCTGGCTGACGGCGTAACCGGAGCGACACTCATGGTCCTCATCGATGTGAACCAGCTGAACCTCAGTTTCGGCCACGGCGCCGCAGCGAACCCCGTGCTGCATGACGTCGCGTTCCAGGTCGAGCGGGGCGGCTCGTTCGGACTGGTCGGCGAATCCGGCTCAGGCAAGACCACGGTGCTGCGCTGCCTGGCCGGCCAGTACACCCATTGGCAGGGCCGCCTGAGCATCGACGGGCAGGCGCTCGGCGGCAAGCCGGACCGTGCGCGCTGCCGCCGGGTGCAGATGGTGTTCCAGGATCCGTATGGCTCCTTGCACCCGCGCCACACGGTGTACACGGCGCTTGCCGAACCGCTGCGCGTCCACCGCATCGGCGACGAAGGCCAGCGCATCGACGCCATCCTCGACAAGGTCGGCCTCAACGCCGGTTTTCGCTACCGCTATCCGCACCAGCTCTCGGGTGGGCAGCGCCAGCGGGTCGCGATTGCGCGCGCACTGATCCTCGAACCGAGCATCCTGCTGCTCGACGAGCCGACCTCGGCACTCGACGTTTCGGTGCAGGCAGAGATCCTCAACCTGCTGGCGTCGCTGCATGCCCGCGATGGGCTCACGTATGTCCTGGTGACGCACGACCTTGGCGTGGTCGCTCATCTGTGCGATCGCGTCGCCGTCATGCAGCAAGGCCGGATCGTCGAGACGCTCGCAGTCGATGCCCTTTGCAGCGGCGAAGCCCAGCACGCGTACACCCGGCTGTTGCTCGATGCGAGCCGCTCGTACGGTCATGACCGCGCCGATGCATTGGAGATGTGACGCCGACCATGACCTCCCACGTCATCGACCGCCCGCACCACGAGTCCTAAGGTCACACATGCCGCGATACGACGGCTCAACACCAAGGACTCTCACCATGTCAGACGCAAACGCCAACACCATCGCCACCACCTACCTGCAAGCCTGGAACGAGACCGATGCGTCACGGCGTACCGCGCTGCTTCGCGAGCACTGGACGGCCGACGCCAGCTACGTCGACCCGATGATGAGCGGCGAAGGGCCGGCGCAGATCGGCGCGCTCATCGGTGCGGTGCACGAGCGCTTTCCGGGCTTTCGCTTCTCGCTGCTCGGCACGCCCGATGGCCATGGCGAGCATGTTCGTTTCTCGTGGTCGCTCGGGCCGGCGGGTGCCGAGCCGCCGATCAAGGGCAGCGACGTGGTCTCGCTGCAGGGCGGCCGCATTCGCCGGGTGATCGGCTTCTTGGATCAGGTGCCGGCGGGCGCTTGATCGTGCGGCCTCGTGCGTGTGCTCAGGCCGGTGCGATGTCGCCGGCTGCGACGACACGGTTGCGCCCTGCCTTCTTGGCGCGGTACAGCGCCGCGTCGGCACGGCGGATGACCGCGTCGACACCCTCGCTGCCCAGATTGGCTTCGGCGACGCCGATGCTGACGGTCACTCGCGGCTTGCCGGAGGCGGCCACTTGCAGCAACGCCCGCTCGGCCAGCACGTGGGCATCGGCCAGCCGGATGCGCGGCAGCAGCACGCAGAACTCTTCGCCGCCCCAGCGCGCGACCACGTCGCCGACGCGCAAGCCGTCGCGCAGGTTCTGGGCCACGCGTTGCAGCACCTGGTCGCCTTCGCTGTGGCCATGCTCGTCGTTGACGGCCTTGAAGTGGTCGACGTCGACCATCAGCACCACGTAGCCGGGCTCGCCCTGCCGTGCGCGTGAGTGCAGTTCTTCGAGACGCTGCATCAGCCCGCGGCGGTTGACGGCACCGGTGAGTGCATCGGTCAGCGCCTGCGTGGTCAGGTGCTGCAGCACGCGGCCGAGCACGAGCCGGATGTGAGACAGGTTGATCATGCCGCCGACGAACATCACGAGGATGGCGAGCGGCACATTCGAGTGGCCCGGCGCATCGATGGAGATCTTGGTGCTGGAGCCGACGATCAGCGCCTGCACCGCGCGCGCCAGTAACGCCAGCGCCAGCACGGCGTAGCTGGCCGCCAGAACCGTCGCAAAGATCGGCATGGCCTGCCGACCCCGCTGCCAGATCAGGCGCACGGTGGCGAGAAGCATCACCCCGACGCCCACGCACACGTTGGCGACACGCAGGCCGTGGCCGTTCTCCTGCGCCATGCTGAGTGCGAGCATCGACACGGTGAATGCCAGCAAGGCGAGGTAGCTGCGGGCGCGGGGGCGCTGGTCCCAGTACAGCGCCATGCCGCAGTGCTGCACGGCGATCGCGCCGACGATGAAGATGTCTCCCAGGTTGCGCGGCGCACTGCCCGAGGCCCAGGGCGGCACGTAGAGCATGAGGCCTGCCGCCAGCAGCAGCCAGAAGGCCGCGAACAAGCCCTCTGCTGCGCGCCAGCGCCGCGTGAGGTGCGCCGCCATCGACCAGCCCAGCGCGTGAACGAAGAACTGGATCGCCACCAGGGCGATCAGCAGGGGCTGGTCACGCATGGCGAGGGAGAAACTTGCGATCGCTGCACATGCGCTGGGACACCTTCCGCGGCTTGGCGGAGACCTTCTTCGCCAGGCGGAAGTATTACCTACGGCTGCGGCAGCGCCATGACGGCGGTCACCGAGCCCGCCTTCGCGTGTGCGCCCGAGGAATCCAGTAGGCCAGCTGCGCGGCGGCTGCAAAGGCGATCACACCGGTGACGGCGATGCCGGCGCCGAGCGACATGGTGGCGGCCAGCAGTGACAACAACGCCGGCCCGCACGAGGAACCGAGGTCTGACATCAGCCGCCACACGCCGAGGAAGTGGGCCCGCCCGTGAGCGGGCGAGTGGTCGGCGCCGAGCGTCATCACCATGCCCGAGCCGATGCCGTTGCCAAAGCCGATGGCCATGGCGGCGATCAGCAAGGTGGTGGCGCCTTGTGTGAACGGTGTGAGCAGCAACGCGGCGCCCATGATCACCATCGATGGCACAGCCACCCACCGGCGGCCCTTCTGATCCATCACCTTGCCGGCGGGGTAGAACACCAGCATGTCGATGCCACCCGCCAAACCGTAAATCAGCGAGGCGACCGAAGGCGCAAGGCCCAGGTGGTCGGCCCACAGCGGGATCAGCGCCTGCCTGGTGGCCCGCACGGCGCTGACCAGCGTGACGCCGACGCCCAGCGTGACGAAGACGTGGCGGTGGTCGCGCAGCGTGGACAGCAGCGTGGGCTTGGCGGGCGCGGGCTTGGCCGCATCGGGCTGCGCGGTCGCATGCCGGGTCTCGAGATCGGGAATGCGTGCCGCGACGATTGCCGACACCATCAGCGCTGCGATGCCGACGCCATAGGCGCCGATGATTCCGTAGCTGTGGATGGCCGCGGCCGCGATAAAGGGGCCGATGAACAGGCCGATGCGCATGGAGCCGCCGAGCGTGGACAAGGCCCGCGCGCGAAACTCCACCGGCACGGCTTCGGTGAGGTAGCTCTGCCGCGCCAGGCTGAACACCGCCTGCGACATGCCGATCATGAAACTGCCCAGCGCAAAGATGCCGAGGTGGCCGGTTGCCGCGCACAGCGCCATGGCCACGGCACACCACAGCGCAGCCGCCACGATGGCCCAGCGCTCGCCGCGGTGCATGGTGATCAGCGAGGCCGGGATGTTGCTCACCAGCGAGCCCACGCCGATCAGCGTGACGACGAGTGCTGCCACCGGCACCGAGGCGCCAAGCTCGCGCGCGGTGAGCGGGATCACCGGCAGGATGGCCCCTTCCCCTAGGCCGAACAGCAGGGACGGGCCGAACGCCGAAACCGCGATGCGCCGCAGCGAGAATGGTTCAGAAGCCATGGGGCGGACTTGATGGGTGACCTGCCTCAGCCAAGCTCCGTTCGCCCTGACCCACCCCAGTTCCGTTCGCCCTGAGGTATCGAAGGGCAGCGCAGTGCTCCATCGCTGCCCTTCGATACCTCAGGGCGAACGGAGGTTTGGATTCGTCCGGTCGAACAGGGGTTTGGCTGAGGTTCGCTATCAAAAAGAAATCTCAAGAAAAGGAGTGCCTCATGCCGTGCCGATGTCTTGTTATCGCTCGGACACACGCAGCACGTCGCGCATCGTGACGAACTCTTCGGCCCCGGTGGGGTGGATGCCCAACGTGCGGTCGAACACTGCCTTGGTGAGCCCGCCCTGCAGCGCCACCGCAAAGCCCTGGATCACCTCGCCGGCGTCAAGCCCGACCATGTGCATGCCGACCACGCGGTCGGTCGCGTCGTCGACCAGCAGCTTCATCAGCGTGCGCTCGGTGCTTTCGCTCAGCGTGTGCTGCAGCGCCTTGAAGTCGGCGCGGTAGACGCGCACGCGGCCGTACTTGGCGCGGGCGGCCTCTTCGCTCAGGCCCACGGTGCCGATGTTCGGGTGAGTGAAGACAGCCGTGGGCACGAGGTCGTAGTCGATCGGGTGGCGCGGTGTCTTGCCTTCGGCGTGGCCGAAGAGCTGGTCGACGAGGTACATCGCTTCGGCCAGGGCCACCGGCGTGAGCGCCTTGCGGCCGATCAGGTCGCCGATGGCATAGATGGATGGAATCTTCGTCTGCAGATGGTCGTTGACGGCCACCGAGCCGTCGGCGTTGAGCGTGATGCCGAGGTCGGCGAGGCCCATGCCGGCGGCGCGCGGGCGGCGGCCGGTGGCGTGCAGCACTGCGTCGGTCTCGACCACGCTGCCGTCGCTCAGCGTCACGCGCTGCACGTCGCCGACCTTGTCGACGCCGGCGATGGTGCTGTCGAGCCTGAGCGTGAGGCCCTTCTTGCGCATCTCGGTGGCCACGAACTTGGCCACCTCGGTGTCAAAGCCGCGCAGCAGCTGCGGGCCGCGGTGCACCTGCGTCACCTGCGAGCCGAGGCCTTGGAAAATGGAGGCGAACTCGCAGGCGATGTAGCCGCCACCCACTACGACGAGGCGCTTGGGGAACGGGTCGATGTCGAACATCGCATCGGAGTCGAGCGCCCATTCGGCGCCCGGGCCGGTGGCCGGCGTGGGCTCACCACCGGTAGCCAGCAGGATGTGCTTTGCGGTGAGGCGCTGCTCGCCGCCTTCGCAGTCGACCTCGACGGTGTGCTCGTCGATCAGCCGCGCCCAGCCGCGCAGCAGCTGCACGCCGGCACCGCTGAGCAGGCCTTCGTAGACGCCGTTGAGCCGCGTGATCTCTGTGGCGCGCCGCTGCCGGAGCGTGGCCCAGTCGAACACCGGTTTCTCGCTCTTCCAGCCAAAGCCATGCGATTGCTCGAAGAGCTCGCCGTAGTGCGAGGCGTAGCTGTAGAGCTTCTTCGGGATGCAGCCGACGTTGACGCAGGTGCCGCCCAGCGGGCCCGCCTCGGCCACCACCACGCGCGCACCGCGCTGCGCGGCCATGCGGCTGGCACGAACGCCGCCGCTGCCGGCGCCGATCACGAACAGGTCACAGTCATAGCTCGTCATGTCTCGCCTCCCACGTTCATCAAGGCTTGCAGTGTCGCCAATGTGTCGGCTTCGTGCAGCGGCTTGTCATTTCGGATACGCAGCATGCGGGGGAATCGAACCGCGATGCCGCTCTTGTGCCGCGGGCTCTTGTTGATGCCTTCGAAACCCAGCTCGAACATCAGCGTGGGCTTGACGCTGCGCACGGGGCCGAACTTCTCCAGCGTGGTGGCGCGGATCACGCGGTCGACCTCGCGGAACTCTTCGTCGGTCAGCCCCGAATAAGCCTTGGCAAAAGCGACAAGTTGCAGCGCGTCGGGCTGTGCCGGGTCGCGGCGTTCGATGGCGTCGATCACTTCATGCGCCTCGGCGGCGTCGCGCGGCTGGCGGTTCCACACGGCAAAGGTGTAGTCGGTGTAGACGCTGGCGCGGCGGCCGTGGCCGGCTTGGGCGTAGATGAGCACCGCATCGACGCTGAGCGGCGCGATCTTCCACTTCCACCAGGTGCCATCAGCCTTGGTGCGGCCGCTGCCGTAGCGCGACGCGTGGTGCTTGAGCATGAAGCCTTCGACACCGCGGGCGCGCGACTCTTCGCGCAGCGTGGCCAGCTCTTGCCAGGTGGCGCGCTGCTCGACGGGTGAGACGCTGAGCGTGGTGCCGCCTGTCAGCTCCATCAGGGTCTCGCGGCGCTTGTGCTGCGGCCACTCGCGCACGTCTTGGCCCTGCCACTCGAGCAGGTCGTAGGCCATGAAGCTGACCGGCGCGTCGGCGAGCACTTTCTTGTTGAGCGTCTTGCGGCCGATGCGTTGCTGCAGCAGGTTGAACGGGGCTGGTTTGCCGTCTTTCCAGACGAGGATTTCACCATCGAGCACCGTGCCGTCGGGCAGTTGGCCTGCGAGCGCCACGACTTCAGGGAAGCGGTCGGTGACGAGCTCTTCGCCCCGCGACCAGACCCAGATGTTGCCGGCCCGGCGCACCACCTGCGCACGGATGCCGTCGTACTTCCACTCGACCAGCCAGTCGCTCGGCGGGCCGAGCTTGGGCTCGAAGTCCGACAGCGGCAGCTCGAGCGCATGGGCCAGGAAGAAGGGATACGGCTGGCCGGAATCGGCCTGCGGCACCGCATCGTGCGACAACAGGTTTCGGTACAGCGCCGCGTCGGGCCGCGCGGTCTTGTCGGTGAAGCCCATCATGCGTTGCGCAATCAGCTTGGCATCCAGCCCCGCATGGGCCGCGAGGGCGCGCTGCACGAGCAGCTTGCTCACGCCGACCCGAAAGCCGCCGCCGATGAGCTTGGTGAGCAGGAAGCGGCCTGTCGTGTCGAGCTCGTCCCAGTAGGCGGCGATGCGCTCGGCCTGCTGCTCGGGCGCGGCATCGCGCAGCGGCAGCAGGCGCTGCTCGACCCAGGTGGCGAGGCCGACGTCGCTGACGTTCGTGGCCATGGGCAGCACGTGCGCGATGGTCTCGGCCAGGTCGCCGACCGCCTGGTAGCACTCGTCGAACAACCAGGGCGCAATGCCGGCCCGCTGGCGGGCCAGCTCGCTGAGCGTGCCGGTGGGAACGACCTGGCGCGGCTTGCCACCGGAGAGAAAGTACACCGCCCACGCGGCATCCGCATCGCTCACCTGGTCGAAATAGCGCTTCAGCGCGTCGACCTTGGCGTTGGTCGCGGTGCTCGCGTCGAGCTCGTTGAAAAGTTGGGCGAAGCGTTTCATGCAGGGCGCTTCACTCGTTGCTTTCGACGTCACCGGCGGGCTTCTGCACGTCGGCGCGTTCGTCGTCGTATTCGGTTTCGAAGGCACCGGCCTGCAGGCCTTGCTCTTCGAGCCAGCGGACCATGATCGCCTCGTAGCCGTGCGTGACGATCACGCGCTGTGCACCGGTGGCAGCAATGGCACGCTGCAGGCCCGGCCAGTCGGCGTGGTCACTGAGCACGAAGCCGCGGTCGACGGCACGGCGGCGGCGCGCACCGCGCAGCTGCATCCAGCCACTGGCGAAGGCGTCGCTGTAGTCGCCGAAGCGCTTGGTCCACGGCGAGCCTTGCACCGAGGGTGGCGCGACGATCAGCGCTTTGGAGAGCGCGGCCTTGTCCAGCTCGTTTACGTTGTGCGTGGGCGGCAACGCCACACCGGCCTCTCGGTACGCGCGGTTCAGCGGCTCGACCGCACCGTGCACGACGATGGGCCCGATGCCCGCATCCACACCCGCCAGAATGCGCTGCGCCTTGCCGAAGCTGTAGCCCATCAGCAGGCTGGCGCGGCCGGTCTGGGCGTTTGCGCGCCACCAGCCGTTGATGTCGTCGAAGACCTCGCGTTGCGGCAGCCAGCGGTAGATGGGCAAGCCAAAGGTCGACTCGGTGACGAAGCAATGGCAGCGCACCGGCTCGAAGGGCTCGCAGGTGGTGTTGTCCTCTCTGGCGCCACCCTCTGCGCCTGAGACGAAGTAGTCACCCGACGCGACCCACACCTCGCCGCCGTGCTCGATGCGAACCTGAGATGAACCGAGCACGTGGCCGGCGGGGTGGAGGCTCAGGCGCACGCCGTGGCGGTCGATCACCTCGCCGTAGTTCAGGGTCTGCAGCGTGATCTCGCCGAGCCGGGAACGCAGCACGCCTTCGGACTTGGCCGACGCGAGGTAGTGGCCGTGACCCATTCGCGCGTGGTCACCGTGGGCATGCGTGATGACCGCCCGGTCGACCGGGCGCCACGGGTCGATGTAGAAATCACCGGGCGGGCAATACAGGCCTTCGGGGCGTTGGACGATCAGGTCCATGGCTTTCGCTCAATATCTGCCGGTCGCGCCTGCGATGCGCAAGTAGATGTGGGCACACCAGGCGACGAAGCCGCGCCTCAATGCGCCTTGCAGCGAGCGCATGCGGGCTTGCGTGGGATCGATTTCGCGTGATGCGGCTACCGCGTTGTCGAACTGGGCGGCCAATGCATTCGTGAAGTTGGCATCGCGGATGACAACGTTCGCTTCGAGGTTGAGCAGCAGGGACAGCGGGTCGATGTTGGAGCTGCCGACCGTGGCCCAGCCTTCGTCCACCAGGCCGATCTTGGCGTGCAGGTAGGCCGGCGTGTACTCGAACACGCGAACGCCGGCGCCGATCAACTCGTCATACAGCGCACGAGCGGCCAGCGCGGCAATGCGGTAGTCGACCTTGCCCTGCAGCAGCAGGCGCACCTCGACACCGCGCTTCGCCGCGCCCAGCAGCACGCGCAGGAAGGCGCGGCCGGGGTAGAAATAAGGCGAGATCAAATCGACGCGCTCGCGTGCGTTGCGGATGGCGTCGATGTAGCTGCGTTCGATGGCGCGGCGACGCCGCAGGTTATCTCGCATCACGAACGATGCGCGCACCGGCAGCAGCTCGTCGAGCCCGCTGGCCACGGCCGCGCCCTTGGGCATGCGCAGGCGGCGCAGCAGGCGCTTGGCACGCGCGACCGGCTCGGCGCTGCGGGCCAGTGCCGCCATCTCCTTGCCGAAGTGGCGGCCGATGCGCGCGCGCGTCCACAGCGCACGCGTGGCCTGTTCGACCGATGAGACCACCGGGCCGCGCAGCTCGACGGCGTAGTCGAGCCGGGGCTCGTCACTCCAGCCGTGGACTTGGTCGAAGCGGTCGTCGAGCAGGTTGACGCCGCCGACGAAGGCCACATCGCCATCGACGACGCACAGCTTCTGGTGCAGCCGGCGCAACTGGCCAGGCTGCAGCCAGCTCCACCAGCGGTCGAGCGGGCGGAACACGGCCATCTGCACGCCGGCATCGTCGAAATGCCCGCGCAGCTCCTGCAGGTTGCTGCGCGTGCCGAAACCGTCGACCAGCACCTTGACCTGAACCCCGCGCCGCGCGGCATCGACCAGGGCCTGCGTGACGGTGGCCACCGT
>Ga0307515_10007631_pt1 | contig 21338 bp, 23 predicted proteins | sample 17_EM_MG_FD_194513 | JGI IMG/M metagenome (GOLD analysis project Ga0307515, IMG submission 194513) | Populus trichocarpa ectomycorrhiza microbial communities from riparian zone in the Pacific Northwest, United States - 17_EM | ecosystem: Host-associated > Plants > Roots > Unclassified | place...
GTATGATGCATAATCTCTCTAAGATGATGGTCATTCCAGACTCAGCTGGAGATGCCAGCTGAGTGCGCATGCATGCGTACAAGACATACAAGACATACTCCGAATACCGCGTATATAAGTTCATGAACGTACCTGTACTTTAGAATATACAAGCTTCTAGCAATTAGTATTATAACACACAACAGTACACAGCTATTGAGTGACATACTGTGCAGGCACTGCATACTTATCACTTTCTCTCTCGGGCAATTGTCAAGTCCTGGAACCTCGCAAAAGAAGGCGTTAGAAGAGATGCCCCTCAAACCATAGTCATCCCTCTTCCTACTGTACAGAGAAAAATCCGATAGTAGGTCTTTGACGAACCCTAGCATCATTCACCATCACTCGAAGGGATCTGGCCCTCATTGTTACAGGTGTACATGTGCCGGAGACATGTAACAGGTTATGAGCCCGGTGGCCGCTACTCTCTAAATCTCTATCTCTATCGAAACCTCGAACCTTTCGTTACACGAAAATCTCGCGATGTCAAACCCTAACCCTTCATCGCCTTTGTCATTGTCGCCTTCATCGTCGTCGCGATCTCCTCCTACAACGTTCTCATGCTAAAGGTTTTCGCTGGCAGCAGCACATGTCTAAACGGGAAGATCCCTTCGCTTGAGAGATTTACTTATCACTGTATGATGGCTGACTGGTGCATGCTACTCTCTTTACCGAATGCCGAAAATACCTACTGTCATTTCTACCTATCGCTATGTCTACCAGAAATCTGAGTCTAAATCCCTCATCAAGGCCAATCTTGTTCGTTGTCAAGTCCTCTAGTTGAGGCAGTCATCCGTTGCTGTCAAGTCCATTTGTGGGTTCACGGAACTGGCCTGTCTGATTTCATGGGGTCTATGTCTGTCTGAGCACATGAGCTGGCACGAACCAGTGGGGTTCCGAACCTACCTTTGTGGGTATGACTGCTATTGCGGGCATTACCCTGCGCAATTCCCTACACGAGCATTCCGCGGGGACGTCCTCCAACACTCTCCATGGCCATCATTTCCAAAGAAGTCAACTTGAAACCGCAGCGGGCAGGTTTAACCCTCTCCCCACACAGCAGGGGTTCACAATTCCCAGTTTTTTTTCTCATCCTCAAAGTACTCACACATGAACAATCACCAGCATCCCCGCCTCCACTACGCGCTGCATCCCCCTGGTGGGGTAAGCACGTACATTCGCCTACTATCTTGCAAGCGCCCCCGTCCCCCGCAAAAACCTTGTTTCCACTTGCCAACACTACCCCAACCTCTCCCCCCATCCATTCACGGTATGTGTTTGCGATTCTCCGGTCCTTATTTTAGAGTCGGAGAATTTTTGATGCACCAAGGATACATCCGCCTGGAGATTCCTGTTATTGTTGATATGGGGTTTTGTCGTGAGAGGCGTGGGGTAGGGCTGATCGAGAGATGGGCGGCCTATCGGGGCAAACGGATATCAACGGCTAGCGGGAATGAGTCAGTAGATGGGCGCACGTGCGGAGAGTCGGGGTGCGAATATTCCAGACCCGGGCTAAGCGGAGACGAGATCTTCAAGACGTGCCGCCGCCGATCTCTCCCAAGACTCAAGCCGCCGTCGGTCTGTGTTTATATCGCACACTTGACATCACCCGTTGAATCATCAGCGGGTTCGCGCAAGAACTTGACATCGGTGGCGCTTTCGACCGGTCTTGGAGTTGCTATATAGATTATCCTGGTGTGGATACGTTATTGGAAAGATGTACCTCCAGGCGCCAGTTCATGTTGGAATATGCCGGATGATCGATCCCCGGGTACTACACTCCGAGACTATCAATCCCCACAGCTCACTCGGAGTTTCTTGTCCTACCATCGCCAAATTAAGCATTCTTCGCTTAGTTAGGGTAGGGTAACCCGCTGGTCTCCCACGCGACCGCTGGATTTCAGCTCTGTCTCAGTACTCACCCCGGGACCCATTTGAACGTACTTGGCACTGTTAATCCGGGCCTTTGTGCCCTTCTAAGGTGTAGTCGACTTCGTTGTCCTGCATTGAACAAGTCAGGGAGGATGGACAATCCATGCGCTTCTCACTTTTGGGTCACTACCGTACATACATGCTCTAGTCTAGTCCCAGTCGTGTTACGAGGTCACGTGTGGGTTTACAGACTAGCGCCCCACACTATACCCGAAAGGAAAGGTTACGAGGGTGTATGGGATAAGAAGCTCTGGCCTACGTTAGCTAGCAACTAGCATACTAAGACACCGGCTGCTCCTACGGTTTACTACGAAGAATACAGGACAGAGTAACGAGAACGCAACTATACTATTCTAGAGCGATAGGCCTGGGGAGAGGAGGTTGAGAGAAGGAGAGGAAGAGGAAGAGACGGGAAGGGGAGGGGAGGGGAGGAAAGAGAAAGGGGGGTAGGCAGTGCAAAGTGAGGGATAGGCGGGGGAGGGAAGCATCCAAGGAACGAGCAAGCATAGGGCGGGTTCTGTAAATACTAATATCATGCATACATCAACAACCCCAGAAGAAAAGACTGGTCTCAATAGTATGTATCCGCCTGATGCTACATAAAACAACAGAAGACAATACCGGCAATGCCCTTAATTGATGTGAAATTCTATCGCCCTAGAGAGCCCAAGAAAGCCCAACTCTCCTTATTTAGACCTCCCGCTGAACAACTTGCAGTCCTCGAAATTTTCGCGGCACTGCTCAATTTCTTGATGTGTTAATTGAGGCATATGCTGCTCCAAGAACGATGGCCATGTACTGTTTTTGCTTTGTTCATGTCGGCTCGGATCTCAGCTCGCAAGGTGTGGAGGTCATCTTTGGTCCATGGTCCCGGAGTCTTTCTTCAAGTTTATATTGGGACTTGACCGATGAATAGTTCAACCATGCGGCGCAAATGGTCATCAGCGAAGTGATCACGTCTGTTAGTCGAAATTACCCAACTGCAAACCAGAGGGGCAACAAGAGGTAGAATGTAGCAGGAAGTAGTAGGAAGGAGAGACTTTCTTCCACTCGTGACAGATTTGGCAACTAGCGAAACCGAAGGCTCACACCCTAGGCTCGAGTGAAGCTATATATCAGCTCGAGCTCCGACAGTGATATGATTGGGACTCCTGGAAAGCAGTCGGGCGGGCAACCGGCTGGAAAGCGCGAAGATGTTGGCATGTGCAGATATCAGAGCTATTTTCATTGGAGAAGTGTGATCAAGCAGTGATGGACTTCCTTACGGTCACGGAGGTCGAGAAGTTCCTACGCCGCTGAGCAGAGTGTATCTAGCAGTCTTTCTCTTTCTCTTTTTTGTTTCTGTGTGGTACCATTCACTTTATTTTGCTTTCGTTTGTTAAAGGGAAAGAAGGGTAGAAGGTGGGGAGAGGAATCAGGCACTGCCATACTCTAGATAATGTGAATGCAGAGGTGCCAGGTCAGTGGAAACACATCTCTGACAGATGGGGACAACATGAGTCACGTCTTCGCCGAGGTCAAGGGTAACGCCAGCACTGCAACTCAAGAAGCTGGAGGTGTGGTATTTTTCGATGTCGCCGCATTTTCTTGACGCAGCTTCGGGCAATGTGTTCTCGGGAACTAAAGGGACGGTGTACAAAGGCAATATCTGTCCCTTCTAAAGCGACCACCTTCTGCTCACTTCGTGACCCTTCACAGAAGACAAGGAACGGGAGGAGACGTGACATCAGCATGGTCCGTTGTCTTTGATGTGGTATAGCAAAACGTTTTGGTGATGGTGGATGTCGTGGCGGAGGTGGATGTGGGTGTGTCAGAGCAAATGAAATAGCGCAAAAGCGTAGCAAGAGTGCCTGCAGTTTAAGAGAGAATTTGTAAAATACCTGAAGTTTAGTGACTTCAAGCTGGCGGGTTAGGTTGACATGGTCTCAACAGACCTTCTGGATGCAGGAATCTTGAACATCACTTCTTCTCGTCCACCGTGCAACATTGATACTTAAGCTCTAACAACATCGTCCAGAACTCTCTCTCCCACACAACCCAGGACCGCGAACAACCCAAGCTGTCGGATCTCCCTCGCCGCAGAAAATCTGGCTGACCTTTAGCGTGTGAATAGCATGATCCGAACGGTGCCAATGTTCCCAAGCTACCAAACGAGCGCGGCTTGACAGAAGCTTGGCTGATTTACGAGATTCAGACATGCTGCCGGGCCGGATTAAGAATTGGTGGCTTTTGCACCAGGCCAGCAAATATATGCTAGCACTCATACAAGGGCGGCATCCATATATGCCACTAGCATTTGTAAATATTCGCCGGCATTTGCAATTATCACCGGTATTCATAGGCATTCATACTAGTAGATACGCCTGGCACTTGTAGGTAAACAGCGGCTTTTAAGGATTTAGCCCGGTTGTGGTCGGGCAGCCAGCCGGGCCGTTTGGGAACACTGAATGGCGCTGTAGGACATCCTGCGCTCCCTCTCGATGTTGTGCCAGCCCTTGTACAAACAGCTTCCCAGCTCGCGATATCGGAACTACGACAAGTTCGTGGAGACGGAAGCATTACTCGCATGTTTGGCTAACGGATACTTTATACAAGGATTTCGAAGTCGATTTCCCGCACACGTCCTTGAATGGGATATGGCAGGCTCAATGCATGTGTCCGAAGATAACGAGCTCTTCCTAGAAGCTAGAGAGGTTAAGTCGTAAGAGCTCCTTTGACGTGCATCTGCTACTAGAATTATCTACTCAGACACGATTTAATATTTGGCGACAGCAAGTGGCAGCTGGAGCGACGAATGAGATTGTTTTCCCTGCCGCTTCGTATCATTATGCCAAACATCGAGCACACAACTAACTGCCACAGGAACAGTGTTCGCCTCGCCAACAAAAAATTGGGCGCAACCTTCTCCCAATCCGATCGGAATCTGAATCCGGACAACTCGATCGTCCGAAACGGGGGATACTGGAAAGATTTCCTACACCATACACTTTCGTTTATTAAACGAATATTATTAAGTTGTGTTCACTGAAACGTGGGGGAGGTGAAGAGGAATTGCGTGTTGGTTGCGAAGATTGATGTGGCAGGAGCTAGGGAACATGATTGACTACGTGGAGCACTAATTGTTATGTCGCCGCCTACGAGTACTAGACCGTTGTGGTAATCCCAGAAGCCTACTGTATCTAGCTAACATCAAACATTCAATTATATCCCAAGGGGAGAAAGCAAAAATCTTAGACACCAGCGTCACCGTCGTCACCGTCGTCAGCGCCGCTGCGCATAACTTCAAGGAGGGTGCCAGCCCAACCAACCACTAGACATTCTATTTGCAGACCGAGGAGGCGAGCATTAGACTTGACATGACTCCGGATCCCTCTGTTGGCGAAAACTGTGGCTAGCTCATCGTGAGCCAGCTGAACTACTTGCAATCCCGTCAGGTGGTCAAGTCCGCCGCTATGTCGGCCCTGCCGGGTACACTCGTGAAAGATCTCCTCGACCCCATCAAGGTCGATGGCTTCGACAGGTACAAGTTAAGCGCTGAAGGTTATGACTGCCGCCATTGGGTCACGGAGGTCATCCTTTTGTGGCGTAGGAACGGACTTATTGGACAACGCGACGAGGCCCTCGAAGCCCTCAAGTCTGCTTGTGACAAGAACTGAAAAGGTTGACGGTGGGCAGATTATTCGTAGAGAATTTGTTTGAAGAACTCTAAGATACTGTTCCCGTCATCGAGATTCTGACGCCCTGGAGGTTCTCTTTGTTTCTGCTCGGGAGCCATCCGGACTATCCTGTGGAATGTCCTGTGGATATCCTGCTGAGCTTTCTGCCGCGCTGCCGCGCTTCTTGTGGGGTATTTTCTGGGGCGTGTACATGGATTCAAGTTTAGTTGTGAAGCGGCTGCAGCTGCGTGTGTTTCTCAGTCATCCAAATACTACGTTTCCGCCACTATGGGTGTGCGCAGGGACTCAGTACAATCTCCTTTGCTGGGCGCTTCGGTAACTGCAGCAGCCTGCAAACGGGGTTGGGACTGGTACTGGTAGACATTGTGGTTTTTCTGCTGCAACTTCTGCTTCGAATGTTGCGCTGAACTGAAGACAGCGAGCACAATAACGAGGTATTAGGCATAGACCTCTCCCACAAGAAGCGCGGCCGCGCGGCAGAAAGCTCGGCAAGATATTCAACAGGATGGACCGGAAGCTTCCCGTTTCTGCTTGTAAGGTGCGCGCCATGATGCTTCTAAATGCTGGTTGCGGCACACCTACTTAGTAGCTTTATATCCCACTCCAAATCCTGTCTCCGCAATCTTAGTCTCTTCTAAAACCATTATCTCTCAACTGCTTTCAAGTTCATGTACTTTACACTTGCACTGGTTTGGGGGCATGGTAGATAGAAATAACCAAGAGGTACGCCAGATAATACGCAGCCAAAAAGAGATACGCGTATGGGAGATAAAAGTCGTAGCTTCTGCTGTAATAACTGAAGTACATTTACTGTGTATATACATGCCGCTGTTGCAACTCTCCTGCGAGTTTCAAACCTATCTGTGATTACAACGGTAAGTTCGGAGCAACCGAGTATTCAATCCTTCTAACAGATACCAAAGCCAACCTCTTAAGTGTACTGTTAAATTGATCTGACAGCTTTTCCTAATGGGACAGTGACCTACTGACACTGACCAAGCCAAAGACCAAAGTGGGGGGTCCGAACCAGGTTTGCATAAACTGATCTTGCTTTCCGGCTTCCAGACGATCCATAAGCTCAAGACGGTCGACAGGTTAATTCAAATATTCACATGTGTGTACTTATCATAAGGGCGGGAGTAGTCTCTGAACTAGAGTCTTGCACTGTGGATGAACGGATGAATTCTACTGCTTGTTGCAATGTTTCGAACAGGCCCCCAAATGTGACCCTGATTTTGCCTCCTCGGGGGCCTTGATGCTGTATTGGGTGGTGCTACTGAGTGTTTCTGGCCCAAACAGAAGTGGTAAGTGGTCTTCTATGACAATCGACCGGTCCCTGTGCAGGTAGTGGGTGTGTTTTCCTGATCGTCGTTTCCAACAGCAAAGAGAGCATGAGGGGTAAATAAGGTAGAGACTAAATCGAGGGCATGTAACCTAAGAGGTAGTGAGACAGCCTCGAGGACAGCGACCCGCACCGAGAGTTCTGGCAGACGTCCCAAGGTTGCTGAACAAGAAACGAGGATGTCGAGGCTCATGAGCGTATGTCGCATTTCTGTTGGACGCTGTTGGACGCCCTTAACGCTTGAAATGTCATTGGGCGCTGGAATGGTGTTGGTGTTTCGAATTACGCGCCGGTGAAAACGGGTGAGGGTCGGAAAACAGTGCCAAGGGACCGGAAAATCGGGCATTGTTGGGACTTACTTTACTCGGCAACGTGTAGGTACCCTAACCTTTGATTTGTAATTACTACGACAGCGGTGAAGTAGTGCCCGAGTCGAGTTGCACATTGTTCGTGTATCGGACGGTTGCATTGGGAGATAGTATCGGGACTCTTGAGACTTCGGTGTAGTCTAGTGTAAGTTGGGCTTCAATGGAAGTTGAATGCAACCAGAAGTAATTCAAGGCAAATAGTTAGCAGATACCGAGGCTCTCGCTTGCTCCAGTCTCGTGACCCTCCTTCTTCTCCATAACTAATATCCTTCAGATGAATGAAGCTATTCTTGACTGTAATATCAAGGTTCGGGAAAACCAGGAAGCGCGGCAGCGACAGAGAGGGATATCCGCAGCGAAACCACATTCATGTGCGGTACAGCGCCCCCGGTCGCGAATCAGCATTGTACTTGATACTGTGGCTTGGGGTATAAACTTTGCACATGCCGAAGCTTCTCTTAACCGTAGATATATTAATCGTACAACTTTACCTGGCGTCGGATAAAATCCACCACACCCACCCAGCAACTCCTCTTCCCTTCTTCGTCCATTATTGCGAACCATGCACACTCACCGCGAACCACACATCATCCGCGTCTACCCGGTGACTAACTTCCCGACCGACTGACCGCCGTTCAACCTCTCTTATTCCATGACGCCGTAACTACCCTCAGCCGACCGAAGAAGATATGACGACACGGCTCTCTTTCTTTCTTTCTTCTTCTCTTCTCCGCGGTTGGAAGAGATCGATTATCGTGCAAACGCCGTGTTTGCGCATTAGCATGTGGTGGTGGTGGTGGTGGTGGTGGTGGTGGTGGTGGTGATAGCAGATAAGCAAGCTATAAGATAACGTAGTGTGTGATGTCATCCTGGATGTTTCGATATCTGCTCGTGCGCGTGGTCTTTACGACCTCACCTGTTTGTTTTTGTTGGGGGCCTAACGGTCTGTCTTTAGCTGTCTGCCTACCTCCATGCCTACTACGTGTCCCATGTTGTCGTCGTCGTTGTCGTCGTCGTTGTCGTAGTTGTAGTGAAAGCCGCCTTACGCCTTCCTAAGCTGTAGGCAAACTCGGCTGCACAGCCTAGGTATCGTTCGTCTGAACCCGGTTCTGGCCTCGCCTCGACAGCTGTAGAGTAGGAAGCCTACGAGCTACGTGGCGATCTGGTCTGGCCAAAGCTAGGCTCGGTGGGATATTTGAAACGGTCTGCAGAAAATCCTCCGAATTATTAATGGCGTTGGAGGGGCGCAACTACGTTTATCCGCCCCTTCTTTGGACGGGGCTGGCGGGGCGCTAGGAGTGGCCGCGTTGCTCCCCACCCCGCGCCAAACGCTTGGAGTTGATAGCTGAGGGAAACCAAGTTGGACCCTGGAGTTTCTAGTATAGAGTACCGTAGTGTTGTATCTCTTCATCACAACGCGAGAAGGATACGAAGAAACCACCTGCAATAAAACAATAGTAACGGGTATTCATAAGAATTATTGTTTGCGGACTTATTGGCTAGTGATTGCGCACCGCCGCGCTCCCGTCCGTCCTGCCCACGCCACCCCACAGATCGGGTTATATCAAACTTTATCGAGGATTGCTGGGTGTTGTACTCTATGTAAGAAGCGGGGTGCATGGTTGTGGTGTACGGGCCGGTGCCGGAAACAAATCCCCCAAACCTATTATCATATGCAAAACCCCCTCCTTCTGCACTTTCCTTTTCCCCCGCATTGTTGTTGGTGATGTGTTTCCCCATCCGTTTGCACACACGGGATCTACGATCGCGCAGTCAAATCCATGATCATCGTGAGATCCCATCCCATCTCTCCAAAAGAAAAGAAAGAAAAAGGTAATTACGAATTTATTTTCTCAACAATAATGTGGTAATAATAGTCCAATTGGAAACGAGGGAAAAAAACCTGCGAGACGCTAACTATAGCTCTAGGAACGAGCGTTTTTTTTGCTGCGGAAAGAAGTGTGTGAGCTGACGGAGGTCTCGTGCCTGGATCGGAATGTTCCGTGGCAAGTATGAAACGCGATGGGAAACTTCGGCAGAAGCGGAACGAAGCCGAGAGGATTTTGTGATTGATTGCAGGTACTTGTTCCAACTGCCGAATGTGTGCAGCAAGTCATCCTTCAACAACACAGGAGGAGATGGCGGTTCGAAGGAGCGAAGACATGGTGATTTTCTGGAATATCGTCGTAATGCGTTTAACTGCTTGAGTGCTAAGTGGTACTTAGTGGAGTGGGTGAGGCGTTCCGCTACGCCACCATCGCCGTCGGATTGTAAAGTACATATTCGCTTGACTATTGGGTTAAGTAATTGTGGGGGTGAGAGTGTTGCAGAGAAGTTTCGGGATGTGTGATCTCACATCGAGCATCTGGAAAGTGTTTATGGATCGTACCGGGCATTCGTTTCGAGATTTCCCCGTGGTCCATCGCCGTCACGTCTGGTCTAGTTTTTTTCTCGCATTATCCCCGGTTTGGTGTCCGAAATATTATTATTTCACCTCTTTTTACATCTAGATGCAGCCTGCAGACGCAAACACTCTGGGGATGTTCAAGCCGTAGTAATGCTCTAGATAGGTTTGGCTGAAATCCCAGCATCATGAGTGGGCGACGCCGCTGCTGCCCTGATCCTTGAGAGAGATTTCGCTAGCGCACATGTTTTTTAAAGAGCTGGCTGCTGCTGGCCAAGTCGGTACAGCGGCTCTGGTCCGGCTACTTTGGTTAAGTATCCTGGATGCCCCAGAGAGTCACCGTGCAACCCAACCGGCGAGTGAAGGGTGCGATCCATCCCTCCAACATCCATCATTTATACGTACAGACGTACAAATCCTATCCATCATCCCGTTCGATTGAGGAACGCACGATATACGATCCAGACGGAGGCATCCTTATATCCCATCTAGCCTCGCTTCCCATTCGAACGAGTCAGCAAGCTTAAGCAAGCAAGCAAGAAAGTAAAGCAAAGCACCGTCGAGAGCCATTTGGTTGGTCGCCTCGTACATATACAACCACGTTATTATTGGCGTGGCGTGTAGCGAGTTGGCGAACCAGACAGCCAACACAGCTCACAACACGCATTATTCTATCCAGGCGATCAATCAATCAATCGTTGCACTCCCCTTCCAACCCTTCGATACATATTCTATTCTGGAATACACGCACGAAATCACGAATCACACGCTGAGTGGTAGAAAGTCGATAGATAATATCGTTCTATCACCCCATCAAATCTATATCTCTGTGTTCGCGAATCGCGTCGGTCGCATACCTACATACAACGCATACCACAGATCGGGTTCGCAGGTAGCAACCAGAGTAAAGCAAAACAAATCAGGGCAGACACTATCGGTCTGTACCGCCCCATCGCCCTCATCGCGCGCGCCCTCTGTACTCCCTCGCTCAAGACCAACGAGCGACTGCCGATACACGATATATTATTATTGATAATACTTTAAATAACCGGTTCTGCATTGTTGTCCTGTTGCTCTGTTGTAAGACAGTTGCGGCTCACCGAAGTGATACCTGACTGACACACTTGGACAGCTCGACGCAGGCACTAAGGAGCTCTCAACCGAAGCTTATCACCCCCTAGCTTACAGCAACACCTACGCCCCCTTACGTTTAACAACCTCCTTCACTACTCTCTATTTCGACCACATTTCAGAATCTCGACCCCCTCCTCTCTCAGCTGTTGCGACCATGGCTTTCGTCCTGGTACGGCGCTGTTAACCGTCGCTATTTACCTCACTCTTCACTTTCGAGCGACAGCCAACTTCAACCCGCTCCGATAACGAGACAGTTGCACCAAGATGTTAGGCCGTCTCTTCAGTTCCGCGAGCTCTACCGCTGCGACATCACCAAATGGCACGCGCCCCTCGACCTCTTACGCCCTCGAGAGCGACGAGCTCCACACCCGCAACCTCCTTTATCCCGACACCTCCTCCGTTGCATCCTCCTTCCACTCCTCGTACAGCCTTTCCCAGTCGCATAGTAGCGCCGGAAGTAGCTCTAGCTTTGGCGGTGATATCGACCTCGAACCTTCACGGGATGCGCGCGTTATTATCGCTCAAGATGCTACTAATTTGGAACATAAAGTGGTTCTCTACGACTCCAAACCTTCGCACGGAGCCGCCTCGCCGTGTGATGAAGGCCCTACATCGCCGACACTGGGAACCAGCGCCTATGGTCGGCCTTGGCGGAGGAACCAACAATACACTGCGCAGCATGCTGCCGGCTCCGACGACGAGTTGAGAATGTTTACCGACTGCATGTTTGGCGTGGCGCCGCTGTCCTACAAAGGCCCGTCAACGAAGGTTCATGTTCTTCCTAATGTCGAAGATAGGAGACCATTGACCACCAGCTCGCCAATATCGTCGAGAAGGGAATTGCTTCGCGACGACCGAACTACTGCACCGAGTCATCATCAACCACAGCCACACATCCCACACCCGGCAAAGGAGAAGCGTAAATCGGTATTGATCACTCGACTCTTTTCAGTGGTCATCCCCCCTTGTCCTACCCCGGCAGTTGATGGGGGCCGCACTATTCCCCAACCGTCGGGATCCGGGGAGCATGCGGCAACTCCCACCAGCTCAGTTGGTTCCACAAGTGGTTTCCCGTTTCCGAAGATTGGTGGTCAGACAACTCCTTCGTCCACTCCAAAGCTTATCCGGCCATCCAAGTTGTCGATGTACGCTATTGGTCTGATAATATCGCTTCCTCCTGCGGCGGGCTCCGCTTCGGCCGTTCCCATGCGCTGTTGTTATCATAAGCCGTTTCTGACATATGACTCCGACTTCCCACATCGCCATGAATTCTGTTGTCCTACACCACTGAGCTTTGACGATGACTATTCAACTCTGCCGCCGGGAAATCTAAAGACGGAATGTGCTGCAGATGATTTGCATTCAACGGTTTCGGTTAACGACGGGCGAATGGATCTTGTAACCAATCATTGGGATGTTATCATTCGCGCGCTGTCAGACCTGCAGAGAGTCGCACAAGCGCGGATCCTGGAGAATTTGACCACTGCTCGTTTGGCATCGCCACAGCCGGTAGTTCCCACACAGATGAACGGGATTAAGTACCTCAATAATAGGTGCGAGCTGCGGAAGATGGCGCTAATGCGCGACAACATTGTTCGCTCGGAAGTAGAACGCTTGTGTTGGCGAGTTATAACTGGTATCAGAACGCCTCGTGTGGTAGTTGGTCAAGGGCGATGGGATCGTTGGCGAGAAGAAGCCAAATGGGCGAATCATCGGTTTGGTGGCAGGGATATGAATTTGTCAGTTGACCCGATTTATTTACGCTATAATTATGTTCTGCATATGCACGGACACCACTTCTGCTTATGTTTGCTAACTTGTTCGTGTTTCTGTTTGCAGCTTTTTCCTGACGCTTCTGACCGCCTTTCTTGGCCATCACACCGAATGGCTCGATGTCTTAGGTCCAGAGCCTTACAAGCGCCGGCACAGGCAGCAGCTTAAGGCACGCTCTAATCCCGAGGAGAGCGCTATCCCTTGTAGGACCGTGCTCCTTTCAACTGATCGTATTGCTGCACGGCGATTGATATACCTACTATCAACCTTTTTACCTTCACAGTCACATCAGACTCTAGACGCCCTTCCGCCGTCATCTGGAACTTCGTCCATCAACTACCTATCACAGTCGCCCCCAAATTTCACTATAGCTGGAAGCACGAGCGCACCTGGGAGTAGATATGGTTCGCTGAGAAGGAAGGCGAGGAAGAAGCCCAGTAAGCTCAATGTGGCGGTGTCGAGTGAGAATGAGGCGGATGATGCGGAAGAGCTGGCCGGCTGGACGATCCCTGCTGGTAACTCCAACTCTTCTACTACAGGGTCCGTGCTACAGTTGCCACTGGGACCTGGCATGCGGAAATCCGAGAGTACAGGAACTTTGACGACGATGCTAAGTTCGGCGACTTGTGTGGCGAGTGCTCCTGCAGGTTCCCGAATAACGGTGCGCCCTGACAGTAGCGGCAGCGCGGCGAGTGTGAATCTCAGGTCAACGCTCAAGAGGACAGAGACGGCAAATACATCGATGGACTCGAGCACGTGGGGAAGTTTCCTTAGCTTTTGGAGCAACCCAAAGTCTAGATCGTCGACAGCCACCAGCGAGGAGTCAATGCAACCTGACGAGGATGCCCAGGGGGCACATCTGAAGGCGTTGGAAGACGAAGATCCACTCGATGTCAGCGAGATGCTCGATGACAACCACCCATCATCATTCTCTCCTATGCTTTCTGTCGGATCTTACCCCTTGATGGAACAGCTCTCTGTGGACGATGTCGATGGCGCCATTAATGTGCCCCTCGATCTAACATTCCCCAACTTCACCTCGCCGCTGTCTTCGCCCCCGCAGACATCATGGACAATGCCTTCCATCCACTCTGGTCTCAGCTATGGCCGCGCCTTCTTCCCACCACCACCGCCACCCCCTTCGGAAGACGACTCCATGTGCAGTGTTGCCGGATGGATCGACGACGAACGCTTCCACCCCGACTTCCGACTACAAGCAGTAAAGCCATATCCGGAAGTAGAAGCCGATATCAAACGTGCGATGCGCATGGAGCCCACTCCCGCCTCTTCTAGCGGCACTCCATGGTCCGAATCACCCTCGGGAGATAGGTGGGTCACAGTATCGGAGGTCCTCATCGCCAACACAAAACGGCTACAACTCAAGCGACTGCGTCTCCGCCGGAGAGTGAAGCGCATCTCCATGTCCACGCCGCACCAGCACCATTACCAGCGGTACCTGCAGCCCGAGGGCGTCATCACCCCGGGAGAAGAGGAGGACGAGCAGGAGGAGGAGGTGATGGAGGAAGAGATCGTGTGCGATGTCGATGACACCCTGGCTACCGCGATCGAGCAGGTTATTGCCGCAGGCGAGGACGGCGCTTGCGGGTGCAAGTGTGCGATCCTTGGTGCGCTACAGAAAGTTGTGGGGGAGGTGGTGAACGGGGAGATGGGCGAGCGGTGGGGCGTGAACGTGTTGACAGAGGGTGTCGGCAGATGGATCAGTGGCGTCGAGGAGGCTAGTTGAGCCGCTGTTTCTTTTTTGCTTTTTATTTTTCCTTGGTGCTTTGGGTTTTGGCAGCGCGTCATTGTTTTTTCGGCTTTTGCTTTGGGTCTGGGGGCTTGGGGGTTGGGTCTGGGCTGGGGCTCATCATTGTTTGTTTTTGCGGCATTTTGGGGTATTTTTTTCGTTTGCCATTTCTACTTTTATTTACTACTTACTAATAATGGGGTTCGGTTTTTTTTCGGTTTTGGGAGTAGATTGGCTGGTGTTTTTTTATTATTTTTCTTCTTTTCTTTTGCATTGAGGTACGGTACCGGGATGAGGAATGGAATGGAAGGGGGGGCGTTTTGTGGGTTACTTTTGATTACCTTTCCCTGGGGTTTGTATTATTAGCTTTATACTTCTTAGTGGTTTGTGGATAGGGGAGGAGAGCAGACGAGAAGGTGAGAAATATATTGCAATTGGTGCTATGATATGTGATGTGCGGTGAACAAAGTCGAGTGACAGCCACGTGCGTCGGGGTCGTTTGATATTAATCTAGGGCAGCATTTCTGACCTCCTGGACTATCGTATTCCCGGGACTCAATGTCCATATATCCTCCAGTGGGATATATTCATGTCCCCACGTGCGCAGCGATTATCGACAGATCCATGACTGCAGGCGGAACTAACGGAAGGCAGAAGTACTACTCGGCCGGGAGATCGTTGTCCTATCTTCTACGAGCATCTTGTCCTTCGTCATCACTCTGCCGCATCAAATCAGGCGTTCTGGAAGTTCAGCTGGTGGAAGTTTGCGTTTGCGAAGAGTAATCAAAGCTGCGCGGAGGAGGGGACTCCGCAGGGGGCGCAGACCTGCCGCGCCGCGTATCCGGTAGGTACCCAAGTTGGCCACGGTGTTTCCTCGGTCAGAGTTGGTGCCACCGGCGGTCTGCTGAGGTGCTTCATGCATTATCACTCTGGCAATTTGAACCGGGGATGTTGCATATATGGTCTATCTCCCTGGCGTATGGCTTCAGTTGGGCAGATGCATAATCTCTCTAAGACGATGGTCATTCCAGACTCAGCTGGAGATGCCAGACTCATCAGCTGGAGATGCCGGCTGAGTGCGCATGCATGTGTACAAGACATACAATACATACTCCGAATACCGTATATATAAGATCACGAATGTACCTGTACTTGAGAATACAAGCTTCTAGCAATCAGTACATTTCAACAGGTTATGAGTGTGTTTATTGCTACTATCTAAATTCTCACGATCTTTCCTACGATCTCATTCATGATCTTCAAAAAAGAGCCTCAAGAACCCTAAACCTCATCACCGTAGCAACAACTGCATAAACAGCACTAAAACTGAACACCACGATCTCACGATGTCTTCCTCGATAGCTTCCTCAGAACCCGCATTAAACCAGACCAGATTGGGCGACATTCCTAAGCTCACTGACGCCAACTGCAACAAATGGAAAGACAGCATGATACTCATCCTATCAGCTAGGAGAGCATACGCAATGGTCACCGGAGAAGATCCTGAACTGCAGCGTCTTGAATTCGACCTCGATGACAACTATGATGATTGGAAGGCGAAGGAATCCGAGGCTACATCTATAATCACACTTTCCTGTTCTCCCGAAGTATGGCACAGTATGCAAGGTATATGAACTCCTCACGAGATGTGGAACACAGTAGAGACCAGTATGGACACTGCCGGATCGTATATCAGCAGACAGGAGATTCTTCGCCAGTTCCGTGATTGCACACCTATAGAGGACGAACCACTTAAAGCATACTTCACCAAGCTTAGTAACTATCGCATACAACTGGATAATGTTAGCAATGGGTCTGGGTTACCTGCCAGCGGCCCGGGTTCAGACCGCAAAAACAGTTTGCTTTGGTTCCAGACCCATTCAAAAACCCGAACAGCTGCTTCTTTGTGGGCCAAACCCATACCGTTACCCATCAACCCACAGGTTCTGCCATGTGTGGCTAGACCTGTTGGATCCATTCTCCGGTTCCGGTTTCCGGGTTTCTCTATTTATGGTCGCATTCAGATATTCTACTGTTAATTGCAAAACATTGACTTTGGTCTGTCATTGGCTTTTTTTTGATGTATTGGCCTCCGTTAGGATCAAAAAATAGAGGGACACCCTTTGTGTAAGCAAGGGGTCCGGGTAACATGCCAGCGGTCTGGGTTTGGACCTCAAAAACAGGTCGGTTCTGTTCTGGAACTGACAAAGAACCAGACCTGCTGCCTCTTGGCTGGCTAAACCTGGACCCTTACCTGTCAACCAGCGGGTTTTGCCGGGTTTGGTTAGACCTGTCAGTTCCGATCTCCGGTTCTGCGTTTTGGGTTGTACTATTTATGGTCGCATTCACATATGCTACTGTTAATCACAAAATATTGACATTAGTATGTCGCTGTCTTTTTTTGATGTATTGACTGCCTTGATGATCAGAACAATCAGAGACACGCGCCCTACCATATCCTGAAAATGAGTGTCAACGGAGTGTCAATAATTGTTGGTCGTGTATCTTAGGTAGTCTGGGGGGCAATAGGTTGCAGATAGTCATAAACAAAGTATTGGCCGCCTTTATAGGAAAAAGATAAAGCAAAACACTCCCTGCCCCATCTTGAAAATGAGCGTGAATGGAGCGTCAATGATTGTTGGCATTGCATCATCGTTAATCACAGTGTGATGTGGCCGTTATTGTCTATATACATCGTATTGACTGTTTTTGTATGCCAAAAGGCTCAAGAACACTTACTGGTAGCTCTGTAAATGAAATATGTTGAGACTATCCCGGAGGCTGTGACAGGGATATCCCGCGCTTATCTGCATATAATCGCTGCCATGTCCTTAGCAATGAATGCTTGTGATCAAGCGCCAATCATATTACCAAAGATGCAAGATCAAACATTGTTGGTGCTCCGTTGACACTCATTTCCATGATGGGGCAGGGAGGGTATCGCAATCAGTTTTTCCTATAAAGGCAGCCAATGATTCCTTCAGGACTGTCTGCAACCTATTGCCTGTCAGAATACCCAGAATGCAAGCCAAACAATAGTTGATGCTGCATTGACGCTCATTTTCAGGATAGGGTAGCGGCTATGTCACTATAATTTTTGCCTGTAGAGGCGGCCAATACTTCAATTATGTATAACCACAACCATATCAATTCTTAATTACCTGACTTACAAGACATGAAATTGTTGACGCTCCGTTGACGCTCAATTTGCCATGGGCGTATCTGCATTATGCAATTATTCGATTTGGCATAGTATATCATTTACATTGTTTTGGCAGCCTTTCTAGTGTTTTCATTTACTTTCTCCTTGATCAGTACATTGTTCTTTAATAATACAAATAAATATATCCTTTAAAATATACTTTACAGTGTCCACTAATTGTGGATAATGATAAACTCAAAAATCCTGTTCCTGTCGATCAATGCTCGTCCTCACTTGCAGGTTTGCTCAACAGGCTGCTCTTGTCTGTAAAATGGATGTTAGCTGCATTACTGCACAGCAGATAGTGTACTAACCAGTGGATGTTCCTTCATCTGTCAGCATATCTGGATTACAATCTTTATAGTGCTGGCTATTGTGGGCATATGCATCCAAATTGAACAATTTGAGCTGTGAGACGAGGTGTATGTGAATACGCATAACTGGGTGGCAAATTGTCCATTTCAGAACGTTGAGCACCCTCATTGTCACCAGGTGGCGCAGTGGACCTTCTGGGCAGAGGTGGCATCAGTTCTGGTGTCGGCTGTCAGTGTCGGTTGGGTGGAGGTGAACCTGGTCCGTTGCACCTCCAGCAAGTCTGCAGAGTTTTTCCGGTGCCGTTTTGGGAAGGAAGGGATCCGTCAGTTTGGTTTTGACAAAGCATAGCTGGGTATCTTTCTATCGCAGCATTTACCTTTCTATGCCCAGGAAACTCAACTTGCCACTTCTTCTCTTCTCGGACTTTGGTGCAAGGTTTCTTGATCAGATATTGCGTTTCCACTTTTGCAGTGAGCGAAAATCCTCCTTTGGCCATTTGGGCCATATTCAAGGGAATGCGCATGTCAGACTGTTCTAGCTGTACCCAACCTCCTTGCCTTGCCATAGTAGCAGACATGTTGAAAACCTACAAGAAATTAGTTGCTGCTTCTAACAATGAGATTGGGCTATTACCTGAACCATATATGCTGCTGCAGCCTCCGCCAGGGTGATTAAAGCCGGTTTCGTCCACTCTCAGGGATGCTTATCACGAAATTTGTCTGCAGCAATCCCAGAGCTGAAAATATCATGATGTTCGCTTTTGCGGAATGTGCAGACAATTGCCTTGGTCCACCATGGAGGTCATCCGTTATGGGCAGTGATAAATTGGTCACTTAGCTCTGAAAGTATACCTCCTGTATGATAGGCGGTTAGTTGACGGCCATTTAGTGAGATATTGGTATTCTCACATGCAATTGCATGCTGCTTGTTATTCTTGCTGCTTCCGGTCTGACGGATGATTATAAAATGTGCATACTGGGCCATAATTTCGGTGGCTGCATTGGCAGCATCGCGGTGGACTGACTGGTGTCTGTGTTGTTGCTGTGTTCTGGCGAGTGACACATTGGATGAAATGCCCATCGATCTGCTCGATTCGGATCTGCTCTCACCTGGCTGAGGTGTTTGCGTAGTCATGATTTGCTGGTGTCGAATAGGAGAGGAATATGATAATGAAAAGAAGTAGGAAGTCCTGAGGATTATATTGTTAGCTTCAAATCTGATTGGAATATGTACCAGCCAACTTGTACGTTCTACTCAAGATGAATCCTGCTGTGTATGGCTGCATGTTGCAGGGGTTTCTCAGTGTTCAGCAATGTGCGGTACGTTGGTCTGCTGTTGTTTGTTTGTTTACCGGGATAAATCGTCATGTATGCCAGCCGAAATCTCACGGTTGTCAGATATAGACAGGTAATTCTTCGGGGGGAAGGATGTCTGGTGATCTTTGTCTCAAAATATCCCTGGGATATTACATGAAACTGACGCTAACAATCAAGTCATGTTGTACAGTAAGCCTAACTATTCCCATTTTAGTGACAGTCAAAACGCAGATTTAGCTCTGTACAAGTTGATCAAACCAACCAACCTTGACATATAAGATGCAGCTTGCCTTCATATTGTCCAGATCTTGCAACATCCAACATCTCGCCCAACAACAAAGTCAACACAAAGTACCATGGCCCATGCTCTGAAAAAGAACATTTTGCCACTTCCAGAGGGCAAAAACGGCAAATCAACAAAGCCTTCAACACAACAACGTCATCAAGCGATTGAAGGCAAGCGCGGCTTGGTGGCTGAAAGAGTCTGAGCCCTTGGGTCATTGCACAGCGTGCAATCCAAAAAGAAACTTGCAGCTCAGAAAGAATGGGAAATGCACTGTTTAAGCAATGAAGAGAAAGAGAAATGGATCAATGATTATGTTGAGAGAGAAACCGCAGTGTCAAGAAAGCGAGGTGAAGATGCAGAGACAGCGATTACCCAGCAACAGGAAGATACAACGAAAGCTGAAAATGTGGGATTGACAACTGGGGAGCCTGAAAAAGCATTTCACGAGATGATGGTTACTATCGGAGACAGTCTGAGCGATCTTGCAAGTTCCAATGCTGAGGAGGATGGGGAAGATGAGGATAATGAAGATACAGAGTGGGGCAAGCTGAGCGAAGATGACCAACCCAGCTGGGTGATGGGCACAATCACCAAAATGGTGCAGCAGTGCATGGAGAGGTTTCAGCAGAAGGCGATGATGCTTGATGAATAGACACAACCAGGATGAGGGGATGCAGCCAACCAGTTCGGTGAAACAGATAAGGAGTACGGCACTACTGAATTTAGTGTTCCGGCAGTTGTTGAACCGCAAACGAATGATTGTGCAGCCACAGCTGAACCCACAACATTGGGAGAGCTTATACAGAGTCTTGATATCGTCCCCGGAATATCGCAAATGCCACAAGGGACATCTTGACCAGTGAGTAGTCAAAGGAGGCTAGGTTCTGGGAAGCAACGGTCAAACAAAGGCATAGCGTGTCTTCCGCCCAACGCAGAGCCCAATTCATCACCTATTCAGAAAGCGAAGGTTGTTGAAACCGTAAGCTTTCACCCCAGCATAGATCTTCTGCAGCTAATGATCATATAGAAATCGGATTCGGACAAAGAAATCGTAATGGCTCCTACGTTGCCGGAAGAACAGAGAGGCAAATTGCAAGTATTGACATCATATCTCGATGAAAAGTAATTCATGTACCAATTTTGCTACGTGTCAGTGTTTTTTCGATTTTAGTGACCAAATTATGAGACACAATATTTCGTTGGTGCATGTGCAAGGGTCGTATGCACCATGCAAAAGTTCTAGAATCCAAATCAGGCTGCAAGACAATGAATAAACGTGATATCTGTTTGCCAATTACTGTTAAGGGAGAAAGCAAAATTTAAATTAATAATGAAATTTACTAACAAAATTTACGTGAGTGATGACATACATGTCATAGAAGGAGCGGTCAGTGCTCCATATGAATCTGTCTAAATGACGACTGTCATGCTGCATTCATCCAGGCATCCAACTGCATAACTCTCCACACAGACCAGGTGCACATGGTTGCGCCATTTAAAATTGCTTATGGTGCGTCATGGAAATCGAGGAGAAGGAGCTGGATGCGGAAAGGTGAGAAAGTCGGAATATAATAATCAAAAATCAGTGAAATGATCTAGATGCTGTAAATTGCCGCCGGAAAGCGCGGGAATATGATAGTGCCATGTCATCCATCACTAAGATAATGTGGATAGTGGTTGATCAGAAATTGAGAGGCCACAAAGCTTCTGGATGCCAATGATAATACATAGAAACACTATATTGGTTGTCAATACTGACTCTATGATACATTGCATACAATTATTGAGAGTACGATGACTGTA
>Ga0307515_10007632_pt1 | contig 21338 bp, 4 predicted proteins | sample 17_EM_MG_FD_194513 | JGI IMG/M metagenome (GOLD analysis project Ga0307515, IMG submission 194513) | Populus trichocarpa ectomycorrhiza microbial communities from riparian zone in the Pacific Northwest, United States - 17_EM | ecosystem: Host-associated > Plants > Roots > Unclassified | place...
GTAAATTTACTAATAAATCCGATAAGGCGTAGGGAGGCCCTACCTTCCAGCTCTATTAGACGGTAAAAATTTTTATTAATAAAGAATTTTTTAGATAAGCTAATAGAAAAGGTAATAGCTTATCTTATTTAAAACTTTTATAAATTTTTATTATATAGAAGTGACTCTACTTACTTACAAAGATCGAGAGTTCTGTTAGTTTTTGGTGGTGCATTAACCAGGCAACCCAAACTTTTGACGACTAACTGTATCTTACCTATAGGGAGTGTTATTTCTAGCTTAACAGCAATACGGAGAGTCTTTTCTTCCGTATCTTACCCTAGTTGCAGCTAAGAGAGGTCCATAACTAGGGCTTTTCTTTTTTTAAATCGTTAGTGCGGTTATTACCCTACTTATTTTTCTAATAGAATCTACCTCTAGAGTTTTCTCTTAACTTTTTAAAGTGTTCCTGTAAAGGTGCTAAATGGGTATTAGGTTAGCCCTAGGAGTCTTTCCCGTTATTTAAGGCTTCTAACTTTAACCCTTTTAAAGTTCTCTTTAAGAACGGCTTCTTTAAAGGTTAGGTCTGCTATATATTACTACTAAAGTGCCTACGCTTTTAGTAACCCCCTAGCTTCCTATTAGAAGAGGTCTGGTTTCTTACTATATCTTTAGCGTTTAGAACTACTTGTTTAAAATCCATATATATAGTAATCCGCGATAGGGCTCCTACGTGCTTAATTTTATTATAAATTACTAGCTTAATTCTAGCCTAAATAAACCTAATCTTCTTCTTTTTATAGATGCTACTATCCTTATTTTTAAAGGACTTTAGATCTATTTATTAAGTATAAGTTTCCATAAAGTTTATAAACTAGCAAAAGTTATAGTGGTTAAGCTGTATCCTATTCTAGAATAGCTCTGTATTATTATATTATATAATATACGGATCTTAAGACCATTTCTTTAGGAAGGTTTGCAGCTATGGCTATATAGTAATTTACTCTTTATTAAGCTAATTAAGTGCAATCTAGTTTAGTGATCGGTCTTTAATCTTGCTAATAATCTAGTATATACGCTTTTTAGTATTATTTTATATTATTAGCATCTTAAAGAAGTTGTCTACCTTACAAACCTAATCGTCTAACTATTAGGCGTTAGGTCTATAGCGAAGTTCTAAACTACTAAAGGCCTTAGCTAGTTAGTCTATATTCTTTTTCTATTTATAGCGTAGATAGCTTTCTAAGTCTTCTATACCTCCTTAGGTAGGTACTAGGTAGCTCTTAGAAAGCCCTTAGCCTTAGCTAAGTTATAAAAGAATTTACCTAGCTTAGATTAAACCTTACCAGATATAGATTTGCCCTTAAAGGGTTCTAATATATTTATTAGTGGCTTCCTCCCGTATAGCTTCCGAGAGCCTTATAATAGCTTCCTAATATCCGTTTTAAAGGAGATTAGTATAGGGCTTTTAACCTTCTAAACTTAGGCCTAGGGAAGCTTCTGCTATAGAGGTAGTATTAGTACTAGTAGCTAGTATAGGCTTCCCAACGAGGCTTGAGTCTTAAGTTAGTAATTAGCTTAAATTACCTAAAGGGGGGCCCGCTTAGCTTATGAGCAGTTTATATACCACTACTATGCCAATTATAGGCCAGTAGTCTTCTAAGAGGGTTTTGGTTAGTTCCCTAGTTAGGTATATTAGTATATTCCTCTAGCATTTCTAGCTTAAAGGAAGATCTTAGAGTTACCTTTAGTACTTAATCTTCTAATTAGCCTAGGTGGGGCTAGAGGGGTTCTAGCTCCTTTCTAGTAGTGCTATAACCGTTATAGAGGGTATCTATATTTTCCTTAGCGTTGCTAGTAACTGTAGGTATGTAAGAGTCTTTAAGCTTCTAGAGCATCTAGGTATTAGGGCTTATTTAGCCGTCTTACCTAAAGGGTTATATTATCGCAATCTCTCGCTATTAGAGGGACCTTCCTGCCTTTACGCGATGGCTTTCCATAAGGTATACGTGGAGTTTCCATTTAGGTTATCGTGAGATTTTAAGGGAGAATAGTAGTTATAAATAAAAGATAGAAATAAACAATCTGGTCCTTAAAGCTAACTACCCTTCTAAAAAAGAGTAGGAAGGATTTAAATGTAAGGGGATTTTATAAACAGGGGGCTATAAGGATATAATTATAAAATAGGATAAATTAGTAAGAGAGATAAATCCTTAAGGAGGTAAGGCCTCTAGGATTATAGAGATTATATACTATATTACGGAGTAAGTATAAGCGGCGATAATATATAGCAAGGTAGATATTATTAAGCTATATATATAAACTATATAAAAAGTTAAGACGTTATATAAGGAGAGAAGGCAGGAAAGCGGGAAGAAAGGGTATATATTATTAGCTTGGTTGCTTAGTTAATATATATATAGAGTAGAATAGGATTTAGGTAGTAGTCCTGGCAGAACTTAGCAGGATTTAGTAAAACTTAGCGGAATATAGCAGAATATAGCAGAATATAGCAGATTGCCGTTAGATTGCCGTAAATTATTATCTCGTGGTTAGTCTCTAGTTGCTAAGTTAGTGGAAATAAGTAGATATATGCAAGGTGTTATAGGGGTGTCCTATAACAGTACTCCCCCTTTAAACTTGAGCTTTTGCGAGATAGGGCTGTAGTAGTTCTAAGTGGAGTTTATAAAAGTCTTCTGTGGCTTATATAAGTCCTATAGAGTTAATAGGTTCCTATAAGGACTTAGTAAAGCCTTTCTATTTTATAAGATATATATATTAGCGTTTCCGTTTATTATACTTAATATTATTAATTCTTTTAATAAAGTACTTATTCTTACTATCCACTTTAACTAGTAGGGGAGGGTCTTATATTTGTCTAGGTAGGGCGTCTAATATAGGGGCAGTAGGGCGGAGGACTAATATATAGAATACGGGGTGGATTTTAACCGTATTAAGGAGTTTTAGTTAATAGGTATAAGGAGAGGTGACCTTTTTAACCTTATAAGGGCCAGCGTTCTTCTAATTAAGTTTCTTAGTAGGTTGTTTTGTGTTTAGATTTCTTATATCTAGCCAAACGAAATTACTAATTTAGTAGGCCGGTGCTAGGGTTTGTTTCTTATTCGCTGCGGCTTTATAGACAGATTAAGCCTATATTATCTTATTAGTAAGGAACTATTATAGTTCCTCTATCTTCTTTATAAATTTATTTACTTCTATAACTTATAAGGCGTAACGAGCGGGGCAAGGAACATTGCTAAAAGGTTTAAAACCCATTTATAGGTGCTAGCCGTAATTAGCTAGGAACGGGGAGACCTTTATAGTTTCCGAGACGGAATTATTTATAGCAAACTCGGCGAATATAAGCCAGTTAATCTAGTTATCTTATAAATACGACGTGTATATCCGAATATACTATTCTATTATAGTGTTTATACGTTCTATTTAACTATCTATTTCTGGGTAATATATAGTAGACAGTAGTACTTTAATATGGAGTTATGTAGTTAGTTTTTTCTAAAATGCAGAGATAAACTGGCTGTCTTTATTGGAGATAATTGTTTTAGGAAGTCTGTGGAGTTTCTATACGTAATCTAGGAATAGTTAGGCGACGGTAGGCGTTAATATATTAGGGCAGGCGATTAAGTGCCTTATCTTAGATAGTCGGTTTACGACTACTATAATGTTCGTACAGCCTTTACTTACGGGGAGGTCAATAACAAAGTTAATTGAGATGTCCTTCTATCTTTGGTCTGGAATAGGTAGTAGCTTTAGGAGGCCGTTATACGTCTTATACGAAGCTTTAGCTTATTAACAGATATAGTAGCTAGAGACGTACCTTCGTGTTATATTATATATATTCGGCTAATAGTATTCTTATTAGAGCAGTTCTAGGGTTTTTCCTTAGCCTGGGTGGTTAGCTACTAGTAAATTGTATATATATTTAAGGAGCTTAAGCTTAAGTTTGTTATGGTTAGGTATAACTAGGCGGTTCTAGTAATATAAGCGGTTTCCACAAGCTTTATATTTACTTAGAGAAATCTTTTTAGAGCATCTAATGCCATTGTGCATTAGCTTAAGCGTCTCTTAGATAAACTCGTTATTTAGGTATTTATTGGCTATAATCTGCTTAATCGATTAATTAGTTATTTTAAGGACGTATACCGTAAGGTCTTTAATGGGAGGGTTAAATAGTTTAGGGCGAAGTAGGGTCTAATTTCGGTAAGAGCGCGCTTCTTTTAGGGCTGGCGTGTTTTGCAAGCGTTAGGTTAGGGCGTTAGGCTTCTAACCTTATATGCCCAGGCGGTATATAATAGAAAATTGGAAACGAGATAGATATTCTAACTAGCGGGCCTAACGATAACTTAGCTGTTTTATAGTTATGAAGTACTATAGGTTCTTATAGTCGCTAAGGACCTTAATTAGAAATCCGGCGCCTTCTAGTTTGGGTTGCCATTGTTTAAAATATCTAATAATAGCTAATAATTCCTTATTATAGATTTCGTAGTTACATTCGGCTAGGCTTAGTCATTTTAAGAAGTAAGTTATGGGGTGTAATACTCTATCCTTGTTATATTAAGATAGGATACCTCTAGTGACGTAGTTAGATAAGTCGGCTTCTATAATACTTATTCGGTTTAGGTTAAAGTATTAGAGTATAGGCGCAGTAGTAAATATAACCTTTAGATAGGTAAAGGCCTTCTTATATTCCTTATTAAAGATAAAGACTTTATCCTTTTAGGTTAGAGCTATAAGGGGTAAAACTAGGGCGGAGAAGTTATTAATAAACCGTTGGTAGAAATTAGCAAATCCTATAAAGGCTCTTACGTCCTTAACGTTCTTAGGTTCTTGCTAGTTTACAATTACTTTAACTTTCTTTAGGTCTATTTGTATACCATTTATAGAAATAAGGAGTTTAAGGTATAAAACTTTCGTTTTATAAACCTGTATTTATTTATATCTAATTATAGACTAGCTCTATATAGGGCTTATAGGACAAGGTTAACGTACTTCCGATATTCGGTTAGGTTATTATTGTATATTAGGATGTTGTTAATATAAGCAGTATAGAAGATGTCTAGATAGGGACGTAGGGTATTATTTATATAATATTAAAACGAGCTTGGAGCGTTTGCGAGGCTAAAGGGTGTTATTAAGTATTTAAATAGTCCATATTGGGTACGAAATGTAGTAAGCTATTTGTCTCCCTTTATAATATAAAGACGGTTAAATATAGAGATAATATTAAGTTTCGTGTAGTAACGAGCCTTACTTAGTTAGTTTAGCGTCTCTTATATTAACGGGATTGGATATTAGTTCTTAACGGTAACGGTATTAAGAGCTTGGTAGTTTATATAGAAGCATAAACCGCCTTTAGGTTTCTTAACGAAGATTACTGGTGCGGCTATAGGCGACGAGCTTGCTCTAATAAATTCTTTGCTTAGGTTCTCGTCTAAATACTTTTATAGCACTTAGAGTTCGTTTTAGGATATCCTATACAAGGGTCCAAATTTGGGCTGCTTTCCTTTTTTAAGTATAATCTTATGGTTACATAGTTGGTATTTTAGTAGCTTATTGGCCCTCTTTCATAAGAATGCATCTAGGCGATAATAATACTCTATTAGTACCTTTGTGGCAGGGTTGGTATACTTCTTTAGTACTAAGGCCTTCTTAATATTAGCTATTGTAATAGCGAAGATTGTATACTTAGGTTTCTTAGCAAGTTGCGCTAATAGGGTAGCTCTAATTATGCGAATATCTAGGGTGCCGAGCTCGCTCGGATTGCTTATAGTTTCTTACTTAGGTTTAGGTTTAGTATTAGGTACGGAGTTAGTATTAGATTTGGGTTTAGGTTCTTTAAGAATCCTTTTTATAGTAGAATACCAGTCCTTTTAGTATTTTTATATATTAAGCTTAAGCTTCTACTTGGCTTGGGGCGGTGTAGTACTTAGGGTCTATTTGTGAGGTTTAGTGGAATTTTTAGATCCTTAATGGATATTAGTGGAAATCTTACATTAGTAGAATTTGGTAGAATTCCTAGGTTAGTAGAATCTGGTGGATTCTTTAGGCGCGGGGTAAATATTAGTGGAAATCTTAGGCTAATGGATTTTAGTGGATTTCCTAGATTTAAGTTTGGGGTCAAGACGGTGCATTATAAGGCACTTCTATTTATAATAGGGGGCGGTAAATAGAAGTTTAAGGTTGTTTTAATTAATGGTTACCTTATATAGCTTTATCTAGGGTTATCTAAGGATTACTAGGTGACCTAAGGTAGTAATAAAAAGCTTAATTTGTTCTTTATGGTTTAGGTATTAAAGTCTTAGGTATACTATATAGGTAATTCGGCCTAAGACTATGCGTTTGCTATTAAATCCAAATACGTTAATATACTAGTTAAGGGGGGTTAGGGTAAAACTATTATCTTACGCGAAGATCTTATTGATAAATTCTATACCACTAGCTCCTGTATTAATTAGGACTTAAGTATTAGCCTATTAATTATTCTACTAAAGATAACAGTTAACGGTTATACTATAATTCTAAGAGTTAGAGTTTGTAATATCTAAAGCGTTTAACGAGATCCTAAGGTAGAGCCGTCTTGGAGAGTAATTTAACTCTAGGACGTGCCTTTTAGTAGTAAGCGGGAAGGGGTTCCTATAGAACGTTAGTTATAGCTTTACCCTTATAAGTAGCGCTTATTAGACACGGGGCTAAAACTAGGTAAAGATTGGGGGCGGTAACCGGAAGATTAATACGGTAAATAGTTGCTAGTATTAGCCGTTTATAAATTGTTTTGGGCCGTAGGTAAGGGGACGAGATAATATCTTAAGATGTAGTCCTTACTTCCGTACTTAAAGTAGAGACCTAGCTTAATGCGTCTTTCTTATTTAGGGGACCCTAGTAGGGCGTACTCTAAAGTTCTAGTGTTAATATCTATGGCGCTAGGGTGCTTAGGCTAAGACGACTTAGTAGATATTTATAGGACTGTCGTATTATATTAAGGAGTATATTTTAGTGTTAGGCGTAGTATATTATTATACCGTTTATTAACAACGTTTACGCAGGCGTTAAGGGCTCCTAGTAGGTCTACGCCTATTAAGGAGGTTTTTAGTTTAGGGCTTAGAGATTTAATAAGGCTGTTAATTAGTGCGGAGTTATTTCAGCCTGTTTCCCTTACGTAATAGTTAAATTTAGAGAAGTATACTAGGAAACTTTTCGTTCCTTAAGCTATATAATTTATCTTTCTTTAGGTAGTAGCTTAGCGGTTTAGGTTACTATATAAGGCTTTAAGAAGTATAACTAGGCTTTATACTAAGGTTAGCTAAAGAGGTTTAATAAGGTCGGCTGCCTTTCCTCCTAGTTAACTTAGGGCGTAATAGAGTCGGTTAGCTTTGGTTAGGTAACGGTTAGTGTTACTAGTTAGCTTATTTTTAAGCTAGCTTAGGAATAATTAGAGTTTTTATTATTTACCGGTAAATACTAGGGGGTCTAGTAGTTATTTAGATCGTTTTAGTATAGTAATTAGTTTAAAGTAGACGGCTGCTATAGGTTCGGGGCTTACGTTCCGCGTATTTATCTCTAGAGATAGTGTTCGGTCTTAAGGCCCTAACGTGGGCGTCTTAAGTGTGCGGATTTCCTCTTGGAGGTTTTAATTAGTCACTAATATCGTGCTTCTTATTTGGCTTATTATTAATTTAAAGTGGCTTAGTTTTATACAAGGGCGTCTATAAAAGACTTCTATATTTCTACTAGTTATTCTTAAAGTGCGGATATAATGCCGGCGGCCGTTATAGAGGCTTTAGGGTCGTTTTATATTTTAGAGGTAGTATATAAAGTTAACGTAATATAGTGTTATGGAGTAAGTATAAGCGATAATATATAGAAAGGTAGATATTATTAAGCTATATATATAAACTATATAAGAAGTTAAGACGTTATATAAGGGGAGAAGGTAGGAAAATAGAAAGAAAGGGTATATATTATTAGCTTAGTTGCTTAGTTAATATATGCACAAAGCAGAATAGGATTTAGGTAGTAGTCCTGGCAGAACTTAGCAGGATTTAGTAAAACTTGGCGGAATATAGCAGAATATGGTAGAATATGGCAGATTGCCGTCAGATTGCCGTAAATTGTTATCTCGTGGTCAGTCTTTAGTTGCTAAGTTAGTGGAAACAGGTAGACGTGTGTAAGGTGTTACAGGGGTGTCCCGTAATATACTATAGGTATATACTTCTAGCACGTAACCGGCGACCATTTAAGGGGCGTCCGGGGGTTATCTTAAGGGCAACCTAAGGTGACCGCAATAATATCCCTTATAGTAGGCCAGAGGAACAACTACTATAGGTAGGCACCTATAATAGCTACGCGGTTTTCTTATGGGACAATAGGTAGTATTTAAGTAAAGTTACCGCCTAAGATAGTAAGAAGTCCGTTAAAGGTAGAGTTGTTAAAACGGACGTCCGTAAGTATACAGTATACGGCTTTAAAGTAGTAGTAGTGCTATATTAGTACCTTGTCCTAAATAAGTAAAGAGGTACAGTATAAAAGCTTAGTAAGATTTAACCTTTTAAAGATATTATAAGTAGACTCTTTATATAGATTAATAGGTATCTAAAAACGGGAGTAGGTAGTATAGCCGCCAGGTAATAGGAGGGCCGTAATACTAAAAAAAGCTACGTAAAGAACAATTTTACTACGCAAGTGGTAGTAGTAGTAGAGGTAGTAATAGAGAAACATTTTACTAGTACCTATAGGGCCCTAGAGAAAGAAGCGGGCCGTTTACAAATCTGTGTCTGTGGTAGTAATAATAGTATTAAAGTAGGCTGTCTGATTTGCATTTAGCTATTAGCGTAGCTTAGTAAACTAGCGTTCTTCCTCTATATAGTTATATTATAGTAGCTCCGCTATAAAAAGCGAGTTACTTCCCTCTATAACAACGCCCCACTAGTGCTAAAACTGGGGTAGGATATAGTTCGTAAGTATTTTTTTACTAATCCGCAAGTATCTAATAGATAAGGTATAGGCCGTAATTAAAATAAGCGTTATCGTCCTTAGTAACTATAGGAGGAGTATTAGGTTGGCGGGCTAGAAAGTAAGGCAGATTATTACAGATAAACTGTTTAAAGCGGTCCTATAAAGCAACTAGCTCTGTAAAAGGGCTATAAAGTAAGTAGTTATAAATAAGGAGCGTAGCTAGGCGCTAACAGCAAAAACGGCGGCCTTTATTAAGTAATTAATCTACTTATAGTTATCCTCTAGTAGCCCTAGGGCTACGTAGGCGGCCTAGAAGGTTAGATAGACTATACTAGTAATAATACGGAGGTTTTTAAAGGAGGTAGGGCCGGAAATAAACATTAGTAGTAGTCGTAAGTAGAACCTCTTACCTATAATAGGGCTATAGTAATATATACAGCCTATTACGGTACCTCGCTAGCGAGGACGCTACTCCCGCTGCTTTATATAAAAGATATACTGCTTAAGAAAGTCTTAATATAGGCAGTTACAGCTACTATTATACTGCGTATTATACTTAAAGAAGGCCGTTAATATAGAGTAGGAGAGCTTAAGGCGCTGCTAGATCTTCTCTATAAACTAATTTAGCTAAAAGTATACAGGCTACTTACCTAAAAGGTGCACCGCAAGCTAGATTACGGGGGGGGACTCCTTATAAATAGGAAACTTAAATAGCCGCTAGATAGCCTTAGAGGGGCTAATATAATAGCCCTATAAATACTAGTTTGCCTTATTACCGTCTATAAGCCGTAAAGTAGTGCAGTTGCTCCCCTTATATATATACTTATAGATATACTTAATGGACCGTATAAAGGCGTAGAGCGTAACATTTATATAAGTATAATACTTTATAGTTAAATATAGGCAGTACCGAATAATCTAGTAGTTATCTATTTTAAATATAGCTCCCCCTAGTAAGCGGATAGACTATGACCGTAGATTATTATAACGGTAGTATTCTAGATAGCTATCCTTATATATAACAGTAGTAGGGTTAAAAGGCTTAGGGTACCGCTTTAAGTAGGTCGGTAAAAGGCCCGGCCCTATTATAACTATATAAGGAGCTCGCGGATTCTAGGAGCCGTAAGGGCCGTAAACTATCATTAACTTTATAATCTTAATAAGACGGCTAGTAGGATTATTCTCTAGCTGCGGAAGCTCCATAGATATAAAATGATTAATAATAACTAGGTTTAATAGCCTATCGTAGTTATATAGATATAGGAAGAGTAGTAGGTATAAATAGGGTAGGCCCCGTTTCTAGTACTTAATAGTCTAAATAGAGCCGTAGTACTAGCTAAAGATCTACTTCCGTTTTAGGTTATAAAAAAGGTAGGTAAGCTTTATATAAAAGACGCATATAACTAAATCGGGCCTATCTATAGTAGTCTAGCTAGGTAATAGCTTATAGGTAATCTTATCCTACTTAGGGTTAGTAGTAAATATAAGAAATATGCTTAGACGGCTATATTTATAAATAATAGCTATTAAATCCTAATAGCACTAGCTAATAAAGTAATCTCCGCTAAGGAAACTAGATAAAAGAACTATATAGCGGCCTAATAATTTAGGGTCTAAATTATAGCGGGTAAGAGTATTTATAACGCTATTATACAGATCTATATAGAGGGTTATTTAGTTAGAGCAGATTTAGGTAAGCTTATTCTAATTATATAGCGCCTATATATCTATAACATACTACTAAAATAGCTAGTAGTAGGCAAAAGGGATTAACCTAGAGTTAATACGGATATATAGGTAGAACTAAAAGTATACCCACTACGTTAAATAGTCTCGCTAGTAGGCTTAATTAGAGTTGCGTAGCTAGAGACCCTAATACTAGCTAGTATTACCATAAGGAAGGAGCAGTATGTAGTGGAGCGGCATATATACGGCATGCGTTAGGTTAATACAGCAGTACTATAACCGCTTATTAGGCGTATAACGCTCCGTAAGCATAATATTATAAAAGCTAGTATTACTATACTTATCTAATATAATAACGGCTACCTTATTACTTATTAGGAGGTTCTTATAGTGGTAATTAGCAGTAGCCTTTAAGATAAGCCGCATTTATAGGTTTAAAATAATCTGTAACGGGGCCATTATAGGCTAAGCCTAAAGCTATTCCTTTACGGTTTAATAGAGGGCGATAAAAGGGTTTTGTTCCTTAGATAGCATAATAATAAGGTTTTATAAAATAATTATATCTAGCTAGGTATTGGGATAGGCCTATAGCTGGACATCTATAGTATAACTAAAGTTATAAAAGTATAGCTAGGCGTACTATAGAGTAATATTAGTAGGAGGCTCTAGCGGGCCCTGTAGATGGTAAAGCTTACTATATATCTAGAAATAATTTAGGCCGCCACGGGTTACACTACGGTTAGTAACGGTACAGTTTACGGATATAAAAGCCAATACTATATTATATAAGCAAAGCCGCTCCCTAAACTGCCTAGTAGAAGTACTATAGGACTATAAAAGATCGTGTAGATATTCTGGCGGAGGCTAGAATAGAGGGAGATTTATATTATCGCGCTTATAGTAGGCTTTAAAGCATAAATTACTAGGCTATAATATACTAATACGTTTATTAATCTAATATAGGGCTATATAGAAGTTATAGGTAATATCTATAGGACTAATATCTAGCTGCTCTGTAATATGGCGGACTATAGTAATAGGCCTAATATCTAACTAGCCCGTAATAGGGCGGACTATAATAGGTCGCGGCTAGATTAATATAGGAAGTTATAGCTAGATTAATATAGGTGGTTGTGGCTAGATTAATACGGGCGGTATAAGGGGAGAAGTAGTAGCGGAAGTAGTAGCAGCAGTAGTAGCGGTAGTAGTTTGGTTTATAGGCTGCAGAAGGTCTACTAAAGGTCGTCAAAACCACCTTTTTCCTTTCTCCTATATATATAGAGTTAGAAAGGTAATAAGTTAAAAAAAGAGGAGTAAAAAATTTAACCCTATAATAGTTATAGATCCTATATAGAGCTCTATAACAATTTATTACAAAGTTAGCGGAAGAGTAATACTACTTATTGGTATTGCAAAATATTCAATTAGAAGGCATTTATTTAAGTAGTAAGTAGGGAGTAGTAACTAGGGCGATAATAATATAGAAGATATTTAAGTAGTAAGGGGTAGGAAAAGAGGTCGCTTAGTTATAAATTAAATCCGCTAGATTTTCGAACTTTATAATTCTAATATTAACTATTTAACTCTAAGGCTAAACCTCTTATTTATCTAATATAGGTGCTATTAACCATAAGCCTACCTCTTTCCTAAGCTTTACTCCCACCTTATTCTAACTAGGCTTTAGTAGTGTCCTTATTTCTTTTTAAGAATCTTAGTCCTTAGGGAATCTTTATCCCGTACTTATTTACTTATCTTTAAATTAAGCTACTGCTTTGCTCTATCGGTTTTCGTTTATTATAGATACTTAAGCATATCTTATTTTATTTTAAAAATCTTAAGCGTTTTTTATCTCGTCTTAAAAGTTTTAAGTCTTTGGTCTTTTGCCTTTATTAAGTACTAAAGTAGTTCGCTGCCCTACTTTTTTTATATCTTATAAAGCGATAGATATTGTATCTAATAGAGTCTTAATCCCCATTACTGATCCTTTCTCTATAGTGGATTTAACCTCTATCTCTATTATTGCGTTCTTAAGGTCTACATACTCCTAGTAAGCTGCCTTTATTGCCTTACTATTGCTACTAATAGTCTAATGGTCTTAATCTTTAGATTTTATTGCTAAATAAAACTAGTGTGTAAGAACTTTCTCCGCTAACTACTAGCTAAACGTATTGTCCTGGTCCTAATCTAGTTTATAAAGTTAATCTTATTCTTTATCTAACTCTCTTATACCCTAAAGTCCTCTTAACTTAGGCTCTTATAGCCAATAGCTTACACTATACTTAGCGTCTTTATAAACTTGGTATGTGTTATTAAAGTAAAACGTAAAGCTTTAGATTAAACATTCTTTTATTCCTTATAGTATATTATCCTCCCTTTATACGTATATATTGTCTACTAGTCTTATTTCCTTTACTATATAGTTACTCTAACTACTTCTATAGTCTTTAGCGAAATAACCCTATTTTTTTAATCTATTGTATTATACTACGTATAATACTACGCATGCAGCTTTAGGCTATAGCGCTATAGTTCTATATACATGAATCCTTTCTAACTTACGTTATATAGAATAAATTCAACTATACTTAACTTCTATATTAGGTAAATAAGGACTAAATTTTAATTAGATAATATTAATAATTATATAAAAAAAAAGTGCTGCTAAAAATCTATAATAAAACACTATAGAGTCTATATTACTTGCCTAATTAAAACAGCTAGTTAATAGCGTAACAGTTATTATACGTTACTTTGCAGTTAGTTAGCTTTAAGGCTTAATATAAGGTAACAAGCTCTGCACCATTTAGCCATAGTATAAACCCCAAAAGGTAAGCGAGTGACTGGATTAATGCTAGGCACGGCTGTGCGGAACAATATATATAGGCGAGGTGACGAATTACCTAACACTTAAGCTCGCAGCTAGGGATGCATATAATTACTATAATTATAATTAGGCTATAGATTTCGATTTTTATAAAATTACCATACTTAATTTTAATTAATTATATTAATTACATAAATTATATACTAATTTCCTAATTAGGATTAAATTAATCCTAGCTTACGCAGGTATACGTTATAAGGAAGGCATAGTTAGTAGGTTATAATTGAAAAGGAGCTCTAGCTAAGATATACGTTAACATATATATAATAACTTTTAGTATAGCCAAAAATAGCGCGTTTTGAGGTGGTTGCAGTATTGTGAAATGCGGTAAAATATCTAATAAAATCCGATATCGGTTTTTTTTTCCTCGCGGTGGAGCCTGGGAACCTAGCAGCTTCTATTAGTATTTTATTAGGATTATACTAATAGACTACTAAAGCAAACGCAGAGACGTACGTATAGCTGCGCTGCGCCGGCGCTGCGACGTGGTGGTAGTGCGAAGAATTTTCTACTAGGAGGGTAAGCCCTAGCGGAGGCCTACGAACACGACTACTATGTCTTTATATATACGTCTAGTACACTATAAAGTGCTCTACAAGGCGCTATAAGAACTAAATTAGGTACTACTGCCTCTATTTTAACGTCTGTAGATTGCTTTTACGGGCACGCTAGCGCCCACGCCCGTACTTATGCCTGCACCTACGCCTGTACCTACGCGTAGGTAGTATAGCTAGTATTTCGCTTGAATACTAAGAGCTCCCGCTAAGTAGAGTTATTAATGCGATTTATAGAGCTAGCTGGGTAATTGCGACAACGCTCTATAATTATAGGCTCTTAGTATAGGCCCGTGGTATTATTTTCGCAATTTAGGTATTGTGAAGGGACTTTGTAGACAGGGGGCTATAAGGCACGATTGTAGGAACAGGATAGATTAGTAAGAGAGACGAATCCTTAAGGAGGTAAGGCCTCTAGGATCGTGGAGACTATATACTATGGGCACGTGACCGGCGACCATCTAAGGGGCGTCCGGGGGTTGTCCTGAGGGCAACCCGAAGTGTCCGCAATAATATCCCTTATAGGTATAAATAAGCCAAATATACGTAATATTCTAACTTAAAGTGGAAGGATCTAAGCTGGGGGGTATATGTATAGTAATTAGGGGGTATACGCGCAGTAATTAGGGGGTGTGCGGTTAGTAGTGCCTATAATATATATTAAGTGAGAAAAACCAATATTTATTGTATAGTCGGATAAATCCGGTATTCGATATCAATTTATTTCAATTCGCTTATCGTAATTTTTGGCCACACTGACAACTTTTCCTAAAAGCCCGCACGGACCTTTTTTGTATGTAAAACAGTAGGCTCGGTGTTTTGGGTTAACACCGACCATACAGTAAGAAAATTAATAAACAACTTTCTTAACACCAAAGCTTTTATCACCACATTCTATTCCTACCTATTCTTACCATAGGTGATTATATTGATTATAAACATGCAATTATAATCAAAAGATTGATTATAATTATGATTAATTAGATTATATAGTAATTATAACTTATGTAACTAATAGAACTATTATGTGCATCCCTGCTCGCAGCCAGGCTGACTGTTAGACACACTACTCGCCCTTCTGTTCGCTCTAACAGGTCTCCATCTCAATAACTTCCCCACCAACACACGCATAGCCCGGAATGGTGGCTGAGCGATTAAGAACACAAGTACTGTGATTGGTACTGCGACCGTAAAATAGACCCAGAACTTCTCGCCCCCTGGCGCCTTATCCGGCATCATGCTGAACAGGCTGGACGTATAATTCAGGGGTACGAAAATTAGGGCGAGGACGGTTAGGCGTGTGATATTGGCTGTTTCGGCAAAGGAGCGCCGGCTATCGATAACTTGCACCAGGGACGTGACGACAGGCAACATGTTTTCTAGCCTGCGGCCAAACCCATTAATGCTCGATGCCAGATAGCCGTAATCCTCCAGCAGCTCCGCGCGGCGACCGCCAAGCTCAGCGTCACCCCAGTTCCCCATGTGCCAGAGCACAGCCTGGATCTTCTGCTGCGACGACATTGTGCGCCGGCGCCATCTCTGCAGGGCGCGCATGTCGGAGTGCAGGCGCTCGAGCTCATCAAGCGAGCCCAATTGGTTGCTGCCGGAATACTCGTACTGCTTGACGCTCTTGTGCATGACGGCGGCGTAAAGCGTCCATTCTGCGGCGACGATTTTGAGAGGGAAGAACGCTAGGGGTGCCAGGGTTGGGTTTGCTGGTGTAAAGAAGGAGAGCGGGAAGTGCGTCCAGTAGTGTAGGAGATTGTCGAAGAGACCGAGTCTGGAGGTCATGCTTAATACATGTTCTCTGGGCATGGGGGAAGGGTCGATGAAATCTTCATAGCCGCCGAGAAAGAATTGGGTTCGAAGGCGCGTTTCTTTAATCCATGGATCGTCTTTCGCGTTGTAGAAGTATCTGTCTGTAATGGGTGGATCTACCAGAATGAGGCCTAATGCTGTTTAGTGGCCGAACATAGAAGGAACGATGTTTTGGTCTCACCGATATCGCAATCGTTTTCCTTCGTGTGGAGAACAGAGACGCAGTGCTGTGCCAATCCAATACGTTTCGTCCCCGCCCACGGTAGGACTATCACCTTGCGGTCCAAGTTTGCGTCCCTAAACAACATATTTGCCGGCGGAACGGCATTCTCGAAAACGACGGTGCGGTGATACTGAATGTTGATGTACTTCCTTGGCCTCGTTCTCGACGGCAAAGTCGCCAAATCTGGTGTCTGTGTATCCAGTGTCTTCTTAGGAGAATGGATATGCAACGCGAAGAAAAGTGGGTCGATATTTAGAGAGCTCCCGAGCGTCTCGACCACCTCTTTCGACAAATCTTCCACGATTAGCAATCTGAACGATGGTGATTGGCCCACCGGAGTCTTCTTGTCGCTGCAGATGGAATAGACGTCGCTGTCCTCAATTTCGTGGAAGCCTACGAGCAGGTCCGGGAGGCTGGCAGCGTCGACCTGTTGTTGTCGCGGTATCGCCTCTCCATCAAAGAAGTCCAACGATGCTATCCGTGGCCTCCTTTCCTCTGGTTTTGGGTTGGAGAAAAAGGTGCAAATGTTCAATAGGCATGGATTACGCACTCTTTGGGCCTCGACGAAGTGCTTGTAGGTCTCCATCTCTGCTTCGGAAACCGAGGCGGCTTGAGGAGACAGGTAAGACGCTCTCACTTTATACAAATTAGCACGTGGTCAAAGAGTATTCGTGCTTGGCATGTTTATCTCATGAATCAGACGCTCGGCAAAAGATTTGTTTCGTGACACGGGATAACGCATAGACCCTCTTGCAAACTCCTAAGCCAATCAGAATAGCGCCCTAAATCCTGGCGACTCCTGCTAGCTCCTGGACCAATTAGAACAGCGCACTAATTTCAGCCCCCTGCGCACCCCTATTACCTAACAAAATATTCTATAAAGCGTCTAAGAGCCTATAGGTATCATCTTAGTAAGAACTAAAGTAATGCCCTAACTACAATAGTTATAATATACTTATTTAATATAATAAGTTCTTTAAGTAATTATATTTTTATAAATATATACTATAGCCCTATACTTAAAGTATTAAAAGGCGAGATATATTGTTGTAAAAGTTAAGTTAAAATTTTAAATGGAATCTTTGTATATTTTAGGCTAAAACTAACTAGTTACCTATATCTAACTTCTTATATAATAAAGCTACAATATCGCTATAATATAGAGGCGATAGAGAAGATAAAGGGCTTTTAGCTTATACTATTTCCAGAGATAGTTAGACGTAGAGAAGTATATAAAGTATAGTAGTAAGGTAAGATTATAACTAATAAGTCTTAGATAAAATATAATCGATTAAAATATAACTAATAAAAATACAACTAACTGCTTATATTTAATATTTTATATAATATTGCTATAGCGTCGTTATTTAATATAATAGATAGAGAAATTAATGAGCTCTTACCTTATAGTATTTTTTATAATATAGCATTGTATTAATAGAGCTATCGCCTAATAAGAAACTTGAAGTTTGTATATAAATGGCGCCTATAAGCTCTTAGGGAGAAATTCCTTTTAGTATAATCTAATTGATTTAGGAGTTTTTAGGAGTTTATAGGACTAGGGTATGTTCTATAAGCGTAGCGTTAGCTCTTATTGCTACGCCGTAGCGTAATTTTTCCCTAGAGGCCTAATTTATAAAATAATGGCATATCCTACCACTATATTATATAGCCGAGATTCCTATACAATTATCTTAGTAAGCGACTTAGACGGTAAGGGCAGGACTTAAGGCGCACTTACTAATGCTAAAGTGTTACTAATTTTAACGCTACTTACTTTAAACCAATTAGCTATTTACTGGCCTTAAATCTGCCCTGCCTTCTAAGGTGTAATTTTGGTAAGTTTAGAGCTTAAAAAGTGTAGCTAAAAGCTCTAGAAGTGTTAAAATACGCCACGTTATAAAATCTTATACTAGATAAACTTTAGCCCTATACGCGTATTGTCAGATAGTTTATATAGAGCTATTCATTAATAAAATAGGTTAATTAATTAATGATCTTAATTGTATCTTGATCGTTTCTTAACCTAGGGCCCCTGGGCTTAGACGAAGATATTTATAATATATATAACCCGTGCACGTGACCAGTACACATCCTACGCCACCGAGAATACAGATTATCTAATATACCCCCTTAGCTTCAACCTAGTCGAGGACGAAGCTAGCCACCTTCTCGTGTCCGTTAATGCGTTAATTAAACCATAATCTTATCTAAATCCTTCCGTCTCGCTCTAATATTCTCCCTTAGGTCCTCTAGTCGCTTTTCCTTATTTAGCCGCTCCTTAATATCTACTATTTTAATTATATTAACGAAGCTTTAAAACCTCTACTTAGGTAGGGCCTTTATAAGTTTATTAGCGATTATCTCCTTCGTCACTATCCATTGAAATTATACTTATCTCTTTACGTATTCCTAACATAGCTAGTATTAATAGATGTTAATATATTAAAGCTTTGTAATTAGCTTTACCGTATCTTCTATAATTAGTTAGAGCGTCTAGGTGTTATTATAGTTAATAATTAAGGGCTTGTTTAGTTATAATGTTATTGCTTTAAATAGCCTACTAATAAAGATAGCTTCCTTTACTGTTTGTAATAGGGCTAACAGCTTAGCTTCTATACTTGACGTTATAACCATACTCTACTTATTTACTCTCTAGGCAATCGGCCCCCTAAATAGCTTTATAATATATCCTTATAAGCTCTTTCTATTAACGGAGTTGTTCGTAAATAATGCGTTGCTAGTATAGATAAATAATTGCGCTTTACTTCTACCGTCTCCGTTATCTTGTCCTTAGTCGCGTATTCCTTTATCTCTTCCTCTACCGTTCATTCCTTTCTTATCTCCTCTATAATAGATTGCTCTGCTCCTTATGCTATATAGGTATTAAATAACTCTATCTACCGCTTAATAGTGCTCTTAGCTTAGGTCCTAATTAAACCTTACTAGCCGTAATACTGCAAAGGCAATATTTGGACGCGTTATAGTGGCTATATAGAGTACTAAACCCAGTTTTCTCTAATATAGCATCGTAGAAGCTAGTAGGGATATAGGACGGACTAATAGGTCTATATTAGGGGACGGACGCATTAGACGGATTATATAGTATTTAGTAAAGAGGAGTTCCAATTCTACTATAGGAGTGTCTAGAAGACGCCCTCTAAGATCTATCTTATATTGGTTAGCTATCTTCTTAATATAGGCTTCCTAGGATAGCTATAGAAGCCTCTAGCTATAATTATATAGTATATAGATTCCTAGAAACTATTTTAGCTTGCTAAGGGTACTTATCTAGTATTCCTTGCTTAGCTCCTTAATTGCTTTTTAAGCTTTCTTCTTATCTATCTTTTAATAGCAGAAGACAATATCATTAACGTAGAAGAAGATAATTATTTTACCTTTTAGTATAACACACGGCTTCTAGGGTACTTCTTTAAAACCCAATTCGTTTAATAAGCTCGTAAGATTCTTCTGCTATAATAGTAGTAATTATTATAGTTTGTATAGGGCTTTTCTTAAACGCAGTACTTTGTCTATCTTTCCTTTATTAAACCTTAGCGGTAGCTTTATATAGACGACCTTGTTAAGATCGTAATGGATAAACGCATTAACTATATCTATCTATATCGTCTCTAGGTTAAATTTTGTAGTAATCGCTATAAGGGTTTGGAAGGTTATATAGCTAATATAATAGCTCTTATAGGTAGGTCTCCTAGGGCCTATTAATTTCCGTAGACTACTAAGCGTGCCTTATATTTTTAGAGAAATCCGTACTTATCTATCTTATAAATAAATACCTATATTAAGCTAAGGACCTGCTATCCTTTTATATACTTCTTATCTATTTCTTAAAACGACCTTATTTAATAATAAGATTAGAGATAGGCTTATTAAGCCTCTTGGAACTAATCTTAAGGAGGATGTATATTAAGGTCTTAGATTAACTAGGGTGGCGAAGGTAGGTTCTTCCTATATAATCTAATATCGCGTATTCTACCTAATTTTAGCTTACTATTATTAAGTCGACTATTAAGGTTAAACTTCCTTCCTGCTAAGAAGGCGCCGTAATAGGCTAACGTGATCCTTTTAGTAATAAAGTCTTTAAACCTATTATTGCTAGCTTCCTTAAATAAGTCTTTAACTAAGTCATTAGACACCCCCTAAGTATTAAACGCATCTCCTACTTAATAAGCGACGTTTTAATTAGTACCTTATATATCTAACTTTATAGGATACTTAACGTAAAAGGTATATGGAGATTCTTTATCTTTTTTTATTGGAGGTGGTGTATAGTATATATCTTTAAGAGCTTTTACAAGCTCGAGATCTACTAACTTATTAAAGGTTTAAACTAGCTTATTAACGTCGTCGTCTTCCTCTTAAATTAACGGTTTAAATACTTCTTTATTATCTTTTAAAAGGACCTCATTCTTAGTCTAGTTATTAGGGAGTTAAATCTCCTCAATCAGCATGTCTAATTTAGCGTATAGGTCTTTTAAGATATCCGTTTACTTGCCGTTAAAGAATATCTTTTTATTAAAGATGATGTCCCTAGTAGAGATAATAATACCCTTATATGGGATCCAGATCCTATAAATATTAGTAGAGTTATAGCCGACGAGATAGCCGATATAGGCTTGCGGATCTAGCTTGCTTAGCCTTTTCTTCTTTAGCTAGGCGTCTAACGTTATCGCATACGCCCTATAGCCGTAGGCTTTTAGGTGCGCTAGTTATGGTTTTCTTAATCTCCTATTAGCTAAAAAGGTATAGAACCTCTTATATAGCGATTTTTATTTATTACTTTCCCGTGGCGTTTAATCTTAAAGGTAAACTATATAGTTAACTATCTCGTTCTATAGATCGTGTAGTAGATTAGCAGTAATTCTTATTACTTATACTTTCTTAATAATTACACCCCCTAAGCGTTTAGTGGTACTATTTTAAGCTAAGGTATATAGCGCCAAAGGCTTAAATATAATCCCTTAAGTCTATAGCTATTTAAGGGTTCTCCTTCTCCCTAGCTTGTTGTCTAATCTAATAGTATTAACTTTAAGGCTATACCTTAGACAAATCCACTAGATAAAATCTTTAAGCACTTATAGTGTCTCCTTTTCTTTACTATACGTTATTATAAAATACGGGAAGGATTTTCCTAAGAAAGTGTTATAGATAAGCATAACTCATACAAATCTGGCATACGCTTTCTTAAGGTTAGTTTAGT
>Ga0307515_10007633_pt1 | contig 21336 bp, 9 predicted proteins | sample 17_EM_MG_FD_194513 | JGI IMG/M metagenome (GOLD analysis project Ga0307515, IMG submission 194513) | Populus trichocarpa ectomycorrhiza microbial communities from riparian zone in the Pacific Northwest, United States - 17_EM | ecosystem: Host-associated > Plants > Roots > Unclassified | place...
ATAAACCCTAACCTAAAATTTATGATTTCTACTTCAAATGTTGTTCGGATTGTATAGGATTTCTAGAATACGTCTAGAACCCCTTACCAGACGTTATTCTAGTCTTCGAATCATAGCTTGCTGAAATTTTCCAATCTTTCCTGTAATTCCTCCTTTCTGCCATGAAAAGTGCAACCTTTCCCCCTTTGTTTTCCTTACTATTCTCTCTTTTTTTTTTTTTTCAAATATAAGAATATATAAAAGATAAAAAATTACCAACTTTGGAACCCATAGGAAACCAGAATTTAAAACACAAAAAAAAAAACCAAAGGGAACAGGCTCCCTAAGATGTAGTGTGTAACAATTTCGCTCAATCTCTCCTCAAAATCCTTAATTTTCCATGGTTTTCTTCCTAAGAATTTTCTTCAGTTTTATAGGTTTTTCTTTTCTCTTTTTTTTTTTCTTTCTTCCAGCTGACCTTAAAGAGTGAATGAGAGAGAGTTTTTATAGTCAATTTTTTTGACCAATTACACATTAACCCCTCATCTTCATTTAACTCTAAATTTGTCCTCGTAATTATTTTCTAATTGATTTCTCCTCTTATCACTTCTTTTTAATTTTGCTCTTGATATTAAGTTTTAATTCTCTCAATTCAATTTCAATTGCCTTTCATTTATGTACCCTTTTGAAGAATTTAGTCAGGGTTTTACACTAATTCTTTCTTTTATGTATCCTTTTATCATCAATTCTTCCAATTGCCTTTGAAATTCCTTTATTTTATCGTGATTACTTCTATAGGTTGACTGATTAGGAATAGATGCTTCAGGTACAAGATCTATTTGGTGTTTAATTATCCTAATAGTAACCCACTAGGAATCTCATAAGGAAAGACATCTTTAAAATCATTTAATAAACACAAAAACTAAAAATATAATGATTAAGGTCATTAGTGTTAAAATATGTCTCCTTATACACAAGTAAAATTATAAGCATGTAAGAAAAATAAGCATTTTTAATCTCACTCTTTTTTTGTACAAAAATTAATATGTTTATTTTTTTCACACTTTTTTCTTTTCTCGCTCTCTCTTTCTTCTCTTTTCTCTCAGCTGAATCCCCAATAATTCTTATTTTGGCCGAATCTAACCTTTTTCTCTCTTAGCTCACTTTATTTTCACTCTTCTTAACATCCTCACATGGTTAATCTTTTTCTTTGGCTTCACTTTCTCTTTTCAATTTCAATTGGTATTCATACACTTGTCTATAGGATAATAGTACAAATGTGAATGCCTTCTCATCCTTCTCAAGATAATACTTATTCTTAAACTCATCATGCTTGGGTTTTTTTTTATCAAATTACTAAGGTCTCATTCATAATAAATTAGTAGCACGTATAAGCCTAACATCACACAAAACCTCATCTTTATATTTTCAACCAAAAAAATAGAAACCAAAACATGTTTAGTAACTCTTACTTCTCCACAATCATTCAACCATTGAACTCTATAAGGCCCTTCATGTTTAATAGTGTTCATATTTAATTTTTTAACAAGTGTAATACTCACAACATTAACATAATTTTCATTATCAATAATCATACCACATACCTTATTATTTATGTGGCATCTAGTATGGAATATGTTCTCCCTATGTTGCTCTATATCATCCTCCTTAATCTAAATATTAAGTGATCTTTTAATCACTAAAGCCTCTTCATTAACTAGATGCTTAACATCACTAAAATCCTCAAGTGGTGACATGACATCTTATCCTCCTCGGATTTGTCACTTTCAAATTCAATCTTTCCATGCTCTTTCATAACAGTAATCCTTTTATTTGGACATTGTAAAGCTATATGTCCACTCCCCAAACACCTGAAACACTTAATATCACAATTATGATTTGACAGGTTCTCAACTTTACCTTTTATTTTAGTGGTCAAATCCTAAAAGTTTTTCATGAATGTTTTTTAAAAATGAGATTAAATCGTTTTTAAAAATGAAAAAATGGATATCATAACCAAATTATGATTATTCATTTGGGTTTGGTCAAAATACAAAAAACTTATAACAATTATGATGTGATGTTAAAATTTGAGCCTTAACATAGTTAAGCTTTAACCCAATAAGGTAAAGATTTCCTTACGAAATGAAATCTACCTTGAACCTTAGACTAAACCAATAGACAGAAACACAACCTAGAAAAATAATCCTTCATAATAACTAGACAATAAAAGTTGTTACTTACAAATCCTCAAATGAAGATGTTACCATCAATACCAAACACATCATCCAGTAAAATAACTTTATAATAAATATCAACCTCAACACCATTGGAAAGAAATTGACTAGACTGGAAAAACATATACATAAGTCTTTTAGTCTCTCCTATTGAAACTACATCAAAGCATGTTGACTAAAAACTTAAAACCTAGTTTCCAAACCATACCAGGTTACAAAAACTAGTCAAACGTAATTACAAACCAACAAAAAAGAATTCCTCAAAGTTATCAAAAACCATCTCAACCACCTTGAAGCTTCATCTTCCACCTTAATTACTCATAACACACCCTAAATCGATAACCATCATCTAACCTTCACAAGCCATATCAACACCATCCAAAATAACCAAATAAAATTTAGATGAATAAGCCTTTTAGGAAGAGAGTCCTAAAATCAACAAACTAATCTGGAGAAACCCTAAAATATCTGTTGCTTCAGATATAACAATCCAAAATAAATTAACCATAATAAACCAACACATATTCAATGCATCTTCCCTCTATTAATGGAACATAGATGGAATGTATGAATACAATATCCTAAACACCTTACAACAAATGATCATGACTGTTAATATCTACAAAACTCAAACCAAAACCACAAATAAAGTTATAATTAAACTCTTTATAGCTGGTTTTTCTAACTAGTTAAAAGGATGGTGGGATTACCATCTTACTGAAACACAACACCTTGAAATTTTAAACTTCATCCAAATGACTGAAGACTAAATATCTATCTTTGACTATGATAGAATCACCATTCAAGATGCAGTTTCAACCCTCATCTTAGCCATTTCCTTATATTTTATAGGAGATCCTTCCCATATTAAAGACAAAAATGTTGAGCTACATTCAAACCTTAGATGTAAAGAACTTAGTGATTTTCAATGGTATAAAAATACTTTCCTTACCCAAGTCATGCTCCGAGAAGACTCAAATCAACCACTTTGGAAAGAAAAATTCCTTGTTGGTTTACTAACCATTCTAGGAGAAGAAGTCAGAAATAAAATCAAAGACACCTTTGTTTCAAAATCAATGACTAATGGTGAGCTTGTTAGCTTTACACAAAAGGAAGGTCTACGGATCTATCAAGACCTTAAACTCTAAAACACCTTAAGTGGGAGATGAGAAGATCTAGACAGAAATTAGGTAGTTTTTGTCAACAATTTGACTTATCCATACAATATCCAACTTGTAGTGGAAACTATTCCAAACCCAACACAAAACCCAATAAACCACCTTATAAAAAACCAGCCCACAAATACAAAAAAAGGTTTTTATACCAAGACTAAGCCCTACTATAAAAAGACCAATATAAAGCCTACAAAACATTCTCAGTCAAAATCCAAGCCTAAATTTGACATAAAAAACATTACATGTTACAAATATGGCAAGAAAGGTCATCCCTTTAGGTTTTGTTGAGTAAATACTTCAATTAAAAGAAGAAGTCATCCATCATATCCAAACCCTTTTGATTGAAACCACTAATTTTGAGACAAACTATTCCTATGCTTTTGAAGAACCCTTTCAAATAGATGAGTTAGGAACATCCAATTCTGACTCAAAACGTTCAACCTACACTACTTCAAAACAAATAAATGTCTTATCTAGAGATCAAGAATTTATTCTTGAAGCTACCAGAAGTCTTAATGATCCACAATTACAAAAAAAAAAAAACCTATTTAGATAAATTCGTGAGTACTTTTGATAAACTAAAGATACCACAGCCTATTAAAAAACAATCATTACCATCAACCAACACAAATACCTATAACCTTACCAAAATCCTTAACAAGAAAAAGAAATCTAAACCTGTGACTAATACAATGCTATAAAAATAATGAAAGAGTTCTAAGTCAAATAGGAAAAAGAATCATAAATTAATTAGGAGACTAATACAATTCTCACATAGTAACTTCTAAACCTTATCAAAAGACCTTCCAAATGTCCGATTGCCTTGAAATTTTAATCCAAAATAGAACAAAACCGTTAAAAACTTTTGATAAAATTTCAGCATGATCCAACAGTTAGATATAAAATTATTCTTTCTAGAGTAAAATTGTGCATTAGGAGAAATAAGCCTCTGACTGTCGAAATTGATTAGCCCATAAAGTAGATGGATTAAATGGCCCCTATTGTAATAGATTAAATTAACTAAGGTCTGATCATCACTTATTGAAGATGTTACTGATTAATACTTAAAAGTGTATTTTTATCAAGGTTTTATATCATCATTTTACACTTGAAGTATCAATAACTCCTTAACTAGAGCATGTTTTATAATATCAAGTCTGATAATATAAGATACCTTTAATTTATGGTAAATGATCATTTTAAATACAGGCCTATCACATAAATCAAAGGATTGATTGATGAGTTTAACTACTGAAATTGAGAAGATAAAGAGAGGGTTAAGCTTAGAAAAGAGATGCTGGTTGAATTCAAATTGGAACACCATTCAGTTATTGGATCATAACTGGAGCTGTATAACTTGGATTTAGGTCTAGTTTATATGGATAGAAAGCTAAGACATAGGCCTAAAACTTTCACGAAGAGTCCAAGATTCAAAAGGACCGTTTTTAAGTTCAAGTTATAGCAACAACAGAGAAGTCAGAATCTGTCCTGCAGCCCAGACATTATTCAGTGTTCAGCCTATATCTCGAGTTTTAGAAGTCCAAATGACCTCATTATTATTTTATTAGAAAGCTAAGATAATTTCCCAGAACTTTCATGAAGACTATCTGTTCAAATTCTGATGTTAGCAATGACGTTTTATGCAGACAAGAAGATAAGAATTGTTACCAAGTCAAGAAGTGGCCACCCACTCAACAATTAGTCATCAAATCAATAGTTCCAAATTTTTGCCTATAAAAAGAGGCATTTGCCATGCATTTAAGCATCTTGGTGTTCAGATCAAGATCACTCTCTTTCTTTGTATTTTGTAATGTTCAAGTTTTATTTTATGTTATATTAATCTCTTATTTATGTTTTTCATTTTCTTTACTATACTTAGTTAACTTATATCATGTTTATGTTTTTATATTGTTTATTTATATTTTTCTTCTTCATGATGTTTAGCTAAGTTAATTATGTCAAGGTGAAAAGGTTACACTAATGGTGTAAGAATGAGTATAGTATAAACTCAACATGGACTTTAATGTTTGATACTAACATGTTTTGTTTTTATTATCTTACTCACTCTTAATACCTTGCTTGTTAAATGGTTAATTTAGATATGTGTTGAACAACCATTGGTACAACAAATACTTGGCACTTTCATAGCCAACTGTATGGTATAACCGACACCTGTGCTATGAAAGGAACTTGATTTGTTGTTAACATAAGTTATCACCATGAATACCTAACAACATTTACAAGTATTGACATTATTTAAATAAGATAATTAATATAATCATGTTAATAAATTATAATCCGATTGGAACCTCCTTTGTGTGTGGTTTCCAGTTAAATAATAAAAAGAGTTTATATTACACTTATTTGAAATACCATTAATGGATCCTCTAACCTTGACAATTGTTTTATATTTGTTTAAATCCGTACATCAATATCACATCTCAAAGCTCTTTTCAACTCCTTTTCTGTTATTATCTATTTTTTTATTTGTAGTTTATACAGTTAACCTCCATGTGGTTTGACTCCGGTCTTGCAGGGTTATTTATTACTTCGACACTCCTACACTTGGGAGAAGACATCAACTCTTTGATCGTGTCAGTAGCCTCCTTAAAATTCACCTTGGCCCAAATACCTTGAATAAGCCTATTGAATGGATCTTTGAGCTTTTTTGCCCCTGATATTGTATCTGGCCTAATTAAAACTTGCAATGGATCTTTAGTATATTCTTGATCATATTAGTTTCTATCTCTCTTTTTGGGTTTCCTTTTTTTTCTCTTTCATTTTCTCTCTCTTTTCTTTTGCACCTTTTTCTGGCTTAAAACACCTTTATTCTCAACTCAAAACTCTTTTTTTCCTTTCTCTCGACATTTTCTTTTTCACCATTGGTCCTTCCTTTCCTTGTTTTCCCCTCTATTTATAGGTGAGATATAAGCTCCTATAACCCTTTTTGCTGACATGATCGTGGCTATTGGTTTCTTTGAGTTAATCTTAATCGTTCACCACGGTTGTATTTTTTGGCCATTGTGTTTATTAGCCTTTTTGTACCACTTTTACAATGACTTCAGAGGCTCAAAACAATGTGTACACGTGGAGGGGAAGGGAGTGGTGTGTTATTTTGCATTTGTGGAGATTGTTAGAGAGAGAAAAGTGAGGCCATAATCTAGCCAAAACCATGGAAAAAAAAAAGTTTCAAAACAACAGTACGGGAGGAAAATGAGGGTGTTATTTAAACTCATGCATAAAATGATGTCATTTTATGTTTTTTTTTTAAGAGTGAAACACATCGTTTCACTTAACTTGAAGTGAAACACATTGTTTTGATATAAATGGATGCTTTGTGTTTTCAAAAAAGTTCCCTAGTTTCTCTATTTTTTTTAATTTGGTCTTAGGATCTTTATTATTATTATTTTTGCCCAATTTCAACTTTTTTTTCAATATCTCTTCTCGATTTCATTCTTGATTGCCTTAAAATGGTCCTTACATGTTGCTATCTTTTCCAATTCAATTATTGGCTTCCAAAATATCAATAATATAGTCACCTGTAATCATTTTCTCAATATTTCTTCTTGATTTTATCCCTAATTGCATCTTTCTCTTCTTTTTTTCTAGCTTTTTTTTAAAGAGTAAAAAATTTGGTTATAATAACACCTTTTTTTTTAATTTGGTAGTAAAATTTTACTATTTAATATAATGGCTCTTTAATCATTATTTGGAATGTAATAATCATCATGTAATTATTTCAAACTATTTTGATGGATTATATATATATCAGCTATAATGTAGAGTGTATATAGGTTAGAATGCAATTTATAATTTGAAAATAAAGTGAAATAGCGAGTAATCACATCATTCATCCAAAGCAACGGCAAAGAAAGGAGGGGAGTGATGTTGAAAATTGACGTTTCGTTCGTCCTCCCTTGGCACGAAAGAGAGATCTGGTGGAGGGCATCACTTGCAGCTAAAGCTAAGAAGTTTCCTTATAAAAATAAATAAACCGGCCACATGCCCACAAGACATACCTACCCCGCCAACGCTTCATAAAGTTTATGCTTTACACTCAAACCTTAATTTAAACTAAACTAATGGCTACAGACAAGCAAGGAACAGAATTGAATGACTCGTGTCTCTCAAAACTCAAAAGATAAGACGCCAAATATAAAGGACAGCACTGCACTGCACTGCACTGCATGCATTATTGTTTTGCTTTATCTAGCTTCATTTAAAAGACTGTTAATTTCCTTCACCGGGTAGATTAGATTTGTTGCTTTTGAGGTCAGTTCTCATCTCCATCTGGGCTGCTTTTGCTGAATTCTCTAGGCTAGTATTAGATTTGGTTGTTGATCTAAACTATTTTTGATGTGCTCCTTCTTTCAGAAAATCAAAGCTGCATGCTACCCTTTATTTAATGTAGTGTTGTCTTGTCATATTGAATTCTGACGTATGCTACTCTCTCAAAAATAAAAAAATAAAATCAAAATCAAAAGGTTCTCTTGAGTTTAGAGATCTGATAGTGTTTTTCAGATGGAAACAATGTTGATGTCATTCCTTATCTCTAGTAGATGGAAACAAAGGCACTTATATGGTGATATGATTATTGTTTTCATTCTTTCTGCTTTCTTTTTATGTTATTTGCTTTGCTCTACATCTTTTTCTTTCATTATCAAATCATTGATGCGATGATAATAGCAACAATAATTTCTCATACATGAATTTTTTATCCCCTTGATTCTACATATGAAACCCGTTATCACTGATTTTTCCCATTGCTTTGTTCTTTTACTGTTTTCAGCATCTTCGATGCTTGATTTATGAATACTTCAGTAACATTAAAATTTCTGATGAGTTGTTAACATCAGATATAGGCAGGCCATGGGGAAAATAAGCTCTTTTGATTGCAGTTCATCTGAATAAGTTGGGGTGGTGAGGCTATTATCAATAATCAACCAATGGAATTTAGCTTCTCCCTCCTTTTGTTTTTGGCTTCTTTCCCTGTGATTCTGGCTCAAGAAGGAACACGTGCTACAATTTCTATTGATGGAACTATTGCAGTTGCTGTAATCGATGATAATTTTATTTGTGCTACTCTTGATTGGTGGCCGCATGATAAGTGTAACTACAACCAGTGTCCATGGAGCTATTCATCCGTAACAAACTTGGTAAGTATCTGGAGATTCTAGTTGAAAAGGCTATTGAAGGATTTAATTTGCTTTCTTTTTTAGAGGTATATTTAATAATTGCCTAGTTTTCTTTCTTTATTTTCAGGACTTATCTCATCCTCTTCTTGCCAAAGCCATCCAAGGTTCGTATCATTCTTGATAAGCTTGATGGTGAATAATAAACCTGCATCTTTCAGAATTAGCATTGTGTTGAAATATTGCTAGTCTAAGATGGTACGGCATTCTTTGTGGCTATAATAGCCTTCAGGAATTTGAGAATAAGAATTGGAGGTTCTTTGCAAGACCAAGTATTGTATGATGTTGAAAGTTTGAAAGCTCCTTGCCATCCATTTAGAAAGATGAAAGGTGGGCTCTTTGGTTTTTCAAAGGGCTGTTTACATATGAACCGGTGGGATGAACTGAACCATTTATTCAGTAGAACTGGGTGAGATTTTATGCTTGGCTCCTCCTTTTCCTTTCTTTCTTTTTTTAACATAAATTTTCTCCCATTCTTACCATTACGCCTAGGTAGCTAAAATGTCCATTAAACCAATTTCTGTCTAATTAAGGTACAACTTTATCACTCAAATTGTTCATCCTAGCATAACATCTGTCTCATAAAAAATAATAAAAAGAAAAGGCACAACATGTGAAACACAATTATCTAATTCTGAACAGGGTGGTAGATTCTTATTCTTTAATGCTTGACAGCTGTATTCTGAAGCTCAGAATTTGCTGTTTGGGTAATTTTAAACCTTTAAATTTAAGGCATTGTTGTGGATTTAGATTGCTTCAAGTCTTTCAACTTTTCTCAAGTCTTCAATGTAGAAGTTACTTCAAGTAAGAAGTCCCTCTAATAGATGTGTAAATGCCTTCTTGTGAGCTATGTAGCAGTGCCAGCCACCAAACGTTCCAATTGTTTTGTTTTCAAATTAAGCATTTCAGTCTAGTTTACAAGTTATGTTCTAAACCTTTCTGTCATTCAGATCTATTCTGATAACATGTTATCCCAGTTACTTATAGTCAAGTTTACTTTTTTTAAAGCATTCAAGTTTAATAAAAAATTATTTGTTGCCATGAAATTTTGCCTTTGGAATAGACTAAGAAAGGCTGAGGCTTCATTGTAGGGTACTTACCACTTGAATCATGCATATGCAGGGCCATTGTGACATTTGGTTTGAATGCCCTCTATGGAAGGCACCAGATTAGGAAGGGTGTTTGGGGAGGAGCTTGGGATTCTAGTAATGCTTGTGATTTCATGAACTACACTGTCTTGAAAGGATACAAGATAGATTCGTGGGAATATGGTATAAACTTGGACAATGCTCTTTACTGTTTCGATTCCATATGCTTTTCCTCACTGCTGATATTGCCTTTGTTATGATAGGTAATGAGTTGAGTGGAAGTGGTGTAAGTGCAAGTGTAAGTGCTGAGCTTTATGGGAAAGATTTGATCAAACTTAAAGATGTTGTCAACAATTTGTATAAAAACTCTGATCTGAAACCTTCTCTAGTAGCACCGGGAGGATTTTTTGACAAGCAGTGGTATGCTAAGCTTCTTCAGGTTACAGGTTCAGGCATAGTCAACTTTGTAACTCATCATATATACAACTTGGGAGCAGGTGGGTTGTCGTGGTTTAATTGTACTGACATATGCTTATAATGTTATTTCCAATTAAATTTTTTTAATCAATGACAGTTCTGAAATGATGTGCCTGTAATGGATGAACAGTTACACTAAGGCTCTTTCCAAAGTCACCTTCCTTGTCTTCCAGGCCTTTGTTTTCTCCCCTCGTTCCTGTGAAACAAAGAACTGATCCACCTTCTATGTCAGCCACAAGTAGTTTAAAAAGGCTCACAATCTAATTTCAGTGTGCTATTGCTTCCCTTATGAATTAACCTTGAGAATAAACCTGTTAGTTATGTTTTCAGAACTTCTTACCTCGCTTCTTCCCTTTCATAAAAATTATAATTATCAGATGGTTTAGGTCAGCAATAATAGTAAGAGTCTTCTAGAATCATATCTGACTTGTGTGTGTGTGTGTGTGTGTGTGTGTGAGAGAGAGAGAGAGAGAGAGAAACTTATCTACTTGTATTTACAATTCATTTTCCTATTCCAGGCATGGATCCCAACCTTGTGAATAAGATATTGGATCCCCATTATTTGAGCAAGGTATCAGAAACCTTCAGTAATCTTTCACAAACGATTCAACAGAATGGTCCTTGGGCTTCTGCTTGGGTTGGGGAATCTGGTGGGGCCTATAACAGTGGTGGTCGTCATGTTTCTGATACATTTGTGAACAGTTTCTGGTAATCTTACTTGCCTATTTGTTCCTTTCTTTTTATTGAATCCCCAATATTTTAATTCTTGTAATTATTGTGCTTTTTTTCAAAGGCGGATCACTCCATTTCCATAGGTCATTTTATGAATATCAGGTACTTAGATCAGCTTGGAATGGCATCCAGGTATAATACTAAAGTATACTGCAGGCAGACACTAGTTGGTGGCCACTATGGTCTCCTCAACACAACCACACTGGTCCCCAATCCTGACTACTACAGGCAAGTGCACAAAACTCCTTTTATGTTATTAGAATAGTAAAATATTTGTCTCGTTGTGGAGAGAGAATTTGAAAGAAAAAAAAATGAAGTCATTGCTTCTCTACCAGAGATCTAATCTTAAGTTGCTTTTCTTGGATATTTGGTTTACAACAGCGCCCTTCTATGGCATCGACTAATGGGAAAAGGTGTTCTAGCTGTTGGAAGCAATGCTTCGCCATTTCTACGCTCTTATGCCCATTGTTCGAAAGGAAGAGTAAGCCACATTCTTTTTTTTTAACTTCACAATGAATTGTTAGTTGTGATAGAGTATTGAGCATTTGTAGTAATTTTAAGACAACTGTGATATGAAGAGTTCCATTTTTTTTTTAAATATGGTCTTCATTGGGGCAAGATAGAGCCTTAACATAAATGTGGTATTAAACGCTTCACTTTTGTACAGTTGTGAGTTCTATTAATTACATGTTCACTGGGACTTCGCGAAGCCGCTAAAATCAGTGAATGAGTCTTAACTTTCTGAAATAGTTAAATCAGCTCCATGTATCTTTTTTTTTTATTCCTGTCCTTGTATAGTGTGATTCTTTGAACTTCTCTAGTGACTTTCCCATGTGTTACAGCTTATTTCTTATGGGTATGTTTTCAATCTCTTGAGATCAAATCTAGATTTGGACAGCGTTCATGGCATGCATCATCGAGCTTGCTTTCCGTGTGATGTTTGTATTACATAACCTGGAAGGCCTACATAATGTCATGTGCAATATGCGTTTTTTTATATAGTGGAAAAAGAAGAAACACGGAGAAGCTTTGTGATCTAGAACTTCTTGTTTCTTCTTTCCTCAATGGCCTTCCTCTTCAACTTCCATTCACTATCTGGATAGGGGAATTTTGTTTATGAAAATTTACCTAGAGGTCTCAAAATTTTACATGACCTATATGATGCACAAACGGTCAGTCTAGGTGCTAAAATTGCTGGATTTTGGCTGCAAGTCAAATTCCTGTCATTCTATTTTTGTCGCTTTTGGTATTAATTTCTCAAAACAAGGGCTTTTGGTTGAATCCTCTTACAATGTTCAGACATAATCCCCCCCCCCCCCCCATCTAGGTCATAAAAGAAGTTTGGTGTTCTCATGCAATGGTGCAAGTGGTTTATATAGCATCTGTCATCTACATGTGGATACGTGTGCTTGTGCATGCATATGTAGCAGCCCTACTCATTTCTACAACTGTTTCATGCCTCAAAACATTCTGCAAGCTTGCATAAAACACAATGGTTTTACTTGATTTCATCTTGATACAGGCAGGTATAACGTTACTGCTGATCAATTTAAGCAATCAGACTGATTTCATAATCAGTGTTCAAAATAGCATGGACATGAGATTGACCGTGGAAGAAAACATATCTGGAGAAAACTCTTTCGTGCGTGGCCTCAAGAGATCAGTTTCATGGGTTGGGAGCCGAGCATCAGATGAACCATTGTATAGAGAGGAGTACCATTTAACTGCAAAAGATGGGAACCTTCAAAGCCGAACCATGGTTCTTAATGGAATCCCGTTAGAGCTTACAGAAGATGAAAACATTCCGAGTCTGGACCCTGTCCGTCTTGATGTGAATTCTCCTTTATACATCAATCCTTTGTCGATTTCGTTCATCGTATTCCCAAACTTCGATGCTCCAGCTTGTGCATGAATCTTTGAAGCAGAATTCGAGCAATAAACTTCACCTTGTTGTATATGAGATTGCAAGGCAGTGATGTAATGATGTGAGCTTAAGGTAATTGTAATTATTGCAGGTGATATATAGTGATAATGAATTGTTCATCAGAATATATAGCTTAATGTTTTCAACTTTTTTATCACGAGAATAAATTGTTTCTAAGTGTTCATCAGAATATATAGCTTAATGTCTTCAACTTTTTTATCTCGAGAATAAATTTGTTTCTTGCATGTATTTCTTCGCCCCCACCACAAGTGTCCCATAACAAGATAAACCAAACCAAGCCCGAAGAACCGAAGGGAAAAGGTTGTATGGGAAGATCTGAAGGGAAGAAACCAAAAATGCACCCTTTCATTTGCTCGTGGTTCTGCCGGGTTGAAAACACCTGTGGTTCAAAATAAACCTTAATTTTGTAAGTTAAGCTAAAATAGACTACGATCATAGTTATCAAATCCGGTCCGAAGGTTGACCCGGCCAAGAAGCTGGGTCCTGGATTTTATGGGTCAACCCGGGTTAAACTGAATCAACCTAGAAAAATTAATAAAAACTTTCTTCTCTTCTTGAAGATCGAGGTTGATGGCCCCCCTGTTGAGATTCACTCCTCTTTCTTTCTTTTGAAAGTTGTCGACAACAACTTCAATAGAAGCATCTTCCTCCTGTTTTTATAATCAAGTAACGCATTATCACTTCAAAATAAATTATTTGCATAGCCCAAAGACCAAAGAAAATATTCCCGTAACTTTGTAATTTACCTTCTCTTTCCAGTAAAACATGTTTCTATATTTCCCAGCTAAACGGCTCCAGAAGCTACGGAGAATGTCTAGTTCAACAGAAGCCCCCCACATTAAAATTTAATACATTTCCTGGTCATAAAAATCCATCAATCAAGTCCTCAATGGTTGATGCAGTCAAAAGAATGCAACATGTTTCATATTCTTCTATTTCTTTACTGTTTCGTACTAAATTCCTTTGTTCACCAATCAACTTCAGAAGGAAGTATGCCCAATCGACTGAAGAATGAAAATTTTTGAAGGAATGGCACACAGAAAGCCTTTAAATTTTCCCTATCTCTACAAAAAAAAAAAAAAACAAGAAGTCGCCGCTCCCTTGGCTTTGGATTTTCTCTCCCAGAACCAGCCAAAGCTTCCCTTTTCGCTTGGCCAAGGTAGCTGCCACAGAGGCCCGCCCACAACTTCCCTCATCCCTCTCTCAGTCATCCCTCTGCCCTTTTAGCCAAAACTAAAGAGCCCATCCTTCTTCTTCCCCGGTCGCCTCCATCTCTTGGCCAAACTAGAGTCGCCGCCCACTGACATAGAAGAATAGCCCCACAGACGTCGTCTCCAGCTTCCCTCATCTCTGCTAAACTAAGACCCAGCTCTCTCTCCTTTGACCAGCCTCTAGCGGCAGCCGAACACAGCAACGTCCCTCACTCTCCCTTCCTCTCCACTGCTAACAGCAACTCATTGTAGAGAAGATGATGAAATAAGAAAGGAGGCTGAAGGACAGAAACCGGGTTGTTGCACCGACCGGTTTTTTAATAAACCCGGACCGGTCCAGCCACCTGGTTGACCGGTTCCCGGGTTGACCTGCCGGGCCGGTCCGGGTTTAATAACTATGAGTACAATACATGGATGGTGAAGAGGTTTGTTGAAAATTGTAAATGAATGCACTTTATTACAATGATAAACCAATTCAAGAATTTCTCAACTTTTATATATATATATATATATATTCTTGATTGAACAGCTTCAAGGATTTTACGATTTTACTGGTCACAGATTTGCAAGTTAATCTGAATTGATTTATATTTTTTTTATTGTTTTTTTAAATTAATTTTTTTTTATCTTTCAACATTGAGTTCTTCGATAATTAAGTTTTGTTATTTTATTCAATATACTTTTAAACGTGGTCATCCTGGTATCACAACTAGGTTAGAGATTTTGCATCTTTGACCCCGATGAGTTAAGATTGAGTTTGTTTTACCTTTCTAAATTATTTTTTTCTTAATTTTATACTTCAACTGCTAAAGATTGAGAGTCATCTTTTTTAGAGCTAAAGATTTATTAGGAATTAGTTTTTAAATTCTTATTTCTCCTGCGTTTTTTTTTATGAGATTATTTCGATCTTATGCTCATGGTAGCAAAGTTTTTGAGTTTACCCGATTTAACTGGATTTTTTTTTTGTTGTTTTTTTTCAGTTTCACCCTTCAGTATTGAGTTGACTCAAATTGAGTTCTTTTTACCTTTTTTTTTTGTTTATTTATGTTGTTGCATTTTTTATCATATTATTTAAATTATCAATTAAATCAATAACTCGGGTCTCAGATTTTTTTTCTTTCTTTGCATTCCGCCTCTGGCTTTAATTTGTTTTAAAAAATAAATTGGTAGATAATCTATTTCGATATGCTTTTTTACATAAAAAAATTCAAAATATAAATCGAAAAGCTTATACATGCATCTAATTAAATAAATTAATAATCACCAATGTAAATAAACAAAAAAATCATTAACAATAACAAAAAAGAGAAACACTAAAAATTAAGTATAAAAACAAATACTATGCAATGTTGGACACATCATAAATATCATTTCAAAATAAATATTTTTTTATAAAATAAACCTTATTTGTATAAAAATAAAGAAAATTCTTCAAAAATTAAATACAAAACAAAATATTTTAAAAAAAAACTTCAATTCAAAAAAAGCCTGCAAAACCCGTGGCCTAGGCCATGAGACTGGAACTCGTTTGTGTCTACTAAATTTGTTTATTAAAATCAATAAAAAATAATAGAAATAGAAACATATATGAAACTGAGTGAATAAAATAAAATGAAAAAAAAAACTATGCGAGGCCGGACATATTAAAAATATTATTTCAAAATAAATATTTTTTTATAAAATAAAGCTTGCCTATACAAAAATAAAATAAAAATTCTTCAAAAATTAAATACAAAACAAAACATTTTAAAAAAAATCTTTATCCAAAAAATGCTGCAAAACTCGTGGATTAGGTCATGAGACCGGGATAAATCAATAGAAAAGAAATTGAAGATAACCACGAAATCATTTTTAAAAAAAAAAACATAAGGCAGTGTGATAAAATCTCTAACTATATGAACTCTTAAAACTCGTGACCCGTGTCATTAGATCGAAAGCACAACAAATGAAAAAACCACGAGGCTCAATCCCTAATAAATCAAACGCCAAATGATAAAATCGAGGAAAATCTTTATCGTGCATAAAAAAATGTAATTAAAAAAATGAGGGTGAAAATGAAAATAAAGAAAAAATTTGAGGGCATGAAAAAATTAAATTGAAGGGTTAAATTTAAAATAAAAAAATTTTAACAAAAAAAAAAGAAATTAAAAGAATGAGAGCTAAACTAGAAAACAAAACAAAACAAAACAACATAAAGTTTGATGAAATAATGAAATTAAAAACAACAAAATTCTAACAAAAGAACCAAGAAAAAAAGTTAAAAATAAAAAAAATAAGGATCGAATTGAAAAAAATAACATATGACAAATTGCAATTTAAGAATTAAATTGAAAACATCAACTTTTCTAAAAGAATCAAAGATAAAAATAGACAATCAGAAGCTTAAGGACTGAACTTCAAAATGAAAAGAAAAGAGGACATATGTGAACTTTTTCTGCAAGAGAGAGAAAAAAAAAGAAAAAAAACATCATCGACAGCAAACCATTTATCAACTATCATCACACATTGCACGTGCCGCCTAAAAAACAACGGGTGTCGCCTCCCACATGCCAACACGTTATATCCTAATCCTACATCTTTTTTATTAAAAAAATAATTATTAAGACCAAAAAATCCAAAACACCCCCATGTTTCTGGTATTAACATAAATTTATGTGAAAGGATAAAATCACCCTTGAACTCTTGCGTCTTTTTCCGAAAATGCTTAAAAGTCAATGTATAATTTTGTATAAAACATAAAGGCATAAAAACTCTTGGCCAACTGCTCAATTTTTTTTTATTGGGTAAATCAATATTTTACTAATCATAAAAAAATAGAATGAAGAAAATAACCCCTTGCTAATATTTAATGACTAAATATTTTACGTTAGCCCAATATTAGCTTCTGAAATCTGAGTGGATAACAGAAAGAAGTATCAGTTCCAAAATCCACTAAAAAATCAGGGCATATTGCCAAATCCCAAATGTGTGTAGGAATTACATAAATGGTAAAAGGAGAGAAACCAAGCAGATCAGTACTGCATGCTACCGTCACAACCACCTATCCTCTACTTTCCAAGCAAACGACGACCACGTTGATTAGCACCCCTGACACGGTAATTTAGCTCATCCACATCATTCTGGAGATGATCCAGAGAGTTGGTTTGCCTGCAATTATAGAGATAACACAATTACAGAAGGAATATTCCCAATGGGAGAGACCAAAGAGAATAAGCAAACATTTGCACCAAATCAACAAATGCTGCTGAGATATCATATAACAAAACTCACCTGTCAATTTCGGTCCCCATGTCAACCGCCATATTCTTCAACTCTCCTAATATATTACTCAAATCAGACAACGAATCATCTTGCTTCGACTTCTCTAACTGTTCCACAAGAATCCCAAATAATCAGAGATAGGTGGGATTGAAATAGCAGATACTCATGGCAGACTTTAGTTCTCTTGTACATTGACAAGACAGAAACCCAAAATGAACAAATTGACTGTCCCAAATAATAAAAGACGGTCAAACTAAAATTGTGGATAATGTTCTTGAACAAATGACTTGGTGACTGGGTAGTACAAGTCTGTCCTTCTGATCTAACTTTCTAATTTCTATATACACCTCCCGGAGACGAGGGAAAAAGATGGACACACTTACCAATATATAAAAATCCTAACCCAAAGTGAAAACCCTAAATTGATCTAGAAGGGAAAAAAATAGTGCATTGAATCTCATGTTTGAAAGAATAGGACAAAGGTCTCTGTCACAGCCCCGCCACCAGATGGAAAGGAGGAAAGAAGAAGGGAAACCATCTACAAAGTTCATAATACCAAGATAGCTTCATCTATTGTCATTTTTATTTTTATTTTGAAATTATCTGCTCCACAGCCACATAGCAGTATACCTTTTATTTGCTATGAATTTATTTGCTATGAATAATGAGCACATCACAAAATAAAAACAAACCTCAACTTTCTGGAATGCGTTGGTTGGCTCAGGAAGGGGTGTTCGCATGCTAGACTGTCCCTTAGGTGCAGGATTCAACCCCAACTTCTCCCTCTGCTCCAACTGGTTACCTCTCCTTTGAGGTGAAGCATCTGCAAAAGATAGCAAACCACAAATACATTAAAAGACAAAAAAAAAAAAAGAAGAAGAAGAAGAAAAGAAGAACTCTGATAATTTTATATTATTTCAACTTCATGCTTTTGAGCCCTTCCTGCAACTCATATTATACTCTACATGTAGAAGGGTGTCCTCATCTCCCTCATTGTTCTTCCCCGGGGGCTTTTTCATCTTTAAATTAACTTTTAGGTTGCCAATAAAAAAAATGAATGAAAAAGAGTATAGAAAAACATGTGTACCATAGAAAGAAAAAGAAGGTTGAACCCCTCAACCTTTTTCAGAAAATAAACAATAATAGGTAGCCTAATGTAATATCAAGTTTTGAAGGGGAAAAAAATTGACAAGTAGATCACAGCAAATAGGGATAGAAAGTAACCTCTTGTGATAACAGGGCCTGTAATTGGACGATTCTTTTTCGGCTTCCAAGTTTTAGAGAACATGCCCCCAAGACTTCCCAAAAGCTTCTCACCCTGGAAACAGAAACAACCATGAAATTCCTTTTAGTCGATAACATCAATGGAGAACTGTAAACTAGAAAAAAAAATCAAGAGATTGCAAGGGCACAAGAACTGATATTCTAGACTAAAGTCTTAACAGGTTAAACAATGATTTTTCCAGTACACTGCTGTTTTTGGTTGGTGGCAGGGGTTTGTGTCCAAGAGTTGAAGCCTAGTGGATAAGGGGGCAATGGTTTTCACCTCTGATAGGTTTCTTCAAAATACCCCCCCAACAAACTAAACTCACAGGGCTCAATCTAAATAAGGAGCTCTGAAATTTCAAAAGTCTTATTGGAAATCATAAAACACAAGAGTAATAGATCTATAAAAATTCATGCAGTTTGCAAAAGATGATCATGTTATAGCAAACTCATCAAACAGGATGGTGCTTCCAAAATAATCCAACTAAATATGCAATAGAAAAATTCCAAACACCATTTTATAGATTAGTGTTAACATCGGTTATGCACTAGCTCATCTCATTAAGTGAGAAAATCTAAGTAGCATGCATTAAATTCATGAACCATAAAGTAAGATCTCAAACTAAGTCCTACCCGACTAAGATCATGATCGATCTCAACAGCAGCATCGTGGGTCCTGGTAATTTGCTCACCCTGTTGATGCAAGGTGATCAGAGTTCTTGTTGCACCCTCTCTCATGTCTTCAGCAATCTTCAAGCAGCCATTTACTGATTTTGTGGTCTCCTCAGCCTTGTAAACAGCATAACTCTCCAACTCTTGAACAGATTGGTTCTCCAGTCCTCCTGAATCACGGAAATCATTATTGTACTTCTGTCTTGCTGCTGAAGCAAGGAAATATGTGGATGAAGCCGACGACCCTCTTTCCTCGTCACCATCAAAAGGATTAGTGCTAAAACAGGGTGCAGTTAGATTGGGTTCAGAAGAAGTTTTTCTTGAAGGTTTAAGGGTTTTCTTGGTGTCAAACTCGTCATCAGAATCAAAAGGGTTTGGCCGAGAAGGAGCTGGACATTCAGGGTCAACCCTGGTATGCTTAGAAATCTTCAAGGGAGATTTCTTTGAACCAAACATTATGTGAATGAGTGTAACGAAGAGTTAAATAAAGGAGATGCTGAGCAATCAATTGAGATTCCTGCATAAAATGAAGAAACAAAAAACATGTGAGATAGTGATGGTTGTAAAATAACAGCATTCAACACAAAAAGAAATCCAGTGCAGTTCGATTTAAGCACATGAAATTTTGATTTCAATAAAATCACAATTGGAGAACAAAAGGGATCACCGTAAAGCAGGTATTCAAAATTCTATTTGTGTAACCAAAGCAGGAATACAGTAATTTTATTATAGAATATTTTGAAAGAAAGAAAATGACAAGAGAAAAAGAGCATAAAACACAATCATTATGTCACCCTAATTAATTTGGATGTGTTGCGATAATAACATGTATAGAACCCTCAAACCTACAACTGTAATCGAGATTGATTTATTTTATTCACTTCCTTTATATAACCCAAAAGAAAGGAAAGAATCTTGAGCAAGCAAGTAGAAACAAGAGGATCTTTTTACTAAAAGGAAATTACACAAGAAACAAGATTTATTTTATAACATTCATCAAGAACCAGAAAGAAGAGAAAGAAGCTTGTGTTTTCCGAGCGTGCACGCAGAAACATCAATTCTCCGTTAACAACCCAGAAAGCAAGCAAACAAGTAGAAACAAAAGAAAGCCATATTAGAAATTAAAACAAAAAACAAGCATAAACATACCTAATAGAAATTAGACTGGTGCAGGTAACAGTAGCAGTTGCAGTGCAAAGGAAATCCAAACAACCTCTTGCTGTTTTTACAAAGAGAAGGCAAATTTCAACGCGGAGGCACAGCAAAGTCGTGGGTGGCCGATTGCCTTTGGATCAGCGCTAGGATACAAAGAAACCGGTTCTAATAATAATAAATAAATAACAAGAATAACAAGAAGAAACAGTCGTGTAATGTGACCCGGCCCTTTTTTTTAATCAACAAAAAAACAATTATATATATATATATATATATAAGTTTTTTCTATGTATTTTTGTAGAAAATTAAAAAAAGTTTATGTATATTTATAATTAAATAAATTACATGTGTCTTAATAAATAAATAAATAAAAGTCATAAATTATAATAAAAAATAAATTTAAAAATATCAAAAGACAAATATAGATTAAGATATTTCATCTTACAATACGAGATATTTACTCGTTTGTATTTGTTAAATTTATTTATTAAAATAAATTTTTTATTCAATCAAATGATAATAGAAATAAGAATGTATTAAATTGATTGAGTATAATAAAAAGAAAAAAAAATATCATGTAAGGCTGAACATATTAGAAATATTATTTAAAAATAAAAATATTTTTAAAAATAATAAAGTTTACCCATAGAAAAAATAAAAAAAACATTATAGAAAAATAAGAAAAATATTTTCAGAAATTAAATAAATACAAAAACTTTTGAAACATGTTTACGATGACAAAAACTCTTATAATTATAAGGAGGCCAAACAAATACAAAGCAACCTTAGACTATTTTGATTTTTTTTCTCCTTTCAATCTTAGTATATGCAAAATCTTTCATTTAGTGGCTGGATAAATAAATAAAAAAGGTATTTAAAACCAAAATGTAAAGATAACTCTGTCTTGTAGCTTAGAGTTGTTGTTCATCGAAAAAAGACTTTTAAA
>Ga0307515_10007634_pt1 | contig 21334 bp, 25 predicted proteins | sample 17_EM_MG_FD_194513 | JGI IMG/M metagenome (GOLD analysis project Ga0307515, IMG submission 194513) | Populus trichocarpa ectomycorrhiza microbial communities from riparian zone in the Pacific Northwest, United States - 17_EM | ecosystem: Host-associated > Plants > Roots > Unclassified | place...
CCATCGTCCTCTCTGTGAGGAGCTTATCCTTTTCGGCCAACCGCGTAGATAGTTCTTGAACGCGTGGATCCGCTGTTTGTGGGCCAGCGAGCTTCGAAAGGAAGTTCACAAAAAAACGTCAGCCACTGGAACTCATTCTCCTTCCAACCCGACCAACCTTCTTTTGCATCTCATTCACGTCCTTCTCAAGTTGTCGGATCCTCACATCCTTGTGACCTGCATCCTTCTCTCGCGCCACCGAGAGCTCCTTGGCCTCCTGAACCTCGCCCTCCAACTTCCTCCTCACCTCGGCAGATGCATCCGCTTCGGCCTTGACCCTCTGGTATTTGGCCCTCTCTTCAGCGAGCTCGCGCTCTAGCGCATTGACAGCCGAAGTTGGAGCTAGACCACCACGAGCACCCTGGTCGAGCTGGATGTTCTCGTCTGCCGGCGCCTTTCTCCTCTTGGGGCGGAGTGGGATACAACCCAAAAGTTTCCCTCGGGGTATCAAACTAAAGCCCATGTCGGCGGGGCGGAGGTGGTGGTTGCAGTGAAAGTGATGGGATTCCGTGAGGCGCGTCGGTCACACTCCACGTGTATTGAATTGAATCTGTTTACGTGCGGCGCTTCTCCCCGCGTGTCCAAGGAAAAGTGTGGCTGACCTGTGGCTGGCCGTCCATCGTGTTATAAAAATTCGGTTTCTCTTCACAGTGCCTCTCTTCCAGTATCTCTCATCTCACAGCCATGGCTATCACGCGTTCGCCGTACACAGGGTCTTCCAAACTGGTCCTCGCGTTTGACATCGGAACAACCTACAGCGGGGTTTCGTACGCGTTGCTTGATAAGGGGTTGATTCCCGAGATCAAATCCGTCGGGAGGTAGTCAATATCCCTACCCGTTCCGTTCCTCTTTTAAAAGTTTAACCTTATCATACAGGTTCTTGAACAACCGTGCAATTGGAAATTTCAAAATACCATCCGTCTTGTACTACGATCACGAAGGAAGCTTCCGTGGTGTCAAGGGTACCGTAGATGAAGATGAGGCTGAAGATCTTCACGAGGTTCGATGGTGAGGCTTTCCTACACATCGGGGTTTAGGGGTTCAAGTTAATGGGATCTCAGGTGGAAATTGAAACTTGCCCCCGGGGAGTTGCCCGCGATCGCGAAGAAACACATGACCCCGGATTTGCCCAAGGGCAAATCTCTCCAAGACCTCTTCGCGGACTTCATCCGCTATCTGTTTGATTCCGCAAAGGCTTTCATCCAGGAATGCGAACCCATGGGAGAAGAATTATGGGAAAAACGCAAGGATGATATCAACCTCGTTCTCTCGCACCCCAATGGATGGGAGGGTCGTGAACAGGAGTTTTTGCGGAAATCGGTTGTCCAAGCCTCACTTTTTACGGAAGAGCAGGCTCTTTCCCGCGTCTCATTCGTCACAGAGGGTGAGGCGACCTTCAACTTTTGTGTGACCAACACAAAATCTGGGGAGTTACTCGAGGTATTGTCTTCCCCGTTCAACGCCGCGCATACGTTCTGACTTCTCGTTTCAAGCCTGGACACAAGGTTTTGGTCATTGATGCTGGCGGTGGAACTGTCGATATCAGCTCTTACACTGTGAAGTCCACGTCGCCGTTGGAGGCCGAAGAGTTCCACGAACCGAAATGTAATGATCCATTTTGTGGTTTGACTGATCGGACTGACAGGGAAGTCAGGCTTCTACCAGGGTGCTGAAATTGTAACCGCTAGGGCCCGAGCATATGCAGAAGGCAAGCCGGAGCTCGGTTCCTGCGCCTGTTTCCTCTTCTTATCCTCTCTCCTCCAGTGAAGTTCAAGAACTCCTCGAAGTTTAACAATGAACAGGGCCTCGCACTCTTCACGGAACGTTTCGATACTGGACTGAAGGCGACCTTCTCAGACAACAATAAACAGCAGTTCGTAAAATTCTGCTCATCGTGGGATGACGACGCAAGCTGCGGTGTAAAGGGTGGGAGGTTCACCTTGCCGGGGTGAGCCTTATTTTCTCATGCACTGAAAGTCCGGTGCGACCTTCCTCCCCTTTCAGGAGCGAGGTAGAAAAGTTCTTCGAACCTTCCGTCAACGCCATTGTCGAGGGTATCAAAAACGTTACAGGGAAGACAGACGGTTCTGCGAATACGGTAGCATTATGGTTCCCCCATTTGAGGTGGCAATGCCTTGACCACGTCTTAGTTTGTTTTCCTCGCCGGAGGTTTTGGCGCAAGTCCATGGATATTCCAGGAAGTCGGGCGCAAGATCGCTACCCAAGGATTAAAGCTATCCCGTCCCGATACTCACACGTATGTTTGCCTCCTTCCAAGCGTTCGGTTGATTTATGTGTGCGTTAGGAACAAGGCGGTGGCAGTTGGTGCGATCACATATTACCTCGACCACCCCGTCGTCGGCCGGATCGTGAGGTACACCTATGGGACACCAGGCTCCGTCGAATACGACCCTTCGGACGCAGAACATCGCAAACGCTCGAGCAAAAAATACCTGGCAATGACCGGAGATATTCAGCTTGACATCTTCAGTCCTACTCTGTTCAAGGTGGCCATTTTCGCCTTCGGATTGCGCGCTTGGAATTAAACCAACTTTTAGGGCACGCGAGTAACAGGTACGCAGGAGTTCCGCAAGGAGGTTGCCGGCATGAGCCCAGTCCCTCCGCTTGCTGGCCGGACTATGAAATTCCCTATAATCCGTTATACGGGCAAGAAGAAGAACCCGCAATGGATGGATGAGGAGGAAGGTGGGTGAACCGACTCAAGGTCACTGCAGGACAATTGCATCTGAACAGCGATAACAGGGAAATTCAAAACGATATCCCATATCTCCATGGATGTTTCAAAGGCCCCGTGCATCGCAGGGATGTCCCCCCTCGGTTTCCCGCTCTTCATACAACTGTTTGAGGTTATCTACATTTATGGCGAAACTGAGTTCAAGGCCCAGGCGTCTTGGAAGGAGGAGGTACGACTTTCACAGACTCATCCTCGGTCTACTAACACCCTTCTAACAAACTTTCCCACAGGGCGTAGAGAAGCGGTACGTCTTTCTGGTCGTGATGCATCGTCTATGCTGACTCGTTTACAGGAGCGACGTTGCTGTGTTGTACGACGACGAAGACAAGATTTAGGAGACGTAGGGTTGTGCAAGGTTGTGAGATTGTTGAGGGTGACCATCTATACTCGTGTTTTCCGTGGTTCCCGGTCTATTTCGACCACCAGTTCATATGTTCAGCGTCCTTCTGTGGCAGGCCACAATGATACCTCTGTTGCTACGTTTTTGCCAAGTCCCCGACCCAGTGCTCGAGAGACTGTAAATTCATCCCACATTTTCTCCCCTTTCCAGATAAAGTTGCAGTTATTTAACTCACGCACGTATCACGGACCCGGTTTTTGCCCCAATCGGTGAATATCCCTTTTTACAAAGGAGGGGGAGAGTCCGGGACCAGGTCACTTCGGACACAATACCGGTACTGTCTCGTTGAATGTGGGTGCATTACTAAACACCCAGCACGAAGAGCGGAAAATCGAACTGGAGGAAGGGCGAAAAGGCGGGAGCGGGGCATCAATTTTGGCCATTGTATCCCTCGCGACCCGTCACACCATCCGAGAGTTGGCTGGTGATGTTCACGACAACTCCCTGGTTTTCCTCATTTTCGCGTCGAGCCTCGGATGTGTACTCTCCAAATCCCAATGCAGCATCTCTATCAATTTCGTACGCAACCCACGCCGCTCACCCAGGTGAAATAAGAAACTCATCGGATTCTCCTCGCACAACGGCTCAAGGGCGGCGATGCCGAGACGCCGTCTTCTCGAGTTGCTTGACCCGTATAACGTGAACGTTTGAGAATCCAGCGGTTTGTCCTGATTCTTCTTCATAAGTGAGCCGGATGTCGCTAACTGTGAAGGACGGTAACGGATCCCTTCGTTTTCAGCCGCATTCACTAAACCCCCCTGGGGGTTCAGCAAATACTATTTGAAGAGCAACCGGATGTGTAACAGTGCATACAAGGATTTTTCAGAAACGCCGGCCACACCTCATTCCCTTGCCTCGGGTTTCTCCGAATTAGAGTGCATGTCTATAGAGTGAAGATAGGAAGGCAAGATTCCGCGAGGCGTCTCGTGCACAAGAAAAGTGTGGCTGGCGCCTCTTGAAGTGCGATATACCCCCTTCGTCTTATCGAATGCCGGCTTCTCGTCAGGGTGCCTCTCTTCCTGCCTCGCGGTCATGGCTATCACACATTCACCTTACAAAGGGTCATCCCGAAAACTTGTACTCGCGTTCGACATAGGGACAACCCACAGTGGTGTCTGCTATGCATTTCTTGATCCGGGGGTTATTCCCGAGATCAAACCCGTCACGACGTAGAGGTTCCTTCCCCTTACATCTCGTGCGGACTTGATACCTGACCACCTAGAGCAGGTTCTTGAACAATAGCTGGAGGGACTTCAAAATCCCGTCCATATTATACTACGATCGCGACGGAACGTTCCGTGGTGCTGGGGACCCCGCTCAGTGGGATGATGTTGAGGAGTTCGACCAGGTCAGATGGTGAGGGAAGCGAACTTTCTTCCTGTGCCTCGTTGACACGTCAATAGGTGGAAGTTGAAGCTCGCTAAAGAGGAACTCCCCGCAGCTGCGGGGAGGCATATGACTGTGGAGTTGCCTCAGGGTAAATCAATCATCGACCTTTTTGCAGACTTTATCTGCTACCTCTTCGACTCCACGATCGCCCACATCAAGGAGGCGGAACCAACGGGAGAGGTTTTGTGGAGAAGTTTCGGGCCGACGGTCGAAATCGTTCTAACTCATCCAAACGGCTGGGAGGGCCACCAGCAGGAGCTGATGCGAAAAGCAGTTGTACAAGCAGCCATTTTCAACGAGGAGGGCGCACGAAGCCGAGTATCTTTCGTCACAGAGGGCGAGGCGAGCTTTAATTATTGCGTTACCAACACGAAGTCTGGCGAGCTGCTGGAGGTGAGCATCGCCTAGTATATCAAGCGCCGACATGTTTTAATGTAGCGGTTCCCAGGCAAACCACAGGGTCTTAGTCATCGATGCAGGCGGCGGAACCATCGACATAAGTTCTTATGTCGTGCACACAAAAACACCATTGAGGGTTGAGGAACTCTATCTTCCGAGGTGTAAGCGCTTTCTTTCATAATTTAACCTGCGACTCTAAAGGTGGGGACAGGTATTTACCAGGGCGCCGAGTTTGTCACCGCCCGGGCGAAAGATTGCGCACAAGGAAAGTCCGAGTCCATTCACGCAACCTGTTCACCCTGTTCGTCACATCTCATGAATGCCTACAGCTAAATTCAGAAACTCGAAATTTGATACCGAATCAGACCTTGATACGTTTGCGGAGCGCTTTGACAAAGGGTTGAAGGGCACCTTCTCGGAGAGTAACAAACCTCAATTCGTGAAGTTCGGTTCTGCGCGAGACAACGACAGTCGCTGCGACGTCAAAGCCGGGAAGCTAACGTTGCAAGGGTAAGCCGGATCTGTTCACGCCCAATCCCATGACTCGAGAATTTTTTGTTACTGCGTGCAGAATGGAGGTCGCAGAGTTCTTCAAACCTTCCATTGATGCCATAGTAAAGATAGTAAAAGGCATCGGCATCGCGGGGGATTTGGATCCGAACAATACGGTAGCCGCAGATATTTCATCCGGCCAACCTAATTCTCGCTAACGACTTTGGGACAGTTCATCTTTCTAGTCGGTGGTTTTGCCGCAAGCCCTTGGCTTTTCCAGGAAGTGGGGCGCGGGCTCGCGGTATTTGATTTGAAGCTCTCCCGCCCCGACACGCAAACGTAAACAACTATCCGTTCCGTGCTTCCCGAGGCTCAGGAAGCTTACAAGTCATCCAGGAATAAAGCAGTCGCCTTCGGTGCAATTTCGTATTATCTGGACCACTTTGTAACGGGCAGGCTCGCAAGATACACATACGGGGCTACTGCTTGTGTCGAATTTGATAAGTCTGACCCCGAACATCGTCGACGCTCGGAGAAGAAACGATTAAGTGCTATTGGAGGGTATATCCTAGAAAAATTTGCGCCCATCCTGTTGAAAGTGGGTAACGTTCGACCAATCCCTCCGTTAGATTGACCCCAGGGTTCACTAGGGGACAAAATTGTCCGATGCAGAGGAGTTCTGCGACCACTTCGTTAGCGCAAATCCTTCCCCTCCTGGTCCGGCACTCAAAAAGCTGGCGGTAATCCGATACAAGGGTAAACTGGGGAAGCCGCAATGGATTGATTTAGAACCAGGCAAGCGGCACACCTACGACGACTTTAAGGTGACTAACCCATGGCTTTGAGCAGAGAACTACGAGACCGCGTGTCATGTCATAGTGGATCCGACAAGAATCCCCTGCCTCAGCTTCATATCTCCAGCGGGGACCACATGCTTTGTCCAAACCTATGAAGTGGTATACACTTATGGACAGACTGAACTCAAGGCCCAATTGCGCTGGATGGAAGGGGTACGGGATAATTTTGTCCTTCTCAATTGTTCAATTGTTCTGATAATTTTCACACAGGACGAAGAGAAACGGTATTTCCCTTGAAACCGCAGTAATTTAGGTGTATTGACTTATTTCCAGGAGTGACGCGGTGATCTTATATGATGAGGTGGTTGAGTGACCGTCGGTGCGGCTACTATGAGAACCATTACCTGATTACCCGGTTTCCGTGCTCAAAAAGTGCCCATCACTTTCCAAGTGCAATCACATTTCTTGTACCACTACCTTGTGGGTTGTCTAAAGATGTCATTCCTCCTGCTGGATCCAATTCCTCTTCTCAATCTGCCACAATTTGTGCATATTGACTGGGGTAGAAATATAATTGAGTCATGATGGCACACAAGCCCAATCATCTCTGTTCATATGTCTGGGCCAGAACCAGAGTTCTTGTTGCTCAACTACAGGCTGTTTATCAAGGAGTTCATAAGGTATTGCCAGAAAGGGGGAACCCACTCCCCCCAATTTTTCAAGTACTGATAGTATGATCCAGAGTGCTCCTTGTTCAGCAGCAGCAGTGGAGGGTGAGCTGAGGATGCTGAGGGGTTATATTTTGCATTCCCTCCTCAGTTTTCTTCAGACCAAAACTAGTATTACACAGTTCATGTTATGTTGACTTTCCTACCTACCTACAGGATATCCTTACACTACATCTCAGACAATTGCAGAAATAGTACATTACAGACCCCTACTGAGGGTGAAGATCACAGAAATCCAAAATCAACACCTCTCCAGATTTATAACCAGTAATCAAGTACTGACCATCCCACTGCACCTTAGAAGGGTTTGCATATCTCCCAGATAGTTGAAAAACCACTTCTCCTGTTGTTTTATCCATAATCCTAGATGGACTATTGGTTTGCCATGGGGTACTACCAACAAAATCTAGGTGGGGCCTCTCTGTAGACATGTTGGGCAATTGGACAGGGGGGGAACCTGAAATTCCAAAGTCCCACCCATGGGATGATGGACCCTTAGATTGAACCCAGATTTTTGAACCATCCATATAAATGGGGTCAAGATATGGGCCCTTACCCTGCACCTTTAACTCCACTTCACCCACAGGCTCCCCTGTCCATATAGACCATGTTTTAATGAACCTTCTAGATAAGTAAAAAACTCTGGTCCCATCCCCTGATATTCTGAGGCCCCTGAGCTTAGGCACATCCACTGTTTGGAGGAGTTCACCCTTCTCAGTGTCCCAGATGCAAATTTTCTTGTCGTTATACTTATACCAAACCAGGATCAACCTCTTGTTTATCAGCTGGACATCTCTGTAGGTGGTCCCTTTGGCTGGGGTTTGGAAAGATGACTTGCAGAGGCCAGTCAAAATGTCCCAGGTCTTCACCACCCCATCTGAATCACTTGAGATGGCAATCCCATCCTTCACTTGTAGGCTGACAGACTGGATTTGAGCTGAAGTAGGTGGATCAGACTTCAGATCAGTTGTGACTGAGTCAGTTGACAAGTCACCAATCTGCCAGAACTTTACTGATTTATCATCAGATACTGAGACAAGGGAAGAGGGGGAGGAAAAAACAAGGGAATTGATATCCTTAGTATGGCCAACAAAGGTCTTGACAAGGTGAGGGTCTGAGTCTGTGATGTCCCAAACAGAGGCAGTATGACCAGCAGCAACTGCAATAAGCCTACCATTAGGTGAGAGACAGCAGCACCTAGTATCACTGTTGATTACATGGACTTTAGCCACAATTGCTCTGGAATTAGGGCCTTGAACTAGGATAATTGGAACGGATAGAGCCCCATCTTGAGAGAAAGAAACATGGGTACAATTATATGTGGTTGGTACTGGGTGACCATTGATGTCCCACTGCTGGGCTATAAAATCGGACATGGATAGGAGGTGCTGAGGGTTTGTGGGACAGAAGCTAACATGGTACACAGGACATTGTGGGTTTATAAAACAATAGCACTCTCCTGTCTGAATATTCCACAAACGAATTGTCCTATCATCAGATGCTGAAGCAATCCTGGTGCTGTCTGCTGAGATAGAAACAGAGCAAACCCAGTGAGTGTGGCCATTGAAGGTCCTGATAACTCCCCCAGTCTGCATATCCCAGAGCTTGACATCACAGTCATAACTTCCTGATACAACTGATTTCCCATCTGATTGGAAGACAAGGGAGCGAATTCCCAGTGTATGTCCAGAAAAAACAGTTGTCTGGCTGCCTGTGACCCCATCAAAGATGATGATTTCCCCAGCCCTAGACCCAAGTGCAATGGTGTTGTTCCAGCATGAGAGGGTCCAACCAGTGCTTTCCAGTGAAACTGTACGAGAACATGTTCCCCATTCAGCTTGAAGCCCCTTCACCTTAACTTGTAAGGTCTCTGCACTATAACACTTGTGAAGCCAAGACAAGGAAGGGCAAAATGGGAGGGCAAAACAGTATATCTGGGAGGGGGAGCTGTGAATTGTATCAAAGTGTTCCAATAGAAGCCGTTGACTGTCATTGGTCCACTTGCAGGAAACTCCTCTCTAGTTAAATGTGAGCACAGGCAGGTTCTCAGGGGTACTTCACATGTGACTCACCATCAAATACCACTGTTGTATGTTGTTGAGGGCATAAACACCATCACCAAGGTTTCCCATGAGACTGAGGACCTCAATCCAAAACAGAAAATGTGTTGTGAAGAACTTTTCAATTGCCTTGTCCACTTCCTCAACAACAGGGCTGCTGCTAGGAACCATTGCAAGGTGATTTGTCCAGAAGTGGCATGCATAGTCTAAGGCACCTCCAATGTAGGCTGCCCTCCTTGTGGGAAGATCTTCAACCTCACTGAGGGAGATGCAGTTATTCAGTTGACAGATGTTCTTCTTCAACCTTCCCCCCATCATGTTCAGACACAAAAGCAGGATCTCTCCATGATAAATTGAAGGATCTATGAAGAACTGCTGGTCTGTGCATCGTCCTGGGTCTGTGAGGAAGTCAGGAAATGACTTGTGTAGGACATGGATTGGTGTTGGATCAAGTTCACTGGTTGGGATGATGAGCAGTGAATGGAGAGAGTGAAGGATAGTGGGTAGATTTGATATTCCTAGGAGGTCTGAAAGAGCAGTTGCTGAGAGTGGGTTGAACACGAGCAGCACTGTCCCAACCACAGATCTGAAACGGGAATAGTATCTCCTGTCATCAGCCTGTACATCAAGGAATGCTTGCTGTAGGACCCCAGCATAGAGTTGATCAATTCCTGACCTCCCTTCTTCAGTAGTGCTCTGAGGAAGTGTGATGATGTTGTTAAGCTGCTCAGTGGGTTCGTAGTTCTTGGATGCAACAAATTTGATAACTGTTGAAGCGTAGATGAAAAGGCCAGCTGCCTTTGCACAGAGAATGTCGAGGTCGGATGAACTTGGCCAGTCCTCCAAGAGGCTGCAGTCACTCCGGTTCTTGGCGATATCAGCCAGTCGTGCCCCGAAAAATAGCCTGATATCGCTGTCCACAGAGGAGCGTTTGACATCATGGAGCCTGAGGACATCTGTGTGGGGCTGAAGTGACTCCAAACGAAATCCGGAGCGAATTCGAGGTTCGGGTCTGCCGGTGATGAAGAACTTGACGAGCGGGATCTTGTCCATGTAGCGGGACAGCACGGAGAGAAGCGCAGATGCTGGTTCCTCGTCTCGACATTCGTCGAGGGCGTCGATGATGATGAGGGTCGAAGTTTGTGTTGCCCGGAATGGGCCAACAATGAGTTTCTCCATCTGGGAGCAAAGGGACTCTCGTCCGACATCAAGACTCGCTGTCAAGACCGGAAGTAACTCCTCTCGGAAGTGTGGGTACCGGTGAGCGAGCTGGAAGGCGAGGGTGGGGAAAATGGTCCGGAGATTGCTCCTGTCGTCGAAATCCCGCGAACAGAAAAAGCTCGCTCCGAGCTTACCGTCCGCGAAGCTCATCTCCGCAAACGTTTGGGTGATAGTTGACTTCCCAGTCCCGGCGAGACCGTTGAGCCAGAACACCCGTTTATCCTGCTCGTCATTTGACCAGCGTTCGAGCTGCAAGAGGACGTCCCTCCTGGTCCCCTTCATGCATCCCTGTCTATTCCCACAGAGATACCCAGCGTCTGGAGCGTGATGCATCCCCTTGAGAAGATTGAGGTCCGCCCTGCCCTATTCGGGGTCACTACGCGTGGCAGATGCTTGGGGGGATAAGACTTACGATGAGCCGACAACTCTTGTCGTAAATGTCTTGTTGCAGCGACGTCTGACACAGATGTTAGGTAAGTTGGGAGCGAGCGACTCGGGGACAAACCTGATAATCCATCATGGCATCACGGATATCCTCGACCAGGCCGCCAAGCCTTTTCACATCTTCGGTGCTGTTCAGGAACCGTGTGACCTTGCCTCGCCGTTCCAGTGGGGCGAGCTCTTGAAGAATACTATCCAGTTTCCTAACAAGCGGTGCACGGTCAGACTGGGTGCTGACATTGGAGAGCGTGTGGTTACCGTTCGAGGACCTTCCTCCTCTCTTCCTCCTTGACCTCACCCCCGGGAACAGGTGCACTCAGCGAATCTGCCAGTCCTTCAACTCGGGGTATCAACGATTCTATCGTTTGGCGACACGCCACTGTCTGCTAGTACAGTTGTTAGTCTCATGGGTGGTATCTTTTGAGAGGGGCGGACATACATCACAATGATTCAGGATGGCCGAGAGGCCGCCCACAACGGACTTGAGAGGGGGGAAGGCGTCTGCGGATTCTTTCGCCAGGTGGATGGCTAACTTGGTTGTGGCATATGTGGTGGACTTCCAGTCCGATTCGTTCTCAGATGGCACTCTTGGATCGGCGGTATGGTCTGGAGATTCCTGGAGGTTGCTTTGGTCTCTTCCGGGAACAGATGGAACATGGTCGGAAATGGTGTTGGGGTCTGCGTTGAAAGAGAAAAGTGTGCTTAGATAAGTCGTCTGAGATTAAGTCGTTCACATACCGTTGGATCCTCGATCGCCAGGGGCCAAAGGACTGGACGTTGGCAAAGTTGAGGTACCGACTTGAAGATTTGGGGTCGATTCCGTGGGACGTGGGACGACCAGATCAGCTTCGCTTCGACCCTCGATGGGGCTGATCTCGCTCCTGGCTTTGCTTCGCGCTCGGCGAGGGATTTTTGGTACACGGAGGAGCTTTCGCCACTTCATAATGTCGCTGGGTCGGTACAGATGGAGGGACGATAGCAGATAGCGGGCCTCGTGGCATTTATTCCATTCCGGGCCAATAATAAGCGCGGGAAAAACTTGTGCTCCATAACCCAGGACTTACCTTACCTCTTGTGCAAGAGGGAGCTTTTATCTCCCGCTGGTTTCTTTCTTCCCTTTCGCCTTCGCGGACTCTGGTGTGACCCTTATTGTCCATTTGCAGTACTCTCGATGCCAATCCCCTTTCCCCGACCTCTCTTGGTGGACATCCCAGCGTGACCAACGCGGTCGGTTTCCTAGCGGTCAGTCGGACGCGTGCTTCAAAGGCCCATGGACACAACCACCGCCAAGTCTCCCAACCTGCTGCTCTAAGCCTTGCTTCTGAAGCGCCCGATGACAAGACCGAACACAACCTCATCGGCAGACCGTCCGCCGACGTCAAATCCGACCCCGGCTTGTTCACAACTCTCGTCTGTACTCTCGGCGTACAGGGACTTCAAGTCATCGAATCCTGGGCACCAGACCACCTTCATCCTAACTACGGCTTGGCCTTCTACGTCTTGTGGAGGAAAGATAACAAAGTACCTCCGAAGAAGCACCCGAACAGTCTTGAGGACGGAGAAGGTGAAGCGACAAAACTTTGGAAGCTGAGCCATGATAATTTTGAATGTGCTTCTGAACGTAGAAGAGGTCGACGTCTGGGAAAGGTTGAGGGAGTTTAGGGACGGGACTAAAAGGATGTCATCACCGGTATGTTGTGCGTCCACCTTTTCATTTTCGATTATCTAAACTTTGTAACTGCAGATGAAGGTTTTAGCTTTGATTAGGCAGATGCATAACACTCTCACTTGATGCGTCGTTACACCGTATCTCCAACCCTACCTGCCCACAGAACCGAAATCATCGCAGACCTGTACGTGGGGCAACAACTCACTCGTGATCGAGATCTTCGAGGGTGTCACAGATACTGAATGTTCAATGAAACCCACCCCACCAAATGTCGAAAGCTTGTCGTCACAAAGAGGAGGAAGCCCGTGAACCCCAGCGCTGATCTGAACTAAGGAGAGGCATAGTCTTTCCCCCTTTCGAGAGAGAGTATAGGAACTAGACGGCTCGAAGTCCGGACTCGTAGAGGTTGTGGAGTCGCCATCCATCCCCTTCCCATCCACGATCTGACGTGACCCTCTATTGGAGTTGGGCGAATGCTATCCAACCCATGTTGAGGTGGGTTGGGAGCAAATCAAATTCAACCTGCTCGCCACCATCTGGGACCGGTCTTACAAGTTCTCTGACTAACTCCTGAAGAGAGAAGGATCGCCCTGGAGAGACAGTTAAACGAGGCCCAACCAGACTGGTGGCTTGATATGGTGTGCCGTTTCTCCCTCATTACCACCAGGGAACATTACTGATGTGTTCCATTCGTTCCTAGGCTGACTCTACGTTGCAGAACAGCGCGGGGGACATTTTCACCACTTCAGCTTCGTTCTAGAACCCCTTTCCACCGGTTTTGCACCTGACTTTGGCGCGCAGAAGATGGAGAGAGACCTCTGGATCATGCACATGCCAAAAGAAGACCTACCTGGCACATGGGAACGATACACTGACACTACAATTCTGGTCAAGACCTTGGCAGAAGACGAGCTTGAAAAGCCCCGCTTGGCCAACGCGGGTTCCTATCGATGGTCTACTACACACATACTCATTGGTTATTGCTAGACTAATAACACCAAACGGACATTCGGCTGCGAACCGGTCATCAAGGAGTTCGTAAAGGTTTGTCGGAAGGGAAGCTCACTCCCCTTCTGAATCGCAAGAGGTGACGGGCAGGAGTACGATGGGTGTCTCAAACCGTCGTGTTCTCTCGTTCTACGAGTGGGCGCGACCTCCGTGAGCCGGTTCTATTCGCGTTGCGCCCACATATATATATTAGTAGCTTGATTACTGGACCGAAATACATCGGCCAATTGCCTGGAAACCTCGAGTTACCGAGTGACATGCCAAATCTTGTCAGCATCCCAGACCTTCTGACGCCGCTTTGAGTTGAATCCCGCCCCGTTACTATGTGCCTGAGACGGTCTAGCACCGAGAGCGGTCCCATGGTCAGATCTCCGCCTTCAAGACGACTGAGTCGAGTGTCAATGAAGGTATCGAGGCGACGGCAATGGTCGGGCAACAACGCACACCCCCACTATCACGCCACTAGCAAAAGTCGATGATATGTCCCTGGCACGAATCATGAATAACTGAAGACCCCACAGACCGAAAAGCGAATGGAAAGTTGGAAACCCTGAGGCTACCGGGACCTGCCGAAGTCAATGCGCGAATTGGCCGATGCCGCTCGATGCCGGGGTGCTGCACCCCAATAAGGTCAAAAAACGTTTAAACAACGAGCCAAGACCACACCCTGTGGAAAACGGTCTATCGAAATTAAACGTGCTGAAAAGTGTGGCGGGCATCTCTCGTCAGAGCGCCTGTCTTCCTGCCTCTCCTACCTCGCGGTCATGGCTACCATTACACGTTCTCCTTACAATGGGTCTTCCCGAAAACTCGTGCTCGCGATGGACATAGGGACCACCCACAGTGGTGTCTGCTATGCTTTTCTTGAACCGGGGGTTGTTCCCCAGATCAAACCCGTCACGACGTACATGCCCCTCCCCCTCACATCTTGTGCGGACTTGACACCTGACCGCCACCTGGAGCAGATCCTTAAACAACGATTGGAAAGATTTCAAAATCCCGTCAACGTTGTACTATTACCACGACGGGAAGTTCTGCGGGGCAGGGGATGCCGCCCAATGGGGTGACACTCAGGAACTCAACCAGATCAGATGGTGAGGGTTGGGAACTTTTCTCCGGTGCTTTCTGTTGATACCTCAGTAGGTGGAAGTTGAAACTCGCCAAAGGGGAACTCCCCACGGAGGCAAAGCGGCATATGACTGCGAATTTACCCAAGGGTAAATCAGTCGTCGACCTTTTCGCAGACTTTATCCGCTGCCTCTTCTACTCCACGGTTGTCCACATCAAGGAGGCAGAACCAACGGGGGAGGATTTATGGGAAAACTTTAGACCGACGGTTGAGCTCGTTCTCACTCATCCAAACGGTTGGGAAGACCATCAGCAGGAGCTGATGCGAAGAGCAGTTGTGCAAGCAGGCGTTTTCAACGAGGAGGACGCACGAAATCGGGTTACTTTTATTACAGAAGGAGAGGCGAGCTTCAACTATTGCGTTACCAACACGAGGTGTGGTGAGTCGATTGAGGTGAGCGCCATCTGGCAGATCAGCGTCGACCGGGTTTAATGCAGCAGTTTCTAGGCAGACCACAAAGTCTTGGTCATCGATGCAGGCGGTGGAACGATCGACATAAGTTCCTATGTCGTGCGCGAAAAATCACCGTTGAAGGTTGAGGAACTCTATCTTCCGATGTGTAAGCGTTTTCTTTCAAAATCTATTCGTGATTCTAAAGGCCACGACAGGCATTTACCAGGGCGCCGAGTTTGTCACCGCCAGGGCGAAAAATTACGCACAAGGAAAGTCTGAGTCCGAGTTCTCACAACCTATCCGTCCTGTTCATCGCATCTCATGATCACCTACAGCCAAGTTTAAGGGCTCGAAGTTTGATACCGAACCAGACCTCGATGCGTTTGCGGAGGGTTTCGACAAAGGGTTAAAGAGCACCTTCTCGGAGGACAGGAAACCTCAATTCGTGAAGTTCGGTTCTGCGCGAGACAACGACAGTGCCTGTGACATTAAAGCTGGGAAGCTAACGTTGCAAGGGTGAGAAAATCTGTTCATGCCCAATCCCACAAACGTGGGTTTTTTTCTCACCATTTGCAGGACGCAAGTCGCCAAATTCTTCAATCCTTCTGTTGAGGCTACAATAGAGGCTATCAAAGGCCTCGTGGGAGATTTGAATCCGAAAAACACTGTAACTACAGATACCCCATCTGACCAGCCTGATTCTCGTTAACGACTTTGGGACAGTCCATCTTTCTGGTCGGCGGTTTTGCCGCCAGCCCTTGGCTTTTCCAGGAAGTAGAGCGTGAGCTCGCAGTATCTGGTTTGAAGCTTTCTCGTCCCGATACGCAAACGTAAGTAACCATTTGTTCTGCCCCTCCCAAAATCAGGGAAGTTTACAAGTCGTCCAGAAATGAAGCGGTTGCCTTCGGCGCAATTTCGCATTATTTGGATCTCGTCGTGACACCCGGGCCTGTCGAACGCACCCACAAGGCTATTCCTGACATCAGGTTACTCCTGTTTCTTTTGTTTTGTGTCGTAGTGTTGGCGAGCACTTATTTTGTGTAGTCACTGTGAGGAAATGCGCTACACACTGGCCACTTCGAGGCGCTTCAGGATTTCTTGGCCTGGAGGGCACATTTTCAAGATGCCCACTAAAACTCCCTTAAGCCAAGACCGATCTTTTTCGTTTTTTAGGCATCACTACCATTTTTCTTTGCTAGTTTCTCTTTCCTTAGATCCCGCACTGTTTGTATGGACTGGCACTTGTATTGTTAGCCTTTCTGTTCATATGGTCCCGTACAATTCCAATAGCCATAATAGGGTTATTTATCCGCGATCGAGGGATTAGCGTTTTAGCCCCAGTTGAAGTCGTCAGGACCTTCGATGTGTTCTTGGACTTCTACTACATCACGCGGATGGAGACGTTCACGCAGAAGGGAACTCGACGCACTTGGTGACGCCGTGAGGCGGTTCCGAAAATACCGGACCGCCCGAATGGCTCGACCCGAGCGCATTTTTCGTACCCCACCAACATGACTGACACACCACCGGCTTCACATTGAAATCTTTGGTGCCCCGATTGGCCCACGTATGTCTACCCCGGGCCCAAGAGAAACACAAGTTCGCCGTCAAGCGACCCCGGTGCCGATCCAGCCGATCTGGGGCGCTCAAACGGATACTCCTCATCACGAACGAAAGGAACGATAAGCTTGCAAGTGTTTATGTCGATTTCAAGCGACGCGGGATGTTGGGAGGTATCGCTACCACAGAAGTCTTCCGCAGGCTATTCCGAGGGCCACAACCACCTACCACTCAGTCCTCCACCTGTTTTATCACTGCAACAGTCCTACCGCCCGGGGAAGATAACGTGGAATGCATGTTTGGACCGGAAAACAACAGTATCCTCGGCGAGGTCGCTCTCTCAAAGAGATATGACAGGTAATATTCAACCGTGTAAAACCCTCACGGAAGATTGGTGCTCTCGGTGAACGCCTCAACCAGTACAATCTCCCCGGTCTAGTCCGGCAGTTCCCCTATCATCAAGACAACCCAGATGATAACGACCACAGAGGAGGCGAATACTTATTGCAGAAGAGGGGAGGTGGGCAGAAAGTTGTACAGAGGTTCGAGATGAAGGTCGAGGTGAAGTGGTTCTAAGGGTACGCACGAACTACCCATTTGAGGCGACTCTGGCTCGTCGAAGTTGGCGGCTCCCTTCGTTTTCAGCCAGGCTCACTTGAATCCCCCTAGGAGTCCAGCAGATCATATATATGGAGAGTAATCGAATGCGCAACGCTACACACAAAGGATCCCTTTTTGGACACCCACTACCCTTGACTCTCACCTTCGGGTTCGACCAGATCCCGTTCTAGAATCACCTTGGGTTTTCGGAGCATTTTCTCCACGTTGCCCGTCCTCTGAACGAGTCCGATTTTCACCATCCCCGCCACAATCATGCGCTCTCCTCCTGCTCTTGTCACATCCTCTCCAAACTCGTTGTCCATCGTTTCTTCGGCGAAAAATGTCCCAGGCGGTACAATGTAGACAGAAACGTCACTCAAGGCGATCTTGGTTTTGATGGTAGCATCCAATTGGAGAGATGCTTCAACGATCGCCTTGACTTCACTCTCTACGGCGTTTCCTACGGACTTCATCGCTTCCGAAAAGTCGGAGAAATAACGGGTGATCGTTAAGATTCGAGCCAGATCCCTCATGATTTCCTCGCCTCGAGGCGGTTCTTGGTGAGGTATGTAACGTTTCGTCAGTGTTCTCCACCTTGATGCGATTGTCTGACCCTCTGCTGACGCAGACCGTCAGCTTTGCTGTCAACGCACCCATTCAACTTGCCTTTGGTGGAAATCATCCCGTATATTTTACCCAGTATCCCTGCCACCTCTCCGCCTCCCCAACCCGAAGTGACTCGTTCGACAAAATGGCCAAGATACATTTGAATGGCGAGGGTGACGGCAAAAGGGTTCCTTGCAGCGATCTGTTCGAACATCAGGTTACCGAAGTAATCGCGAATTTGCTTCAAGTCAGGATCTTCGACCAGCGTTCCCGGTATCGGTTTTCGCTGGTCCCAAGTGTCTGAGAGGACGTCAGAGGCAGAGGCGATGAGGGTGTTGAGGTTCTCAACCATCCCCATCACCTCCGCCTCTGAAACGGCATCGACCTTGGTGAGAAATGCCTGTGCAGCGTTCAGTTCCGTCGTATTCTCCATCAGGAGCTTATCCTTTTCGTCCAACCGAGCGGATAACTCTCTAACGCGTACATCCGCTGCTTGTAGGTCAGCGAACTACGTGAGGAAGTTCGCAAATCACGTCAGTTATCGGAACTATTCCCCTTCCGACCCGACCAACCTTCTTCTGCATCTCACTCATATCCTTCTCAAGCCGTTGGATACTTGCATCCTTAAGGCCCACTTCCTTCTCCCGCGCCTCCAAGAGTTCCTTGACCTCCCGAACCTCGTCCTCCGCTCTCCCTTTTGCCTCAGCGAATGCATCCATTTCGGCCTTGACCCTCTGAAGTTCCTTCTCGAGCTTCGTACATTTGACCTTTTCTTCGGCGAGCTTGAGTTCCAATACCTTGACAGCTGGGGTTGGCGTTGGATCATCTCCAACGCCCTGAGCGAGTTTGATATCCTCGTTTGCCGCCTTTCTTCGTCCGGATGAGAACGGGATAGAGAACGAGAGTTTCCCTCCAGATTTTTCCGAAGTGGGGGGCATGCCTGTGGGGTGGGGATGGTGGAGAGAACGGAAGGTGGGGTTCCGTGAGGCATATCAGCCACAGTTCGCGTGTCAAATTACGTTTGTTTCCGAGCCGGGCGGCGAAAAGTGTGGCTGACCGCCATCGCCTTATCAGAATTCAATTTCTCGTCGGAGTGCCTCTCTTCCAACCTCTCCTACCTCGCAGCCATGGGATTCACGCGTTCGCCTTACAAAGGGACCTCCCGAAAACTTGTGCTCGCATTCGACATAGGGACTACCTATAGTGGAGTTTCATACGCGCTCCTTGATCCGGGGCTGGTTCCCGAGATCAAATCCGTCGGAAGGTACTTAATCAATGACCACACCCGTCTCGTTGCTCTTCTAAACGGTTGGCCGTATGATGCAGGTTCTTGGACAACCGTGCGATTGGAAATTTCAAAATACCATCCATCTTGTACTACGACCATGACGGAACCTTCTGTGGCGTCAAGGGTACCGTGGACGATGATGAAGCTCAAAACCTCCACGAAGTTCGATGGTAAGCCTCTCTCCTCTGCATCAAGGTTCAGGGGTTAATGGGATCTCAGGTGGAAATTGAAACTTTCCCCCCGGGAGTTGCCCAGGGCTGCGAAGAAATACGTGACCGCAGATTTGCCCAAGGACAAATCTCTCCAAGACCTTTTCACGGACTTCATCCGTTATCTGTTCGACTCCGCAAAGGCTTTCATCCAGGAACATGAGCACGCGGGGAAAATATCATGGGACAGCCTCGAGCGTAATATCCACCTAATACTCACGCACCCCAATGGGTGGGAAGGTCGTGAACAGGGGTTTTTGCGAAAATCTGTTGTCCAAGCCTCAATCTTCACGGAAGAGGAGGCTCTCTCCCGAGTCTCCTTCGTCACCGAGGGTGAGGCGACCTTCAATTTTTGTGTGACCAATACAAAGTCTGGCGAGTCACTGAAGGTGGTGTTTTTCCTGTTTAACTCTGAGGACACATTCTGACCACTTGTTTCAAGACTGGGCACAAGGTTCTTGTCATTGATGCTGGCGGTGGAACTGTCGATATCAGTTCTTACACCGTGAATTCTACGTCTCCGCTGAAGGTGGAAGAGTTCCAAGAACCAAAATGTAATGGTGCATTTTGTAATTTAAGTCACCGGACTGATAGGGAATTCAGGCTTCTACCAGGGTGCAGAAGTTGTGACCGCTAGGGCCCGAACGTATGCCGAAGGCAAGCTTGAGATTATTTCCGGCACCTGTTTTCTCATTCTCTCTCCAGCAAGGTTCAAGAACTCCGAGTTTGACAATGAGCAGGACCTCGTGGCTTTCACGGAGAGCTTCGACACCGGACTGAAGGCGATCTTCTCAGACAGCAGTAAACCCCAATTCGTGAAATTCGGGTCGCCGCGGGATACGGACACAAGTTGCGGCGTAAAGAGTGGGAAGCTCATTTTGCAGGGGTGAGCCATGTCTTTTCATGCAGTTAGAGTCCGATGCGATCTCCATCCTTCAGGAAAGAGGTGGAAAAGTTCTTTGACCCTTCCGTCAGGGCCATTGTTGGGGGTATCATAGACATCACAGATTATACCGATCCCACAAATACCGTAAGAGTTTGGTTCTCTTAGGAGGTAACAACGCCTTGACCATCTCTCAGTTTGTTTTCCTCGCCGGGGGTTTTGGTGCAAGTCCATGGGTGCTCCGGGAAGTTGGGCGTGAAATCGCTACCCAAGGACTAAAGCTATCACGTCCCGGTAGTCAAACGTACGTTGTCTCCTCCCAAATATCCGGTTAATTTACGCGTCCATTAGGAACGTGGCGGTGGCGGCTGGTGCAATCTCATATTACCTTGACCATTTTGTCGTCGGTCGGATTGTGAGGTCCACCTATGGGACACCATGCTCCATCATATACAATCCTTCGGACTCAGAGCATCAGAAACGCTCACACAAAAAGTTCCCAGGAATGACAGGAGATTTCATGCTCATCGTCTTCACTCCTACACTTTTCAAGGTGGAATTTTCGCTTTCGGATTGTGCGCTTGGAACTAAACCAATTTTTAGGATACGCGGGTATCGGGTACCCAGGAGTTTCGCAACGAATTCGCTAGAATTAGTCAACATCCTCCCATCACCGGCGAAGTTGCGAAGTTCCCTGTAATCCGTTATTCGGGCAGAAAGAAGAATCCGAAGTGGATGGATGAGGAGCCAGGTGAGCGCACCGACTTGGGATTTTTACAGGACAATCACGTCTGAGAAGCAACGACAGCGGAGTTTAAAACGATATCCCATATTCATGTGGATGTCTCAAAGGTCCCGTATATTACCGGAATGTCCCTCCTCGGTTTCCCGATCTACATCAACAAAGTTGAGGTCATCTTCATCTACGGTCAAACTGAGTTCAAGGCCCAGGTGGCTTGGAAGGAGGGGGTACGTCTTTTACGAACCCACCGTCGGTCTGTTTGCTAACATCCCTCTAACAAACCTTCCTATAGGGCACAGAGAAGCGGTACGTCCCTCCGGTCCTTATGCGCCATGCATGCTGACTCCTTTATAGCAGCGACGTTGCTGTTCTATACGATGACGAAGGAATGAATCAGGAGGCGTAGGTTTGTGCAACCCCATGTGACCTCCGAGGGTCACCGGTCACTTCTTTACTCGTGTTTTCCCGTGTTCAGGCGGGCTTAAAATACATTGATCCCTGTGCCCGGGATAGCGGAAAGCAGCCT
>Ga0307515_10007636_pt1 | contig 21331 bp, 18 predicted proteins | sample 17_EM_MG_FD_194513 | JGI IMG/M metagenome (GOLD analysis project Ga0307515, IMG submission 194513) | Populus trichocarpa ectomycorrhiza microbial communities from riparian zone in the Pacific Northwest, United States - 17_EM | ecosystem: Host-associated > Plants > Roots > Unclassified | place...
GGAGACTTGGTGCCGTATTCTCAAAGCAGTGGTTCTTAGGGTTCCATAAGCACAAGGCATTTCTTATATCATATTCGTCTTTGTTACAGTCACAAGATTGACTACCTTATAATATGGCACGCATTATTTAAGTATCTCTATATATATACATATGGTCAATCTGGCCACTACGGAATTCTTGAGAAAGATCCGTTCTAGCTTGAGGAGCCTACGAAGCAAGTGAGAAGATATGATACTACCCGGCCGTGAGAATCCGCGCAATTGCGTGGATACAGATAAGATGAAAATGAGATGAAAATGAGATGATGTCTATCTACCCCGGGGTCCCCCGAATATGTACTCCCCGTCACTCAATCCACCTCCTTTACCCCTGTATCTCCGTACACCCGCCGTCGCTCATTAACGATGTACTTGGAGGCCGTGTTCAAGGGAGTTGAGAGATACACTTGGAGGCCGTGCTGGAGCGAGTTTGGAGATGCACTTTGAGGCCGTGATCGTGAACTCAGAGATGCACTGTGAGGCCGTGATTGAGCAAGTTTGGAGATGCACTTGCAGGCTATGATCGAGCGAGATTGGAGGAGTACTTGGAAGCGGTCGATTTGGAGGGAGGCGCGATGGCAGCTGAGACTCTATTCATTGGTTCACTTGTAAATGTGGGAAAGTAGAGAGTTGAGTACAACAACATCCGCCGAGAGACGAGAAACTGCCTGGGAGCAGGAGACTGTCGATCCTGGGATGATGCTGTACTTGATGTATGCTGTACTCGGTGTTAAGTCATGACCATGGCATGGAGAGATAGAGAGGGATGACTTAACTTCGTGTTCTTAGGTGATGGTAGAGTTGAGCACAAGGAAGTGAGAGATCAGAGGAGATGGGGGAAATCATCATGAGAAACTGGGACTTAAGAGAATTCCGTGTGAGAGTCAATTGACCATCCCTGATACGGCAGGTACAAGTCCCGATCCGGCATGTAAATACACCGATACGAGGTCTTCTAAACCCAATCAGGCAAGTCATACTCCTTATTTCTCATAGCCGCTTCTATCCTCCATATCGGTCTCATCTTCATCCCCCATCTCTCTCTTTCTCCTCCACAACTCTACCATCATCGCAGAACACAAAGTTAATCCATCCCTCTCTATCTCTCCATGCCATGATCATGAGTTAACACTGAGTACAGCATACACCTAAGATTGTCTGTCATCCCTTCATTTTCACGATTTCGAGTTGACCCCTGAATGTAGCTGCAGCTTCTGGTGTACCTCCCTACCGATTGACCGCCACCAGCCAGTTCTCCATAAGAGCTTCAAAGGGAAAGTCACACTGTCACATTCCCATGGTTGCGAGTTAACTAACTGATGAATTGTGTCCCGGTGGGCCGTCCATCGGCCACCTCCAACTACTCGTCCAATCTCGCTGGATCACGGCCGCAAAGTGTATCTCCAAACTCGCTCGATCACGGCCTCCAAGTGTATCTCCAGACTCGCTCGATTACGGCCTGCAAGTTCGCACGATCATGGCCTCCAAGTGCATCTCCAAACTCACTCGATCCCGGCCTCCAAGTGGATCTCTGAGTTCACTCGATCTCAGTCTCCAAGTGCATCTCTGAGTTCACTCGATCTCCGTCTCCAAGTGCATCTCAAACAAGCTCGATCAAGTATATCTTCAAGGAGCGACGGCAATTGTACGGAGATTCAGGGGGAACGGAGGGGCACAGGGTGACGGGGAGTAAATATTCGGCAGACCGCAGCCAGTCCAGATATAGTGTGTGTAGATGGGTAGCTATATAGATACATAGATACATAGATACATAGATGAGAATACAAACTGCATACATGACTGTGATTCGAGGTGCTCCCAGGCTTGTCGTCGATCGCCTGTGTTTTGTAAACGGCTGCAGCATAACTGCAGCTCTTTCGAAGAGTGTCACACACGTGTCGTTCTGATGATTCGTATACGTCACCACAAAGCAATGGAGGTTGGTATGGAACGCGACCAGTCGCCTGGGCAACGTGTAGCGTGAAATTCTACGTCAGAGCATACGAGGTTCTGTCAGAGCCGTCAGAGCTGTCCGCAACACCCGTGTGTTTCAGACGGAAATTCGAGTCGTTGCTGATGAATACCGTCGGTAATTGCCCATTAGGTGGATCGCAACTGGGCTTTGTGAGAAGTACAACCGTCATTCGATGAGGTTGTTAACCCATTCTTTTCCTATTTCGAAACCTCATCAAGGATTACAGGTCAAGGGTCAGCATATGGGAGCATGACTAGATGGACATCTGGAGGAGGTTCAGGATCGTTTCGAACAGACTGACGGCCGTTAACTTCGAATCACCACTGATAACGTTTCCCCAAATTACTTTATAACTCGCACACTTCAATCTACCCTTGAGGCCTCTGGAATCATGTGGCCCGCATTGAGAAACCATATACCATGTATGGCGCACGTCATTCAGCTTGATTTAAGTGTATTCATGAGCAGTCTGGGTGTAAAAGGCCGCACTAAGTCTTGGGAAGCCCATGAACGCGATCAGCAATTTGGAGAGAATGAAACCACAGACATTGGAAAGAGTCAATGACTTCGAAAAGAGGGCAATGCTAGAATCAACGAGGTGTCGGCCATGAGACCAGGTTTAGCAAAGATAATTGAGAAAGTACGTATTTCAACATATTTTGAAACTGCTGAAGGTGACCTTCATATAGCAGAGAATGCTTGCTGTATTGATTACACTGACACCTGGTTGCCGAAACCAGTTTATTGACTGTAAAAAGCCAAAGTCTGGATCGCAGTACTACCCATTATGGATGTGAAGACACATTGGACCTGAACACTGGAGTTGCTCGAGCGCGCCTACCAATCGCGTGAAGTCACATGGGAGTGGCTTAAAAATCCGAAATATGGTGACTACCGGCTGCTCTTCACGACTCAGGATGAGTAGACTATTGTCAAGTATATCATGTAGGTTTTACGGCCGGTCCAGTACTGGACCCTCTGGGTGTCGAAACGGCATACCATTACTCTTCATCACGTCATCACCGTCTATAATGACATGTTTGATCACATGGATGGCATGATGCGAGCTTTGGCCAAGAACAAGACACAAAGGATGGAAGACTCATTCTTTGCTGTGAAGTGTGTGCAGCAAAAGCTTTCCAAATACTGTACAGAAGTGACTCCAAAGACTGGTATGCTCCGTATTTCACTGCACATCCTGGATTCATTCCTGAAGTCGTGATCGTTTACGAGGTGGGACAAGGGAATGGATATCAATCCTGAAGACTAGACTTCTTATACTACCCAATACCAGAAGGCCTTTCTGAAGTATGTGGAGAACGAAAACTGCGCGAAATATAGACGTTTGCCGCTCACTACACTCGAAAACACACCAAACAACAATCTCAGCTCTTCCGCAATAGCCTCAAGATCTGTTCAATCTTCTTATGATCCATATGATCTGTCCAGCGATGATGATGAATACCTGATGCCTAACAATGTGGCCGAAACGACACCAGGACGAAGCGATAGTGCAGCATTCCTATTCACAGCCACATGGCTCTATTTCAATTCACCTCCTGAATTACCACAGAAATGAGGGCAAATTAATCTGAATCTCAATGATTAACACACCGACCCAATGTGGATTAGTAGTAGATTTTGGTTACCGGACATCACCAACTGGTGGCGGCAGCAAGAGGAAACGCACTCAAAGTACACCAATCTCTCCAATGTAGCATGTGACATAATCTCTATCCTACCTCATGGTGTCGGAGTCGAGGGCAGTTTTTCCCTTGGGCGACGTGTGATCAGGTGGAGCCATTCGAAAATCAGAGGTGTGACTCGTCGCGAAAAAGTCGTTGGAAGGAAGTTTGCTCTAGCCAATCATGGTTTACAGGCTGGAGATGATCCAATATTGGATCCAAGCAGTATTGATAATGACCTGGAGATGAAGAGAGAGGCGGAGGAAAAGAAGTTGCACCGAATGGCCAAGGATCATACCTGTTGGGAGATGTGGCCGGGCAGCCAATCACTACGAGCCACACAGAAGGAATCTCGTACTCAAAATAAACAGATGACAGCCGTAGGATACATTTCAGATACTGAAGAGCATGTTAAACCCTCCTGGTCACTCTGTCATCATGATTGTGCCGCTGCATTTAAATTGTCGGAAAAATCACCTGTGCCACCAGCGTTGGCTGCAAAGGACCTCCCTGGAGGACGAACTCGAATATTGAATGTCCGTCAAATCAAACAAATCGACCGCCATCCTGCTGACAGTGATGAAGATAGCTCACCTGAAAGCATTTCACACACCGAAAAATGGATTGTCTGGAATGGGGACTTGGATAATCCAAACGACAGCGAAGACGACTGGGAGGCACAGAATGAATCAGATATGGAATTGGACAACAGTAGTGAGGAATCAGAAACCATGGAGCTGCCGAATGTGAGTGCTGCACCGAATGTTCCTGGATTGATTCAGCCAATAGTACCATCCATGAAGAAGGTTGAAAAGGCATTGCTGACGGTCAATATAATGGAAATGAGGAGGGATAAGGGGATCAAGAAAAAGTAGGACACAATGCGTCAATGGATCATCACCAAGTTTATTAAACAGTTTGACCAGGAATTTTAGTTAGAGAATTATTATGGAAGAATATTGACCAGTTGCATGAGAATATTGGTTAATAAAACAAGCTATAGCAGGCAATATGCAATATTTGGCTTAACATACTAATTTTAACCGGATGAGAGCGACCACTGTTGGAATATTGCTGGGCTCGGCTTTGCCATGGAGCCAATTTCTGATCACGCTAAAAGGCATCCACCAAGTTCAAATAGATAAGATTGCAATTATCAATGGCATCAGATCTTGACAAGACCGTACATTTAAATAAGCGTCAAAGGAGCGTCAATTCTGTTCAGTCTTGTAAGTACAGTAATTGAATGGTGACGTGGTCGGTGCTAGCCATAACAGTTATGGTGGCGGCCTTTTTTGGCAAAAGAGTAAATGACACATTCAAAGCCCCATTCTGAAAATGAGCTTCCACAGAGTATCAAGGATTTCTGGCTGTGCATTTTGGGTAACCTAAGTGACAATTGGTTGCAGCTATTCATAAGTGAGGTATTGGCAGCCTTCGCAGTCAAAAAGAGTAGTAACAGGCTCCTTGCCCCATCCTGAAAATGAGCGTCAACGGAGCATAAACAATGTTTAGTCTTCTAAGTATGGTAATTGAAAAGTGACCTGGTCACTGCTATCCATAACCAATGTAACAGCAGCCATTCTTGGCAAAACAGAATATGACACGGTCACTGCCCCATTCTGGACATGAGCGTCAACGGAGCGTCAATGATTTTCGGCTGTGCATTTTGTGTAACCTATGTGGCGATTGGTTGCAGCCATTCATAAACGATGAACTGGCTGTCTTTCAAGTTCAAAATATTAACGACATGCTCCCTGTCCCATGCTGAAAATGTGCGTCAATGCAGTGTCAACTATTATTGGTGTTGGATCATGGGTAATCTAAGTCTCATGATGTGGTAATGATTCATAGAGGATGTTGCGGCAGCCTTTTCATTTGAAACAGCGCATGACACATGTGTTACCCCATCATGGAACTAAGCATCAACAGAGGGTCAACAATATTTGGTCTTGCATATTGGGTAATCAAGGCTTTGTGCGCATGAATGCGGTTATAACAGAACTATTGACCACCTGTATGGCCAAATATGCAATGTATAGAAGGCAAAACACGTATTCCAAAATCATCAATGTTGTAGATAGCAAAACATCCAAAAAGAGATTATTGGCTGCCGAATACCTAGTTTCAATAATTTACAATTATCCAACTTCAAAAACAAGAGCATTATATAAATCTACAGATAGACCCGCTGGGCGACCCGGTGACAACCCGCCCAATTCAGACGTGTTGGATGTGTTGCATCGAACGGTGCGCAAAATGACGATTTGGGTGTATTGACAACCCGGAGCGCCAATTTGGCAACTGTTCGGATCTGACCCGGACCCAGACCCGAAGTGACAGTCCGGAACCGTTCCTAACACTAGTTATGGAATGGGCTACTAGGCACTTCTTTCAGAATGTCCAAATGGCCATTGTTCTGAGAGAGTAGTCCATGATTCCAGAGCTAGGCTTGCACCTGTCTGCATGTCCGCCACAGTCAGCATCGGCATAGTGAACGATGGGGTAACAGTTCTGAACAAGGCCTGGGTCATTGATTCATGATTGCAGTCCAGACATTCTTTGAGATATTGAAGATGGTATTCGACTAGGGTGCACAATGGGTCAAAATTCCCAAGCCGGGTACGGGTACGGTTCCACCTGAAACCGGACCATGGCCAGGGGTGTTACCACACAAAAACCCTGGACTATTGGAAATGGGCGATTTTTACCAACAAAACCTTGGCATTTGAGTTTACAATTTTGGCTCCAATCAAGTATTAGAGTTCTGATCGTATCATGACATGACCAGTACGTAGATTGTCCAGTTATAGCTGCTCTTTCACCTGTCGCTGACAGATTAGCTATCAGATCAATATTCGGTGAGTCGCTATCGAAAACCCGTCAATATCACGTACAGTATCATGTTATTCCACAGCGATACAACGAATATTGGTCCGATCGCAAATCTGACAGTCAGAGGTGAAACAGCAGCAAAAACTGCAAATTCTACGTACTGATCATGTCGTTATACGATCAGAACTCAAATACTCAATCTGAGAGGTATTGGGAGGAAATTTGGAGGGACCATGAAATCGACCCGCGGTCCGGGTAGAACCTGGCCAGAACACAGCTGGTGTATGTTCAGTCCGGGGACCAAACCTGCCAAGAAAACACAAGTCGGGTATTTGGCCACACAACAAACCCAACCGTACCCAACCGCCAGTCAACACCTGGACTGCTGTTGGGTTACCCGAATCCGTTGGTAACACTATGTTCGACAGCTTCCCAAAGGAGACTTGGAGGCTGCTCGGCATACCTGCCTATCATGGAGATGGCATAGGTGCTAGATAAGTGACTACAAAGAGTTGCATGGAGGATCATCACCGGTAAGTTCTTGGGTTGACAATCTGCTCCTCCGTCCTGAAGATAGCACTTTTCCGACTAGGCAGAATGGCCCCATCGGAGTGGATGCGCTCAGACAGAGATGTCAGTGCCTCCCCAGAGTCGACTTACTCCGCACATGGTGTCAATTCAAGTTGTCGCATTGCATATCTCTGGTTGATTGCTGTGTTAGCATCTCTTCTCAGTCGGTCGGTTTCCTATTCTAAACAATTACTCTGGCAATTTGGTTAACTGCTCGCATTGGTCGAAATGAATGGATTGGGTACGCACTTGCATCGGGATTGCTATGCAATTGGTTGTCATGTGAACATACCACCTCGCATTCCTTCTACTTGCGTGCATGATGCAATTCTCACTTGACTAATTATTCACATCCTTCCAAGTCGCCAGATCATGGTGGCTATTGACAATCCATCACTCATTCCATCCATTTTGTGTCTCACTACTATTACCTATCATTGGGATGATGTGGAGACAGCCGTCAACGTTTCCCGGGCTGAAAAATAGCAAAGTAACGCCTGCCCGTGCTGTGCTCGCTTCTACATCTTTGGAGACAGGATCCAAGTTACCTGAGCTTGCATGTATTGTGGGGAGCGGCAGGGCTAACCAGTACTCAATGAAAGCTCCATGATCGTTTAGAAGTTTGATTTTGAATAGTCAATGCATTTGGCATGGGAGATGGCCATTGAGTGCAAAATAACACCTCCCCAGGCTTTGCTTTACAAAAAGCCAGGCGTTCCCTCGAGCTCCTCCGCGCCAGCTGTACCATCATCTGCATCGACACATCTGAGATATCCATTCGCCATCTAAATCCTCACATTGAACGTTAGTAGTATTGACATTTGAGAGCTCAAATGTTTGCAGTTGTTCATCTGATATATACGTCTTGGTATGATTCTTATTCTTGATACATTCTTGCATACCGCTGAATAGTGCCACTCAGTGTATTGCATCGCCTGCATTGTCGAGTTATCCTCTGAGGTCTTTCATCAAAGCGACAGCATGATTTGCATCACGGCGGCTATGTTGTCCCACGAATTCGCGCCTTGCATATGACTTGGAGCTCGGGGGGGCACCCAAATCAGTACCAGATAAGAGGACATTGCAGGCGCGAGTGGTAATCTTCCGATGCTGTGCGAGGGCTTCGAGAGTCAGTGTTGTGATTTCGAAGAACAGATTGCAACACTGAAAGATGATTACTTGCCACACGTAGTTGAGAATATAATTGGAGGAGGTCTAACCATCATTGAGGCTCATTTTATGTGGTTGTTCAGGTCTCTGGGCGGAATGCTGTTGCAAGCCTCCATACCGTGGAATCTGTTCAACCAAATTACTTATCTAGTCGACCTTCGGACAGTTGAAGTTGGCATGCAACTCCTTGGAAACATCTATCGTGTGGCTGCTATCATCCTGCCAGGTATTCATTTTGCGCCGCATCGTGGACAATGTCAAAGTTTCAGCTTCGGTTTCCTTGTCTACAATTCGCTTCCCACACACGTTCTGTTCTCAGGGCAATGGCTTCCTCCTTTCCATTTTTGCGGGCTCGCATAATTAAGGAACCATCGGTAATGGTGTGAAATCTACCCAAGTTGTTCTCCACCTAGCTCAAAGTTTCATTGTCGTGAGATTTATCTGGAGCATTTGTATTGAATTATAACAATGCCTGTGTGCTGTCAAGTACGTCATTGAATATGGGAAGCTGAGAGGGACATCCGCCTGGTAGAGACTGGGTTACAACTCCAACCAGGTCCCGGTGTATTTTTTTCATCTCATTCTCATTGCATTCTGGAACTTCCTCCCATGATGTATTTTTGTTCTGAAGGATTGGTAAGCTGGCATGGATCACCAGATTGCATTGTCCTTCTCGAGCCATTTGTGCATCATCATGAGGTGGAAAATCCACATCTGCAGGTGTTCAAGCATGCCGATGTGCATTAAATGATGGTGCATAGGTTTCGGGATGTCGCTCAAAATCCAGGATTTGTGTTGAGATAAATTCCATCCTTGGGGCACATAGAGCAATCACAGTTTGGCAATCACTGCCTTGCTGTTAGGATCGCTACGTGGTCCATATAGGTTGGAAGTCTGTCGGGGGTGTTGCTTGTCGCAAGGGACATTATCTCCATGATCATACTTGGGACACTAGATTGACCAACAGACATGGCGCTTGAGAGGATGTAGGTCATGATACTCAGGGCAATCTGTAAGACATGGTTCTAGAACCAGGTTTGAACACCTGAAGTTAGCATCTGCACAGAGGACTTTGTAATTCCTGCCATTGGTGTTGGGGATTGGTTTGATGGTGAGAGGCAGGAGTCCCTGCTGGAGTAAATTGGTCAGCACTTCTCGGATTGTGTGCTGCTGCTAATCCTGCCGCGTCTGAGAAATATTGCGGTTCTTGATTGGAACCGGCACAACTGGAACCATTACAACCGTGTCTGTTAAGCACATCAGGCGGATCGTCGAAGATAGATAGCCCATTGTCATATATACAGGCCACCCTTTCTCGTTGCCAGCAAAATTTGGGAGATGTCTTCTGTCGGACATGATTATCAGGGGAACCTGTATATCCGGCAGCATGCGCGTTGGCGTAACCACGATTAGCATGAAATTATCCTTGAGTATCTCTGCTTAGCTGTGACACCTACCTCCAGTAAGCACTGGGTGTATCATTAGAGACACGTTTCGGTGGCATATCGCTGGTAAATCAATAGTGAGAGGCAGATTTGAGATGATTGGCGTAGGCTGGATGCCGTATAATCCATCTCAGGCTTTCAATACTCTCTTGACTTCAGTATTTGATTGAGAGTAGGTGATTTTCATTGCATCTCATATCCTCCAAAGTGTGTGGTTCCCACTCCCCGTGAGCCAGATAATATTGCATGCTTGCCTTCACCATGAGCACCCTATCCCCGTATGTGATACGAAGGAAACACAGATCAGGATGTTATTACATTAGCATATTGTCATAGTCAGTCTTCATACGATTCTTTGTCATCCAACACTAGATATATCTGTACTCTTCACTGGTTGCACATTGGACATAGGTATTCCTCTGTAGGTTGGTTCGAAGGCAACCATGAGCGTCGCATTCCCATGGCTAAACAAAGAAACCGCTGAGTGGTGAGCCGGCACCAGGGTATGTGTTGATCTTCCGCCGGGAAGGTAGGAGTCATTGTAATTCCGTGTCTGTCAGGTTTCAAACATGTTCAAGTTAGGGAAACACATCTAACTGGTTGACCGAATCTTTGGAAGTGTTTATATTACAATGCTGTGCGGGCTCAACATATCAGTACATGCTGGGAATGGTCAGCTTCTTTGGGCATGCAACTTGAAGGTGTTCAGGATGGTGTAATTGAATATGTTTCAGTCACCAGCTATCTGAGCTGAACTTCTTTTGGGATAAAAATTTGGCCCAACGTAAAGGGATCTTCTCTGGCATTGTTGACGACAGATGTACAGTCGAGTGTTGCTGGAAGAACGTGACGAAAGCTTGTACCGGGCCTGAGCAGCCTGGTCTGTAAGCTCAAAATACATTCTGCTAACTTGTCAGATATATTCAACCTCTACACAATCATGAGTAGGTTCCTTACATTGCATCAGTTTCAAAAACCAGCAAAGGCATATGCCAGTATATGGCCACGTAGGAAGGAATGATAGTAGATATGGTTTTACACCTGGATGGCAATATTTTGAAGTACTTTAAGGGTAAGATTTTCGCTCCAGATTGAAGGTTGGTCAAGAGCTGACTATATGAAGAGGATATTACCGCACCCTGCGCTCGTCATGTGCAGCCGTGCTATTACACAACGCTGCATATGCGATGTCCGATTATACAATACATGTAATTAACCCTGAGCCACTCAACCACATCACGACCCATCCAATGATCACAACCAGAGATACATAGATTCGAACAAACGAAATGGACAAGACAACACACTCACCCTGACCCGACCGCTAGAACCATTGCGTCTTCTTCAACCTGGTGCCTGATTCACTACCCACCAACAGAGCCATCCATGCTTGCCTCTGGGAGAGGGACATTGGGGAGAGGGACGTCAGGAGGAGGGACAATGGGGAGACTGTTGCCACCAGCGTATTCACCGAGCGGCTGCTGAACCACATCCACATCTGGGGTCATTCTGGCTGCTTCATAATCTCTCAGACTTGGCACTACTGGGTGAGGAAGTTGATGAGTCACGGGCCCCGAATCCTTTAGCTCACTGGTGGGATGAATGTCCGTCAATTGTGGTTGTGGGCAGCCTCTGGGGTATGTGGCTGTGGTGTTGGCACTAGAGGTTGTTGCCATGGGTAGTGTTAGCAACGGTTCCGGACCGTCACTTCGGATCCGGGTCCGGGTCCAAACCGAACGGTTACCAAATTGGCAGTCCAGGTCATCAGTAAACCCGAACTGCCCACTCGGGTACAGTTCCATGGTAAACTGCCAACCCGTCTGAATTGGGTGGGTTGTCAGCGGGTCGCCCAGCGGGTCCCTCTATAGATTCATATAAGGCTGTTGTATTTGCAGTGTGTTAATAGTATCTTATCAAAATCGCGTTTTCAGCAACCAACAATGTGCTTTTGCTTGTTGAGGAGTGTGTAATATCGATTAATTTGGTATCTGTGTTTCACCTTGTATATATGCTATTTTTGCCTAACAACGCGGTCAATAATACAGTTACGCACTGGAAGATCCGCGCACTGCCTTGATTACGAAATATGCAAGTCCTGAAACTGTTGACGCTCGGTTCACGCTCATTTTCAGGATGCCGCAGGGAGCATCTCGCTGTGGTTTTTGCCTGTAAGGGCTGCCAATATTCCATAAATGGATGTCTACAACTAATCGGAACATAACTTACCGAAGATGCAACGCTAAAAATCGTTCACACTGCGTTGATGCTCATTTTTAGCACATAGTAGCGATGTCGTCGCTACTGTTTTGGCCTAGAAAGGCAGCCGAAAATCTGATTATGGCCTATTGTCGCCACTCAACACTAGGATTTTCCATGATACAAGGCCCAAAGTTGTTGATGCTCCATTGACGTTCATTTTTAGGATATTGTAGTGATGTTATTGCAAGAGGTTTTGCTTTGAAAGGCGGCCGATAGCACGATTAGGGAGTAACGTCGCCGCACAGCCCATGCAATTTCCAAGATGCAAGGCCAAAAGTCGTTGATGCTCTGTTGACGCTCATTTTAATGTATTGTCCATCCAACATCTGCTGCTGTCGACAATTGATTTCATCCTGATTTGACTTGATCGGCTGTTATTCTGCCTGATTGAGACTCTGCCCTGTGGCAAAGCCGAGCGGCATAATAATCTTGCACTGTTCACTCTCACACGACTATAAATGATGTATCATGCCAAAAGATTCATTGCGCCTGCAATACATCTATTTATGAACCGTTATTCACGATCTACTTCTTACCATTCGCCCATAATATATCTCTAACTGAAACTCTCGGTCAATCCACATAAAGCTGGTGAACCATTGACGCATTCTGTCCTACTTTTTCTTCCCTCCTTTGTTTCTCCGCGTATCAACTGTATTGACCATCACCAACACCTTTTCAGGCTGTCTCTTTGACTTCCGTGTCGGCCGAACCAATCTGGGCACATTTGGCGCGGCGCTCACATCCTGCAGCTCTGGGAATTCCGGATCCTCAATGCCATTGTTGGGGCCTAGATCGGATTCATCATCTGCTGCGCAATCATCTTCGCTGTCATTTGGATTATCCAAGTCGCCATTCCAGTTCAGCCAATCATCGGAGTCCGAAATGTTATAAGGTGCGCTATGGTCGTTGCTTTCGACTGGATGACGGTTGATTCTCCGGATTCGGCAGACATATAAGAACTGAGTTCGTCCTCCAGGGAGGTCCTTTGGAGACAAAGCTGGTGGCAAAGGTGAACTTTCTGACGATTTAAATGCAGCCTTACCATCATGTTGAAACAGTGACCAGGATGCATTAACGCTCTCTTCAGTGTCCGAAATGTATCCTACGGTGGTCATCTCCTTGTTTTGAGCGCGAGATTTCTTCTGGGTAGCAAGTAGGTTTTGGCTGCCCTGCCACATCTCCAAAAAGTCGTGAACCTTGGCCATTCTGTGCAATTTCCCTTCCTCCGGCTCATTGTTCATGTCCGAGTCGTTTTCTGTGTGAGGGGTATCCAATTCTCGGTCAGTGCCTGCCAAATTCCCGTTATTAGCTTCAGCAAACTGCTTGACAATGACTTTTTCGTGAAGGGTCCCGCCTGTGGTTTTTCACTGCTTCCACCCAATAACATCTCAGCCAAGGGAAAAACTGGCCTCCATTCCGACACCATGTGGTATGATACAGCATATGTCGCGAGCCAAATTGGAGAGATCGGCGTACCATGAGTGCGTTTCCTCCTGTTGTCGCCACCAATCAGTTATGTCCGGTATCCAAAATGTACTGCTAATCTCCATTGGGTCGGAGTTGTAATCATTGAGATTTGGATTAATTTGTCCCCAGTTGTTTGGTGTTTCAGGCAGCGAATTCAAATAGAGCCTGGCGGCGGTCAATAAGTGGGCTGCGCAATCGCTTCGTCCGGGTGTCGTCTCAGGGACATTGTTAGGCGTTAAGTATTCCTCATCATCGCTGGACAAATCATATTGATCAAAGGATGATTGATAGGACCCTGATGCCGTTGTGGAGGGGACGGGATTGCTGCTCGGTACTGTTTCGAGTTCATTGACTGGCGCATGCCGATGCTTAGCGCAGTATTCATTTTCCATATACCTCGGAATGGCCTCTTGGTATTGTGTAGTGTACAATGTCTCGTTCTCAGGATTACTATCCATTCCCTCGTCGCGCTTTCTAAAGGATGGGAACTTCCAAAACGGATCAAGGATTTGTGCGGAAATTAGGAGCATGCCCGTCGTTGGTGTCGCTTCAGTGCAGTATTTGGAAAGCTTCTGCCGAGCTAACTTCACAGCGAAGAAGAAGTCTTCCTTCCATTGAGTCTACTTCTTGGCCAAAACCCGCATCATGCCATCCATGTGATCGAACATGTCGTTGTACACTGTGATAACGTGATACAATGTGACTGTATGCCTCTTCGACATCCAAAGGGTGCAATATCGAAATGGCCTCAACACTTCAATGACATACTTGGCATTCCTCGTTTCATCCTGAGTTGTGAATAATGGCCGATATTGAGCGTATTTTCGGTTTTGAAGCCACTCGCGGGTGAATTCCCGTAAGCGGTAGGCGCGCTCCGGCAACTCCAGTGTAGAGTTCCAACGTTTCTTCACATCCATAATAGGAAGTACTGCAATGCGTACTTTGGCTTTTTGACAGTCAATGAACTCATTTCGGTAACCAGGTGTCAGAGTAATTAATACAGCAAGCATTCTCTGCTATATGATGGTCAGCTTCAGGACTTTCAAAATATCATGAAATACGTACTTTCTCAATTATCTTTGCTAAACCTGGTTTCATGGCTGACACCTTGTTGATTCTAGCATTGCCCTCTTTTCGAAGTCTTTGACTCTTCCCAATGTCTATGCTTTCATTCTCTCCAAATTGCTGATCGCGCTCATGGGCTTCCCAAGACTTGGTTCAGCCTGTTACACTGAGACTGCTCATGAATGGAGCTAAAGCCTGCCGTGTGACGCGCGCCATGCATGGAATGTGGTTCCTCAATGCCGGCCACTCGATTCCAGAGGCCTCAAGTGTTGATTGCAGCTCGAGTGTCATCGAGTAGTTTGACAAAGCATTATCAGTTGTAATACCAAGCAAGTGGCTGTCGGTAAGTTCAAAATGATCAAGCACGTCGTTCAAATGTACGGCTAACCTGGCTCCCGTCTGTTGGCCATTGACCTATCATCTGTATTTGGCTTTCGACATGGGAACAGAACGGGCGATCAACCACATTGAATGCGAGTCGAACTTCACGCAATGCCAAGTGTCGATCAATATAGTACGCAACGACCGACCTCATGGCTAGTTTGTTCGTTGATGTCCATCCGTCCAATGCCTAACTAACATTATTTCTTACTGGGAATGGCCTCTTAATTGCATCCACAGTCAGTGTATACTCACTCCCGCACATGTTACTAAGGGTCGTTGCAGACAGTAGGACTAGGTCATCGCGTAATGACTTATATGACCGTCGTAGCTCGAGATTTGATACTACGTTCCATGGAATATATGCCGAAACAAAACCTAACATGAGGTAGCGATTCCACGTGTCTTGGTGAAATTGGGATGTTTCGAAGTCCTTATCTGCCGGTTTGGAACGTTTTGTCTGTCATTTCGGTCAGTATGGATTTAATTGGATATCAAATATCATTTTTCTCGGCACACTTAGTATTGTGATTCCGCAACTTCCTTGTCTCTGCAGGATGGCGAAAGCTGTTTCATCCACCGTCAAACTGGTCAATTCAGTGACCTCTGACTCTGTTAATTCGTTCAACATTGCGATGTGAGCTGTTGCCAGCAAGTGTTTCCCCATTGAGCTGGTCCCATGTTCTGATGGATGGCAAAGAACTTGATGACACACGATACATATGATGCCAGGGCTGCCAGTCTCCTCAATTCCGCAGTGCAAATAGAATCGCCACGATGGCGCATGTCTAAAATACTGTCATGTAATAGGCCACTTCGAGCCTACATTCAATGAGGCCCACCAAGCATCGGAGATGATTTGCTATGTAAGGTCGCTCAAATCACAAATAGAGACACGTTCATTTTTGAAAGAGATCATAACCTCGACCAATGAGGTGTTCAAAGATTGTTAATCCGACATGGTGGTAGATGTTGGAAAGGCAGGTCTTTCGACTCGAGAGACTGCCGAAAATAACAATACAGTAACACAGAAAGCGGGTTCTTAAACATTGACTCCACTGCTACAAGGAAAATAATCAGATCAGTAAGACATTGTATGCATATTTGGGAAGTTGTATACAAGGACAGATTGCAACGACCAACCGCGTAAAACTCCATTCAGGATCAGAATAATGCAGTTTATTGCTGTGTAGCGAGCGGAGCCTTGACGCAAAGAGGGCACTCAATTGTACGAGGCGGACGCGATATCGTCAGAAACATTTTTGCCCACAAAGGCTGCCGATAGGTTCATTGTGGTATATCTTCGCACCATTCCGGTTAGATTATTCAAGATGCGAGAGGACAAATTGTTGCCGCTCCGTTGACGCTCATTTTGGGACATGGTTACGATCTTGTCGTTAACATATTTGACTAGAAAGGCAGCCGATAGTACAATTGTAGATTATCCTGGTCGCATGGCCCATTGATATTCCAAGATAGAAGGCCTCAAATGGTTGACGCTCCATTGACACTCATTTTCAGGGCATAGTAATGATGATGTAAAAAGCATTTTTGCCTAGAAAGACAGCCCATAGTACGATTATGTGTCCATGTCGCCGCACAGCCCTAGGATTGTCCGTGATACAAGGCCCAAAGTTGTTGACACTCCGTTGACGCTCATTTTCAGGACATAGTAGTGACATCATCACAACCATTTTTGCCTTGAAAGGCGGCCGATACTCTGATTATAGCTTAATGTCGCCGCACACCCCTAGGATTTTCGAAGTTACAAGGCCCAAAGTTGTTGATGCTGTGTTGACGCTCATTTTCAGGACATACTAGCGATGTAGTCACTACTGTTTTTGCCTAGACAGGTGGCCGATGATCTGATTATGGCCTATTGTAGCCGCACAACACAAGGATTTCCATGCGACAAGGCCCAAAGTCGATGACACTCCGTTGACGCTCATTTTTAGAACATAGTAGCGATGTTGTTGTAAGAGGTTTTGCCTAGAAAGGCTGCCAATAGCACGATTATGGTGTAACGTCGCCGCAAAGCCCCTGCAATTTCTCAGATGCAAGGCCAAAAATCGTTGACGCTCTGTTGACGCTCATTTTTAGGACATAGTAGTAATGTTGCCACCACCATTGTTCAATAGAAAGGCAGCCGATAGTCTGATTATGACGTACTGTAACCGCACAGCCTACTGGATATTTCAGGACACAATGCCAAAACCCGTTGACGCTCCGTTGAGGCTCATTTCTATGATGTGGCAACAACCGAGCCATTTGCATTTTTCGCAATATTGCCGACCTATACATTCACTTTGGAAGGATGGGATAATGCAGCCCATTGATTGCTGAATGTGTAAGATTTGAAATTGTTGACAGGCTGTTGACGCACACATTAAACACATCGAAACAGCCTGTGTACACTCAACACTTCTATGCAACGAATCATATACACATTTTTGACGTCCAGCATTGTGTTTGTATGTATTATCGTTTGCATCCAGGAGTTTTGTTACCTCTCACTTTCTGATCAACTGCTATCTACGCTATCTGAGTGTGAAATGACGTGGCACTATCACATTCCCGCACTTTCGGCTGGCATTTAACGCCATGTAGATCATTTCACTACTTTTGCGTAAATATAGCTCGACTTCATCACCATTCCATATCCAGATCCTTGTCCTCGATTTCCATGACGTACCACAAGCAAATTCAAATATCTCAATCATGTGGACCAGGTCTGTGCGGAGAGTTATTCAGTTGGATACATGGATGAATGCAGCATGATGGTTGTCATTCAGATCGATTCGTCAGGCGCACTGACCGCTCTTTCAATGACACATATGACATTACTCACTCAACTTGTGTTAGCTCATTTCGTCACTAATATTGCTTTTACTTTGTCACGTAACAGTCACTTGCAGAGTGAAACTGAACGTGTTGGCCGTCTTACAGCGTGATTAGGATTGTAGAACGTTCACATGGTGCGTTCGACCCTTGCACATACACAGACGAATTATCAAGTCTCACAATTTGTTCACTGAAATCAAGAAAAAGCTGGCACCTAGCAAATTTAGTAAACAACTTGCTTTTCCCTGCGATCAGACGTCAAAAATTCCAGTTTGCATATCCATTAATCCGCAGACGCAGGAGCCATCACCATCTCTTCGTCGGAATCCGATATCTATATGGTAATTAGCTGGAGGCCATATGGATGGGTAAAAGCTTACTGGTTCAACTGGCTTCGCTTTCAGCAACGGTGATGAATCGGGCTCCGCAGAGGGCCCACCACTGCATATGCTCGATTTTGACTACCGCTTCACCGAACCTAGCCTGATATGACTACTTCCTGGTCGAGAAGTCCCTTCTGATATTCTGGGGACAATGTCAAGCATCTCCATAAGATCTGCTAATGTTGTCGGTGGATGCGGCGGAGTGTCGTCATTCGTTCGCTGATGCACGACTGCCGGAACCCTCAATTCGGATGTGCCGTACATATTATCTCGTCCACGGATGTAGTCGGCTGCATCCTCCCATCCCGGTTGAGTCAATTCGTCGAACTTCTTCTGCTTCTGCCGAAAATTCTCCATGCGCTGCTGTACTGTTTCAGTGATTGTGCCCATCACTCAGCCGGGTTCGTCATCTTTGCTCAGCTTGCCCTGCTCAGTCTCTTCATCATCCTCATCTTCCCCATCTTCCCCATCGTCGGAACTTGGAAGATCACTCGGAGTATCCCTGATAGCAACCATCATCTCATCAGAAGTCTTTTCGGGCTTTCTGGATGTCAATCCCGCAAGTTCAGCATGCGTCATATCGTCCTGCTGTTCTTGAACCGCTGCCTCTGCGTCTTCAACTCACTTTCTTGCCCCAGCGGTCTCTCTTTCAACAAAATCCTCAATCCATTTCTCTTGCTCTTCGTTGATTAAGAAGTGCGTTTCTCGTCGTTTCTCCGCCGCAGGCCTCTTTTTGGATCTCAAGCTGCTCAATGCCCCAAGGGCTCGGACTCTCTCTGCCTCGAGGCCGCTCTTGCCTTCATTCGCTTGATGACATCGTTGGGTTGAGCGCTTTTTCGATTTCCCATTTCTGGCAGCAGGATGTGGCAAAAAGTTCTTTTTCGGAGCATTGACCATTGTAGTTTGCATGGACTGTGGTGTTAGGCGAGATGTTGCATGTTGCAAGTTATGGACATTATCGAGGCAAGCTGCGTCTTTTATGTCAAAGTTGGTACATTTACTCATCTTGAACAAAGCGAAATCTTCCTCCTGACTAAAAAAAAATCAGGAATGGTGACGCTAACCGTACAACATGACCGGATTGTTAGCGTGATTTTGATGTAATATCCCGGGGATTATTAGAGACAAACATCAGCAGACCTTCTTTACCTCGAACTACGTCCTATTTATTTCATGCGATTAGGCGATTCCGGCGGTCGGACACAGTAATTTATCCTTGTTACCAAATACACAACATCAGCCGCACTTATTGCTAATTGCGGGGCAGTGGGAAACCCCGGCAAGTTGCAGCCATACTCATCAGGATTCATCGTGAGCATAACAGTCATGTTAGCTGCTACTTATTCCATTCTGACAAGATGCTAACCATATAGTCCTAAGGGCTTCCTAGTTCCTCTCGTTGTCATCTTCCTCTCCTATTCCACACCAACACATCATGGATACACAGCCACCCCCACCAGGTGAGAGCGGATCGAATACCGGCGGATTGGCGGGCGCTGCATCAAATACGTATGTTCTCAGCACACAACAGGAGTGCAGACACAAGTTAGTTCACCCCGACGCTGCCGATGCAGCCACCAAACATATGACCCAGGATGAACATTTAATAATCGTCCGCCAAACTGGCAGCAGGAGAAATAAGAAGCAGAGTGCGGTGGGATGTGAGTATATCCATATCGATGCAATCGGCGGTCAATTAACCGTATAACGTACAGCAGGTGTCCGTAGAGAACTACGTAATGAGTTCATCGCGGCCCGTAACGGGAAGGCTCCATGGACGACAAATGAGTTTGTCTGCACAGTCCACGAAATCAAACATCATGATGTTGTGAGCTCTGGGATTTTCGCAGATGAATTTCCTTATAGGCGTCCCAGTGAGTGGATGATACAGGCTTCAATCACCTTAGAGGAGGCTACAGAAGCGTATATGGTAGAGGTAACAGCTGAATTTCATTGTTAGAAGCATCAACTAATGTCTTGTAGGTTGTCAACATGCCTGCAGCTATGGCAAGGCGAGGAGGTCGGGTACAGCTGGAACAGTCCGACATGCGCCTGGCGTTGAATATGGCCAAAATGGCCAAAGAAGGCTTTTCGTGCGCCACGTTTGAGGAAATGAAATATCTCATAAAGAAACCACACGCCGACGTCCGAGAAGAAAAGAAGTGGGGTGTTCAGTTTCCTGGGCACAAAGAGGTGAAGGCTGCGATACAAAGACACCCGGCAATGATTCGTCAAAACCAAACGTTCAGCTGCCTTCCTTGCCAAAATGGCAACGCACAGATTCTGCAGACACGCTGGACACGCAAAGGAACAGGTGCACCTCCACCCGCCCGACGCAGAGAGCGGATTCCAGAGTCCACTCCACCTCGGCCAGGCACGCCACCCGCCCCAACCAGTAACACTTCCAGAGCTTAACCTGCTGAAATCATCAATTTGGCGGCCGGATATACATATTCGCATACAGCTCATCTCTGTGCGGAATATGGTGAAGATGATGAGCATACCGAGCACGATACCGATTTTGATTGAGATATGCTGACTGATGAAGGTCAGTACACTTGTGTGGTGTGGTAATGTAGCTAACATTGTTTGTGAAGACAAGAGCAGCAGATTGAGCGATCCTGCAATTGATGACGAGCATTGACCGAAAGACGGGATTTTGGACAGTATTATCCTATATATCTATGTATTATTAAAGAACAACGTAGTTATCAAGATGAATGTATATGAAAACGCAAGAAAGGCAGCCAAAACAACGTCAATGATGAACTGTGCCAAATTCAATGATTGCATATTGTGGATACAGCCATGGTAAAATGAGCGTCAACGGAGCGTCAACGATTTTTCGTGATGCGTGCTGGGAAATCACACCTCAGATAAGTTGTCGTTACTCATACAGGTATTTTTGGCTGCCTTGATAGGCAAAACAGATTGCAATACCTTCGCTGCCCATCATGACAATGAGCGTCAACTGAGCGTCAACGATTTGTGGTCATGCGTCCTGGGAAATCACACCTCCGATAGGTTGTAGTCAGTTATAAAGGGATCTTTGGCCGCCTTTATAGGCAAAACAGATAGCAATACCCTGCCTGCCCCATCATGAAAATGAGCATGAACGGAGCGTCAACGATGTGGGGTCATGAGTCCTGGGAAATCACACCTCCGATAGGTTGTAGTCAGTCATAAAGGTATGATTGGCGGCCTTTATAGGCA
>Ga0307515_10007637_pt1 | contig 21331 bp, 14 predicted proteins | sample 17_EM_MG_FD_194513 | JGI IMG/M metagenome (GOLD analysis project Ga0307515, IMG submission 194513) | Populus trichocarpa ectomycorrhiza microbial communities from riparian zone in the Pacific Northwest, United States - 17_EM | ecosystem: Host-associated > Plants > Roots > Unclassified | place...
ATGTGGACGCGCTGGGGCTCACCGCGGCCGACCGGGAAAAGGTCTACGAGGGCAACGCCCGCCGGGTCTATCCCCGGCTCGACGCCGCCCTGCGGAGCCGTACCCCGGCGTGATCAGTGCATGCGCAGATTGTCGATCGAATTGCTAGCAGGATTGTAAACATTCGGCGTAACGTCCGTCGCACTGTCCTGTCTTCACCCGAGGAGGTCCATCCCCATGCACTCCTCCACTCCCGGCTCCGGTCCCACCGCCGCAGCCGCCGTCTACGGCTCACCACCGGCCGTGCCGCACGCCCGCAACCGGATCCGGATCGCGCTCGGCGCCGGCCTGGTCGCCGTGCTGGCCGTGACCCTGACGGCGGCCGTGAGCGCGCAGTCCGCCTCCGCCACGGCACCGTCCAGCGCAAGCGGTCTCGCCGATCTGAGCGCCATCCCGCCCGTGCTGAGCTGCGCCGACGTGCCCGCTCTGGACCTGAACGGGGTCACCGACGCGCCGGTCACGATCAGCTCCGCGACGATCGTGAGCGCCGGAACGCCAGCGCCCTACTGCGAGGTGCGGGGCACCATCGCACCGGCCGACACGATCGTCATGCGGCTGCCCGTCAACGGCTGGACCCAGCGGTACGTCCAGACCGGCTGCGGCGGCCTCTGCGGTAACGCCAACATCAACTACCCGCAGGCGTCGACCTGTCCGGTGATTGTGGACGGCACCGTCGCCAGCGCCACGACCGACATGGGCCACCAGGGCCTGAACGACGGCTCCTGGGCGGCAGGCAACCCGCAGGCGCAGATCGACTTCTCCTACCGGGGCGTGCACGTGACAGCCGAGGTGGCCAAGGCGGTCATCGCGGCGTTCTACGGCAAGCAGCCGGCCTACTCCTACTTCGACGGTTGCTCCGACGGCGGCCGCGAGGCGCTGATGGAAGCGCAGCGCTACCCGCACGACTTCGACGGCATCGCGGCCGGCGCACCGGCCAACAACATGGCCGTGCAGAACACCTTCCACCACGGCTGGAACGTGCTGACCAACCTGGACGCGAACGGCAAGTTCATCCTGCTGTCCGCCAAGCTGCCGATGATCCACGCGGCCGTGCTCAAGGCCTGCGACGCGATCGACGGCCTGACCGATGGGCTGATCGACGACCCGCGGCTGTGCCGCTTCGATCCGCAGAGCCTGCTGTGCCAGCCTGGCCAGGACGCGTCGACGTGCCTCTCGGCCGCCGAGGCGGGCGTGGTCCAGCGGCTGCACGACGGCGCGACCGACGCCAAGGGCAACCGGCTGGAGCCGGCCATCGCCCACGAATGGGGCTCGGAGCTCGACTGGACCCTGTTCGTGCCGGCCGCCCAGGGACAGACCCCGATGAGCGCGAACTTCGCGCTGTCCTACCTGCGCTACCTGGCCGACCCGAACCACCCGAACCCCAGCTACCAGCTCACCGACCTGAAGCTCACCGTCAAGTCGTTCTGGGACACGGTGCTGCCGTCGTCCACCTACATGGCCGCGATGGATCCCGACCTGAGCGCCTTCCAGCGCGGCGGCGGCAAGCTGCTGCTCTGGCACGGCTGGAACGACCAGCACATCTCGCCGCAGGGCACGCTGGCCTACTACGACGCGATGCGCTCGACGATGGGTGCCAAGACGGTCGACCGCTTCGCCAAGCTCTACCTCTTCCCGGGCGTCGCACACTGCGGCGGCGGCGAGGGCCCGAACACGTTCGACATCCTGACCCCGGTGATGGCCTGGGTGGAGAGCGGCCGCCAGCCCGCCCGAATCGTCGCCTCGAACGTGGTAGGCGGCGCGGTGACCCGCACCCGGCCGGTGTTCCCTTATCCGACGGTCGCCCGCTACGACGGAACGGGCAGCGTGAACGACGCGGCCAACTTCGTCGCGTACACCCCACGAGTCCCGGTCCGCAACGACAACCACTGGGTCGGCGAGTCGCTGTACTCGCACGGATACCAGACCTGGCCGCGAGCGGTGGACGGAAAGCTCGTCATCCGACCGCCTCGCGTGTCGCTCACCAAGCCGTAGCGCCCCTTCCGTGGACGTGCCGAAGCCCTCCTGGCTCACCGGGAGGGCTTCGGGGTCGCTAGAGGTCGAATTCTCCGTCTTTCGCGCCACCGATGAAGGCGGCCCATTCGGCATCGGTGTAGATGATTACCGAGCCGGCCGGATCCTTACTGTGCCGCACGGCCACAATGCCCGGCAGGTTGGTAGCCACCTCAACGCAGTTGCCCTGATCGGCGCTGTATGTGCTTGTGCGGAAATTCGCGCCCTCTAGGTCACGCATGTGACCACTCCTCTGCTCTCTCGGTGATCAACGCCCTGGATGCATTTTGATCGAGTGCCACTCTATCAAGATGCGCCCAGATGTCCCTGTAAGTTTCAACCTCGGCCGGCTTGTCAAGGTATAGCGCCCCGGTCGGTTGTTCTTGGTAGATCGTTGTCGGCTCCGGATCACGGGCTGGCGTTTCCTGCGGGAAGTCCAGAATGACGAACGGCCCGCGAGATGCTCTATGCGGCGGCTTCTCGAGCGGAATAACTCGAATGGAAACGTTTGGCCGCTTGGTGAAAGCTACCAAGCAGGTCAGTTGGTCGACCATTATCTGGGCGGAGAACCCCCGCCTCAACGCGGCTTCACTAAGGATCACATCCAGGTTTGGCGCTTTGGGTTCTTGACGAGTGAGCATCCTTTGCCGCTTCAATCGAACAGATGCCCGACCGTCGACCACCTCCTGAGGCAACTCTTCTCTAGCCAATCCCCGGATGAGTGCCTTTGTGTACTCCGGCGACTGGACTAGCCCTGGAATCAATTCCGCTTCGTATTGGCGGAGCCGCGACGCCGCCTGTTCCATTCCCAGGAACAGCTCGAACCACTCCGGCAGGTCCGAATAGGCGTGCCACCACCCTTTGGATCTTGTCTCGCGTGCCAGCGCTTTGAGTGCGTCCGTGAGCGCTTGATCGGCACCGTAGAGGCGACACATCGCCTCAACATCCGTCGGCTGCATCGGCACCTGGCCGGTTTCGTATCGCCAGATGCGCGGCTTGCTCCACTCAAGAGCGGCGACCACCTGGGTCACGGTCAGCGCCTTGCCTTCCCGCAGCTCCCTCAGCTTCCGGCCTAGCTGCCGTCTCGGCACAGTTGAGCCGTTTTGGCTGGCGCTCACCGCGTTACCCCCTTCTGAGCTGTGGCGTAACCACCCATCGAGGCACGACGTAACCATCGTCGGACGTTCGGCTACATCGAGACATATATTGCCGCATAACCATTGCGCTGCATAGGGGCTACTCGTGAAGCTCTGGCATATCGGCGGCCGTCCGCTTCCCGATTCCCCCGGTGTCCTGTGGACAGCCTGGATCTGTTGACAGGGCACCGGGCCTAGCGAGGAGAGAACCCCATGACACTCATCATCACGGCGACAGCCGTTGCGACTGTCGGCTTCCTCGCCGGCCTGCTCACGGCCAAGAAGTCCGAACACTGGTGTCCAGTCTGCGGCGTGACCCTGCAGTGCCCTGACCCGCACCGCGCGCACGCCGCTCCGATTGATGATCGGCCGTGACCGAGCCGCCGGACCTCCCCCAGCGGGTCTACGGCACCCATCTACCGGCAGCCGCGTACAAGGCAAAGCATCGTGCGGTCGGCGCCGCCCAGGCACCTCGGATCACCGATGAGCGTTGGGACCTGGACGAAGGAACCCTGCAGTTGCTGCTTGACCGGCTGCGGCAATGGCAGGTGAGCGCGCGATGACGACCCCTCGAAGGAGAAGCGAAAATGGCCACGATCATGCGCGACCACCCCGCCTGGACAACTACCGGACAGGGCGCAGCTCGGATCATGCGGTCAGGCGCGTCGACCTGGTTGATAACCTGCGGCCCGCACGCGTCCGACGTTGAGATGACGGTGGTCGAGGGTCCGCGTGGTGGGCTGGCGCCGGAGGTCATCCGAGTGGACAATCCGGCGCTGGCGGAGTCCGAACTCGGACCCGCGTTGGCATCTCTTGTCCCGTTGCTTCGGGTCCGGAACGGCAGCCTGTGGGACGCGATCGGCAACGCGATCCTGCGGCAGGTCATCAAGTCCGAGCGAGCCCGGCTGACATACCAACGGTTCTGCATTTCGTGCAGCGACCCGGTGGCTACCCCGTGTGGGGCCATGTACCCGTTCCCCGGACCAAAGTGCGTGCTGCGGCTACCCGCGACGCTATTCACCACACTCGAAATGTCCTTCACCCGCGTCCTGTTGCGCAGAGCCGCCCGGGCCTACCTGGAAAGCGGGGCTGCCTGGTCACGGCTCGGGCCCGCCGCGCTCGCCGACCAGTTGCGATCGATTCCGGGGATCGGGCCGTGGACAGCGGGCGCGTCGGCCGCGGACTTCAGCGGCAATTTCTCGGTTTACCCGTACCCCGACAATGCGATCCGCACCCTCGCGCGACGGGCGGCACCTGCGACAGTCGCGCCGAGCGAGGCCGGAGAGTTCCGCGCGCGCTGGCGGGCGATAGCTGGCGACGACGTTTCCGGGCTCACTCAGCTGGTGCTCGCCTGGGGCGAAGCCGAAACGCAGCCAACCGACGGCGTGGGCCCGTCGTCGGCGGAAAGCCTGCCGGAGCCGGTCGACCTGCTCGCCGTCCTTCGGGCTGACGAAGCGCGGCGTTCCGGGGCCGGGGACGTGGGCAGTCAACTGACCGGGGCGCGGCGGGGTGGCGGGCGTTGACCTGGCCTGTCACCATGCATGTCAGCGGTTGGCGGGCGGCCACCGCACGGGGGCGAACGGGGTTGGGGTGGGCGGGTTTCTCGCGGCTGTGCTCAGCTTTCCCGTCGTGATTTTCACCCCCTTACTCCTTGTCGTCATCGGCTATTGGCTTGTCGTCATCGTTGGCGGCGCCGATCCCGACAATGACGGCGCCGGGGGCGGGTTCGCCGGATTTCTCGGGCTTGGCGGTGCGCCCGCGTCGATCGTGCTCTCGCTGCTCGTCGGCGTCGCCTGGTTCGTCGCCCTGGTGGGGCATCAGCTGCTCGGCGGCCTGCCGGGCTGGCTCGTCCTGGCCGGCGCGCTGGTCGCCGCCTGGGTGCTCAGCCGGCTGGCCGTCGGTTTCCTGAAGCGCTTTCTGCCCGCGGGGGTCGAGCCGTCGCGGGCCGACTTCCTCGGGCTCACCTGTGTCATCAAGACCGGGCGGGTGACCCGCACCTTCGGCCAGGCCGAGGTGCACGCGAGCGACGGCTCCTCGGCGATCGTGCAGGTCCGCCAGGCGGGCCACGACGATCTGCGGGCCGGCAGCATCGCCCTGCTCTTCGATGTCGATCCGGACGGCGACTTCTTCTGGGTCGTCCCCGCCGACATCGCCACGACTCCCGAACCGTAACGCCCAGCATCCCTAACGATCGCAAAGGATAGTGATGGACGTCATCTCCACCGGATTCGGTGTGCTTCTCGCCGTCGTGGTGCTTGTCGCGCTCGGCGTCGCGTTGTTCTTCAGCCGCATGTTCCGCAAGGTGGAGCAGGGCAAGGCTCTCATCGTGTCCAAGGTGCGCCGGGTGGACGTCACCTTCACCGGCGCGGTCGTGCTGCCCGTGCTGCACAAGGCCGAGACCATGGACATCTCGGTGAAGACGATCGAGATCTCGCGGACCGGCCGGGAGGGCCTGATCTGCCAGGACAACATCCGCGCCGACATCCGGATCACCTTTTTCGTACGGGTCAACAAGACCACCGAGGACGTCATCAAGGTGGCCCAGGCGATCGGCACCGCCCGGGCCAGCAGCGAGCAGACGCTGCAGGAGTTGTTCAGCGCGAAGTTCTCCGAGGCGCTCAAGACGGTCGGCAAGCAACTCGACTTCGTCGACCTCTATACCAAGCGCAACGACTTCCGGGACCAGATCATCGAGGTGATCGGCACCGACCTGAACGGCTACAGCCTGGAGGACGCGGCGATCGACTTCCTCGAGCAGACCCCGTTGATCTCGCTCGACCCGAAGAACATCCTGGACGCCCAGGGCATCCGCAAGATCACCGAGTTGACCGCCATCGAGGCCGTGCGCACCAACGATTTCCGGCGCAACGAGGAGAAGGAGATCACCCGGCAGAACGTCGACGCCACCGAGACGATTCTGGAGCTGCAGCGCCGGCAGGCGGACGCCGAGCTCAAGCAGCGCCGGGAGATCGAGACCATGCGGGCCCGGCAGGAGGCGGAGATCGCGCTCGCCCAGGCCGAGGAGCGGCTGCGCGCCGAGGGTGCCAACCTGCTGACCGAGCAGCAGCTCGGCGTACAGAAGGAAAATAAGGCCCGGGAGATCGCGGTCGCGGAGAAGAACCGCGAGCGGGTCATCGCGATCGAGACCGAGCGGATCGAGAAGGACCGGATGCTCGAGGTGATCGGCCGCGAGCGCGAGACCGAGCTGTCCACGATCGCCAAGAACAAAGAGGTCGAGGGCGAGAAGAGGGCGATCGCCGAGGTGATCCGCGAGCGCATCGCGGTGGAGAAGACGGTCGCCGAGCAGGAGGAGAACATCAAGCGCCTGCGCGTGGTCGAGGAGGCGGAGCGGACCCGGCAGTCCGTGATCATCCACGCCGAGGCCGAGGCGCAGCAGGCTCTGGTCAAGGACATCAAGGCCGCGGAGGCCGCCGAGGCGTCGGCGAAGTTCAAGGCCCGCGAGCAGTTGGTGCTCGCGGAGGCCCACCAGCAGACCGCCGAGCTGGACGCCCGCGCCAAGATCAGGCTGGCCGAGGGCGCGCAGGCCGAGGCGGCCGCCGTGGGCCTCGCCGACGTGCAGGTGCGCGAGCGCAACGCCGAGGTGGTCGAGAAGACCGGCCGGGCCGAGGCCGCCGTGGAGCGGGAGAAGGCGCTGGTCGCCGCGGAGGCGATCCGGGAGAAGCTGAAGGGCGAGGCCGAGGGCCTCACCGACAAGGCCGCCGCGATGGGCGCGCTGGACGACGCCACCCGCGAGCACGAGGAATACCGGCTGCGCCTGGAGATGGAGAAGGAGATCCGGCTCGCCGGCATCAACGTACACAAGCAGATCGCCGAGGCGCAGGCCATGGTGCTGGCCACGGGCCTGGAGAAGGCCAACATCGACATCGTCGGAGGCGACTCGATGTTCCTGGACAAGCTGGTCGGCTCGATCACGTTGGGCAAGAGCGTCGACGGGTTCGTCGAGCACTCGTCCATCGTCCAGGGCGTCGGCGCCCGCTATCTGGACGGCTCCGCCAGCCTCGCGGACGATCTGGGCCGGGTGCTCGGCTCGGTGTCCACCGGCGACGTCGCCAACCTGACGCTGGCGGCGTTCCTGACCCAGCAGATCAAGTCCGGCGGGGACGACGCGCACAAGCTGCGTGAGTTGCTCGCGGCGGCCCGCAAGCTCGGGGTGCAGGACACCCGGCTGTCCGCCCTCGCCAACGGCTCGGTGGCGGCCCAGCAGTGACGCAGGTCGTGCAGGGGGCGGCGGCCGGCGCGGCCGCCGCGCCGAGCCTTGACGCGGGCACCTACGAGGTGTTGCGCGCGCGGCTGGCCCGGCAGGCGCAGGAGCTGGCCGAGCGCGCGGAAAAGCTGAACAACGCCCGGATCGCGACGTTCGGCGGCCAGCAGATGCGGCTGCTCGGCACCGAGCGGATCCGCACCGAGAACAACTGCGTGCCGCGCGACATCGCGGAGGTCGGCGGCACGATCCTGTTCGGCTACAACGTCTTCCTCGGGCTGCGCACCCAGACCTCGGTCAACGACGTGTTCGCGGCGTACGGCTTCTCCCGCGACGGCGAGGCGTTCCGGTTCGACGCGGAGGCGGCCCGGACCGGGCTGCTGGACGACCCGGCGTTCGCACGCGACTTCGCGGAGCTGTACCGCTACTACCGCGACACCCGCCTGCTTCAGCTGCGCCAGGTCGAGGGCCTTCTGCTCGCCGTCTTCCAGACCGGGGCGCGCGCCGACGACTTGAAGGTGCTGCGCTGGCGGGTCGGCCCGGACGGCTCGGTGTCCTATCTGGACAATCAGGGCGAGCGCGATCACGTCTTCCCGCCCTCGCACGACTTCGCCTGGCGGCCGGCGACGCGGGAAAACCATGTCCTCGGCCGGCATCCGCACGTGTCCATCGAGGACGAGGTCTTCGTGGAGACGGTCGGCGGCACGCTGACCGTCAAGGTGGAGAACAACACCGAGGACGGCGAGGGGATCTTCTCCGAGCCGGTCGACGAGCCGTTGCAGAGCCTGGCCGACGCGGAGATCGCGTACGCCCGGATCGGCCCGTTGATCCTGCTGCGGGTGCTGCCCTACAAGGAGACCACGCACCGGTATCTGGTCTTCAACACCCGAACCAAGGACGTACGCCGGCTCGACGGCATCGGCCAGGCCTGCCAGCGCGTCCCCGACGACCAGGGCATCATCTTCCCGGGCGGCTACTACCTGGCCACCGGCGCGGTCAAGACGTTCGACGCCGACGTCACCGACCTCGAGTTCGAACGGGTCGTGCGGTCGGTCAACGGCGAGGACGCGCTCTACGTCTTCCACGCGCGGGCCGCGGGACGCTATCTGCTGCTGCCCTACAACGTCATCCGCAAGGAGGTCGCCACCCCGATCGCCTGCCACGGATACTCGCTGCTCGACGACGGCACGCTGGTCGCCTTCCGGGCCGCCTCGGACGAGCCGGCCCGGGTGCATCCGATGCAGGTCTGGCAGACCCCGTACGTGTCGGACACCTACGCCGCCGCCCAGCCGGCCGGCACCGGCCCGCTGGACCGGGTGGGCAACGCCGACCTGGTCCGCGGCATCGCCGACGCGCTCTCGGTGACCCGGATGGTCGACGAGATGGCGCCGTCCGGCCCGGTCTTCGAGGCCATCATCGCGGCCTGCACGCGGCTCTTCGACCACTACCACTGGCTCGGCGAGCCGGAGCTGGAGGACCTGCGCACCCCGCTGTCCGAGGTCCGGGCGACCGCCGAACGCGTGCTGGACGAGTTCGAATCGGTGCAGGCCCTGACCGGGCAGGCCACGGCCGCCGTCACCGAGGCCGCCGCGGCGACCACCTCGCTGATCCGCCGGGCGCACGCCGAGACGCCAACCACGACCGACGCCTGGGTGGGCCGGCTCGCCGCGCTGCGCCAGGCGCAGGGCCGCATCGTCACCCTGCGCGAGCTGCGCTACGTCGACCTGGCCCGGCTCGACGAGCTGGACGGCGAGCTGACCGCCGAGGTCGCCGCGACCGGGCGCCGCACCGTCGAGTTCCTTCAGCGCGAGGACGCGTTCAGCGGCTACCGGCAGTCGGTCGAGCAGCTGGCCGTCGACGCGGCCGCCATCGTCACCGTCGCCGCGGGCGTCCCGGTGGCCGCCCAGCTCGCCGACCAGGCCGCCGGCCTGCAGGTGGCGACCGAGGTGCTCGGCGGCCTGGAGATCGCCGACGCGACCGTCCGGATCGCCATCCTGGAGCGGATCGGCGAGGTGCTCGGCGGGGTCAACCGGGCCCGGGCCACCTTGGAGTCGCGCCGGCGCGACCTGGGCGCCGCCGAGGGCCGGGCCGCGTTCGCCGCCGAGTTCGCCCTGCTCGGACAGTCCATCACGGCCGCGCTCGCCGCCGCGGAGAGCACCGAGCGCTGCGACGAGCAGCTGGCCAAGCTGATGCTGCAGCTCGACGCCCTCGACTCCCGGTTCGCCGACTCCGACGACTTCGTGGAGCAGCTCGGGGCCAAACGCACCGCCGTGTACGAGGCGTTCGCCGCGCGCCGGCAGAGCTTGCTGGACCAGCGGGCCCGGCGCGCCGACCGGCTCGTCGAGTCGGCCGGCCGGACGCTGGCGAGCGTGCGCCGCCGGGTCGCCGGCCTCGGCACCCTCGACGAGGTCAACACGTACTTCGCCACCGACGCGATGGTCCGCAAGCTGCGCTCGGTTGCGGCGGAGCTGCGCGAGTTGGGCGACACCGTCCGGGCCGAGGAGCTGCAGGGCCGGGTCAAGGCCGCGCGCGAGGAGGCCGGCCGGGCCCTGCGCGACCGCCTCGACCTGTACGGCGACGACGGCGGCACCATCCGGCTGGGCCGGCACGCCTTCGCCGTCAACACCCAGGCGATCGAGCTGACCCTGGTGCCGGACGGCGCAGAGCTGGTCTTCGCGATCACCGGCACCGACTACCGCGCGCCGATCCGCGACGAGTCCTTCGCCGCCACCCGGCCGTTCTGGGAACAGCCCCTGGTCTCGGAGTCCGCCGAGCTGTCCCGCGCCGAGCAGCTCGCCGCCGCGGTCTTCGCGGCGGAGCCGGCCGCAGCGGCGGCGGCGCTCGCCGACGGCACCCTGCGCGAGCTGGTGAAAACAGCGGCCGAGTCCCGGTACGACGAGGGCTACGAGCGCGGCGTGCACGACTCCGACGCGACCCTGATCCTGGACACGCTGATCCGCCTGCACGCGGGTGCGGCGCTGCTGCGCTATCCGGCGGCGGTCCGCTCGGCCGCACAGGTGTTCTGGGCGTTCGGCACGACCGAGCAGCAGCGCACGGCGTGGTCCGTGCGGGCCTCGTCGCTGGTGCGGGCCCGGGAGATGTTCGGATCGGCGGGCAGCGACCTGAGCGACCTGTCCGCCGCGCTGACGGCGGCGAGCGGCGCCTTCCTGTCCGGTATGGACGGTGCCGCGGCCGACCGGCCCGAGATCGGCGACTACCTGGTCGAGGAGATCGCCGCGACGCCGACCGGCTTCGTGACGAGCGCGACGGCCCGCGCGTTCCTGGACCGCTTCCACCGCGCGCTGGGCGCCGGACCGGCCACCGCGGCCCGCCGGTACGCCGACGACCTGCGTGCCCTCGACGGCGATCTGGGCGCCCGGCTGCAGCTGGTGCACGCCTGGCTGGCCGCCTTCCGGCGCGCGCAGCCGGCCGCCGGCGACGACGGCGACGTGCTCGAGGCGATGGCGATCGAGCTGACCGGGACGCTGCTGACCCGGCACGACTCGGCGGCCACCATCGTCCAGACCGTCGAGGGGCTGCTCGGCGTACACCCGCGGGTGGTGTCCGGCCGGCTCACCGTGCGGCTCGACGAGTTCCTCGACGCCACCCGGCGCTTCCGCGAGCAGCACATGCCGGCGTACCGGGCGTACCAGCAGCGCCGGACCGCCCTGGCCGCCGCCGAACGGAAACGACTGCGCCTGGACGAGTTCACCCCCGGGGTGATGAGCGCCTTCGTGCGCAACACGCTGCTGGACGAGGTCTACCTGCCGCTGATCGGCGACAACCTGGCCCGCCAGCTCGGCGCGGCCGGCGATGACAAGCGCACGGACCAGTCCGGCCTGCTGCTGCTGATCTCCCCGCCCGGTTACGGCAAGACCACCCTGATGGAGTACGTCGCCAACCGGCTCGGCCTGGTCTTCGTCAAGGTCAACGGCCCGGCGCTGGGGCACGCGGTGACGTCCCTGGACCCGGCGCAGGCGCCCGACGCGACCGCCCGGCAGGAGGTGGAGAAGATCTCGTTCGCCCTCGAGATGGGCAACAACGTCCTGCTGTATCTCGACGACATCCAGCACACGTCGCCGGAGTTGCTGCAGAAGTTCATCTCCCTGTGCGACGCCCAGCGCCGGATGGAAGGCGTGTGGGACGGCCGCACCCGCACGTACGACCTGCGGGGCAAGCGCTTCGCGGTGTGCATGGCGGGTAACCCGTACACGGAAAGCGGCCGGCAGTTCCGGATCCCGGACATGCTCGCCAACCGGGCCGACGTGTGGAACCTCGGCGATGTGCTGGCCGGGCGTACGGATGCCTTCGAGATGTCCTATCTGGAGAATGCCCTCACCTCGAACCCGGTGCTGGCCCCGCTGTCGGCCCGGGACCGGGCGGATCTGCCGCTGCTGGTCCGGCTCGCGGAGGGCGGCGAATCGGCGGCGCCGGAGCGGCTGAGCTACGCCTACTCCGCGGTCGAGCTGGAGCAGGTGCTGTCGGTGCTGCGCAAGATGCGTGCCGTGCAACGCCTCGTGCTGCGGGTCAACCAGGAGTACATCGCCTCGGCCGGGCAGTCCGACGCGGCCCGCACCGAGCCGCCGTTCAAGCTGCAGGGCTCGTACCGGAACATGAACAAGCTGGCCGAGCGGATCGTCCCGGTGATGAACGACGCCGAGCTGGACGCGGTGATCGACGACCATTACCGCGGTGAGGCGCAGACGCTGACCAGCGGGGCGGAGGCCAACCTGCTCAAGCTGGCCGAGCTGCGCGGCCGGCTGACGAGCGGGCAGGCGGTCCGCTGGGGCGAGGTGAAGGCCGGCTATCTGCGGGAGAAGGCGCTGGGCGGTGCCGAGGACGACCCGATGACCCGCGCGGTGGGCGCGATCGGCCTGCTGGCCGACCGGGTCCGCGGGGTGGAGGCGGCGATCGCCCGGCTGTCCGACGTGTCGTCCCGGCAGTGAAGCCGGGCGGCGCGGCCGGGCGGTGAAGCCGGGCGGGCGCCTCAGGTCCAGGATCGGCCGAGGTCGTCGAGGACCTCGAGATACATCCGGTGTACCCGGGCGGTGTCCGTGATCAGCGCCGCGCCCGCGCGCGGCGGCAGCGGCACGCTGTCCACCCACCGGTAGCAGCGCTGCCGGTAGGCGGCGAAGTCCCAGCCGCCGGAGACCAGGAACCGGCATCCGGCGCTGTCCAGCCCGTAGGCGACGGCCATCGCCGGGGCCAGGTCCCGGCCCGCGGACAGGTCCTGCAGCTGGCGGGCGCAGTGGTGGGCCACGAAACCGCCCGGATCGCACACCGCGACGTCGCGCAGTTGCGCGCAATAGACCGCGGTCGCCGGGTACGCCGTGATCCGCTGCTCCCACCGGGATCCGTACAGAAAATGCAGGTCCGCGGCCAGGGCGGGCAGGTTCACCGGGGCGGACCGGACCAGCACCGGCCCGAACGTCTGGTCGGCCATCACGTGTTCCGCCTGGGCCAGGGACTCGTGCAGGAAGTACAACTGGGCCAGCCATTCCGCGTACGCCTTCCACGGCAGGCGACGGGCGGCCAGCGCCGAGACGAACGGCGACCGGTGCACATGATCTTGGTGGGTCTGATGCGACGCCGACAGCCGAACGGACAATTGGCACGCGTCGAGCAGGTCTGCCGTCACCGACATGGACCGCCCCCGCCCTGCGCGGTGGGCCGCCGAACGGAAGAACTGATCACGCTGATCCTCCGGAAGGGTCGACGATGACGCCGCCGATCGGGCTTCCCGGCATTGCAGGCACGAGCATATTGGGTGATCCACCGAGAACGGTCGCAGCACGCCGGTTCTTGGCCCGAACGGGCCGGGCGATTCGTCCGATCGGCGGTCCCGGCCCGGGTGCCGGTCCGGCCTGGCAGGCCTGAGGTCCGGGGGCAGCCAACGGATGGCCGGTGAGTCACGGAATCGGCCGTGCGTGGCAACCGTCGTATTCCTGAGCTTTGGCGATGGTGTAGCGGGTCAATTCGCCTTTGTCCGATAGTCTGCGGTTCTCCGGGCCGGCCGGAAATCGGCGAGCGGCGGCCGAATCCTCAATCGACGGTGCTCGTTCCCGGGCGGGCGGTTCGGCTTTGCTTGTCCAGGCCTGTCCATCGATGCTGGTGCGTGTTGCCAATGCGGCCTACCGTGAGGCGCGGCATACCCGCCGTAGCGGGCGGCTCAGGAGGAAAACGATGCCCAGCACTCAGTCGGCACAGTTCCGGTCGCGGGCCGAGGCCATGTACGCCCGCGACCTGACGTGCCGCAACCTGGGAATACTTCTGGACGACGTCGGCCCGGGGCGGGCCCGGATGCGCCTGCGGGTGACCGACACAATGGTCAACGGACACGGCACCGTCCACGGTGGCTATCTCTTCCTGCTGGCCGATGCCGCATTCGCCTATGCCTGCAATAGCTACGGCCCGGTGGCCGTCGCGCAGAGCGCGCAGGTGACGTTTCTGCGCCCGGCGGCGGTTCACGACGAATTGCAGGCCGATGCCGTGGAACGTGCCCGGTCCGGCCGAACCGGCATATACGACGTGACGGTGCGCCGGATTGACGGCGAGGTGATCGCCGAATTCCGCGGGCACAGCACACTTCTCGCCGGCAAACCGCCCAATCCGCCCGGCGGTGTCTGACGCGGCACCCACCGGGGGGTGTGTCGGGAAGTCAAGGTCAGCGATCTGAGGATGCGGCAGTGTTGGAATTAGCGCTACTCGGGCCCGTCGAGGCCTGTTCGAATGGCATCCGCATCCCGCTCGCCCCGCTGGAACGCAGCGTTCTGGCCCTGCTGGCGCTCGCGGAGGGGACGGTGCTGTCCACCGACCGGATCATCGACAGCCTGTGGGAGATGCGGCAGCCGGCCGCCCCGCGCGCCCGCGTCCAGGGCCTGGTGTCCTCGCTGCGCCGCAAGATCGGCGATGCGCTGGTCACCCGCAACCCCGGATATCTGCTCGCCCTTCCCGCCGGCGCCTGCGACCTGCTTCGCTGCGAGGATCTGGCCCGGCAGGCCGCCCAGGCGGCCGAGCCCGCCGAGGCGGCCGGGAAGCTTCGGGAGGCCCTGGGACTGTGGCACGGCGAGCCGCTCGACGGGGTGTCCGCGCCGGGCGTCGAGGCGGACCGGGCGCGCCTGGCCGAGCTGCGGGTGGCCCTGCTCGAGGATTGTTTCGAGGCCGAGCTCGCGCTCGGCAAGCACGCGGAACTGGTCCGCGAGCTGGTCAGCGCGGTCGGGGCCAACCCGCTGCGGGAACGCTTCACCGGCCAGCTGATGACCGCGCTGTACCGGTCCAACCGGCAGGCCGAGGCGCTGCGGGCGTACCAGGCGCTGCGCGAACGCCTGGCCGAGGAGCTGGGCAGCGACCCGTGCACCGACCTGCGCGACCTGCACGCGATGATCCTGCGCGGCGAGGCTCCGCCCGAGCGGCGCGAGGCGGTCGGTCACCCGGCCATCGAGCCCGAGCCCGCGTACCGGCCAGCGCAGATGCCGGGGAGCGTCGGTCACTTCGTCGGCCGCGACGCCGATCTCGCCGCGCTGACGGCGGCGTTGCCGGATCCCGGCGCCGACCCCCGGGCCGTGGTGGTCTCCGGCGCGGGCGGGCTGGGCAAGACGGCGCTGGCCGTGCGCTGGGCGCACACCGTCGCGGAGCGGTTCCCGGACGGGCAGGTCTTCGTCGACCTGCACGGCACGGTGCCGGGCAACACCCTGTCCGCGGGCGCGGCCCTGGGTGCAGTGCTGCTCGCCATCGGGGTGCCGGCCGGGCAGCTGCCGGCCGGCGTCGAGGAGCGCGCGGCCCTCTACCGGACCCGGCTGTACAACCAGCGGATTCTGCTGGTCGCCGACGACGCCGGATCGGTGGCGCAGCTGCTGCCCCTGGTGCCGCCGACGTCGGGCAGCCTGATCGTGGCGACCAGCCGGCACCGGTTGACGGCGCTGACGGCGCATCACGAGGTGCGGCTGCTGACCATCCAGCCGCTGGCCCCCGCGGCCGCGCGCGACCTGCTCCGCGCGATCGTCGGGCCGGACCGGTTCTCCGGCGCGGGCGTACGGGATGTCGTGGAGCTGTGCGGCGGCTGGCCGCTGACCCTACGGCTCGCCGGAGCCACCCTCGCCGCCCGGTCGACCCAGTCCCTGGCGTCCTTCGCGGAGGAACTGCGGGACCGGGCCGACACCCTCTCGGTGGCCGACGACCCGCGCACCGTGCGAGGCGCGCTGGCCCAGGCCCGCGCCGGCCTCGACCCGGCCGCGGCGCGGCTGTTCGGCCAGCTCGGCATCCTGCCCGGCACCTCGGTGAGCCTCGAGCTGGCGGCGGCCGTCGCCGGGATCTCGGTACGCCGCACCCGCCGGCTGCTCGACGAGCTGATCTCGGCGAACCTGGTGGTGGAGACCGGCTCCGACCGGTACGGCTTCCACGACATGGTGGCCCGCTACGCCCGCCGGTGCGGCGCCGAGCTGACCGACCGCGACGTCCTCGAGGAGCGGGTCATCCGCTGGTACGTCGCGAACTTCGACCGGGTCACCTTCGCGAACCCCGCGGAGCCGCAGAAGGACGACGCGGCGCGCTTCGTGGCCGCGGAGAGCGCGAACCTGCCGGCCGTGGTGCGCTGGGTCGCCAACCGCGGCAATCCCCGGCTCACCTGGGACTTCGTCGCGAAGGCGTACGAGGTCTCGCCGGCCGTCGGCGCCGAGGCGTGCGAGATCGGCCTGGCGGCGGCGACAGCGCTCGGCGAGCAGCGGGTGCTCGGCCAGGCCCACGCCCAGCTCGGCGCCGTGTTGCTGCGCGACCCGGCGCGCACCGACGAGGCCGGCGTGCATCTGAGCCGCGCCGTCAAGATCCTCGAGCAGGACGGTGGCTATCTCGTACGCGTGGCGATGTTCGGGTTGGGCACCGTGCTGGCCCGGCAGGGCCGGCCGGCCGAGGCGCGCTCGATGCTGGAGCGGGCCGTCGACCTGCTCGACCCGGGCCGGGAGCCGCTGGCCTCGGCCATCGCCCTGTTCGTCCACGCCGACCTGCTGGTGCGGGCCGGCTCGGTGGATCGCGGGCAGGAACGCTTCGCCCAGGCGCTGATCCTCTGCGAGGCGGCCACGGGTGGCCGGTTCAGCCGGGGCCGGCTGCTGCTCAGCCCGCAGGTCAGCGGCGAGTTCCTGGCCTACCTGAGCCATTCGCTGGACGCGCCCCGGGTCACCGACACCGACCGGCGGCTGGCCAAGGACCTACTCGGCTCCAGCCTGGCAAGCCGCTGAGCGGGGCGGTCAGAGCGGCTCGGCGCGGACCCGGAAGTCCCGGGCGGTGGCCGCGATCGCGGCCGCCACCTCGCCCGAGCTCGTGCCCCGGAACCGGAACCGCCCGCCGACGTGCTCGTAGTACGCGTCGGCCGCCGGCAGGATCTCGCCCGCAGACAGGACCGCTTCGGCGTACGGGCCGCCCGGCCGGCCCAGCATCGAGCCGGCCTCGGTGATCCGGCACGGTCGCTCGGCCGGCGCCGGCGCGAGCAGCCACCCGCCCACCTGTCCGCCCGGTGCCTCGAGCCGCGCCGGCCAGGGCCGGGGTCGCTGCCCCAGGGCCAGCCGGAACGCGGCCTCCATCAGGTCGTAGCCGTGGATCTCGCGCCACACGAAGGGGATCTCGGCGCCTCCGGCCCGCGCCCCGACCTCCAGGAACGCGCAGTCGCCCCGGTCGCGGTCGACGAACAGCTCAAGGTGGAACACGGTCGGCCGGTCCGACAGGGCGGCCAGCACCCGGGCGCTGAACGCACCGATGGCACGTGCCAGGCCGGCGTCGTCCTCCTCCACCGACCCGAGCGCGTCGCCGGCGCGGAAACCCAGGCAGGTGTTCAGGTACCGGGACGCGCGGTACGGGCCGAGGGCGGCGCCGTCGAAGTAGCCGTCCACGTGGTAGATCTGCCGGGCGTCGAACACCTGCGCCATCAGCGGGCCGTGGCTTTCGAAGTCGAGGCGGCGCAGGTCGGCGGGTCCGTCCAGACGCGACACTCCGGCGCTGGAGCTGCCGATCCGGGGTTTGACGATCACCGGCCAGCCGTACCGGTCACCGAACGCGCGCACCGCGGCCGCGTTCCGCACCGAGGTGAAGGCCGGAACGGCGAGGCCGGCGCCGGCGACCGTGCCGGCCATCGTCAGCTTGTCGCGGTAGGGCAGCAACTGGGCCGCCCGCAGGCCGGCGCAGCCCCACTCCTGCCGCAGCTGGGCCGCGACCAGCAGGTCGTCCTCCTTGAGGGCGACGATCGCGACCGGTTGCCCGTGCTCGTGCGCGAGCTGCTTGACCCGGTCGGCCACCGCCGGCAGGTCGTCGGTCGCGGCCACCTGCAACACCTCGGCGGCCTCCGGCGGCACCGCCGACGCGCCGACCTCCGTCGTGACGTAGCTGACCGCGTTGGCCTCGTGGTCGACGTACCGGGCGTATTCGGCGTAGCGGGCCCGCCAGCGGTGGATGACCACGAGGTGCGGCCGGGGCGACATCAGGCCTCCTCGGCCAGCTGGTAGAACGCCGGGCCGTCCAGATAGCGCAGGGTGCCGAAGTCCCGGAGCACGACCTCTTCGACCGGGTGCATCAGGTCGACGATCAGCGGCGTGCTCAGGTCGTCGACGGTGCGGCGCAGCCGGCCGCCGGGCCGCACGACCGGGCGGATGGCGTGCAGGCTCTCCAGCGCCTGGACGGCGGGCAACAGCGGATACGACTCGAGCCTTCCGTCCAGCGTCGACACGCAGAGCGCCGTCACGAAGTGCTGGCGTATCTCGTAGTCCTCCTTGACCCGGGCGGCGAAGCGTTCGGGGCGGACGTAGGCGTCGACGATCCACTCCAGCTGGCTCTCGCCGATCGCCAGCTGGCACGAGCCAGGATGGTCGAAGCCGGCCATCCGGGCGGCCGCCTCGACCAGGCAGGGCCCGTCCGGGGTCAGCTTGATCTCCAGATGCGCCGCGCCGTAGGCGATGCCGAGTGCATCGAGCACGTCCAGGGCGTACGGGACCAGCGCCGCCTGGGCCGGGCCGTGCCGGGGCAGCAGCCGGACGCCGCAGCTCAGGTCCACGATGCCGTTGGCGGTGAGCTTCTCGTACTTCCAGATGTCGGTGACGTGGTGCTGGCCGTCGCTGCTCACGGTGTCGACGACGTACTCGCCGCCGACGAGGTATTCCTGCGCGACCACCGCGTCGTTGCGGTTGGAGAAGATGTTCTCGGCGCCGAGGATCTCGTGGTAGGCGGCCACCGACTCGTCCGGCGTCGAGCAGAAGTGCACCCCGTCCCCGGCCGCGCTGCGGATCGGCTTGACGACGATCCGGCCGCCGCGTTGGCTGTGCCACGCCGCCAGTTGCCCGCCATCCCGCACCAGGAGCTGCTCGGTGGCCCGCAGACCGGCGGCGCGCAGTGTTTCGATCTGCACGTATTTGTCGCGCCGGGCGGGGCTCAGCGCGGTCCCGTTGGTGTGCAGGCCGAGCATCGAGCTGAGCCGGTCGGCGAATTCCACGCCCAGTTCGCCGCCGGCGACCACGGCGACGGGCTCGTGGACCCGGATCGCCCGCAGCGTGGCGTCGAGGTCGCCGGAGTGCACGATGTTCGCCGCGTACGGGGAAAGGTCGAAGTCGCCCTCGTACACCAGCGGTGGCCGGGGTGTGCTCTGCACCCGGATCACCTGGTAACCGGCCTCGTGAAAGACCGGTGCCAGGCGCTGGGTCGGTGCGTACGCGTCAACCATGACCACGCTCTTCGCGGCGTTCATCGCCCACCAACTTCCCTCGGGCCCGGCTCCCCGGACGCGGACCCAGCGAGCGTCGCGACCGCCGCTTCAAATCCACTACAGATCCGCTGCGGGTCCAATGTGTCGCCGTCGGTGGCCGATCCGCAGCGAATTCGAAGCGGCCGGCCCGAGAGTCGACCCCATGTTGCAGCGCATGTGCTGGGTCTTCCCCGACCGAGAGTCGACCCGTACCGCGGCGAAGTGGAACGCCGCGTTCTGGCACACCTACACCGAGGTCGCGAAGGAGCTGGGTCTCAGCTGGGACCGGACCACGCCGGAGGCGGTGACCGTCGACGCGCTGGATCCCCTGCGCCCCAAGGTGTACGTCGACGGGCAACGGGTGACCCCGCAGGACACCCTGTTCGTCACGTCGCCGTACACCCTGCCGTACCAGGCGGCGGACGTGTTCCCCCAGCTCACCCTGTACGCGGTGCTGGAGCAGGCCGGCTTCTACCTGCCGCACCCGGCGAACATGGCGGTGATCGGCAACGACAAGCTCGCCACCATCCTCTTCCTGAAGGACTCGCCGATCCCGCCGATCCCCACCGTACGCATCGGATCGGGCCGGGATCTGCTGTACGACGAGTACCTGACCGCCATCGAGGACCTGCCCTACCCGGCGCTCGCCAAGCCGGCCGGCTGGTGCGCCTCCCGCGGGATCAACCTGGCCCGGGACACGCACGACGTGCGGGGGCTGCTCAGCCTGGCGCAGGGCGGCGACACGACGCTGGTGTTCCAGCCGTTCCTCGGCCACCGCACGGTCGACTACCGGGTGTTCCTGATCGACGGCGAGCCCCTGGCGACGGTGGTCCGCGCGCCCGGCGACGGTGCCCTCTACCCGCAATTCAGCACCGGGGCCCGGCTGTACTTCACCGAGATGCCGCAGGAGCTGGCCGCGACGGTCGACTTCGTCGCGAAAAAGCTGCCCATCCCGTACGTCTGCGTGGATTTCCTGCACGACGGCGAGCGATTCTGGCTCTCCGAGATCGAGCTGGACGGCGGCATCCTCTGCCCGGATCCCACCTCGAGCGAGGCCGTCCGGATGCAGCGGGACCTGATCGCCGCACGGTTCGGCGCCTACCGCGACGCGCATGCCAAGCTGCACGGGAGGGCCGAGTGATGGCCGAGTTCCACTGCACGACGCCGACCCCCGCCGCCCTCACCACCGTGCGGGAGACGCTGGCCCGGCTGCGCACCGTGCCCGAGCTGGCCGACCGGTACGCCGACCTGCTGGCGCTGGACAGCCTCCAGGACCTGATCCACGCCCCGGTCATGCGCAAGGACGACATGAACCTGGCCCTGGAGCACCTCAAGCCGACGGCACCGCAGGGCGCCACCTGGACCTTCCAGAGCGGCGGCACCACCGGCGCGCCGAAGCTCGGCTACGCACCGACCGGCCTCTACATGGCCGAGGTCTACGAACACTGGAAGCCGCTGAGCACGGACGACATCTTCGTCAACGGCTGGGGCGCCGGCCGGCTCTGGGGCGCGCACTACCTGATGGGCGCGTACGCGGATCTGGCCGGCTGCACCGGAATCGGGCTGGGCTCGATCACCCGCAGCGAGTACGACTACTGGCTGGAGTTCTTCGCCGACCGCCGGATCACCTCGATCGGCGGGACGCCCAGCGTGCTGCGGCCGATCTTCGGCCGGGCCCGCGAGCTCGGCATCAAGCTGCCGGACCTGCGCACCGTCCTGTGGCTCGGCGAGGCCTGGAACCCCGGCCTGGACGAGGACCTCCCGTCGGTAGCACCCAGCGCCCGCCGATGGGGCCTGTATGGCAGCACGGAGACCTGGGTGGTCGGCACCAACACCCCGCGGTGCGCGGCCGACACCTGGCACCAGTTGCCGTCCCAGCTCGTCCACATCGGACCGGACCAGCTGCTCGACTTCAGCTCGCTCAAGCCGCACGGCCTGAACCCGGTGCTGCGCTACCAGACCGGTGACGCCGGCGAGTGGGTCACCTGCCCGTGCGGCCGGCCCGACCGGGCGCTGCGCGTGCTCGGCCGCTTCGACGGTGAGGTGAAATTCCGCGGCGTCCTGTTCCTCAACGTGGACGCCCTGGTCCGCGAGGTCACCGCCCGGCCCGGCGTGTCCCAGGTGCAGCTCGTGATCACCGAGGACACCATCGCCGGCAGCACGCTGGAGGTCCTGGTGGTGCCGACCCGCGACGCCGCGCGCGAGCTG
>Ga0307515_10007638_pt1 | contig 21331 bp, 1 predicted proteins | sample 17_EM_MG_FD_194513 | JGI IMG/M metagenome (GOLD analysis project Ga0307515, IMG submission 194513) | Populus trichocarpa ectomycorrhiza microbial communities from riparian zone in the Pacific Northwest, United States - 17_EM | ecosystem: Host-associated > Plants > Roots > Unclassified | place...
TACCCCTATATTATAGCGATATTATAGCTTTATTTTATAAGAAGTTAGATATAAATAGTTAGTCGGTTTTAGTTAAACATTTAAATTTAAATCTAACTTACGTTCTATAACGATGTATCCCGCCCCCTAGTATTCTTAGTAAGGGGTTATAATTTATAAATATATAGATATAATTACCTAAAGAATTTATTACATTAATAAAATATATAATAACTCTTATAGTAAGAACGTCGCTCATAGAAATACATAAAATTTAATTTTTAAAACATTTAAATTTTACTAAAGCGGCGCCTATAAGCTCTTAGATGCTTTATAGAAGATTTTGTTAGGTAATAGGGGTGCGCAGGGGGGTGAAATTAGTGCGCTGTTCTAATTGGTCCAGAAGAGGGTCTATGCGTTATCTCATGTCACGAAACAAATCTTCTGCGGAGCGTCTGATTCATGAGATAAATTGACGGCTCGGCTGAGCGCCCGCTGAGTCGCTGAGCCACACGTGACCCTACCACCCCCCGTCGAGATTCATCGAATATCCACGGCCAAGCCTGGACGATCCTAAAGTAATTGGTCATTGACCCATTCCTAGAATCAGCTGCAATCAGCTGAAATAACCGAGAAGTACGGAGGTCGCGGCCAAAAGTAATCGGACTACGGGGGTATACGCCACAAGATAGGGGGTTCTCTTGGCATCTATTTTCAGTAGGTGTACCTATACTCTAACATACCCTATTCGGGTTCCTTTTCCTCTTATTATGCCCCTCTTTATACTTATTGCCTCCTTCTAATTTAATTATCTTCTGAATATGTTCTGGTATCCTCTCTATTTATTCTTAGATCTTCTTTTATAGTAAGTCCTTCCATACTTTTAGCCAATCCTTCTTTATTTGCTCCTTACTTATTACTGTACTATACTTTATAGTTTGCCTCTTTATCTAAAACCAAGCTAGCTCTATTATATTTAAATTAGGAGAGTTTACTGGCTAAAGTATTCTTATAATCTCCTATAATTAATAACCCTTTCCTTAATGCTTATAAGTATGTAGGGATGCGTTATCCTCTTATACAATTATATTAGGACGAGAGAGCTTACACTGCTTTATAAAGGGAAGAAGCTTCTTCTATAAGATCTTCTTGTAATACCGGTACTAATTAATCCCTCCTTTACTTGCTTTTCTCTTAAGTTTACTAGTCTTCTTATACTACTTCCACTTTGGCTTCTTTCTACTTATATTCTAAGTAATTTTCATCCTTATTTATATAGAAAGCTCCTATTTAAGCTTATACTGTGCCTCTGGCTCTATATTTACTTTATCCGTCTATTCCTTTGCTACTTTTTTTTCTACTAATATCTCTTCCTCCTAAATATAATAAGGGCCCTTTAAGTTATAGGAGAAATAGCCCTAAAATATAAACTCCTTAAAGTACTTCCACTGGCGACGAATACAGTAATTATAATAGGCCTCCTCTTCTGTTCGCCATACACGAAGCCTCCCTCTTTGCCCTCCCTATATAACGCTAGTCTTATTTAACCAAATTATATTCTTCTAATCCTTAAGAGTCCAATCTTTATAAGCTAAGCACTAATTATACTATATAAGCTTATTCTCCTTTATAAGACTAGGTTTTTAAGTAGGCTTTATAGGCTTATAGCCTTAGTGGCGGAGGATTTAGTAAATAGAGCGAGCTAAGATTCCTCCTTTAACTAGAGGGGAAATCGTATTAGCTATCTTTTGTGTAGAAAGCTCTTATATAGTTAAGTTCTTTAAGATTGTCTTAATTACCGCTTCTTCTACTTCTGGAGTACACTTTTTAAGTCTGCTAACCTTTGGTATATCCTCCACATAAGCAATAAGGATCTTTTAATCCTTAGAAGGGTCGTAGCCACGGCTTAAAGCCCTTTTTTATAGGTTGTAAATCGTACTCTTCAATAGACTAGTATCTGCCTTAATCTCATCGAGTTTAAAGCCCTTACTAAGGAGAGTAAGCGCTTATATACAGGGTCCATTGTTATATAGGCCCTTTGGAGCCATTGCGAATGCTTATATAGCCTATAAATAGGGAGTAGGAAAGCAAGCAGATGTAAAGATGGTAGAAAAGGGGGCCTCTGCTTATCGCCAAACCCCTATTATATATACGGACCCCTATAAGTCCAATTACTTTTAGCCGCGACCTCCGTGTCCTTCTATAAATTACACTTATTAATTAAAAAGCTTTAATATTATCGCCGTCTATTTAATTATATAATTATTAGTAAAATATTGTCCTTATACCGCCTAAAAAACGTTATATATCTTTAGCTCTAAAGCCTTTAAGGCCTCTAAAGCCTTTAAAAGCACCTTAAGCCTAGAAGTCCTATTTATAATCCTTTTAGGTGACGCAGTATATACACGATAGCTTATCAGCAGTAGTGGTAATTAAAAATATTAAGGATAAATTAGGAGCCGTTTTTAAGGCCTATAGCAAAACTGCTAAGAATAAGGCAGATAAGGTAAATAAGACTAAACTACTAAAGCTATTAGCTAAAGAAGTTATAAGAATAGGCCTTCCTACCGTTCCTACTTTATAGGAGCCTATAGCTGCTATTCCTAAACTAGATCTTAAAGTTATTAACTTTCTAAATAAGTTAATATTTGCCGCTTGGCGTGCTAGTAAGCCTATTAGCGGCTTTAACGCGGGCGTTAAATCTAACGATCTTTATAATTAAAATAAGGGTAGTAAGCGCTCTGCTTACTATATACTAGTAAATTAGGTAAGTATAGCGTCTAGTAAAAATAGATCTGGATAGGACCTACCAATTTAAGTATTTCTACTATTATTTAGTATTGGTGTATTTAAAAAGCTTGCGGCCAATACTAACCTATATATAGCGTCTTAGAAAGCTGGCGAATATCACTAATTAGGATAATATACTAGTAAACAATTATAGGCGTAGAAGGAGACCTCTACTAGCGAATTAATAATTTAGGTAGGACTTATTATCTATATAGGTGTCTTTAAAGTTACCTAAGTATAAGACCTTTGGGCTATAGATCCTAAATATTCTAAATATTTAATCAGCTTATTTATAGGCTAAAAAAGATAGAAGTAACTTAAGCGCTTTTTCTATACCTTACCACCTCTAGAGGGCGTTAAGCGTTAGGTTTTTAAAAAGATTAAGCCATTAATAACCACTTTAGGCGAGGCGTTTAGAAAGCACGTTATACCTAAATCTATAGTTAGCTTTAATAAGATAATAGTAACGGTTACTAGATAATTTACGGCTATAATTAAATTACCTAGTAAGCCAGTACCTAAGGGCTTTAAGATATTAAGCCTTTATTAATATAGGTATTGCTATAGCTTTATATTTACCTTACCTGGCTACTTCTTTAGACTTCCTTCTTAAATAGACTATTAAGATATTATCCTCTTAAAGACCTCTAAATGCGTCCTCTACCTTACCTAATAGCTCCCCCTTTAGGCTCGCCGATTTTGCCTATTTTTAGATAACTACTTTATAAATATTCCGTTATTCTAAGTGCTTTAATAACTTAAAATTACTGCAGTTGGCACAGCTTAATTAAACTTAAAGGACTATCCGGAGGTGCATAAAAGGGCTAATAAAAGGAAGAAAAGGCTACCGTTTAACTTCATTATAGGAGTAATTATTAATTTAGTGCTTTTAATTGTATAGCAGGATAAGAATTTAGTACGGTTTTTAATAATAGCTTACTTATATACTAATAAGGACGTTAATAAAGTTAATCGGCGTCGGCTATAGGTATATAATTCCTTCCTTAAGAAGCTAGTAGCTAACGTTTAGGGTAATAATCTAATTAAGAACTTAACGCTTCCTAGGCTCTCTATTAACTACAATAACTAAATAGGCGGCGTTAATATTTATAATTAGCTTTAAAGCTACTATACCACCTAGATTACTACTATACGCACCTAGCTACCCTTATTCTTTTAGGCGCTTAATATAGCTATAATTAACGCCTATATTATTAGTAAGAAGATCTTTTAGATATTAAGGAAGCCCTTCCTCTAAACCCACCGCCATTTCTGTATACAATTGGCGTAGAACCTTATTATTATAGGCAGTTAGAAAATAGGCCTAAATAAGTATAATACTAAGCGTCTTTTTTGTTAAAGCTTACTAAAATATAGGTAATATTAATCTAGTATTAGGCCTAGTTATAAAAATAAAACGAATTAAAAACTACCTATATTACCGCTAAAACCCCACTACCTATGATTTAATGGTGTAAGATATAAACTTACTATTCTATTAAAAGCTTTATAAGGAAGTAAGGCTTTAAGAGCTTACTAAGGTGCTAGATATATAGGTAGAAGGAGGTAAAGAAACTTATATTAAAGATTAGGCAAATAATATATAAATATAAGGCCTGCGGGCTTCCTCTATGCCTTTAGTGCTTTAATAACTTTTATTTAGTAGGCGATAACTAGGTAACTATTTTTGGTTCTCTACTTCCTTATACCTCTAATATTAAGACTCTGAAGCTAATTAAGCCTTTACTACAGCGTCCTTCTTAGCCTCCTTTAAGCCCTTCTCTACTGCCTTTAATTAATCCTTTATATTAAATAACCGCTAATTAAACCGTTCTACTACTTATAGCACTTAATACACCTTATTTAATATATACAGCACGTCCTCCCTTATAACCTTAAGCTAGTCCTTTACCGGCTTATCCTTATTAAGAACGTATATAAAGTAGACAGGTACGGGGGAGAAAGGAGGATTTTCCTATATAATCAGTAGCTGGTTAATACAGGAAGGGCAGAAACCTACAGTTATAACATTATATATCGCGACTCTTTGCTTAACTTCCTTAAAAAAAAATATATGTGTTTTTAGTGGTGGCCTTCTGTAGTATCTTATCGGCATCGCAATATTAACGCGTTTTGGTAAGGCTTGCTAACAAAATCACGCTAGCTAGGGTGCCTGCAACATGCTAACCCAGGCAGGAGCGCCCAAAGCGCCTAATACGAAAAGTCTCTTTTGCCAGACAAAGGGATCCTACACTGCCAAGTTCTTAGCGTGTCAATTTAAATTATTCAGATTCAATTTAAATTATCCTTGGCGCATATACTCGACCCAATCATCCGCAGACACAACCACTAATAGGTTTAGTGTCATAGCCACATTAATATAAATGAATCACAGTATTACTAGTCCTTTCAGTCCAATCGTCGTACATCTAAATATGCAGACCCGACCTACCCTGGTCCCGACCCAAGGTCTTAGGGCGTAACTGCCTAATTCGGAACTTATTGGCCAGTTCTATTTATGTCTTATCACCAAGATTTATATGCCAAAGCTACTTGGACCCGCGACCCGCGCATCCCTAAGGGAATTATACTCTCAGACCCAAGGTCCGAGCTTAGGGATGCGCCATGGGTCGCGGGTTAAGACTCGTTACAAAGCCACTCATTCTTTTGTCTCGATTCTATTTAACTCTAGTCGCTCCGCTCCTTCCTCTCGATTCTCTTTCTTTTTCTTCCTTTTATACTTTTCGAAAGTATCAAACATACGGTCTACGACCGTACAAGAACCTACGGTTCTCGTACTCTCCTCCAACTGACCTAAAGTATACCTCTTGATGAGTAAGAGAATAGGAATTAGTCCATTCCTTAATTCATTAGTCCAAACACTAAGAGTATATAAGTATTCCCTTACTTTAGAGGGACATTCTTTTTCTCTTTTCCTTTTAATCTCATTACCCTCGACTTTTTGTTTTCTTTTAACTAAAAATTCCTTCCTCCATAATAGCTAAAATAAGTCTGCAGACTAGTTGGTACCTGTAAAGTTTAGATGTCTATAGTAAATATCAGTCTTTAATAAGCATCGGTAACTTGAGGGGAATTACCTCTGCCCTGTAACCGTCGTACCCTTAGTCGTACCTTTAGCCAAAGGACTACATCTAGAGAGTGGTGGATAAACTAACTCTTACCATTTCTTTTTCACTCCACTACGTTCCCTTTCCTTTCACTTCGTCCTTCGGACTCCGTACGTGAACCTACGGTTCCCATGCCCTCCTCTAACGTAGTCTGAATGGGGGTTATACCTGATTATCTATTTAGTTATTAGTTACTTATTAAAGTAGACCTATACCTGTAGTAGAACGTAGTTTCTCTTTTCCTTTGGAATGGAAATAAGTAGCGTTGGTTGTGACTTCACGATACTTCTTTATGGCTGATCAGCAATCAGCCGAACTGTTGATATTCATCGGATATCCACGGCCAAGCTGCAGCCAAGCCGTGGACATATTCAAATATCTTACCCCCCCGGTGATTGAGCCGCTAATGCGCGCGTACTATTGGCCCATTGGGCCACCCGTGCGCCCATATATTTACCCTATACAGCAAGGTCACTTATCCGCTCACTAAGTAGCTAGTAGATATACTTTCTCTACCTCTCCTCCCTAGTCTATATCTATATGCATATAAAAAAAAATAGAAAACCCCCCTTTAGGCAGCTTTTCTAGCATTGTTCTATTTTAAAAATAGTATTAATTAGTTATATAGAAATTAATATTATAAATAATACTAAACTATACACTAATATATAGTGTCTTTACTCTTATATATACTAAAAAGCCTTAAAATATATCTCTAATATATATACTAAAGTAAAAAAGGTTTAAAGTAGGTAAATAAATACTTTATAAAGTAGTACTATAATAGTAATACTATTATAAAGGAGAAGCTACCCCTATTTCTTATTAATAAATGATAAATTAGCTATTAAAAGTAAAAAGCTATAAAACTAGTAATAATATACCTTAAAATAAAATATAGCTATTATAGCACTTAGTTTAAAACTATATTATAACTATAATAGACCTATATTAAATATAAAGGGCTATAGGTATAAATAGCTACTAGCCCCTATAGGAGGATAATATTAGGAAGTACCTAAAAGTTTTATAGTAAAGGAATATATAGTATAATAAGGAGTAGTAGTTTATAAATAAAGGTAGGGATATACTATTTAATAGGTATATAAAAGATAAGTTTAAAAGTATTTACTATAAACTAGAGTCCTATAGATATTCTTTATTAAAGTACTACTTATATATACTTATAAATATTTTATTAAGCTACTATATACTTACCTATAGTAGCAATAGGTACTCTACTTAGATTTTTAATTTATTTACCTTTAAATTTAAGGGCAAAGGCCTTATACACTATATACCCCTTATATTTATTATATATACTAGTAAGTAAAACTAGTATAGCCGCCTTAAGACTATTAAAGCTCTATATAATAAAAAGCCACTTATTTATATACTTAATAGGCTAGCTTTTTATCTTTAATACTACTAGAATATAAGTAATAAACTATTTTTAGACTTTAGTAAATAGTTAATATAGTATAATATATACTTAATTAAAAACAGTACTAGGGGCTATAAAGTAGCCTTTTTATATAACTTATAATAGGAGTAGGTTACTAAAGTATTTAAGTATATTAGTGTCTTTTTATAGAAAAAGACCTATATTAAATAAAGCACTAATACTAAAATAGTAAAGCTAAAAGGGGTTAGTAAGGATTAAATTAGGCGTATTAATAGGTAAAACTAGGAGTAAATAGTTAGCGACTACTTAAATTTAATACTATAAGAGTTTATATAGATAATAGCTAGCTATATACTATAAATAGACTATTTTAAAATATATAGGGTAAATATCTCCCCCCCTAATATACTACTATTAATAATCTAGCTAGAGCTAAATACCTAAAAGAGTTAGTTTAGTCTTTAGGCTAGTTAAATTAATAACCTTATAGTTATAGGTATTATAAACTACCTAAAGGCTATAGATACTTAAAATAACTAAAAAATATATAAGCTATAGATATTATTTAACTATATAACTAAGTCCTAGTAGGTATAGTCTTTATAGCTTTAATTACTTATATTTAGCAGCCTTACCTTTTAGCTTAAGGTTCCTTTAGTATCTATATACTTATATCTAATAGTATAGCTATTAATAATATATTTACTAGTACCTCTATTTATTATAAAATTAAGCTAGTATATATTGGCCAAAGTAAGTACTATAGCTTCTCCTTTACTTTTTCCTTTTCCCCCCCTTATTACTTTATTACTGCTATTATAGTTATAATAAAGGCCTAGATCTAAGTTTAAGCTTAAGCTCTAGCCTAAATAGCTGCCTATATATTATATATATTATATAATGAAGTCTATATAGGTTGTTTAGTATAAGTAGACTAAGGGGCTTAGGGGTAATCCTTTTATAGTAGTACTAGATTCTAAATAGGGTAGTAAATAATATGCTAGCTAGTAAAATAAGCTTTAATAATACTCCCTATAGCTTAAGGTTATTAAGGAAATTAAGTAGGTTATATAAGCCTAAAGGGTTAGTAAAAAAGTAACTATATAGTAGGTTAATCTATAATAAAAGTAAATATAGTACTTACTAGATTAGCTTTATAAACAGCTTTAAATAAATAAAAAAGCTTTAAAATAGTTATATATATTACTTATATTTAAATTTTAATAAAATACTAAAGAATCTTATTAAAGCCTTTATTTATAGCCCCTTAGGTGCTTATATAAGAGTAGCACCTAACTTAAAATATAAATATATTTATTAACCTATAGCTAATTCTTGCTATTTTAGTATAAGTAAAGAGCTTTTAATTAGCTCTATATATAGTGCTTAATAGGTATTAGGAACGTAGTATTACTAGCAATTAAAGATTAATTAAAGATTAACTATAGATATAGGGTAATATTTATATACTGCTAAACGTATAGGCCTCCTACTATAAGGGTACTTTTGGTCCCTTACTTGGCTGCATCGCCTAGGGGCTCTTAGGGGTCGCCAAGGCTAGCCTTTAGCTAGCCCTTAGCACCTCCTTATAAGCACCTCAGGCTTATAGCCCTTCCCTCCTCATTAGTTTGTCTCTCCCTTAGGCTATTACCTACCCTTATTACCATATCGTCCTCTTTTATTAACTCTTCTTATAACTTATACTTGGCTTACCTACTCCCTACCGTATCCTAGAAATACTACCTTATATTTAAACCAGTTCTCTACCCTTATAGGTAGTAGCCTACAGTAAGCTAAGGGCTGCGCCCTTAAGCAATTTCATGATCGTCCATTTTTACCTAGGATGATCGCGTTTACTGCAATATAGTAGGTATACTAGCAGACGCCTAGCAGATCGCATCTGTATATAATAGTTTATTAAAATACGGATTAAGGTCCTCTACCTTACCTAGGACAATCGCGTATGCTATAAAGCAGCTATACTAGCAAGACGTCTGGCAGATCGCATCCGCTTATAGTAGTAGATACAGATTAGGAGATAAGGGAGACGGTAGCTACCTAGCTAAGGGTTAGGGGCTATCCGGATCGTACGCAATTATCTCTTAACGCGATTAGTATACGCATATAATCGACAGTGCAGCGGTGTAGCTCTGCCCCGACGGCGACCTAAAGGTAATTTAATTGCTATCTAAAAGCTTTTTAGCAAAAGTTAAGGGGGATCCTACGCGATTAAGCTTATAAACACTCTATAGCTAACCGCGGTTTACTTGCTATAGAGGTCCCACTAATAGAGATTAGAAGGTTAAACGTCCTTAAAGAGATATAGCTACCCTAGAGGCTATCTAATTGCTATTTAATGGCCGTCCGAAGAACTAACGGCTAGTTTTTAAAGCTATAGCTACTACCCTCTCTTCCAGATTAAATGTAACTAAGGGCTACGGCCTAATTAGCTAAAGGGCTGCCGAGACTAAATCGTAGGCGATTGTCTCTTAGAGCTACGGCTTGTCTTAGAGCTACGGCTCGTCTAAGGGCTATAACCTGACCCGGAGACTCTCCGGCTATTAGCCTAAGGGCTGCCGAGACTAAACCGTAGGCAGTTGTCTCTTATTAAGCTACGGCTTACCTTAAGAGCTTCGGCTTAGAGATCCTATATAATCTTATAAGCTACTACTTGCTTTAAGAGCTACGGTTTAAAGATTGTACGCGATCATCTTTTTATAAGGCTTTGGTCGCTCCAAGAGCTCCAGCTTATATTAAAAGCTACAGCTTGCCTAAGAGAATGGCGGCGGCTTAAAGATCCTACGTAATCAACTTAGAGACTCTTCGGTTAGCAGCCATAGAGCTGCTAAGACTTAACCATATACGGTCATCTCTTCCTAAGCTACGGCTTAGCCTTACCAATATTACTCCGTAATAACAGTGTAATTTAGAAGAAAGGAAACACGCGTATGGCTATTTGGCCATCACTTCCTTACAAAAACTAATTATACGGCCGGAGGAAGGCAATTAAGACGTCAAAAACGTATAAAAGAGCTATAGCTTGCCCAAAAGATATGGCAGCAGCTTAAAGATCCTACGCAATTATCTCTATAAAGCTTTAGTTGCTCTAAGAGCTCTAGCTTGCTTTAAAAGCTTATAAAACCCTATTGCGGTTAAATACTAACATCTCTCCGAACCCCTTCCGGGACGAGCCCTCTATAATCTCCCGCTACCGTAAAGTAATAGAGGGGGCTAACCGTAAGAAGGGGGGGGATATAAGGGATATTCTTGTAATCAAGCCGGCTCTAAGTGGAGACTATCTAGCTGTTAGCCATAGAGCTGTCGAGACTTAATCGCAGGCGATTATCTTCGAGACTGATCATATACGATTAAGTCTTACCCCACTAGCAGACGCTCTTTTCCTACCTAAAATAGGCCCTTTTTCCCACTAGGTTTTGGCTATAGGTTAAGGTTTTTATTAAGGCTACTTAGCTAGTCCTTTTCCTTATTTCTTATTTCCCTATATAAGTAAGGCTTTTATACTGCTTACCTTTCTATATATAGAATCAATCTATTGGGATACGGGCTAGGGGCCAGCCCTAACTAAGGGGGGGGCAATATAAGGGTACTTTTGGTCCCTTACTTAGCTGCATCGCCTAGGGGCTCTTAGGGGTCGCTAAGGCTAGCCTTCGGCTAGCCCTTAGCACCTCCTTATAAGCACCTTAGGCTTACAGCCCTTCCCTCCTTATTGGTTTGTCTCTCTCTTAGGCTATTACCTACCTTTATTACCATATTATCCTCTTCTATTAACTCTCCTTATAATTTATACTCGGCTTACCTACTCCCTACTATATACCCTAGTAATACTACCTTACACCTACCTACTAAATTATAACTTAATGGCTAATTTAGCTATATAAATGTTAGCGACTTAATTAATTAAGGTATAAGTACGGTAAGATAGACGCGCAAGCCTATATAATTAGATTGTCTATAAACGAGGATCTAAAGCTAGAGAAAGGAAAGGAGAAGAAGAGCAGTACTAGCTAAAGTAAGGTTTTTTTATACGGTCCTCTAGTTATATAATTATAAAGTTCTACTAAGTTTTACTAACCAAGTTCTACCGTTTTCTGCCAGTGCCGTAACATTCCCCCCCCCCTCCCTTAGTAAAGCCTGCCCTTAGGCTTTATGTATCTATATTATACCTATAGGGCGTTTTTATCTTTATATTCTTCTAGTAGCTTTATAATAAAGCCTTATAGTAGGAACTACAGTAGACTTACTAATAGGCTAGGTATATAGGTAAATAAGAAGTTAATAACGTAATAATAATTAGTGGAGTAGTTGCCTAACAGATTAACTCTAATTATATTCTAAGATTCACTATAAAGAAGAGAACTATCTAGGTAGGGACTATAGCCCTTTAAGTATATAACACTGCGCCTAAGAAATATTTAAGTACGTTAGTACGTTAATTAATCTAAGTATATAACGTTCTAATAGATCTTATAGATTGTTAAGGGACACCCCTATAATACCTTATACACGTCTACCTATTTCTACTAACTTAGCAACTAAAGACTAACTATAAGATGGTAATCTAATAGCAATCTGCGGCAATCTAACGGCAACTTACTATATTCTACTATATTCTACTAAGTTCTATTAAGTTTTACTAAATCCTGCTAAGTTCTGCTAGGACTACTACCTAAATCCTATTCTGCTCCGTATACGTATTAATTAAGTAACTAAGTCTATAATATATACCCTTTCTTCCTATTTTCCTACCTTCTTTCCTTACGTAATGTCTTAACTTTTTATATAGTTTATATATATAGCTTAATAATATCTACCTTACTATATATTATTATATACTACCTCTAAAATTTAAAACAACCCTAAAGCCCCCGTAACGGCCGCCGGTATTATATCTACACTTTAAAAATAACTAGTAGAAATACAGAAGTCTTTTATAAACGCCCTTATATAAAACTAAGCTACTTTAAATTAATAATAAGCCAAATAAAAAGTATAATACTAGCAATTAATTAAGGACCTCTAAGAATAAATCCGTATACTAAAGATGCCTATATTAGGGCCTTAAGACTAAATACCTTCTCTAGAGATAAACACGCGGAACGTAAGCCCTAAACCTATAGTAGCTATCTACCCTAAACTAACTACTATACTATAACGATCCGAACGGCTACCTAACCCTTTAATATTTACCGGTAAATAGTAAGAGCTTTAATTATTTTTAAGCTAGCTTAAGAATAAGCTAACTATTACAGACGCTTTAAGTACAATATTACGACTACTTGGAGAAGAGTTAGAAGAAGCTAGTTAGTTAATAAAAGCACGGTCCAGGATAGAACCGGTGGAACTATATAACGAGGAATGGTAACTAAGGTTATATAATATTAAACGCGTTAAACGTAATAAACGTAGGGGACGCTACGCTTAACATAGATAACACGTACCTTACGTATAAGAAGGATTTCTTAGGAGTATAGTTGTGTATTTAAGGACCCTTAGTCCCTACCTAGATAGTTCCTTCCTTATAGTAATTTTTAGAATATAATTGGAGTTAATCTATTGGGCAACCACTTTACCAGTTATTATTACGTTGTTAATTTCCTGTATTACCTATATACCTAGCCTATTAACAAGTCTACCGTAGTTCTTGCTATAAGGCTCTATTATATAATTACTACCTAGTTACGGTATTAGAAGTTAAATAATATACTACTAAAAGTAGCCATAATAACGCCATTAACGGCAGCAACGACCTTAGGGTTAGGTAATGACACTAGTATAGTAAATACTAACTCGCAACTAGTTACAGTCGGATAGTTATAGGCAATAGTTAATTAGTTAATAGATAATAATAGGGTACTTAAGAATAGGGTTAATAGAATAGGAGTAGCTAAGGTTAAGTTACCTTTAATTAAACAATTCTTAGGAAAGAGATTAAAGCTTAAAGGATTTCTTACGTAAATATACTTTAAAGTTATATAGGAAGGAGCAAAGTTGGTAATACCTATAGATTAAGTAGCGTACGCAGGATTATTCCTAACAGGAAGGGCGCTTAAATGGTTTAAACCCTACCTTACGGAAATATAAGATAATGGTATAACAACCACTAATTAGGAAGTACGATATATATTTATAAGCTAGACTAGATTCGCGAAATAATTAATATAAATATTTAGGGACCTAGAAGCAATAACTATAGTAAAAAGAAAGCTTTAGGACCTAATATAGTAAACCTTAGCAATTAAGTATATAACGTAGTTTTAAACACTGGCTATATAAGTTAAATAAAATAATAAGGCGCTTGTAGCATAGTATAAACAGGGACTTAAGGTAAAAGTCTAGAATATAATTATTCTAATAGAAGATACGGACACCCTTAGGGACTTAATAGATTAAGTAATTAAGATCAATAATAGGATCTTCTAAAGGGAATAGGCTAAGAGAGGCTAGGATAGAGTTTTATAGTTATATAAGACGCAAAATACGTAATAACTAAAGCTAAATTAGAAACTATAGTATGGCGCAGAGCTAATAGACTTAAGTAGTACCAAAGAAACCTATAAGAGATAGAGAAAATAACTATAGAAACCTAGAAGTTAAGGATTAAGTAATTATAGGACTAAGGAGTATAGGCTAAACTAAGGATTTTAATAGTAAAAGACGTTTAAGCGGACTCTATAGTAAAAGTAATAGTTTAAAGATAAAGCTTATATAAATTATAGAAAATAGGGTTATTTCGCTAAAGACTATAAAAGTAGTTAGAGTTACTATATAGTAAAGGGAACTAGACTAATAGTATATAACATATACATATAGAGGGATAATAGTATACTATAAGGAATAAAAGAATATTTAATTAGAAGTTTTACGTTTTGTTATAATAACATATACCAAATTTATAAAGACGCTAAGTATAGCGTAAGCTATTAGCTATAAGAGCTAAAGTTAAAAAGACTTAAAGGAACTAGAGAATTAGATAAAAAATAAAATTAACTCTATAAGCTAGATTAAGATATTACAATAATATATAGATAAAGATTAGTAATAATAATAATAGAGTTAGAGTACTTATTAATTAATAGTAATAAGGTAGAAAAAGGAACTAACTAGGGGTATCTAAACCTTAATAACGTAATAGAAGTAGAGACTAAAACCGCTATAGAGTAAGGTTTAATAACGGGTATTATAACACCGTTAGATACGGCATCTATTACTTTATAAGATAAAAGGAGTAATATCTAAAGGCGATTAAGTAAGTAGACGACTACTAGTACTAGCTTACCACTTAATAAAGGTAAAAGGCTAAAGGCTTAAAATTCTTGTCACAGTGCTGTAATAAAGTAGACTAAATAACTACGTTGTGGTATAAAGAGGAGAAGAAGGTGGAAAGGGGGTATTATATACAAATAGTAGGGCCAGCCGCTAAGGCACTAGTAGTGGGCTAGCTAATAGTAGGAAACGGTACGAGACAGTATAAAACAGTATGCGTTAGGTTAGTGCCGTAATAGTACTCCTCTCCCCTAGATGGTTTGGTCCCTAAACTAAATAGATAACTCTAAAATAGGCAGTATACGGGGTTACCTGTTTTTTACTATAAAGATATTAGTTCCGCTTACCACCCTTAGCCGAGCTAATGAAGATTTTTTATGCCGGGCATAGAAAATCCTAATTAGTTAGTTTAGTAAGTAAGGTTAGTAGAACTCTATACCGCCACCTAAATTAATCCGCGTAGCGCTTCTTAGTAAGAATCTGGCTAATTAAACAACTTTAACTGCTGGTTAAAGTTTTATAACATCTTAACTACTATAAATTTTAATACGGTGGTTGGCTACGGCCTTAGCGTGACTTTTTCTTATTTTATACCTAGTCTAGGGGTCCTAGCTTCTTAGGGTATTGCTTATAGAAGCGCTATATAGCTTATTCGTAACCCTTTAGGTCTTCTTTTAGCTGCCAGGTTATATCCTTATAATATTTTTATTTTATCTTATAAGTTAGGCCTTAGGGGTCTTTATTGTATATATTAAGGATTTTCTTAAACTCCTATTTATCTTCTATATTGCCGTTATCGTCTTTCTCTACTACTTGTCCTTATATATTACGGCGCTCTACAGTATTAATATTTGCTTAGCCAGGGATCTCTTTAGTAGCTTAGAGGTGGACCTTAGATATATAGAAGGATTTATTTACTTAGATATGGTCTAGAAGGTCTACCATAACTGCCCTTTAGTATACTGTAAGTACGGGGTATAAGCCGTCCTATTTGTTGTCCTATTTCTTCTTAGGTCTATTTATCTTTATATTTTCTAAGCTAACTATAACTATATCGCCTTCGTAGAATAACGCGCTCTTATCCCTATAGGTATTGGCATTATCTTTATAGCGTTACTGTGAAATTTAGGCTAGGGCCTTAAGCTATATTAATATCCGCTTAAAGCGGTTAGCCACAGAGTCTGCGTAAAAGAACTCCTTCTTTACTTATGCTAATAGTGTCGGTAGGTAGGGGCTAGCAGGCTTAATTCTAAGGTAAGGGTTAAAGCCATAATTTGCGAAAAATGGGGAGATGCCTATGCTCTTATTAACTTAGTTATTTATAGCAAACTTAGTAAGCGGTAAGTAGTTAACCTAGTTGTCCTATATAAAGCTAACAAAAGCATAAAGGTATTTATTTACGGCGGCGTTAATAATTTTAGTTTAGCCGTCCGTTTTTAGGTATTAGGTTAAGCTTAGTTATAAGGTTATCTTAAGGCGTTTACTTAGTTATCGCCAAAAGTTACTAATAAATTATGTGCCGCAATTAGAGATAATTGTGCTTGGTGCACTGTAAAGCTTATATATATTGTTAATAAAGCTATTAACTAGCTCCTCTATTAAAAGTCCTATTACTAAAATAAGGTGTTATATTTTAGTTAGGCGGTCTATAATAATAAGGATATATTTATATGCCTTACCGTAGCGTTAGTATACCGGCAGCGTTATAATATAGTTAATTAAAATATCGGTCTATAGGCAAGCGGGTAGTTTTAGTAGCTTTAGGAAACTAGGTGGGGCAAAATAGGGGGTCTTAGTGTAAAAGTATAGGGCACAGTCTTTAATAAAGGTAGCCGTAAACTAGGAGATTCCTAGCCACTAGTATATTCGGTTTAAGAGGTTAAAAGTTTTAACCCAGCTAGGGTAACTAGTGTCAGATAATCTGTATTCTCTAGTAGCGTAGACCGTGCACAAGTCACATACATAAGTCACGTGCTTTGTAAACCTCTTTATCTTAGCCCAAGGGCCCTAGGTCTAAGGTTAATCAACCCAAAGAAAAGATCATCAATTAATTAACCCATTTCATTAATGAATAGCTCTATATAAACTACGTAACAGTTATAAGCCTAGCCCGCTGACTTAAGAAGCTATTCAGCTATTACTCAATCATTTGAAGAAATTCTACCTTATCGTCAGACTCTGACACCTCATCGTCAAGGACGCAGACCCTAACAGAAATCCTACCTCAATTGTCAAAGGACGAGGTTCCACGAGGTTCCATGAGATTCCACCTTAATCGTCAAAGGACGATCCTGACGACTAGGACGATCCTGACGACTAGGACAACCCTGACGACCAGGACGACCCTGACAAAAAAATACCATTTTAATCCCTCCTTTGCCTATCAGTCAAATAACTCCACCATCAAGTTCGTCAACTACGATCATCCTTAATAAGCCAGAAGACTGGGAACAATAGCTATGGCAGCTCCGAGCCCTCGTAGATCAGCAAATTTAGGCCCATATTAACCCAACCACAAAAGCACCTTAAGAAGGTCTACTTAAAAAACCACCTTATCTAAAGGTTATAGATTTTAATAAGAATGCAACCTTATATATATAGCTCTCGACAAATTAATAAAGGGCATATAAGAACAGCAGACGATACTATAACTAAGATATAAAGTACTTCCTAAAATAGGAAGAGCATCTGTAACAGATACGCACCTAGATTACGTCTACAGTATTAATTTAAAAGAAGCTACTGCTTAACCCTTCCTTAACAGTTAAAGAATGGCTATCTTAACTAAAGGAGAATACTGAACCTACCTTATCGTTTATTAGGAAAAAGGTATAACACTAATATATAAAAGCTCTTAAGGGGTTTAAATAGTTATTAAAATTAAACTAATAGCTAGATTAATAGGAACACGTAATAGTACTAGGAGAGAAGTATAAGATCCCTTAAATATCAGAAGGAATCTGGCTTTAAAATTTAGCAGACGTTATTTAACCTTTTAGCGACGCCTACTATATAAAGTACACTACTAAGTTAAATAACCTTTAAAAGTTAAGATCTTCTAAATACTGTAGAGTAGTAAAGGAGCTATAAGAAGGACTTATAAAACCCTTAAAGAAAGCTAATACTACTATAAAGGGGAGTACCTTTAATGTAGACTTTATAGAGTAAGCTATTAAGGATCACTCTAATACTACTAAAGGTTCATAAAGAGGAAGAGCCTTAGCACGCAATAGACGCTTAAAAAGACCTAGGACACTAGTAGATAAGAAGACGTTCTGCAAGAAGCCAATACCTAAGTACTTAGCGTGCGGAATATAAAGTCACTCCCTTAAAAACTATTAGTATTTATTTAAAAACAAAAGACCTGCAGGAGTTATAATAGGAAATGCTCGCATTAAAAGGGCACTAAAGAAGGTAGAAAAGAATAAGGACCTCACTAACTAAGTTATAAAGATTAGACTTAAAGAATAAGAAGATAAAGATTAATAATAACAGGATAAGAGCCTAGAGACAGTTAAGATTAAAGAAAAAGCTAACACAATATTCCTAAAATTATATTATACCGGTCAACTCTATCTACTAAAGCTATTAACTATTCTTAACTTAGGAATCACTCTCTATATCTTTAATAACCTTTCTTATTTCTATAACTTTAGAAAAGCTCTAAAATATAAATATATTATTACCGGCAGCTTAGAAGTGCCTATACTAGGCTACAGCAATATTACTATTAAAATTATAAAACTAGACAAGAGTAAGGGAATCCTACGTCTTAAGGACGTTGCCTTTTATATGGACTTCAATACAAATCTAATGTTATTCCGTCTACTTTGAAAATAAGAGTACTACTAGGATAATAAAGGAGACAACAATCTTCTCGTTTAAAAGGATAATACAATCCTATATTAAATAGAAGAACGTTATAGATAATAGACTATTAAATACGTCTAATTAGGAAGCTCAAAATCCGCATTTAATATTAGCCGTTTAACGCGCCGTTAACGGAAGCGGATATCGTTAAAAGACGTTTGTCTAGATTTAAAAGGTAATATACGTTTATAGTATCTGCGTCTAGGTTATCTAGGACCTATAAGCCTTTACTATTTAGGTCTTAACGCCCTAGGAGTTAAGCTTTAAGGCCTAAAGACAACGGAATATTAATACTACAGTCTCGCCAAAATTAAGCGTTAGGTCTTAAGAAGGTTCTTAAAACAGAAAATTAATAAACCCTATCTTGACCTCTATATTAACTGGACTAACCTTAAGAAAGCGTATACTGAATTTATATAAGTTATACTTATCCACAACACCTTCTTAGGAAGATTCTTCCCGTATTTTATAACAACGCATAGCGAAGAGAAGGAGACACTATAAGTGCTTAAAGATTTTATCTAATGGATTCGTCTAAGGTATAATCTTAAAGTTAACACTATTAGATTAGATAATAAGCTAGGGAGAAGGAGAACCCTTAAATAGCTATAAACGCAAGGGATTATATTTAAGCCTTTAGCGCTATATACTTAAGCTTAAAATAGTACCACTAGACGCTTAGGGGGTATAATTATTAAGAGAGCACGTGTAATAAGAATTGCTGCTAATCTACTACACAATCTATAGAATAAAATAGTCAACTATATAGTCTACCTACGAGATCAAACGCCACGGGAAAGTAATGGTTGGAAATTACTATATAAGAGGTTCTATACCTTCCTAGCTAATAGGAGATTAAGAAAGCCACAACTAGCGCACCTAAAAGCCTACGGCTGTAGGGCATATGCGATAACGTTAAACACCTAGCTAAAGAAGAAAAGGCTAAGCAAGCTAGATCCGCGAGCCCATATCAGCTACCTCGTTAGCTATAACTCTACCAATATCTATAGGATCTAGATCTCCTATAAAGGTATCATTATCTCTACTAGGGACGTCATCTTTAATAAAAAGACGTTCTTTAACGGCAAGCGAATAGATATCTTAAAGAACCTATACACTAAATTAGATACACTAATTAAGAAGATTTAACTACCTAATACCTAGACCAAGAATGAGGTCCTTCTAAAAGACAATAAAGAAGTATTTAAACCGTCAATTTAAAAGGAAGACGATAATATCAATAAGCCTATTCGAACCTTTAATAAGTCAGTAGATCTTAAGCTTATAAGAGCTTTTAAAGATGCGTATTATACGCCACCTCTAATAAAAGAAGACAAAGAATCTCTATGTGCCTTTTATATCGAGTATCCTACAAAGTTAGATATATAAGGTACTAATTAGGACATCGTCAGCCAAGTAAAAGATAGGTTTTACACTTAGGGGGTATTTAACGACTTAGTTAAAGACTTATTTAAGAAAGCCTGCGATAATAGGTTTAAAGACTTTATTACTAAAAGGATCACTTCAGCCTATTACAGCGCCTTCTTAGCAGGAAGGAAGTTTAACCTTAATAGTCAACTTAATAACAGTAAGCTAAAATTAGGTAAAATATATAATATTAAATTATATAGAAAGAACTTACCTCTACTACCTTAGTTAATCCGCGACCTTAATACGCATCCTCTTCAAGATTAGTTCTAAGAAGCTTAATAAGCTTACCTCTAATCTTATTATTAAATAAGGTTATTTTAAGAAATAGATAAGAAGTATATAAAGGGATAGTAGGTTCTTAACTTAATGTAGATATTCGTCTACAAGACGGATAAGTACGGATTCCTCTAAAAATATAAGGCATGCTTAGTAGTATATAGAAATTAATAGGCCCCAGGAGACCTACCTATAAGAGCTACTATATTAGCCAGTATAACCTTCCGAACCCTTATAGCGATTACTATAAAATTTAACCTAGAGACAATACAGATAGATACAGTCAATGCGTTTGTCTATTATAATCTTAATGAGGTCGTCTATATAAAGCTATCGCTAAGGTTTAATAAAGGAAAGATAGATAAAGTACTGCGCTTAAGAAAAGCCCTTTACGGACTATAACGATCACTACTACTATAGTAGAAGAATCTTACGAGCTCACTAATAGAATTGGGTTTTAAAGAGGTACCCTAGGAGCCGTATATTATGCTAAAAGGGGAAATAGTTATTTTCTTCTACGTTAATAATATTGTTTTCTACTACTAAAAGATAGATAAGAAAAAGGCTTAAGAAGCAATTAAGGAGCTAAGTAAGGAATACCAGATAAGTACCCTTGGAGAGCTAAAATGGTTCCTAGAAATCTATATACTACGCGATTATAGTTAGAGGCTCCTATAGCTATCCCAGGAAGCCTATATTAAGAAGATAGCTAATTAGTACAAGATAGATCTCAATAGGCGTCTTTTAGATACTCCTATAGTAGAATTAGAACTCCTATCCATCAGGAAATTTTTTTTTGGGGTCGTTGTTGCGGTTTGCGGCAAATTGCCGCAAACCGTACGGTTGCGGCAGATGTATATGGTTGATAGCAATTTGCGCAAAACGCACGTTTTATAACAAGTTTACAGCACCCTAATAGCAATTTGCGCGTTTTGTAATAAATTTGCAGCACCTAATAGTAAATTGCGGCAAAACGCTACCCCATAAATAAATAGTGCGCAAACTGTACGAATTGTACGAATTGTAAAAACTGTACGAATTGTACGAATTGTAAAAACTGTACGAATTGTACGAATTGTAAAAACTGTACGAATTGTACGAATTGTACAAATTGTACGAATTATACGAATTGTACGAATTGTACAAATTGTAACTATATAAATTATAA
>Ga0307515_10007639_pt1 | contig 21327 bp, 20 predicted proteins | sample 17_EM_MG_FD_194513 | JGI IMG/M metagenome (GOLD analysis project Ga0307515, IMG submission 194513) | Populus trichocarpa ectomycorrhiza microbial communities from riparian zone in the Pacific Northwest, United States - 17_EM | ecosystem: Host-associated > Plants > Roots > Unclassified | place...
GCGCATGAGCGACGGAACGATGCTCTCGGCGCGCGGCGGTTCGGCCGAAGAATGGTGTGGTGTCGCGAAGGGCGCGGTACGCGTCAACTCGGTGTCGCTCTCGGGCAAGCAGATCACGCTGACCTACGTCGAGCCGGGCACCTGGTTCGGCGACATCTCGCTGTTCGACGGCCTGCCGCGCACGCACGACTCCAACGCGCACGGCGACACGACGCTGCTCGTTGTCCGCAAGGCCGACTTCAAGGAACTGCTGTCGCAGCACACCGAGTTGTACGAAGCCTTGTTGCGCCTGAACTGCCGGCGCCTGCGGCTGATGTTCGACGCGGTCGAAGACCTGAACACGCTGCCACTGGCGTCGCGCCTCGCGAAGCAGATCCTGCTGCTGGCGCGCAGCTACGGCATCGCGCAGGGCGAAGAGATCCGCATCGGGCTGCAGCTCGCGCAAGAAGACCTGGCGCAGCTGCTCGGCGCCTCGCGCCAGCGCGTGAACCAGGAGCTGAAAAGCTTCGAGCGCATTGGCGCGGTGCGCATCGAGCCGACGCGGCTGGTCGTGTTGTCGAAAGAGAAGCTGCTCGCGATCTCGAGCAAGTAGTCAGCCCGACGGAGCCGCGGCGCATCATGTCGGTCGATCGTTAGTCAACCCTACAGATTGAGCGCCATGGAAGCCAACACCGGGACCAAACCCGTCGCGCAGTCGCACGCCTTCGACATCGGCGTGCTGCAGACCTTTCTCGAAGCGAAGCTCGATGGGTTCAAAGGCCCACTCACAGTCGAGCAGTTCAAGGGCGGCCAGTCGAACCCGACGTACAAGCTGATCACACCGAGCGCGTCGTACGTGATGCGCTCCAAGCCCGGCCCGGCCGACAAACTGCTCGCGTCGGCCCACGCGATCGACCGCGAGTTCACCGTGATGAGCGCGCTGCACGGCACCGACGTGCCGGTGCCGAAGATGCACCTGCTGTGCGAAGACGAGAGCGTGATCGGCCGCGCGTTCTACGTCATGCAGTTCATGCCCGGCCGCGTGCTCTGGGACCAGTCGCTGCCCGACATCGCCAAAGCCGATCGCGCCGCGTACTACGACGAGATGAACCGCGTGATCGCGGCGATGCACAAGGTCGACGTGGCCAACGTCGGCCTCGCGAATTACGGCAAGCCCGGCAACTACTTCGAACGCCAGATCGGCCGCTGGACCAAGCAGTACCTCGCGTCGATCACGCAGCCGATCCCGGCGATGGACAAGCTGATCGAGTGGCTGCCCGCGCACATCCCCGCGAGCGCGCGCGACGAGACGCAGATCTCGGTCGTGCATGGCGACTACCGGCTCGACAACGTGATGTTCGCGCCCGAAGAACCGCGCGCGATCGCCGTGCTCGACTGGGAGCTCTCGACCATCGGCCACCCGCTCGCCGACTTCAGCTACCACTGCATGTCGTGGCATATCCAGCCCGGGCAGTTCCGCGGCATCGGCGGGCTCGATCTGGCCGCGCTCGGCATCCCGGACGAGAAGAGCTACGTGCGCCGCTACTGTGAGCGCACGAACCGCGCCGACCCCGACGCGGTGATGGCCGACTGGAACTTCTACCTCGCCTACAACATGTTCCGCCTCGCCGGCATCCTGCAAGGAATTGCAAAACGTGTCGAGATGGGGACAGCGTCGAGCGCGCAAGCACGTCAAGCTGGCGCCGGTGCGCGACCCTTGGCCGAAATGGGCTGGGCCCTCGCGCAACAAGCCTGACACCGAACACCCGAAGGAGACGACAGAATGGATTTCGCCTACTCACCCCGCACCATCGAACTTCAAGCCAAGCTGCTGAAGTTCATGGACGACTACATCTACCCCGCCGAATCGAAGTACGAGGCCGAGATTGCCGCGAACACGGCCGCCGGCAAGCGCTGGACGCCGCTCAACACGATCGAGGAATTGAAGCCCAAGGCGCGCGCGATCGGCTTGTGGAACCTGTTCCTGCCGCCGACCGCCGGTGGCGAGGGCTCGGCCCACAACGGCCGCGACTTCGGCCTCTCGAACAGCGACTACGCGCCGCTGGCCGAGATCATGGGCCGCGTGCCATGGTCGTCGGAGGTCTTCAACTGCTCGGCGCCCGACACCGGCAACATGGAGACGATCGAGCGCTACGGCAAGCCCGAGCACAAGGCGCAATGGCTCGAGCCGCTGCTGAACGGCAAGATCCGCAGCGCGTTCGCGATGACCGAGCCGGCGGTCGCATCGAGCGATGCAACCAACATCGCCTCGCGCATCGAACGCGACGGTGACGACTACGTCATCAACGGCCGCAAATGGTGGATCAGCGGCGCCGGCGACCCGCGCTGCCAGATCTACATCTTCATGGGAAAGACCGACTTCGACGCGCCGCGCCACTCGCAGCAATCGATGGTGCTGGTGCCTGCCAGCACGCCCGGCATCAAGGTGCTGCGCCCGCTCTCGGTGTTCGGCTACGACGACGCGCCGCATGGCCACATGGAGATCACGTTCGACAACGTGCGCGTGCCGGCATCGAACATCCTGCTCGGCGAAGGCCGTGGCTTCGAGATCGCGCAAGGCCGCCTCGGGCCGGGGCGAATTCACCACTGCATGCGCCTGATCGGCCTGGCCGAGCGCTCGCTGGAACTGATGTGCAAGCGCGCCTCGTCGCGCGTCGCATTCGGCCGCACCGTGGCCGAGCAAGGCGTGACGCGCGAGCGCATCGCCGAAGCGCGCTGCCGCATCGACATGGCGCGGCTGTTGACGCTGAAGGCCGCGTGGATCATGGATGTCGCCGGCAACAAGACCGCGAAGGCCGAGATCGCGATGATCAAGGTCGTGGCGCCGAGCATGGCGCTGCAGGTGATCGACTGGGCGATGCAGGTGCACGGCGGCGGTGGCGTGTCTGAAGACTTCCCGCTCGCGGGCTTCTACGCCGGCGCGCGCACGCTGCGCTTCGCCGACGGCCCGGACGAAGTGCACCGCAACGCGATCGCGAAGCTGGAACTCGGCAAGTACGCCTGATGTGAACCGACGACGCGCGCTCCCGCGCGTGTCGTCAACGCTTCGGGGACGGCGGCTCGTCGGGCGGGAAACTCTGCCAGGCGGTACTGCGGCCGCTGATGACCGAATCGGCCCCGCGGTCGAGCGCCCCGCCCGCCACTCGCACGGCCTGTGCGACCGCGGTCTCGAACAACGCGAGCGCCGACGCCACCGCACCGGGCTCGGGCGAGCCGAGCTGCATGCGCAGGTAGGCGCGGCCCCGCAAGGTCATCAGCACGAGGGGTTGCTCGTCGTGCAGCCACTCGCTCGCGGCTTTTTCGAGCATGTTCGCGAGCGGCCCTTCGATCCACGACAGCCCGACGGCCGGCACGCTCGCGACCGCACCGAAGCGGTTGCGCAGCGCCTTCAGATTCGCCAGATTGACTTTCGGGAACATCACCAGCCAGCGCATCTCTTCGGGCGTCTTGGTGCCGATCTGCGTCTGCACGTTGTCGGTGAATTCCTCGAAGGTCTTGCGCTCGAGCGAGTCCATCAGCGGGCGCGAGAGCACGAGCATCTGCGTGTCGCCCGGCAGATCGAGTTCCATGCGCAGGCGCAGCTCGTGGCCTTCGATGTACGCGCGCTGCGGTGCGCCCCACTCGATGCGCCAGGGCTTGCCTTCGAGCAGACCGTCGATGACGAAACCGTCTTCACCGCGCACCCGCTTGAAGCCGTGGCCGCGGCGCCTGGCCCAGGCCTCGACCTCGCTCAGGTCGCGGTCATGGCCCGGTCGGGAGAACAAGCGTTTGAACGATTCGAGCATCGTCGCGCCCAATCAACTAGAGTGACCGCTCGTCACGCAAGCAACGCATCGAGGACAGCATGAGCTCAGACATGATCGAAGTGTATTCGTGGGCCACGCCGAACGGGCACAAAGTTCACATCATGCTGGAGGAGTGTGGCCTCCCCTACCGCGCGCACGCGGTCGACATCGGCGCGGGCGACCAGTTCAAGCCCGAGTTCCTCGCGATCAGCCCGAACAACAAGATTCCCGCCATCGTCGACCCGAACGGCCCGGATGGCGCGCCGATCTCGATGTTCGAATCGGGGGCGATCCTGATGTACCTCGCCGGCAAGACAGGCAGGTTCATGCCCGCGAGCACGCGCGGGCGCTACGAGATGCTGGAGTGGCTGATGTTCCAGATGGGCGGCGTCGGCCCGATGCTCGGGCAGGCGCATCACTTTCGCATCTACGCGCCCGAGAAGATCGAGTACGCGGTGAACCGCTACACGAACGAGGCGAAGCGTTTGTACGGCGTGATGAACAAGCGCCTCGCGAAGACGAAGTACATCGCAGGCGCGGAGTACACGATCGCCGACATCGCCATCTTCCCGTGGCTGCGGTCGTGGAAGAACCAGGGCATCGACTGGGTCGACTTCCCGCACCTGAAGGGTTGGTTCGACGAGATCGCCGCGCGTCCGGCGGTGCAGCGCGGGGTCGAGGTGCTGGCCTCGCAACGCAAGCCGCTGGTCGACGACAGGGCGCGCGAAACGCTGTTCGGCAGCACCCAATACCAGAAACGTTGAAACGGAACCCTTCGTGAACCCATCTTCCATTGCCCTCGGCGCACTGCTCGCCACCGTCGCGCTTGCCGCCCATGCCGAACCGATCGGCGAAGTCGACACGGTGTTCAAGCTGATCGGCCCCGATCACAAGATCGTCGTCGACGCGTATGACGACCCGCGCGTTGCCGGCGTCACCTGCTACGTGTCGCGCGCCAAGACCGGCGGCATCACGGGCGCCGTCGGTCTGGCCGAAGACAAGGCCGAGGCCTCGATCGCCTGCCGCCAGGTCGGCCCGATCAGCTTCGCCAAGCCGCTGCCGGTGCAGGAAGAAATCTTCAACGAGCGGCTGTCGATCCTGTTCAAGAAGCTGCGCGTCGTGCGCATGGTCGACAAAAGCCGCAACACGCTGGTCTACCTGACCTACTCGGATCGCGTGATCGACGGTTCGCCGAAGAACAGCATCACCGCGGTGCCGGTCGACCGGGGGGTGACGATTCCGATCAGGTAACGGGCACTCAACGCGCCAGCGCGCGTCGAATGCCGTAACTCAGCGCATCGACGAGTGCCACCAGCAGCAGCATCGCGGCCAGCACCGTCGCCGTCTTGCCCATCTGGAACAGGCCCATGTGGAAGGCCAGCAACTGCCCGAGCCCGCCGGCACCTACGACGCCGAGGATCGCCGCGGCGCGGATGTTGTTCTCCCAGCGATACAGCGTGTACGAGATCAGCTGCGGCAGCACCTGCGGCAAGGTCGCGTAGAGAAACACGCGCACGGCGCCGACCCCTTGCGTGCGCAGCGCAGCGGCCGGGCCGGGCGGCGCATTCTCGATCGCCTCGGCGAACAGGCGACCGAGCACGCCGGTCGTGTGCAGTGCGAGCGCGAGCGTGCCAGCGAACGGCCCGAGCCCGGCCGAGATCAGCAAAAGCGCCGCCCAGACCAGCTCTGGCACCGCGCGCAACGCATTCAGCAGCAGGCGGGTCGGCGCGCGAGCGCGGGCCGGGTCGCCCTCGTGCGTGCGGCTCGCGGGCAGCGCAAGCACGAGGCCGCCCGCAGCCGCGAGCAAGGTGCCGAGGGCCGACATCGCAAGCGTTTCGAGCGACCCGACCGTCACCTTGCGGACGAACGCTGCCGACAAGTCCGGCGGGAAGAATTCGCCGACGAAGCGCGCCATGCTGCGCCCCGCATCGAGCGAGAGGAACGCGCTCCACTGCAGATCGAGGCTCCAGAAACTGGCCACGACCAGCGCGACGAGGCCGAGGCTGAACCAGCACCCCGTGCAACGCGCGCCGAACAGCCTCATGCGAGCGCCCGCCTGAGCCACGCGCTGGCGCGATCCGCCAGCGCGACCAGCGCCACGAACACCAGCAGCATCGTCGCGACCTCGCCGCCGGCGAACATCTTGGTGGAGTTGTCGAGCTGCTGCCCGAGCCCGCCGGCACCGACGAAGCCGAGCACCACCGAAGAACGGATCGCGCACTCCCAGCGGTACACCGTGTACGACGTGAGCTCGGCTGCGTTTTGCGGCAACAGGCCGTAGGCAAAGGCCTGCAGCCTGCCGCTGCCGTTGGCCAGCAGGTTGCGGGTGGCCGGCGTTTCGCCGCTCTCGAGGATGTCGGCGTAGACCTTGCCGAGCATGCCGCCATAGGTGAGCGCAATCGCGAACACGCCGGCGGTCGGGCCGAGGCCGACGACGCGCACGAACACCAGCGCCCAGACCAGCTCGGGGATGCTGCGCAACACCACCAGCACCCAGCGCAGCGTTTGTCGAAGCGCGGCCGGCAAGCGCCCCATGCGGCCCGACAGCGCCGAGATCGACAGCACGCGCGTCGACATCAGCGTGGCCGGGATCGCGATCACCAGCGCGAGCGTGATGCCGGCCGTGGCGATGGCCACGGTGCGCCAGGTTTCGCGCGCGACCAGCCACAGGAACTCGCTGCCGACCGCAGGCGGGATGAACGCGCCGAGAAAGCGCAAGGTCGGCCCGCGGCTCTCGGCGCCGAACAACACCCACGGCCTGAACTCGGTCGCAACCAGCATCGGCCACAGCAGCACCAGCGCCGCGCCGATCCAGAACATGCGCCCGAGCCAGGCCGGGTCGCGGCGCGGCTGCGCAGCGGCGTTCATCGGCAGTGCATCGCCACAGGTTGCGGCGCCGCATCGGGCACCAAGGCCGGCGCGCCCGGTGCCCCGTCGAGCTCATCCTCGTGTTGCGCGTAGAGCTGCAGCAGGTGCTCGCGGCTGACCTGCGCTGTGGGCAGGTCGAACGCCACCGCGCCGTCGCGCAGGCCGACGATGCGCTCGAAGTGCGCCAGCGCGGTCGCGACCTGGTGCATCGTCACCAGCAGCGTGATGCCGCGCTCGCGCGCGACGTTGACCAGCGCGGTGATCGCCTGCTCGGCGCGTGTCGGGTCGAGTGCCGACAGCGGTTCGTCGATCAGCCACATCGTCGCGGGCGCGAGCAGCGCGCGCGCAAGCCCGACGCGTTGACGCTCGCCGCCCGAAAGCCGATCGACGCGCGCGAACAGCTTGTCGGCCAGATCGAAGCGATCGAGTGCGTCGTGCGCGCCGGCGATGTCGACCGGGTAGAACAGCGAGCGCAGGCTGGTCGCGAGGCTCCACGCCGGCAGCTTGCCGGCCAGCACCGCGGTGACGACGCGCTGGCGCGGCGGCAACGGCGGAGTTTGCGGCGCCATGAACAGGTGCCCGCGCTGGCGTTGCAACGCGCTCGTGCTCTGTGACCACGGATCGGCACCCGCCAGCGTCAATCGGCCACTCGATGGCTTCAGCGCGGCCGCGGCCACCTGCAGCAGCGTTGTCTTGCCGGCGCCCGAGGGCCCGATGACCGCGAGCCGCTCGCCCGCTCGCAGTTGCAGGCTCACACCGCGCAGTGCGGTCGTGCCTTTCGATGCGGCCGGGTGCCGTGCGTGCACGCCTTGCAGGTCGATGTCCACGGGCGGCGGATCGCGATCAGCTCAGAGCAGGCCCGCGCTCCTCGCGGCGGCTTCGATGCCCTTGTAGTTCTCGGGCCGCGTCGGCACGAACCGGGTCGCACGCTGCAGGTCGAGGATCTCCTTGCCTTCGGGCGTGCTGCGGTCGAGCGCCAGGAAAGCCTGCGCGAGTCTGGCGCGCAGCGCCTCGGGCATCGCCGCGCTGACCGACCAGTTGTAGTCGTAGTACGGCGGCGTCGTGAAGAACACGCGCACCTTGTCGGTGTCGACCTTCTTGTCGGCGACGAACTTCTCCCACACCGAGATGTTCAGCGCGCCGGCCTGCACCTTGCCGGCCGCGACCGCCGCGATGGTCGCGTCGTGCGCGCCGCTGTAGGCCACGCGCTTGAAGTCCTTGTCGGGGTCGAGGCCGGCGCCGAGCAGCACGCTGCGCGGCATCAGGTGGCCGCTGGTCGAACTTTGCGCGCCGAAGCTCACGTCCTTGCCTTTCAGATCGGCCAGGGTCTTGATCGCCGGGTCGGAGGTGATGAACACCGAGCGAAAGCGCTCGTCTTCTTCGCGCTGTACCAGCGGGATCACCTTGCCGCCCGAGCGCACCGAGGCCTGCACGAAGGTGAAGCCGCCGAACCAGGCGAGGTCGACCTTGCCGTTGATAAGCGTCTCGACCGAGGCCGCGTAGTCGGTCACCGGCGTGAACTCGACCTTCATGCCGAGCTTCGCTTCGAGGTACTTGACCAGCGGAGCCGCCTTGCGGGCGAGCTCGGTCGGCGATTCGTCGGGGATCGCGGTCACGCGCAAGACCTGCTGCGCGTGCGCGGCGGTGCCGAGCGCCAGCAGCAGGCTCGCGGCCAGGGAACGCAGAAACGATGAGCGCTTGAGTTGCAGCATGGGCATGGCCGGTGATTGGTTCGGGAGCGGCGATTAGACCGCACGAAACGCTGGCCCGCCTGCGAAGGCCCCGGCGCCCTGCCCGGGATCGCTGGCCCGGCGATACTGCCCGCACTGCGCGAGCCATCGGGATTGCTGGCGCTGTTGGGCAATCTGCTGGAGAAACCTCGATGAACCCGAATGCCTCCGCGCCCCCCGGCCCGCGCCTCACCTCGCTCTCGCACGGTGGCGGGTGCGGCTGCAAGATCGCACCGGGCGTGCTCAGCGAGATCCTGAAGAACACCAACAAGATGCCGATGCCACCGGAGCTGCTGGTCGGCATCGAGACTGCCGACGACGCGGCCGTGTATCAGCTGACCGACGAGATCGCGCTGATCGCGACCACCGACTTCTTCATGCCGATCGTCGACGATCCGTTCGACTTCGGCCGCATCGCCGCCGCCAACGCGATCAGCGATGTCTACGCGATGGGCGGCAAGCCGATCATGGCGCTGGCGCTTGTGGGCATGCCGATCAACGTGCTCTCGACCGAGGTCATCGCCAGGATTCTCGAAGGTGGCGAGGCGATGTGCCGCGAGGCGGGCATCCCGATCGCGGGCGGCCACACGATCGATTCGGTCGAGCCGATCTACGGGCTGGTGGCGCTGGGCGTCGTGCACCCCAAACGCGTCAAGCGCAATGCCGATGCGCGCGTGGGCGATCGCCTGATCCTGGGCAAGCCGCTCGGCGTGGGCATTCTCTCTGCGGCGCTGAAGAAGGAGTCGCTGTCGGCCGAGGGCTACGCGCAGATGATCGCGACCACGACCCAGCTCAACACGCCCGGCCCCGACCTCGCGGCGATGAACGGCGTGCACGCGCTGACCGATGTGACCGGCTTCGGCCTCGCCAACCACGCACTGGAGCTCGCGCGCGGTGCAAAGGCCGCGGTGGCGCTCGACTGGGCGCACGTGCCGATGCTGGCCGGCGTGCGCGAGCTCGCCGCGCAAGGCATGGTCACCGGCGCATCGGGCCGCAACTGGGCGGGCTACGGCGCCGAGGTGCAACTGCCCGATGGTTTCTCTGCCGTCGACAGCGCCCTGCTGACCGACCCGCAGACCAGCGGCGGCTTGCTGGTGTCGTGCGATGCCGACGCGGTCGCCGATGTGCTGGCGGCGTTCCGCCGACACGGCTTCGATGCGGCCGCCGAAATCGGCGAGATCGTGGCGGATTCGGGGAGTGGCTCGCGGCTGCTGTTGCGCTAAGCCGTGAGGCTTCTTCAGTCGCGTTCTGCGGCGCCAGATTTCCCGTCGCTGAAGAGCTCGAACAAGACCCCACGCAGCCAGCGGTTGGCGGGCGAGCGGTGGTATTTCGCGTGCCAGAAGACATTGATCGCAATGTCGGGCAGCTTCGCTGGATGCGGAACCTTCGCCAAACCGAAGGGTTCGAGCAGCCGCTGCGCGAGACGCTCGGGCACCGTCGCAATCAGGTCCGAACCTTGCAGGATGTGGCCGACGCTCACGTAGTGCGGCACATTGAGGCGCACCGAACGCTCGATCCCGCTGCGCTGCAGCAGCTCATCCACCTTGCCGTGCCCGGTGCCGGCCGAGACGACCACGAGGTGCTCGGCGGCGGAGAACTCGGCTTGCGTGATCTTTCGCTTGTCGAGTCGGTGCCCGCGCCGCATCAGGCAGACATAGCTTTGCATGAACAGGCGGCGCTGAAAGAATCCTCCCTTGAGCTGCGGCAGCAGCCCGATCGCGATGTCCACCTTGCCGGCCTCGAGTTCGTCACGCAGGTTGACCGTCGTGTTGCGCACGGTGCTGAGCGTCACGCCGGGTGCATCGCGTCGCAGGCGCTCGATCAACGCAGGCAGGAAGTAGATCTCGCCGATGTCGGTCATGCCAATCGTGAACGAGCGCTGCGCGCTCGACGGCTCGAAGCTGGTGCGCTGGTTGACCCCGCTGTGGATCATCGCCAGCGCATAACTCACCGACTCGGCGAGTTGATCCGCATAAGGCGTGGGCTCCATGCCCTTCGGCGTGCGCAGAAACAGCTCGTCGCCGAGCAGCTTGCGCAGCTTGGCGAGCGAGTTGCTCACCGCTGGCTGCGAGACCCCGAGACTCTCCGCTGCCTTTGAAACGCGTCGGTCGATGAGCAACTGGTTGAAGACGACAAGCAGGTTGAGATCGAGTTCATGCAGCTCCACGGCGTCTCCGTAGTTTCCCTGTGTATCACTGTGAGTGATACGTCTTATATCTGAAATCCCATTGGCTGATCGGGCGCCAGTCCCGAACATGCTGACATGGAGGTGCTGATCCAACCGCTGCAGAAGGTCATCGACGTCGAGCCCGGCGCGAACCTGCTCGACGCGCTGCGCAACGCGCAGCTGCCGATGTCGTACAGCTGCATGGCGGGCCGCTGCGGCACATGCCGGTGCCGTGTCGTCAGCGGCGATGTACTCGACTCGGGCGGAACGCAGCAGAACCCGCTCGACGGGCGCGACACCTACGTGCTCGCCTGTCAGACCTTCCTGACCGAGCCGTGCACGATCGAGATCCCCGAGCCCGACGAGGTCGTCGTGCACCCGGCGCGCATCATCAAGGCAACCGTGCAGGCGGTCGAGACCCTGACGCACGACATCAGGCGCGTCGTGTTGAAGCCGGCCAAGCCGCTCGAGTTTTCACCTGGCCAGTACGCGCAGCTTCAGTTCACGCCCGGGCACGTTCGGCCCTACTCGATGGCGGGCGTGGCCGGCGACGCGACACTGGAATTTCATGTCCGCGTCGTGGCCGGCGGGCGTGTGTCGGGCTACATCGCCGACGAGTTGAAACCCGGTGACACGGTTCGCGTCAGCGGGCCACTTGGCAGCGCGTACCTGCGCACCAGGCACGAAGGCCCTGTGCTGTGCGTCGCGGGCGGCACCGGGCTCGCACCGATCCTGTCGATCCTGCGCGGTGCCATCGCGCAAGGCATGCCGAACCCGATCCACCTGTACTTCGGCGTGCGGTCTCCGCGTGACGTGTATGGGCTGGCCTGGCTTGCCGAGATCGAGCGCAGGCACCCGGCGTTCAAGCTCCATGTCGTCGTCACGTCCGGCGGCGATCCGCGCGAGCAGCGCTGCGGCCTCGTGACCGAGGTGATCGAACACGATCTGGGCAGTCTCGATGGCTGGCGGGCGTACCTGTGCGGCTCACCACCAATGGTCGAAGCAGCCACGGTGCTCGCGCGCCAGAAGGGGATCGATCCGGCGCGGATCCATGCCGACGCCTTCTACACCCAACCCACCTGATGGAGCGCTTCATGCACGCCGCAAAGCTTTCCCCCGACGCGCTGCGCGAACGCGCCGCTGCGCGTTCCGATTACTACGACCGCATCGGCGCGAACCACATGACGCCGCTGTGGGAGGTGCTGCACGCGCTCGTGCCGAACCAGCCGCAGTCGCGCGCACAGTCGGCGATCTGGCGCTACGCCGAATTGCGCGAGCAGGTGCTCGAAGCCGGCCGTCTGATCAGTGCAGAGGAAGCCGAGCGCCGCGTGCTGATCCTCGAGAACCCGGGCCTGCGCGGCCAGTCGTGCATCACGCAGACGCTGTACGCGGGCCTGCAACTGATTCTGCCCGGCGAGGTGGCGCCGGCCCACCGCCACACGCAGTCGGCGCTGCGGCTGGTGCTCGACGGCGAAGGCGCGTACACGTCGGTCGACGGTGAACGCACGACGATGCACAGAGGCGACTTCATCATCACGCCGGCCTGGACCTGGCACGACCACGGCAACCCCGGTGATCGACCCGTCGTGTGGCTCGACGGGCTCGACATCCCGATCGTGCGCTTTCTCGACGCCGGCTTCGCCGAGAAGAGCGCACAGTCGTCGCAGCCGCCCCTGCGACCCGAGGGCGACGCACTTGCGCGCTACGGCGCGAACATGGTGCCGATCGACTACGCACCGAAGTTGGCCGACCCGACGCGGGTGTTCGTCTACCCCTTCGAGCGCACCCGTGCCTCGCTGCAGGCCATCGCGCACGGCACGCCCGACGCTCACCACGGTTTCAAGCTGCGTTACGTGAACCCCGCCACCGGCGCGTCGCCGATGCCGACGATCGGTGCGTTCGCGCAATGGCTGCCGGCCGGCTTCGAGACTCGGCCGCTGCGGTCGACCGACGGCACGGTGGTCGTGTGCCTCGAAGGCGGCGGCGAGGCGAAGGTCGGCGACGCGACCTGGCGCTTCGACGAGAACGATGTCTTCGTCGTGCCCTCGTGGCATGCGGTGCAACTGCGTGCTGACCGTGATGCCGTCATGTTCAGCTTCTCGGATCGCCCGGTGCAGCAAGCGCTCGGACTTTGGCGCGAGCAGCGCCTCTGATCACTCTCCCCAGGAACCACCCCCATGAAGCTCGCCATCGAAGCCCCGCCGCTGCACACGCTCACCGTCGCAGGTCGCAACGAGAAGTTCCCGGTCAACCGCGTCTTCTGCGTCGGCCGCAACTACGCCGCCCACGCCCGTGAAATGGGCAAGGACCCGGACCGCGAACCGCCGTTCTTCTTCATGAAGCCGGCGAACGCGGTCGTCGACGCCACCCGGCCGACGAGGGTGCCCTACCCGCCCAAGACGAAGAACTACCACCACGAGATCGAGTTGGTCGTCGCGCTCGCGACGGGCGGCCGCGACATCGCGATCGCCGATGCCCTGAACCACGTCTACGGCTACGCGGTCGGGCTCGACATGACGCGCCGCGATCTGCAGCTCGAAGCACGCGACAAGGGGCGGCCGTGGGAGTTCGGCAAGTCGTTCGCGCTGTCGGCGCCGGTCGGGCCGCTGCACCGCGCCAAGGACATCGGCCACCTGTCGGCGGCGGCGATCACGCTGACCGTCAACGGCCAGCCGCGCCAGTCGTCCGACATCGCCAAGCTGATCTGGTCGGTTGCCGAGTGCATCGCCTACCTGTCCGAGTACGAGACGCTGGAGCCGGGCGACATCATCATGACCGGGACGCCCGAAGGCGTGAACGCCGTGGTGGCGGGCGACGTGGTGCGCGGCGCGATCGCCGGTCTCGGCGAGATCGAGGTCAGCGTCGAGAGCTGACGCGGTGGTTCCAATACGAGCAGGAGACAAGCATGAGCGACACGTCGACCGTGTTTCCGGACGAAGCGCACTGGGAGACCGACGGAACGCCGCGCATCCCGTTCCTGACCTATACCAGCGACGCGCTGTACAAGCGCGAGCTCGAGCGCTTCTTCTACAAGGACCACTGGTGCTACGTCGGGCTTGAGGCCGAGGTCCCGAACCCGGGCGACTTCAAGCGCACTGCTGTAGGAGAGCGCTCGGTCATCATGACCCGCGACGCCGAGGGCGCCATCAGCGTCGTCGAGAACGTCTGCGCGCACCGCGGCATGCGCTTTTGCCGCGAGCGCCATGGCAATCGCAAGGAATTCGTCTGCCCGTATCACCAGTGGAGCTACACGCTCAAAGGTGACCTGCAAGGTGTGCCGTTCCGTCGGGGCGTCAAGCAGGATGGCCAGGTGCACGGCGGCATGCCGGCCGACTTCAAGACCAGCGATCACGGCCTGACCAAGCTGAAAGTTGCCACGCGCGGCGGCGTGGTCTTCGCCTCGTTCGACCCCGATGTCGAATCGCTCGAAGACTTCCTCGGCCCGACGATCCTCGGCTACTTCGATCGCCTGTTCAACGGGCGCCAACTGAGGATCCTGGGGTACAACCGCCAGCGCATTCCGGGTAACTGGAAGCTGATGCAGGAGAACATCAAGGACCCGTATCACCCGGGTTTGCTGCACACCTGGTTCGTGACCTTCGGCCTCTGGCGCGCCGACAACAAGTCGCAGCTGCGCATGGACGGGAAGCACCGCCACGCGGCGATGATCTCGACGCGCGGCACGGCCGGCAAGTCTGAGCAGGTAACCCGGGTGTCGAGCTTCAAGGAGAGCATGCAGCTCAACGACCCGAGCTTTCTCGACATCGTCCCCGAGCCCTGGTGGGGCGGCCCGACCGCGGTGATGACGACGATCTTCCCGAGCGTGATCCTGCAGCAGCAGGTCAACAGCGTCTCGACGCGCCACATCCAGCCCAATGGCCACGGCAGTTTCGATTTCGTCTGGACGCATTTCGGCTTCGACGACGACACCGAAGAGATGACCCAACGCCGGCTGCGTCAGGCCAATCTGTTCGGACCCGCCGGCTTCGTTTCGGCCGACGACGGCGAGGTCATCGAGTTCTCGCAGCAGGCCTTCGAGTCCAAGCCCTTCCACCGCACGCTGGCCGAGCTCGGCGGGCGCGAGGTCGAAGACACGGAACACATGGTCACCGAGACGCTGATCCGCGGCATGTACCGCTACTGGCGCGAAGTGATGGAGGCCTGAGCGATGAGCGCAAGCATCAACTTCGAGGACTGGCTGGCGCTCACCCAGCTCTATGCTGACTACACCAGCGCGGTCGACTCCGGCAACTGGGATCTCTGGCCCGAGTTCTTCACCGAACAGTGCGTGTACAGGCTCCAGCCGCGCGAGAACCACGAGCGTGGCTTCCCGCTCGCGACGCTGTCGTTCACCAGCAAGGGCATGCTGAAGGACCGCGTCTACGGCATCAAGGAGACGTTGTTCCACGACCCCTACTACCAGCGGCACATCGTCGGATCGCCGGTCGTGCGCAGCGCCGAAGGCGGCAGCTTCAAATGCGAGGCGAACTACGCCGTGTTCCGAACCAAGCTGTCGGACGCATCGACGGTCTTCAACGTCGGCCGCTACCTCGACACGATCGTGCACACACCCGCCGGGCTCAAGTTCGCGTCGCGCGAGTGCATCTACGACAGCGAAATGATCCCCAACTCGATCATCTACCCGATCTGAGGCCATTGATGAGCAACACCACCTGGGTCGATGCACTGTCGGCCGACGAGCTTCCCACCGACGACGTCATCGGCGTCGTCGTCGCCGGCCGCGACATCGCGCTCTACACCGTTGGCGACGCGGTCTACGCGACCGACAACACCTGCACCCACGGCCAGGCGCGCCTGTGCGACGGCTTTCTCGACGGCTTTGAAATCGAATGCCCGCTGCATCAGGGCAAGTTCGACGTGCGCGATGGCAAGCCGACTTGTGAGCCTGTCACCGAAGCGCTTCGCAGCTACCCCGTGAAGATCGACGGGCAGCGCGTGTACCTGCAGATCGACTGAGCTTTCGCTGATCCGCGCCCATCGGGGTCCACGGACGAGGTGAGAGCAAATCCATTCAGACACCGGGAGCCAGGGTTGCCGGCTTTGCCCCTTGCCCCGTCGGCCCTGGCAATGATGGCCAGCCCGGAGGGACTCGAACCCCCGACATCCGACTTAGAAGGTCGGTGCTCTATCCAGTTGAGCTACGGGCTGTGGTGGAGGGCCAGCGGGCCGGGCGGCCGAAGAACGGTGCAAGGACCTTGCAAGGATGTTGCAATAGAGAGGGATGGTCGGGGCGGTGGGATTCGAACTCACGACCACCTGGTCCCAAACCAGGTGCGCTACCAGGCTGCGCTACGCCCCGACGAACTTCGCATTGTACTCAGTGCGCGGGGGCAAACGTCGGCGGCGGCAACATCAGTTGTTTAGACACCGACACGCACTGCTGAATGTGCTGCTCGGCGACGAACTTCAGCGACGAAAAAGTGAGCGCTGCCGAGACGGCCTGCCCGGCGATCGGCACGTATTTCGCGGCCTGCTGCGTGGTCAGCCGCACGCCGACGAGCTTGAGCAGCTTGATGATCAGCTCGCGCGTGACGAGCCGGCCGACCAGCATGCCGCCGCCGGCCGAGATCGTCTTGTAGACCACCAGCCGCCGATCGGGCGCGAGGCGCTCTACCTGCTCGGGTGTGAGGCCGAACGCGCGGTTGATCTCGGGGATCAGCTTCATCAGCACCGCGACATCGGTGACCCAGTCGACCCCCGGGATCGGCACCATCGAGACCCCCGCCGCGACCATCGCACGCTTGTTGACGAGGCGGCGGCAGTGCTTGACGACCGCGTCGATCTCTTGCGGCGTGTCGGGCACGACGACCCACTCGGCCGGCAGCGTGGCGGTCTTCTTCATCGCATCAACTCGCCGTCAACTCGAAGAAGGGCCTTTGAGCTTGCTGACGATGAACAGCAACACGATCGCACCGACGACCGACGCGAGGAAGCCGATCGGCTGCCCTTCGGCGTACCAGCCGAGCGCGCGGCCGGCGAAACCGGCCAGGAACGAGCCGGCGATGCCGAGCACAGCCGTCAGGATGATCCCGAGACTCTGCGTACCGGGAAGGATCGCCCGCGCGATCAGACCGACGACGAAACCGATGACTGCCATCCAGACATAGCTCATTGCTCACTCCTCTGTGGTGAAAGACCGCCGCCAATGTAGCGCATGACGCTCACGAAGAGAGTTGCGCCCAGACCTTCTCCAGGCGCTTTACGCTGACCGGCTGCGGCGTGCGCAGCTCCTGTGCGAACAGGCTGACGCGCAGTTCCTCCAGCAGCCAGCGGTATTCGTCGAGGCGTGTATCGGCCACGCCCTTGCGCTCGGCCAGATGGCGCCAGTAGCGCGACTCGATCGGGCGCAGTTCGGCCAGGCGCTGGGCGTCGCGCGCGGGGTCGGCGCGCTGCTTGTCGAGACGCATCACGATGGCCCTCAGGTAGCGTGGCAGGTGCGCGAGCTGTGCCCAGGGCGTGTCGGCGACGAAGCGCTTCGGCACGAGGCGGCCGAGCTGTGCGGTGATGTCGTCGCCGACCTCCTTCGGCGCGCGCGCATCCTTCAGCTTGCGCACCGCGGCCGTGTGGTCAAGCAGGATCGCGCCGGCGCTGCGCGCGACCTCGTTCGCGATCAGCGTCAGCCGCCCTCGCCCGCCCTCGATCGTGCGCGCGAACGCGGCCGCGTCGGTCGGCAGCGCGTCGGCGAGGAAGGCGCGGTCGAGCGCCACGTCGATGATCTGGTCGCGCAGCTCGTCGGCGCTGCCGTTGCTGACGAGCAGGTAGGCGACGCTCATCTTCTGCAGATCGGGAATGTTCTTCTCGAGGTACTTCAACGCATCCTTGATCTGCAGCGCAATCAGCCGGCGCAGGCCGGCGCGGTGCTTGCGCGCGGCCACATCGGGTTCGTCGAAGACCTCGATCTCGACATGCGCGCCCTTGTCGATCAAGGCCGGGAAGCCGATCAGCGACTGGCCGGCCTTGCGGATTTCCATCAGCTCGGGCAGCTCGCCGAAGGTCCAGTTCGTGTACTTCTCGGCGGCGATGCTCGGCGCCTCGGCGCGTGCCGGCTTGACGATCACCGCGGCATTCTTCGCCTGCGGCGCGGGCGCGGCGGCCGGCGCGTCGAGCTTCAACGCCGCCAGCGCCTGAAACGCCGAACGCGCCTGCCCGCCGAGCTCGGCCTTCAGCGCCGGGAGGTTGCGGCCGGTGCCGAGCTGGCGGCCATGCTCGTCGTTGATGCGAAAGTTCATCAGCAGGTGCGGCGGCAACTGCTCGAGCTTGAAATCGGCACGCTTGATGTCCAGCTGGGTCTTGTCTCGCACATGCTTCAGCAACACGTCGAGCAGGCTGCCGGTGCCGAACTCGACCGATTCGATGAAGCTCTGCGCGTAGTCGGGCAGCGGCACGAGCCGCGAGCGCGGCCGCTGGTGCAGGCTCTTGACGAGCGCGAGCACCTTGTCCTTCAGCATGCCGGGCACGAGCCACTCGCAGCGCTCGTCGTTGACCTGGTTGAGCGAGTAGATCGGCACCGCGACGGTCACGCCGTCTTTCGCGTCGCCGGGCGAATGCAGATACGTTGCCGCGCAATCGACGCCACCGAGCCGTATCGTCTTCGGGAACGCGCTGCTCGTGATGCCCGCCGCCTCGTGGCGCATCAGCTCCTCGCGCGTCAGCATCAGCAGCTTGGGCTGGCGCTTCGATTCCTCGCGGTACCAGCGCTCGATCGAATGGCCGCTGCACACATCGGCCGGCAACTGTGAATCGTAGAACGCGTGGATCAGCTCATCGTCGACCAGCACATCCTGCCGGCGCGACTTGTGCTCGAGCTCCTCCACCTGCGCGATCAGCTTGCGGTTCGCCGCCACGAAAGGCAGCTTCGTCTCCCACTCGCCCGCGACGAGCGCCTCGCGGATGAAGATGTCGCGCGCCGCATGGGCGTCGACATTGCCGAAGTTCACGCGCTTGTTGCTGTAGATCACGATGCCGTACAGCGTCGCGCGTTCCAGTGCGATCACTTCGGCGGCCTTCTTCTCCCAGTGCGGCTCCAGCAGCTGGGTCTTGATCACGTGGCCTGCGATCTGCGGCAGCCACTGCGGCTCGATCGCCGCAATGCTGCGGCCGAACAGGCGTGTGGTCTCGACCAGCTCGGCTGCGACGATCCAGCGACCCGGCTTCTTCGACAGATTCGCCCCCGGGTGCTTGTAGAAGCGGATGCCGCGCGCGCCGAGGTACCAGTCTTCGTCTTCGCTCTTGCAGCCGATGTTGCCGAGCAGGCCGGCGAGCATCGAGAGGTGGATCTGCTCGTAGGTCGCAGGCGCACCGTTCAGCCGCCACTTGTGCTCGGCGACGACGGTGTGCAGCTGCGAGTGGATATCGCGCCACTCGCGCACGCGGCGCGGCGAGATGAAGTTGTCGCGCAGCAGCTGCTCCTGCTTGCGTTGCGAGACCTTGTGTTCGCCCTGGCCGCCTTTCGCGTCTTCGAGCCACTTCCATAGCTTCAGGTCGCCGATGAACTCCGAGCGCTCGTCGTCGAACTTCTTGTGCGCCGCATCCGCCGCCTGCTGGTGTTCGAGCGGCCGGTCGCGCACCTCCTGCACGCTGAACGCGGCGGCGATGATCAGCACTTCGGTCAGCGCGTCGCGGGTGCGCGCTTCGAGAATCATCCGGCCGACGCGCGGGTCGAGCGGCAGGCGCGCGAGTTCGCGGCCGATCGGCGTGAGTTCGTTGAACTCGTCGACGGCGCCAAGTTCGGCGAGCAGCTGGTAACCGTCCGCGATCGCGCGCTTCGGCGGCGGCTCGAGGAACGGAAAGTCTTCGACCGTGCCGAGGCTGAGCGACTTCATCCGCAGGATCACGCCGGCCAGCGACGAACGCAGGATTTCCGGGTCGCTGAACTTGGGCCGCCCGGTGAACTCCTTCTCGTCGTAGAGCCGAATGCAGATGCCGTCGCTGACGCGCCCGCAGCGCCCGGCGCGCTGGTTCGCGGCGGCCTGGCTGATCGGCTCGACCAGCAGTTGCTCGACCTTGTTGCGGTAGCTGTAGCGCTTGACGCGCGCAGTGCCCGCATCGACCACGAACTGGATGCCCGGCACTGTCAGCGAGGTCTCGGCGACGTTGGTCGCGAGCACGATGCGGCGCGCGCTGTGCGGCTCGAAGATGTGGTCCTGTTCCTGCTGGCTGAGACGCGCGAACAGCGGCACGACTTCGACGCCCGGCGGGTGATGCTTGCGCAGGTGATCGGCGGCCTCGCGAATCTCGCGCTCGCCGGGCAGGAAGACGAGCACGTCGCCCGTGCCTTCACGCCAGAGTTCGTCGACGGCGTCACCGATCGCGTCGTTCAGGTCGTATTCGCGGCTCTCTTCAAACGGCCGCCAGCGCTGTTCGACCGGGAACAGGCGGCCCGACACCTGGATCACTGGCGCAGGCCCGTCCTTCGACGCGAAGTGATTCGCGAAGCGATCGGCATCGATCGTCGCCGAGGTCACGACGATCTTCAGGTCCGGCCGGCGCGGCAATATCTGCCGCAGGTGACCGAGCAGAAAGTCGATGTTCAGGCTGCGCTCATGGGCCTCGTCGATGATGATCGTGTCGTAGGCGCGGAGCAGTGGGTCGGTCTGCGTCTCGGCCAGCAGGATGCCGTCTGTCATCAGCTTGACGCTGGCGCCGGGCTGCAGCCGGTCCTGAAACCGCACCTTGAAACCGACGATCTCGCCGAGCGGCGTCTTCAGCTCTTCGGCGATGCGCTTGGCCACGCTCGATGCCGCGATGCGACGCGGCTGCGTGTGGCCGATCAGCTTGCCGGTGTTCGCCTTGCCGCGGCCGAGCTCCAGCGCGATCTTCGGCAGCTGCGTGGTCTTGCCCGAGCCTGTCTCGCCACAGACGATCACGACCTGGTGCGCCGCCATCGCGCGCGCGATCTCGTCGCGCCGCGCGGAGACGGGCAGCGACTCGGGGTAGGCGATGGGCGGGAGCGGGTTGCCGGCGGCCGGCGTCCTGGGTGGAGCGAGAGAAGACATGTGGCGCGGATTATCGTTGGCGCTGCGCTCCGGGGGAGGCCGCGCCGGCTTGCGAGGAACGACCGGACGCATAGGACGCAAAGACGCAAAGGACGCCAAGAAATTCGCCCGCCTTCTCTTCCTCGGCGCCCTTTGCGTCCTCCGCGTCCTTTGCGGTCAAGTAAGAGCGTCCAACAAGCTCCGAATCGAGGTCAAAGCGTCGTCCACCCGTTCGTCACCGCGATCTTCAGCAGATCGCTCGGCGAATCGACGCCGAGCTTGCGGCGCAGGCTCAGGCGATGCGTCTCGACGGTGCGCACGCTGATGTCGAGCTCGCGTGCGACCAGCTTGTTGCTGCGCCCGTGCGCCAGCAGCAGCAGCACCTCGTGCTCGCGCGCGGTGAGCTGCGGCACGCTGCTCGCGCCCGGCTGCAGCACCAGGTTCGAGATCTGCGCGCTGAAGTAGTTGCCACCGGCGCAGACCGCGCTGATCGCCGCGAGGATTTCCTCGGTCGGCGATTCCTTCAGCACGTAGCCGCGCGCGCCGGCGCGGATCGCGCTGAGCACGTACTCGCGGTTGTCGTACATGCTCAGCATCAGCACGCGGATCGCGGGGTGACGCAAGCGCAACTGCGTCGCAAGCTCGATGCCGTTCATGCCGCGCATGCCGACGTCGACCAGCATCAGGTCAGGCGCGAGCGCGGCGGCGAGTTCGAGCGCTTCTGCACCGCTCGCGGCTTCGCCGATCACCTGCAGCTCGGGCACGACCGACAGACGCGCACG
>Ga0307515_10007640_pt1 | contig 21325 bp, 13 predicted proteins | sample 17_EM_MG_FD_194513 | JGI IMG/M metagenome (GOLD analysis project Ga0307515, IMG submission 194513) | Populus trichocarpa ectomycorrhiza microbial communities from riparian zone in the Pacific Northwest, United States - 17_EM | ecosystem: Host-associated > Plants > Roots > Unclassified | place...
TGTTGTTGAGCTAACATCTAAAAGGCTTCCGATTATACCTTTAAGATACAAAAAAAGGAGTAGAAAACTATCGCTTCTACTCCTTTTCAGGTCCCGTTGATATTAAAGGGACTTTTTCAGTGCCCTCGTTATATCGGGAGGCTTTTTGTAAAATAATGTTTTAATTTAAATTTAGAACGCGTATACAGCGGCTAACAAAAATTGACCGGCTGATTTTGTAAGAGTGCCATCACTCTTCATAAAAAAGTCTCCTGTTTTTGTATGGTCTAACCTAAACTCAGGTATAAAAGTTAAAGGGCCTGATTTTATGCTGCAAGTTAAGGTTGAAGCAACTACCGAGTTACCAGGAGAAATACCTACATAAGAATCAGCATTGGTAGCTTTAGCTTTGTAATATTCTTCTCTCAAGCCAAATGTAACCGCTTTTGAAACTGCAATTTGTGGATAAAGCGCATAGCCATAATAGTTTGGCACACCACCAGAGCCACTTTTCCGGGCGGCATTTAAACCTAATTTAAAGGCATCAGTTATCTGGTAAGCGGTGGTTAAATCCAATATAGTACCAGAATATTTGCCGCTTGCAAAGTTGATATAAGCGGTCCAGCCTTTAACAGGCGATACAAATAACTGTGTACCAAAAGTTGATACTTCCGGCGTAGACGAAGATGACCTGTAATTATTCCAGGTATCATTAAATATACCGGCCATCAAGCTAACTTTATCCGAGAAGGCGTAAGTAGCTTTAAAACCTCCATGCTGGAATGGGCCTGAGGTAAACAGGTATGATGTTGAATAGTTAAAATTGCCTACCGGGCTAATTACCTCGTAACCAACAAATGTAGCCATGTAACCAGCAGTAAGGTTAAATTTATCCGTTACATCATAACTAACGTATAAGTTTTGGATGTGGTACGAATCGCCTGCTGCCCCTGCAGGAATTGATTGCTCCTGGCCGCGCGGGCCGAATGACATTTCGCCAACAAACGATGCCTTGCCTACTTTTTTCTTTAAACCAAGATCAATCATACCAATTGATACTGAATTATTATCAGATCCGAAAGAGGTTTGAATATTTGGTTTATTGGCAAAATCTTTTTTGAAGTAGGTATCTACCGAACCGAAGATAATCAACGGGGCATCCGATGTGGTTTTCACCGTGTCCTGTGCTTTAACCGTAAAAGCAGCAATTGAAAGGGCAGATAAAAGTAAAAGTGTTTTTTTCATGATAACGATTTAATTGATTTGATTTTGATTTGGTTGAATAAAGCTTCCCCGTTAAGCTAATGCACAACAATAGCCCTAAGTAAAGCGGATTGAATTTATAAGATTGTGAAAAATACCCGTGCGGTTGGTAATAAAGATTGTCGGTATTTAATAACCAACCGCACAAGGCATTATAGAATTTTATTATACTGCAGATGGAGATTTTACATCTTTATCAAAAAGGCCGCTTAAGCTGATCTCATCATCCTGAGCAGGGTAAACTTCGATACCGTGATCAAATACATCGATACCGCCAGCACCTGTTTCGCCTTCTTCTTCAATACGTAGTTTCCATGGGTTAGGCAATTTGTTGATGATAAACATCATTGCAAAGGTTACAAAAAACACAGCTAAAGTAATTGTAAAACTACCTATGGCCTGTGCTTTCAGCACACCAAAACCACCACCATAAAATAAGCCGGTAACCGGTGCTGTATTATCAGGACCAGTTGGGCCTGTAAAACCATATTGACCAGATGCAAATAAACCTAATGATAAAGTACCCCAGATACCGTTTAAACCGTGTACAGATACTGCACCAACCGGATCGTCGATACGGAACCACTCGATAAGGTACACACCTGCAAATATGATTATGCCGGCAACTGCACCTAACAGGATTGAACCCAACGGGCTAACCCAGTAACAAGGGCAGGTAATAGCAACTAAACCAGCTAAGAAACCATTGATAGTAAAAGCTAAATCAAATTTGCCTTTTGTTGGGCCAAACCATAATGCAAATAGCATTGCAGAAAAACCACCGGCGCAGGCAGCAAGTGTAGTATTGGCAGCAACACGGCCAATACCCTGCATATCCATTGCCGATAATGTTGAACCAGGGTTAAAACCATACCATCCAAACCACAGGATAAAACCACCCACTGCAGCAACTAATAAGTTGTGGCCCGGAGGTAATCCACCTTTTTCTTTATCATCGCGGGCAAATATCCTGCCCAACCGTGGGCCCAATACCATAGCGCCTGCCAGCGAAGCAACACCACCAATAGTGTGTACCACTGTTGAACCGGCAAAATCGCGGAAAGGTTGGGCGCTTATTGACTGGAAGAAACCTGAAGTTCCCATTGTAGCAAGGAAACCATCCGGTCCCCAGGCCCAGTGGCCAATTATTGGGTAAATAAAACCTGTAATACCTATACTGTAAAGAATATCGCCACGGAAGCTGGTACGGCCAATCATTGCACCAGATACGATGGTTGAACAAGTATCGGCAAAAGCGTACTGGAATATCCAGTGTGCCAAAACAGGGATACCAGTTGCACCATAAGTTTCGGGCGTATTTTGCAGGAAGAACCAGTTGGTGATGGTTTTGCCATCAGCGCCTAATCCGCCCCAGCCAATAAAGCCGTTACCATTGCCAAACATAAAGGCATAACCTACGGCGTAAAATAACAAACCGCAAAGGCAAGTATCAAAAATACACTCCATTAATACGTTCACCGTTTCTCTTTTGCGGGCAAAGCCTGCTTCAAGCATTACGAAACCCGCTTGCATACCAAATACCAAAAAGGCAGCAACCAGTGTCCACACAGTGTTAACTGTATTAATTAACGACGTTTCATGGGCCGTATAAGTATCGGCAGCATGCGCAGATGTGCCAAATACACCGGGTAAAACCATCATTGCGGCAAAAACCAGCAATAGGCCAATCATTTTTCCTGTAAAAATGGTAGCTCCCAGCGCCCATTTCTCACGTGTCAGCTGTCGGACTGAACTTAGGAGGTCTAATTTTGTAGAACTTACTTTCATTTGTTTTTTAATTTAGTTTGATTGTTTTTTAATAGTTTAATTTTAGTTTGATTGTTGTATTTATATTAATAGTTTGATTGCAAGGGATAAATTCTTTAAAAAACAACCTTAAAAAACCGCTCTTTAGGTTTTGACCAATAAACCCTACACTTTTTTATAAAAAACATAATATTTATAGGGTTTATCTAAATTATTTCCTGAAATTAGGTAGTAATTTTAACAATAACAAATCTTTAACAAAAAAAACACAATAAAAATTATAAAAATTACCAAAATCGCAATTCAAAACCCAAAAAGAGGATAAATTTTAATGAATTTTAAATACCAAAAAGCCATAAATACCAATAAAACAGATTTAAGCATTTAAATAAGGTGTTTTAGTATACAAAATGACAAAAACAGCTTGTTTTACCAATAAAAACGAAATAAATTAACATAAAAAGTAATTTTTCATCCCATCTGGTCAAAAAAATAACCATCGGCATTCCAACAGATTATGGCTTCTACGGTACAATGGCAGCTCAAATCATTTTATTTCGTCAAATTTTAATGCATATTTTAAAGGATAGTTCTATTTTTGAATTTGTCTTTATTTAAAACCATATATAAACCTATATATAAAAATGCCTAACATCCGATTTAAAGCGCTTCAGGACGTTCTGAACCGAACCATCCCCGAGGTGAAACCGCCTGCCTCCAAAATCTCAGATTATTTTGGCGCCAATGTTTTCGATAAAAAGAAAATGAAGGAATACCTGTCTACAGAAGCGTACCAGGGTATCGTTAATTCTATAGAAAAAGGTGAAGCCATCCCCCGCGACCTGGCCGAGCAAATAGCCTCGGCCATGAAATCATGGGCCTTAGGCAAAGGGGCCACTCATTATACACACTGGTTTCAGCCGCTCACCGGCACCACCGCCGAAAAGCACGATGCCTTTTTTGAATCTACAGCTGATGGCGGCGCTATTGAGCGTTTTAGCGGCGATGCCTTATCGCAACAGGAGCCCGATGCATCCAGTTTCCCAAGCGGAGGTATCCGTAACACCTTCGAGGCCCGCGGCTATACTGCCTGGGACCCATCGTCTCCTGCCTTTTTAATGGCGCGTACCCTATGTATCCCCACCGTATTTGTATCATACACCGGTGAGGCTTTAGATTATAAGGTGCCATTATTAAAAGCCTTAAGTGTGCTTGATAAAGCAGCGGTTGACGTTTGCCACTACTTTGATAAAGGAATTGAGAAGGTGAATGCCTCGTTAGGGTTAGAGCAGGAATACTTTTTAGTCGACATTGCCTTATTTAACGCACGCCCCGATCTTTATTTAACCGGCCGCACCCTTTTTGGCCATATATCTGCCAAAAACCAGCAGTTGGAAGATCATTACTTTGGTTCGATACCGGAGCGGGTGTATGCTTACATGCAGGATATGGAGGCCGAGGCCTTATTATTAGGCATACCGTTAAAAACACGCCATAATGAGGTTGCCCCGTCGCAATTTGAGTGCGCGCCAATTTACGAGGAGATAAACCTGGCCATTGATCATAACCAGCTTTTGATGGATTTGATGGACCGTGTGGCGCGCAGGCATAACTTTAAAGTATTGCTGCACGAAAAACCATACGCGGGGATCAACGGATCTGGCAAGCACAACAACTGGTCGTTAATTACCAATACGGGTAAAAACCTGTTATCGCCAGGTAAAACGCCTAAGAACAACCTCATGTTCTTAACCTTTTTTGTAAATACCATAAAGGCCGTTCATGAACATGCCGACCTGTTAAGGGCATCAATAGCATCAGTTAACAATGATCATCGTTTGGGTGCCAATGAGGCCCCTCCGGCTATCATATCTATTTTCCTGGGCAGCCAGCTAAATGATGTGCTGGATGAGATAGAAACATCGCGCATCAGCAAAAAAATAAAAGAGGATAACCTGCTATGGCAGGGTATTCCGAAGATTCCGCAGATACTGCCCGATAACACCGACCGTAACCGTACCTCGCCTTTTGCATTTACGGGTAACAAGTTTGAATTAAGAGCGGTAGGATCATCAGCCAATTCGGCCAGCCCGATGACAATCCTTAACCTGATTGTGGCCGAGCAGCTCAGGAAATTCAAGTATGATGTAGATAAACTGATTAAAAAAGGCGAAAAGAAAGATCTTGCCTTATTGATCGTTATTAAAAAATACATCAAAGAATCAAAAAATATCCGTTTTGAGGGCAATGGATACAGCGAGGAATGGGAAAAGGAAGCCGAACGGCGCGGTTTAGCTAATATCAAAACCACACCAAAAGCGCTGGACGCATTTTTGGCCGAAAAAGCCGAGATCCTGTTTGCCGAAACCGGTGTGTTTACTCCGCGTGAAGCACATGCGCGTCACGAAATATTATTAGATAGCTTTTACAAAAAGCTACAAATAGAGGCGCGTGTAATAGGCGAGCTGGTACAAAATGTGATTATCCCGGCGGCAATAGCCTATCAAACCAAACTGATAGACAATGTGAAAGGCCTGAAAGATTTGGGACTTGCCCCATCATCCTATGAAGCCCAGCTTGATATCATCACGAAAATTGCCGACCACGTAAACTTTATTAAAACCAATGTTGACCAAATGGTTGCTGCACGTAAAACGGCAAACGCGGTAGAAGATATCCGCCAGCGCGCCATCGACTATGATGAAAAGGTAAAATCATTTTTTGCCCCTATCCGCTACCGGGTTGATAAGCTGGAACAACTGGTAGACGATGGCATGTGGCCGTTGCCCAAGTTCAGGGAGCTGTTGTTTTTGAAATAGACACACTAATTACACGGATTGATTCGAATTTCAGGAATTTTTCTTTTTACAATGCCACCAATTTTTAGGAGTTGGTGGCATTTATAATTTGGAGATAATTGACTTCATCCAAATTCGCAACAATTTAACATTCGTGTCAATTCACCTTAAGTCGTAAAATTCGTATTTGCTTAAATTCGTGTTTATCTAAGATTCGTGACAATTCGACCAAATTCGTGAAATTCGTGTCTATAAATTCGTGCCTACGCAAACAAATCACTCGCCTTGTGCTGCTCAATAATTACTTCACGGTATTTGCTTAACAAAGCCGATTTGGATATAAAGCCAATAAACAAGCCGTCCTTTGCTACCGGCAGTTGCCATACATCAATAGCGTCAAAAGTTTCCATTACGGTGCTGGCGGGTTGTTCGTAATCAATTATAGTTGGTGGCGCTATCATAATATCGGCGATAATATTATCAGCTATTTCCTGGTTAAACAGGCGGCGGCGTATGTCGTCAACCAAAACCACTCCTTCCAGCTTCCCATCTTCTTTAAGCACAGGGAATATATTGGCATCGGTTATAGCTAATATTTTATAAAAATCATTAACCGTTGTTTGCTTATCAACAGCTGTGTATTTTTTGTTGATAATACTATCCATCTCGATAGCATTTAACATACTATAATCCTGCCCGGGATGGATGTTTTTGTCATGAATAAGGTGCTGCCAGTAGATATTATGCGGCGACGACAGTCGCGATATAATGTAGGATATGGATGATACGATCATGAGCGGGATAAACAAAACATAGCCCCCTGTAATTTCGGCAATCAAAAATATAGCGGTAAGCGGGGCATGCATTACACCGCTTAAAGCGCCGGCCATGCCCACTGCTATAAAATTAACGGTATTTAAATGTACCAGGCCCGTTAAATTAACCCCATAAGCCACGGCCAACCCTAAAAATGCGCCGGTAAACATTGTGGGTGCAAACGAGCCGCCATTACCGCCCGAGCCAAGGGTTATACCGCTGGCAATTATCTTCATAAAAACCAGCGCGATAATAAACACCAGCATAAACCATTGATTTGACAGCCATCCGGCAAATAACGATTCGTCTTTAAGCGCATCAATGTTACCGTTTAAAATTGCCTGCAGGTAATGATACCCCTCGCCAAATAATTGGGGAAACACCATAATAATAAGGCCCAGGAACAAGCCGCCTAAAAGCGCACGCACATACCTGTTTTGCTTTTTCAGTATGCCGCTCTCCAGCTTACCCCCTACTTTATTAATGTATAGGGCCATCCAGCCGCTAAGCAAGCCAAGCACAATATAAAAGGGAATGGCTGTAACAACCCAGCCTTCGGTAACCAGGTGAAACAGCTGCCCCGAGTATAATAACTTTGAAACTACCACCCCCGTTGCCGATGCTATGAGTAAAGGAATAAACGTGGGAATGGTAATTTCGCCTATCAAAATCTCTAAAGAAAATAGCACCCCGGCAATAGGGCTGTTAAATACAGCCGCTATCCCTGCCGATGCCCCGGCAGCCAGTAGTACCGTTTTTTCATAAGGGGTAAGCTTAAAAAATTTGCCAACGTTTGATCCTATGGCAGCGCCCGTGGCCACAATTGGCGCCTCTAACCCGGCCGAACCGCCAAAGCCTACGGTTAACGAGCTGGTTACAATATGCGAGTAAATGTTATTGAGCCGGATGTTCGACCGGTTCTTTTTGATATTTGCCAGGATACTGCCAATCCCTTTTTGAATTTTATCGCGGTTGCCCAGGTGTTGCCAGGTAACTGCCAAAAAAATACCCAGCGCAGGCAAAAACACATAAGCTATATGGTAATAAAGGTGCGATGAAATATTGCGGCTTACCTCCTCCATAAAATGCACCAGGAATTTTAAAGCGATGGCAGCCAGGCCGCCAAAAAAGCCGACAAAAACACTGCAATAAATCAAAAAATTCCGTTGGCTATTCCGCCTCAGGCGCCAGCGGTTTATTTTATAGGAGATTGCTTTTAACACGAATTTCACGAATTAGGTCGAATTAACACCAATTCCACCACACACTGCAAGTTATAAAATTTGATAGTCATTCGTTAAAATTCAAGCTATTTATAAGATTCGCACTTCATTAATTCGTGTCTATTCGATTCAATTCGTGCAATTCGTGTATAAAATTCGTGCAATTCGTGTGTATATTTGCCCATGATTTCTTCGCAAAGATACGATCAAAGGGGTGTATCTGCCTCTAAAGATGATGTACATAATGCCATTAAAAACATTGATAAAGGCATTTTCCCAAAAGCTTTCTGCAAAATAATACCCGATATACTAACCGGCGACGATACCTATTGCAATATAATGCATGCTGATGGCGCAGGCACAAAATCGTCACTGGCCTATACTTACTGGAAAGAAACCGGCGATATATCGGTATGGCGCGGCATTGCACAGGATGCCATTATCATGAACCTTGATGATTTGCTTTGCGTGGGCGCTACGGATAACATCCTGCTATCATCAACCATCGGCCGCAATAAAAACCTGATACCGGGCGAGGTTATTGCAGCCATTATAAACGGCACCGAAGAAATTTTAAGCGAACTGCGCGATGCCGGCATAGGCATTTACTCTACCGGCGGCGAAACCGCCGACGTGGGCGACCTTGTACGCACTATTATAGTAGACTCTACCGTAACCTGCCGCATGAAGCGCGATGAAGTAATATCCAATCACCGCATTCAGCCGGGCGATGTTATTGTTGGGCTTGCATCATACGGACAAGCCAATTACGAAAAAGAATATAACGGCGGTATGGGCTCAAACGGACTTACATCTGCCCGTCATGATGTATTTAACAAAACCATAGCCGATAAATATCCCGAAAGTTATGACGCCGCTATCCCATATGATCTTATCTTCAGCGGCAGCAAAAACCTTACCGACCTGGTTGACATTGGCAACGGGCAAACCATTACAGCAGGCAAACTGGTATTAAGCGCTACGCGCACCTATGCGCCTATCATCAAAGCCATGCTTGATAAATACCGCAGCCAAATCAATGGCATGGTACATTGCAGCGGCGGAGCGCAAACCAAGGTGCTGCATTTTATTGATGAGCTACATATTATAAAAGATAACCTGTTCCCTGTACCTCCCCTGTTCAGGCTTATTCAGCAGGAATCAAAAACCAGTTGGCAGGAAATGTATAAAGTATTCAATATGGGGCACCGGATGGAGCTTTATGTGCCTGCCGCGATAGCTGAAGATTTGATAGCTATCTCCAAAAGTTTTGGCGTGGATGCACAGATCATTGGCCGGGTAGAAAAAGCCGACACCAAAAAAGTGACCGTAACATCGGAGTTTGGAGTGTTTGAGTACGAGTAGATGTGCAGATTTTAAATGTGCAGATATGCAGATGATGGATTTAGTTGGTACTACAATACTTTGTGTAGCCAAGTTTTTATAAACTAATACAATTACTGTCTGCCACAAAAGACCATTATTTGAGTAGATTTATTTTAAAAAATCACTCCCCGTATGCTCAGATATCTTTCGGCACAATCTTCATTTAATTTATGGATGATATTTTTGGCCGAAAACCTGTTGGTTACCGTGCTTGCATTAGCTTTCGGCTACCTTATACTTAAGCTTAACCATAAAGCTATAAAGGCAGCTTCCCGCGATGAAGTATTGATTTGCCTGCTCACCAATGCCATCAACACAGCTATAACCTATGCCGGTTTCTGGCTTTGGCAACACGGGTATATCGCGATGAGCTTTGAAGTTAACTGGTTTATCCTGGTTGATTTTGTGATTTTATTTATGCTGATGGATTTGGCTATGTTTATTTTCCATTACTTCATCCACCATTCGGCTATTTACAAGGCAATCCATCGTATCCACCATCATTATGCCGATCCTATACCGATTGATCTTTTTGTGCTGCATCCTATAGAAACCATTGGCTTTGGTTCACTATGGCTTATTATCATCGCCTTACTCAGCTTTAACTTTTACGCGGTTTTAATTTACCTTATCGCAAATGTTTTTTTTGGCATTATGGGGCATTTAGGAATCGAACCTATCCCGGCAGCTATCAGGAATGCTATTCCTTTCAGATACCTGGGCACATCATCATTTCATCATAATCATCACTTAAACATCCATTATAATTATGGGTTTTATACCACTATATGGGATAAGCTGTTTAAAACTTACAAAGCATAAGCAAATACGCCTTTCACTTAAATTCAAAACGCTATAAAACACAAAACCCGGCCAAATTGACCGGGTTTTATGTTTTATTTTAGGTGTTATTAATTAAATATATAACGGAAACCTAACTGTGCCTGCCAGCGCGACACTTGCGAAACACCATTGCCAAATGTTGAGGTAAGCGGTATCTGGTTTGTGTTATCCAGGTAAGGGAAAGAGTATAATGGTTTTCCGTTATTTGGATCACTTGGGTTAGCCGCGTTGTTATAAATACCTTTGTATGATAACACTGTTGTGCGGTTAACGAATTTAAAGTTACCCCATGCACTGTTCAAGAAGTTACCAAGGTTAATGATGTTAAATTCAAACTGCAGTGTATTTTTAACTTTACCAGTTGTTGCATACAAATCCTGTGTAAAGTTAAAGTTAACCAGGTGGAAGTAAGGAAGCACCAGTCCATTACGTTTTGAGTATTGTCCTTTGTGTTTGCTCAAGTATGGATCCTGGTTAATGTAGTTACTTAATTGTGCATAAAGTGCACCGCCAGCATCAGAACCATTAGGATTTAATAAGGTCTTAGTACCGGTACGTAAATCGGCAGCGTTGTCAGCAACTAATATGATATCGCTTGCAGATTTAGGGATATACATCAAATCATTAGTTGTTTGACCGTCGCCATTCATATCGCCATTATAAACGTATGAAACAACACCGTTGTTAGCAGCTTCGTAGGTTAAACCAATTGAGGTAGTTAAGTGTTTAATGTAATCCTTACGGTACGAGAACGAAGCAACGATACGGTTTGGCTGATAAAAGTTAGCGTAAGAAGTTACATTAGCATTCGGATCGCCTGATACAGAACGGTCTCTCCAGGTTGATTGCGCAATAGAACCACCGTCATTTACCGTACGAGCATCTGAGTGGGTATAAGCTATGTTAAAGTAAAGCTCTTTCCAGGTGCGTTGTAACTGGCCTGTAACACTGTAGGTATAACCTTTGTTGCTGTTTTTAAGCAAAATAGCATCTGTAATGTTAGGTACAGCTGCAGTATTACCACCCTGCGCAGCAGGAATAGAAGGGTAAACAGTAGTACCACTGTAACGGATACGGTTATCCGGACCGGTAAACGCTGTACCTGTAGAAGGTAATGCAAGGTTAACAAAGTAAACAGAGTTGATATCTTTTGAGTAGATACCTTCAATTGTACCAAGGATACCGAAAGGTAATTTTTGGTCAACTGCTAAGTTAACCCTTAGGTTTGATGGCAATTTAAAGTTTTTGTCGCTAACAACCAGGTTGTATGATGTATTTGCGGCAGCACCTGTTGGCCTGTTGGCATTAACATCAGGGTTGAAGGCTAAACGTGGGTCAGTTGCCAATACACCACCTGCACCAGGTACAATGCTATATGAGCCAAACTGAACACCGTTGTTACTTGCCTGGTTAGATATATATACATAAGGAACCGGGCCAGCAAAAATACCAGCACCACCACGTACTTGAGTAGTAGCCTCACCGGTTACATCCCAGTTAAAACCTACCCTTGGCGAAAATTGCAGCCTTGTTTTAGGAAATTGAGCCGTATTGATCTGATAACCGTCTCTGAACAGCGTCAAATTGGCAGCATTACTATTAAACTGGCTATCAGTATTATAAACCGGCATATCAACGCGAACACCATATGTTAACTTAAAATTGTCGTTAACATTCCATTTATCTTGTGCATAAACACTTGCTGTATATGATTTAACAATTGCAAATGGGAACGATCCATCTGGCAAAGCCGAGTAACGGAAATCGTAACGGGTTGCAGTAGTAGCGCCATTGTTAGCAGAATCATAAAAATCCTGTAAGCTTTTAAAGCGGTAACCACCATTGTAGTTTGGTGCGAAACCGTTTTTAAACTTGTTTGACTCATAAGCCAAACCTAAGTTAAACTCATGCTTACCTGCATAAATGGTAAAGTTATCAGATGCCTGGATGGTATTGGTATTTAAAACGTTGTTAGCGGTAAATGGCTCATAACCAAAAGAGGTTAAAGTTGTACCGTCCGGGTTTTGAATATCAACCAATGGAAACGCGCCGCCACCTGGTGATGAACGGAAATCGCGAAGGGCCTGGTAACCAACAGTTAATTTGTTGGCGAATTTTGAACCTATGCGGGTGTTCAACTCAGCAATACCAATGTTAAAGTTATTGTTGATGGTATAGTATGATGAGAAAAACGGTAAAGTAGCCGAACCTGCGCTACGACCAGGCGATGGTGAACCTGAACCGCTTGGAGGTACATCACGTGAAGATTTCAAATAGAAATACTTAACCGATAATGTATTATTTTTGTCAATGTTCCAATCCAATTTAGCAGCAATCTTATCAGATTGTGTATTTAACTGGTAATTTTCAAACGCGCCTGCATTGTAACCATATTTGGTTTTCAGGAACGTTGATAATGTAGTAAGGTCATTAAATGAAGCACGTGAAATACTACCACCGGCAGTTTGCCCATCGCGTAACGCGGTAAATGACGTAGCCGGATCTTTAATCCTTTCCTGCTCGCCAGATACAAAGAAGAATAATTTATTCTTGATGATTGGACCGCCTAAGCTGATACCGCGCTGATTGTAATTGATAGTTGGTTTTAAAACAGTGGCGGTACCCGCATCTAAACCTACAAGGCCTGCATAACGCTTATAATAATAAACAGCGCCTTTAAACTCGTTTGTACCAGATTTGGTAACGGTATTGATACCGGTGCCTGCAAAACGGCCTTGCGTAACATCAAAAGGAGATACAGAAACCTGGATCTGCTCAATCGCGTCTAACGAAATTGGCTGTGAGTTAGTCTGGCCACCCAATGAGTTCGCCAAACCAAATGAGTTATTAAACAAAGCACCGTCAACAGTTAAGTTATTACCGTTACCATTACGGCCGCCAAATGAACCATTGCTGCCAGCAGTAGGGGTTAATTTGGTATAATCTGATATCGACCTGGTAATAGTAGGTAAACGGTCAATTTGTGCCCTGGTAACCACTTCCTGCGAACCGGTACGTGAGTTATTAATAACCTTGTTTTGCGTGCCGGATATAACAACCTCCTTAAGTTCTGTATTGTTGGGAGCTATTTTGGCATTTACTTTAAAATCCTCACCCAAAGAAAGCGTAATGTTGTTCTGAACATAAGGATTATACCCGATGAACCTGAAACTAATGGTGTAAGGGCCACCGACGCGGATGTTTGGCAAGTTGAACCTGCCATCGCCACGACTTACAGTAGCATAGTTTGTACCGGTTGGCGTATGTATCGCGGTGATGGTTACACCCGGTAATGGTAATCCCTTTTCGTCAACTACCGTACCCGACATGCTACTGGTGGTAACATTTTGCGCAGAGGCAAAGCCGAAGGTTAAAAGGGAAAAAATGATTAAAAGAAGGTAATGCTTCCTCATAAATTGCTTTTTTAATTATACTTTGAGTTAATTGTCGACAAAGATAACTAATCCCTTGATTGCCAATGTTAAGTTTATGTTAACAATCGTTGAGTATTTTTCAACATTTTGTCATAAAAACACAAATAAATCATAGTAAACAGGTAGATTTAATGTAATATTTGTAATTAACTTGTTACTTAATCCGCCACCAAACACAGGCCGGTAAAAATATTTTTTTATCGCTGCTATGAAATGTACACTTTTCTCATTTCGCCCCTTTTTACTTAGCTTTGCGCCTTTAAAATGTAGCCCCCTGCGTTCATCACACATCCGGCTATAAATCCGTTCAAAACAAAAATTTAGTTATCAAAGTATATCATTAAAAATATGGACTACGATTTAATTGTTATAGGGTCGGGCCCGGGTGGCTACGTAGCAGCTATCCGCGCTTCACAGCTCGGTTTAAAAACTGCCATTATCGAAAAAGAGTCATTAGGTGGCATTTGCCTTAACTGGGGCTGTATCCCAACCAAAGCCTTATTAAAAAGCGCCCAGGTTTTTGAATACCTTAACCACTCGCAGGATTATGGTATTAAAATAAACGGCACAGGCGAAGTTGATTTTGGCGCCGTTATAAAACGCAGCCGCGGTGTAGCCGATGGCATGAGCAAAGGCGTACAATTTTTAATGAAAAAAAACAAGATCGAAGTTATTAACGGTTTTGGTAAATTAAAATCAAAGGGCGTTGTTGAAGTAAAATTAAACGACGGTACTACAAAACAAATTACCGCCACAAGCATCATTCTTGCAACAGGTGGCCGCAGCCGCGAGTTACCTAATATAAAACAGGATGGCGTTAAAGTTATAGGTTACCGCCAGGCTATGATATTGCCAAAACAACCTAAATCAATGGTTGTGGTAGGTTCGGGCGCTATCGGTATCGAGTTTGCTTATTTTTATAACTCCATTGGCACCAAAGTTACCGTTGTTGAGTATTTAGATAATATTGTGCCGCTTGAAGATGAAGAAATTTCAAGAAACTTACAGCGCATTCTTAAAAAACAAGGTATCAATATACTTACCGGCGCCAACGTGGAATCGGTTGACAGCTCCGGCGAACTTTGCAAGGTAAACGTGAAAACCGCCACAGGTATGGAAGTTATCGAGGCCGAGATTGTTTTATCTGCCGTAGGTATCTCTACCAACATTGAGGGCATCGGACTGGAAGAAGTTGGCGTAAAAACCGAACGTGGCAAAGTATTGGTTGATGATTATTACAAAACAAATATTGATGGTGTTTACGCCATTGGCGATATTGTAAAAGGCCAGGCCCTTGCACACGTAGCATCTGCCGAAGGCATTATCTGCGTTGAAAAAATTGCCGGTCAAAACCCGCATCCTTTAGATTATAATAACATTCCGGGTTGTACCTATTGCTCGCCCGAAGTTGCATCTGTAGGTTATACCGAAAAAGCAGCTAAAGAAGCCGGCTACGAAATTAAAGTTGGTAAATTCCCATTCTCGGCATCGGGTAAGGCAAGTGCTGCCGGCGCTAAAGATGGTTTTGTAAAACTGATATTTGATGCCAAATACGGCGAATTCCTGGGCGCGCACATGCTGGGCTACAACGTTACCGAAATGATTGCCGAAGTGGTTACCGCCCGCAAGCTGGAAGCTACCGGTCATGAGATCATTAAATCGGTACACCCGCACCCAACCATGAGCGAAGCTGTAATGGAAGCCGCTGCCGCTGCTTATGATGAAGTAATACACTTGTAAGTCAAAAGTAAAAATTCAAAAGTCAAAAATGCTTGTCCTTAGGGCATGGCATATAAAAAATAAAAGGTCGATAGTCGCAAGCTGTCGGCCTTTTATTTTTTTCTTTAATATTACACCAGAAAGGTTCTTTTGAATTTTGACTTTTGAATTTCAATCTTGCTAATCAATTTTTGAATTTTGACTTTTGAATTTTGACTTAAAATGAAGCTACACACTATCGATACCGGCTTTTTCAAATTAGATGGGGGCGCCATGTTTGGGGTGGTGCCAAAAACCATCTGGAACAAAACCAACCCTGCCGATAACAACAACCTGTGCACCTGGGCCATGCGTTGCCTGCTGGTTGAAGATGCCGGCCGTTTAATATTGATAGACACCGGTATTGGCAATAAGCAGGACGCCAAATTTTTAAGCCACTATTATTTACATGGCGATGCCACGCTTGATAGCTCACTTGCCGCCCTCGGCTTTCACCGCGATGATATTACCGATGTATTTTTAACCCACCTGCATTTTGACCACGTAGGCGGGGCAGTAGTACGCGACGGCGAAAAGCTACTGCCCACCTTCAGAAATGCAAAATACTGGAGCAACCCAAAACATTGGGATTGGGCCACAAACCCTAACGACCGCGAAAAAGCCTCTTTTTTAAAAGAAAACATACTACCCATACAGGAAAGCGGGCAGCTGCAATTTATAGATGCACAGGATGGTATCAACTTTGCCGAAGGTTTTGATATCCGTTTTGTATCCGGCCATACCGAGGCTATGATGTTGCCGCTTATTAACTACAAAGGCAAAAAAATACTTTACATGGCCGATCTGCTGCCATCAGTAGGCCACCTTCCCCTGCCCTATGTAATGGCTTATGACATGTTTCCGCTCACTACCCTTAAAGAGAAAAAAATATTCCTTACAGAGGCCCTGGAGCAGGATTATGTGCTTTATTTTGAACACGACCCGGTAAACGAGTGCTGCACCCTGCAACAAACAGAAAAAGGCATCAGGGTAAGGGATACATTTAAATTGAGTGAGATATAGTATCAAGTAGTTAGTATCAAGTATCAAGACTGCTACATGCCCAAGGCAAACGCACTAATTGGGTTAACATAACTTAACATATTTTAGCAATATTTTTGTATAAATATCTAATAATCAACACTTTGTATTTTAGCATGGTTAACATTAAAACGATCACATAATTTAGGCGCATCCCAATATTTGTGCCTGTTGTTGTTGGCCAACACAAGTCCCTTTGGCACGTGGACCATTCAAGTTAACCGGTCAAAAATCTTGATACTTGATACTAATTACTTGATACTCCTGCACGTTACAGCTGCCAAAAAAAACGTTTAAGTAGCAATAAATTCAGATAGTGTTTTACGAACACCACAAAAACCATACCGCTTGCCTGTTTCTGCATTTTTTATATAAATATTGAATATATCATCGATACTAATTTTTTAATTAATTGAAAATCAATGTATTAAAAAATTTACTTATAGCTTATTTTTTTTGAAAATCCACTGTACAATTGTAATTTTTTACAACAATTTTATAACTTTGGTCGTTCTGTAGTAAATAAAAAGTACAGAGAGGTTTATATAGATGAGACAACTCAAAATAACGCAATCCATAACCAATCGCGAGTCGCAATCGCTTGACAAGTATCTCCACGAGATTGGTAAAGTTGATCTGATAACAGCCGAAGAAGAAGTAATATTAGCCCAAAAAATCCGCGAGGGCGACCAGGCGGCTTTGGAGCGTTTAACCAAAACCAACCTGCGCTTTGTTGTATCTGTAGCCAAACAATACCAAAACCAAGGCCTTACACTGGGCGATTTAATTAATGAGGGTAACCTCGGTTTAATTAAAGCTGCCAAACGTTTTGATGAAACCAAGGGTTTCAAATTCATATCTTACGCCGTATGGTGGATCCGTCAATCTATATTGCAGGCTATTGCCGAGCAATCGCGCATTGTACGTTTACCATTAAACCAGGTAGGTTCGTTAAGTAAAATAAGTAAAGCATTCTCCAAACTGGAGCAGGAGTACGAGCGTGAACCGTCGCCCGAAGAACTTGCCGATATTTTAGAAACCACGGTTGATAAAATTTCTGACACCCTAAGCAATTCTGGCCGCCATGTATCTATGGATGCCCCATTTGTGCAGGGCGAAGAAAACACACTACTGGATGTACTTGAAAACCAGGAGCCCAATACCGATTCGATCCTGATCAACGAGTCGTTATCCGAAGAGATTAAACGCTCGTTATCAACCTTAACAGAGCGTGAGCGCGAGATCATCGTATTATTCTTTGGTTTAGGCACCAATCATCCGCTTTCGTTAGAAGAAATTGGCGAAAAATTTAACCTTACCCGCGAACGCGTTCGCCAGATAAAGGATAAAGCCCTGCAACGTTTACGCCATACATCGAGGAGCAAAATTTTGAAGTCTTATTTAGGTTAATCAACCTTAAAAAACATATTAAAAGCCAACGATATCCCGTTGGCTTTTTTGTTGCCGCTAAAGACGGGTGATAAAGTGCCCTCTTTTTAAGTTACTGTGCGTATACATTTATTTGCTTGATTCGTATACTGTTGCGGTTTTGTTTCGTTTTTAATTTTATGACAATTCTTAATTTGTTGATTTTTAGACAAATAATATTTTTGACTGTTTCACTTGTTGCGCAACGCAACAGTAAATGAGAATAAAACCACCAGTTTTGCATCGATTAAATAATTCTCAACGCAAACACTGATGGCTTAATTATTTAAAACAGCCCCAACTGCCCCTTGTCGTCTATATCAATATCATCCGGGTTGGTTATCTCAAAATCAATCTTTTTTGTTTGAGTTTGAGCCGGTTTTGGTGATGGGTCCGCCGGTTCATCGGATGCTTTCTCTACTTCAGCATCCTGTGGTTTCACTGATCCTGTTTTGGGTGATGCTTCTTTTGGAGTTTCAACAGATTTTGGAGATGATTGCAGAGGCGAAACTTCCGGCTTCGCCGATGGAATTTCCGGCTCAGGTTCAGTTTCATCAACCTCTATTACTGGTTCATCCAATTCTTCTGTTTCGCTCTCCGGTTCTTCGGCAACCGGTTCATCTAAAACCTCCTCAGTAGCTATCAGCTCAACAGATTTTATAGGTAATTGCGACAGGCGGTTGCCCATAGCTTTCATGCCTTTTACATCTATCAGGTCGACAAGGTTTACCTCGATGGTTTCGGGCGTTTGTTCTTTACCTTTTAGCTGCACAATTTTAACCAGTTGGTTTGCTTTGGCAATATAAAGGAGTTTTGATCCCGGCTCATCGCTGATGATGCTCACTTGTTTGCCAATAGCTATGGCCTCGAACATGAAGCGTTTCACCATATAGTTTTTCGATTTTCCATCCAGGTGGATTGCCGAGAAAACTTTTTTAGGATCGTACTTTTCAATCAGGATCATTTTATCATCAAAATGATTGTTCAAATCAAAATTGGTAAGCTCGTATATGCCTGTACTTAGTAAGTTCAGGATCCGGTCGTCGCCATCAAATTCGCCCAGGTATTTGCCCCGGCCATCGGCATTAAGGCGTTTCAGGATCTCATCGTACCAAATCTTTCTGCCGGCTAAGGTTGATACGCCTTTTGATTTCAGCACAATTTTTTTAACCGGGTATTTGGTGATGATGTTACCCATCGATCCACGGCCTTTTATAGCTATCGAGGCAAAGTCTTCATCAAACTGCAGCTTCTTCAGTTTTGAGTGTGGTTTAAGCTGCACATTCACTATCTCGGCCTCGCCGTTGGAGTTGGCTGTAAAATACAGCACTTTGGTTCCTTTGGTGCCTTTGGTCAGGTCGTACTCCTTATCGCGGGTTACCCCCACTACCGAGAAACGTTTGATATATGCTATGCCGCTTTCGCCATCTTTGTAAATCATGTTGTAAACGGTACGCTCGTCGTTCTTTTTAAATACGGCAACGTGAATGATATCTTTACCCACAAACACCTTATCCTGCACTTTGGTGATCAGGCATCGGCCATCGGCACGGAAAACAATGATCTCATCGATATCCGAGCAATCGCCAACGTACTCAACCGAGTCATCCCGCTTAAGGCCCGAGCCAACAAAACCATCAACTTTATTAACGTATAATTTTATGTTGGCCAATGCCACCTGCGCGGCCTCTACCTTATCAAAGGTGCGCAGTTCGGTTTTGCGACCCCTGTCCTTCCCATATTTTTCGCGCAGTTTTTCAAACCAGGCAATGGTATAATCGGTAAGATGTTTCAGGTGATGTTTTACCTGTTTTATCTCGTTTTCCAGGGCTTTCATCTGTTCATCCGCTTTTTTTACGTCAAAGCGGGTGATGCTGCTCATAGGTTTATCTATCAGCTTTTTGTAATCCTCAGGCACTATGGTGCGATAAAACTGCGGGAAGAATGGTTCGAACAAGCGGCTCAGCACTTCCAGTACAGTTTCAAAATTGCCCGATGTTTCATAGTCGGGGTGTTTGTACATCCCCTCCTGTATAAATATTTTAAGCAATGAGCTGAAGAAGATCTTCTCCATCAATTCCTTCAGCCTGATCTCCAGCTCTTGTTTTAGCAGTTCTTTGGTGAAAAACGTGCTTTCGGTAAGCATATCGTTCACACTCATAAAACGCGGCTTATCTGACTGGATTACGCAGGTATTGGGCGATATAGATACTTCGCAATCGGTAAAGGCGTAAAGCGCGTCGATAGTTACATCGGGTGATATGCCCGGCGCCAGGTGAATAATGATCTCTACGTTTTGAGATGTATGATCATCAATTTTTTTAATCTTGATCTTACCTTTCTCATTTGCAGCTATGATACTCTCAATTAAACTGACAGTTGTTGTTGAGAATGGAACTTCGGTAATAACAAGTGTTTTCTTGTCTCGTTCTTCAATTTTTGCGCGAACGCGCACCTTGCCACCCCGCTGCCCTTCGTTATACAGCGACGCATCTGCCATGCCCCCTGTCGGAAAATCGGGCAATATATTAGGACGGACGCCTTTTAAAACTGCTATAGAAGCATCAATAAGTTCAATAAAGTTGTGTGGTAATATTTTGGTAGCTAAACCTACAGCAATACCTTCGGCGCCCTGGGCTAATAATAGCGGGAATTTTACCGGTAGGGTAATGGGCTCCTTGTTACGGCCATCATAACTGGCCTGCCAATTGGTAGTATCGGGGTTAAAAACAACATCAAGCGCAAATTTTGATAAACGAGCCTCAATATAACGAGGTGCTGCTGCCGAGTCGCCGGTTACCGGACGACCCCAGTTACCTTGCGTATCTATTAATAATTCTTTTTGGCCTATCTGTATCATGGCATCACCAATGGAAGCATCACCATGGGGGTGATATTTCATGGTATTACCAATTACGTTGGCTCCTTTATTAAAGCGCCCGTCGTCCATTTCCTTTAAGGAATGCAGAATACGGCGCTGCACGGGTTTTAAACCATCGTTGATGTGTGGTACGGCCCGGTCAAGGATAACGTAGGAGGCATAATCAAGAAACCAGTTTTCGTATAACCCGTCGAGTGAGGTAACGTTATGTAATTTGTCGTCGTTATTGCCAGGTATCTCGTTTTGATTCAGATCTTCACTCATTATTCGCTAAAAACTTTTGGATGGGTAAAGATAAAAATTAAAGTGCAGATATGGCAGATGTGCAGATTTCAAATTTCAGATGTGCAGATGATTCTTTTAACACGAATGGCGCGAATTGATTCGAATTTCACGAATTTTTGCCTGGTTAGTGATTTGTCTGAACATGGATTAAACAGATTTTTCAGATTACACAAATTTTAGAAATTTTGACCTTTCACCCTCCTGCAAATCAAAGGCAGATATGCAGATGATTTTTTAAACACGAATGAGGCGAATTTGATTCGAATTTCACGAATTTTTGCCTGGTTAGTGATTTGTCTGAACATGGATTAAACAGTTTTTTCAGATTACACAAATTTTAGAAATTTTGACCTTTCACCCTCCTGCAAATCAAAGGCAGATATGCAGATGATTTTTTAAACACGAATGAGGCGAATTTGATTC
>Ga0307515_10007641_pt1 | contig 21324 bp, 18 predicted proteins | sample 17_EM_MG_FD_194513 | JGI IMG/M metagenome (GOLD analysis project Ga0307515, IMG submission 194513) | Populus trichocarpa ectomycorrhiza microbial communities from riparian zone in the Pacific Northwest, United States - 17_EM | ecosystem: Host-associated > Plants > Roots > Unclassified | place...
TCGTTGCTTCGACGTGTTGCCATGTGAGGGTCTCCTTTCATCGTTTGACAGAAGCTCAAATGAATCCATATCGGCATGCAAACACAGTGCCGCCCCCTCGTCGCAACTTATTTTTTTCCGCGCTTCGTAGTCACGGGCTGCACAACACCCTGCAGATACTTTCGGAAATCTTTGCCCAACTGTGGATGAGCGAGTGCGTATTCGACCGTCGCTTGCAGATAGCCGAGCTTGCTGCCGCAGTCGTAGCGCTTGCCTGAGAAGCGATACGCATACACTGCCTCTTCTCGCATCAGCGCCGCGATACCGTCAGTCAACTGAATCTCGCCGCCCGAACCTTTGCCGATGCGCTCGAGGTGCTCGAAGATCGACGGCGAGAGAATGTAACGGCCGACGACACCCAAGGTCGAAGGCGCAACCTCCGGCTTCGGTTTTTCCACGATGCTGCGAACTCGGCTCGTGGCGGACTTATCGGCTTCCACCTCAACGATGCCGTACTTCTCTGTGTCCTTCTTCGGCACGACTTCGACGCCGATGACACTGGCGCGTTTCGCGTCGTAAACGTCAGCCATTTGTTCGAGGCAGCTTTTCGAGTTGCCGCGAATCAAGTCGTCGGCGAGATGCACAAAGAAAGGCTCGTTGCCGACGGCAGGCTGTGCGCACAGCACGGCATGGCCCAAACCCAAAGGCGCCGGCTGCCGAATGTAAATGCACGAGGCATAGGAAGGCAGCACGCTGCGCAGTTGATTGAGCAGATCACTCTTACCCTGCGAATCGAGCAGGTTCTCGAGCTCTTGATCCGAATCGAAATGGTCTTCGATGGCGCGCTTGGATGCGCCAGTGATGAACACGAGGCGGCGCGCACCTGCAGCCAAGGCCTCTTCCACGGCGTACTGAATGAGCGGTTTGTCCACAACCGGCAACATTTCCTTGGGACTCGCCTTCGTCGCCGGAAGGAAGCGCGTTCCGCGCCCTGCAACGGGAAATACAGCCGTACGAATGATGGACTTCGACAAACCCATGAACCGCTCTCCTTCGAGCCTGTGAATCTGACCGCGCAGTGTAGCGGCCTAATGTACGCAGGCATACGTGCAAAGTTCCGGTGCACGTGAGGTAAACGTGCACCGGGTGAGGACGATCGGGATAGGTTGCTTCGAGATAGTAAGGTCGCCAGCTCAAACCAGGGTTATGACCGTCAAGCAGCCGTTCGCGGTTCGCCGCCTGAGTTGAGCAGGGCCGCTTTCCCGGCTGCCTTAAGGCATGGTCTCGGCGGACAAGCTTCGTTTTCCCGCCGCCGGCTTAGAGTTTTCCGCCTTAGAAGCGGGAGCTGGGCCTTTTGCGCCATCCAGGCGAATATTGGTTCGGTTTTGATCGATGACCTTCTGAGCAATGCCCTTGACCAAGCCAAGATCGTCTGGCGATTTGAAAGGACCGTGCTCGTTACGATACGCCACGATGGCTTGGGCCCGCGCAACGCCGATACCTTTCAGCTCCTTGGCGATGGTGCGCGCATCCGCTGTGTTGATATTCACCGCGTCCGCCCAGCAAAGGATGGGCACGGCACAGGTTAGCGCGAATAGTGAAGCAAGAATTCTCATGATGGCCTCCATGCGTTAAGTGAGTTGCGGCGGTCGTCGCCGCGACGGAACGCAGAGTAAGCCAGGCGATTGCGCGGAGCCCAGCGCACTAAATGGCGCGAACGTGCAAATTCCCTAAGGCAAATTCCCTAAGGATGAGAGCCCGCATCGATGCGCACTCCATGAGTTCGACAGTACGCACCGGCGGACGCTCGAATGCGCATGATGACAAGCTTGGAAGTCAAAGCGGCGCGATGCATAACTTTCGAGCGCTTCAGAACCAACCACAGAAAGAAAAAACCGATGCACTTGACGCTACAGCAGACAGTGAGGCGAGCTAAAGATTGCGCGAGCCCGAATCAGATTCGCTCGGCCCACGTAAACACCGCAGGACGCATGCTGTCCCACGATCTGCACTTCGGGCAGCGCCAATACCAGCCGATGCTGTGCAGCCCACAGTCATCGCAGTGATAGCGCCCGCCTGCATCGCCGATTCGCGTCAGCAACACATCCAGCGAGCTCGGATCGCCGCCGACTTCCGCAGGCTCGATCAACTCGGAAGCGATTGCCGCAAGTCGTCCAACGCTGTCCGAAGGCGCCGCTGTAACCAACAGCCACGCAAGCTGACGCGAAGTTACACGCCCCGTTCCCTTCAACCGCGACGCAAGATCGTCAATCACATGCCGCTCGCCTAATGCGCGCGCCAGTCCCAGCACACAGGGAATCACTTCCAGCGCAAGACCGGGCGCAGTCTCAATGGCGTGCAGATACTTTTCCAATGCACCGCGCTGATCACCACCCGCTTCCAGCATCTTGCCCGCCAGTAACTCCGCGCGCGGCAGCTCAGCATCGTGAGCACGCGCCTGACGCAAGAGCGTTCCCGCGCGATCAACCTCGCCTTGGCGCAACGCCTGCTCGGCCAACTCGCACAGATAGTGCGCGGCCACACGCTTGCGTTCCGTCTGCAAGTCTTGCGGCAAGTCATGAAAGAACTTCAGCGCATTCGCCCAATCGCCCTGTTGCTCATAGATGCGCATCAGGTGTTCGAGCGCCGGGCGTCGATGCTCGCGCGTCGCAGCCAACTCTTCGAACAAGCGTTCCGCGCGGTCCATTAAGCCGGCACTGAGAAAGTCGAGGGCCAACGCGAAAGATGCCTTGTCACGCATCGCGCCCTCCCCCTGCTCCTGCAGACGCGTGTGAATGGCGATCGCGCGATCTACTTCGCCACGGCGCCGGAAAAGACTCCCCAGCGTGAACTGAATTTCCGCGGCATCGCCAATTTCAGCCACGCGCGCAAAGACTTCGGCAGCGTGGTCGTAACGATCGTTAATCAGATGGTCCAAGCCGACGTAGTAGTCCCGAGGCAGACGAACCGTTCGCGCAGCACCGCTCCGACGGCCAAGCAGCCAAGCGGCAATGCCGACAATGACGAACGCCGCGGCAAGAAGTAATGCGGGAAGCTCGAACACCGCATCACGATAGCGCGAGCGGCTGTCTCAGCGAAAGTACACCGTGAATTTCCATCGCTGGCACTGAACTGCAGCAATGTCACCGGGAGCCGGCGTAATGAACATCAGTGGTCGGAAGAGATGTTTAGCCAGGAGAAAATTGAAGAGTTTGTGCGATCGGCGCATTTACGGCCGGTGCAATCGTAAGCGCCGATCTAGGAATTCAGAGGTCCGCGGGCAGGTGCTCCCCGCGATGCTCAGCGCGATGAACACAGTGCCGTGGAGATTTAGTGGCTAGCCTCTCAGCGCCGTTGTTCGCGCCCCCACTTGCGGCGGGTCTAAATCGGCTTGGCCGCGCCCGAGCCCGGGACTACACAGGAAATATTGTATTCTTTCAAAGTATGATTATCATACATGAATGGAACGCCGCGTTGAGATCGAAATTCTGCCTCGGGCTGCTACCCCCTCCATCGAGCACGCGATGCGAACATCTCCGGTCGTCGTCGTGTTGGGCGCGCGCCAGACCGGCAAGACGACGCTCGTACGCTCGCTACCGCAACTCGCTGAACGCCCTTACCTCACCCTCGATGATTTTGATCTGCGCGCCCAAGCTGTTTCGGACCCCGAAGCGGTCGTAGACCGGGCCCCCGCGCTCGTTATCGACGAAGTGCAAAGGGCGCGAGACCTGCTCATTGCGGTGAAGCGTGCCGTCGATCAAGACCGCAAGCGGAGACCCGGTCGCTTCGTGCTGACCGGTTCCGCGAATCTACTGATGATGGAGCAGATCGGAGAAACGCTAGCTGGGCGAGCTATCTACGTAACCCTCTGGCCATTCACTAGACGCGAGCGGCTCGGCTTCGGACGCACGGGAATCTGGAGTGAGTTGGTATCCGCTAAGTTCGCAAGCTGGCGGCAGATGATCGACGAAAACTCCGGCCCGCAAGAGGATTGGCGAGTTGCCACGCGACTCGGCGGCTTTCCCGTACCTGCTCACGTAATGACGGATGAAGCCGCGCGCTCCAGTTGGTTTTCAGGATATGTCCAGACTTATCTCGAGCGCGACCTTCAAGCAGTTCGGGCAGTCGAGAACTTGGCGGACTTCCGGCGATTGATGCGAGCAGCGTGCCTGCGCATCGGCGGGCTGCTCAACCAGACCGAACTCGGACGCGACGCGAGCATCAGTCAGCCGCAAGTTCACCGCTTCATGAACTTGATGGAGACAAGCTTTCAGGCGATACGTCTGCCCGCCTACTCCGTGAACCGCACCAAACGGCTCATCAAGGCGCCAAAGCTCTACTGGTGCGACACAGCTCTTGCTCTCCATCTCGCCGGCGAATCCGAGCCGCGCGGGCTGCATCTCGAGAACCTCGTGTTGATGGATCTGCTCGCCTGGCGCGACACACAAGCGCGCCGACCCGAAGTGCTTTACTGGAGAACCGCATCTGGCGAGGAAGTCGATTTCGTGATCGAGACCCCCGCCCGCACCATTCCCATCGAAGTAAAAACGGCAGCGCGCGTTTCGCCCAGCGACGCCCGCGGACTCGAGTCGTTTCTGGAGGAATACGCCACGTCCTCGGATGGCGCCTTGTTGTTGTATGGAGGCGCTGAAACATTTCCGCTGACGAAGCGAGTGCTGGCAGTGCCCTGGTGGCGCATCTGCTGATGAGCGGCAATGCTAGCCGCGCAAGACGGACTGCGGTTTCCCCGGATGCTGGGCTTTGCAAACCGTCCCACGGCACTGCCGCGACAACTGCCCTTTCCGTCAGCCCGAGCCTGCCGCAACACGCACAACCCGACTGCCGCTCAGTCGCGGCTCAATCTCGAATAGGCCGATCCGCCCCGTCGTTCACGCGCTCGCGAAGGTCTTTACCCGGCTTGAAGTGCGGTACGTATTTACCGGACAACGCAACCGCTTCGCCGGTCTTAGGATTGCGCCCCTGTCTCGGCGGACGAAAATGCAGCGAAAAGCTGCCGAAACCGCGAATCTCGATACGCTCACCCTGCGACAGAGCATCGCTCATGATCTCAAGAATCTGCTTGAGAGCGAGTTCCACGTCCTTGGCCGGCAAGTGTTTCTGCTTGGCGGTGATGATCTCGATGAGTTCCGATTTCGTCATGCGTCGCCTTTCGGACCCCGCGCGAACACCGGGGCGGCGATGCCCCGGTGCAGCACTTTTGGTGTTTTTTTAGCCGCGATCGCCGATTTGCTCCTTAAGCAAATCACCCAGGCTCGTACCACCTGATGGAGATTGCTCGGAGCGATAGCTCTGCACGGCTTCTGCCTCTTCGTGTGCTTCCTTGGCCTTAATGGAGAGCGAAATCGTGCGGGACTTGCGATCCACGCCGGTGAACTTCGCTTCCACTTCTTCGCCGACCTTGAGCACAGTACGCGCGTCTTCGACTCGGTCGCGACCGAGCTCAGATGCACGCAGCTGCCCTTCGACGCCGTTGCCGAGGTCGATGACCGCGCCGCGCGCGTCCACTTCCTTGACAACGCCACGAACAATGGTGCCCTTGGGGTTCTCGGCGATATAGCCTGAGAACGGATCCTTGGCGAGCTGCTTGATGCCGAGGGAGATGCGCTCACGCTCGGGATCGATAGACAGCACCATGGCTTCGACCGACTGGGCTTTCTGGTAATTGCGCACCGCCTCTTCGCCCGGCTGATCCCAGGAGATATCGGAGAGGTGCACGAGACCATCGATGTTGCCCGACAGGCCGATAAAGATGCCGAAGTCGGTGATGGATTTGATCTGTCCCGTCACGCGATCGCCGCGGTTGTAGTTCTCGGCGAACTCCTTCCACGGATTGGCCTTGCACTGCTTGAGGCCCAAAGAGATACGACGACGCTCCTCGTCCACGTCGAGCACCATAACCTCGACCTCTTGGCCGGTGTGCACGACTTTGGCGGGATTGACGTTCTTGTTGGTCCAGTCCATTTCGGACACGTGAACCAGGCCCTCGACGCCGTCCTCGATTTCCACGAACGCGCCGTAGTCGGCGATGTTCGTGACCTTACCGAACACGCGCGTGTTCGGCGGATAACGGCGCGCGATGTTCTCCCACGGATCGGCTCCGAGCTGCTTCAAGCCCAGGGATACGCGCGAACGCTCGCGATCGAATTTGAGAATACGCACATCGATCTCGTCGCCGACCTTGACGACTTCGGACGGATGCTTGACGCGCTTCCACGCCATGTCCGTGATGTGCAAGAGACCATCGATGCCACCCAGGTCAACGAACGCACCGTAGTCCGTGAGGTTCTTGACGCTGCCGCGAACCACTGCGCCTTCCTGCAGGTTTTCCATGAGCGCGCTGCGCTCGGCGGAGAATTCCTGCTCGACGACCGCGCGGCGCGAAACGACAACGTTATTGCGCTTCTGATCGAGCTTGATGACTTTGAATTCGAGCGGCTTGTTTTCGAGATATGACGTGTCGCGCACGGGGCGCACATCTACGAGCGAACCGGGTAGGAACGCGCGTACATTTTCGATCTCTACCGTGAAGCCGCCTTTGACGCGACCTGTAATTACACCGGTGACGATCTGGGAATCATTGAATGCTGTTTCGAGGCGCGTCCAGGTGCGCGCGCGCTTTGCCTTCTCGCGCGACAGGCGCGTTTCGCCAGTGCCGTCTTCCACGGAGTCCAGCGCGACTTCAACTTCGTCGCCCGGCTTGACTTCCAGCTCTCCGCGTTCGTTCTTGAACTGTTCAACGGGGATAACCGCTTCCGACTTGAGGCCGACATTGACGATGACCATGTCATCCGACACGTCGACGACGAGCCCGGTCAAAATCATTCCGGGGCGGATACGTTGATTGGCGAGGCTTTGCTCGAAAAGTTGAGCGAAACTTTCAGTCATACCTTCACTCGCGCGGCCACAAGACCGTGCTTATAGGAAATCCAGATCCGCTTCATCACGGTCTGGGTGTGATTAAGATGCCCCTTCCGTTCCTTTAAAGAGGCTTACCGTTCCGTAATCGCGTTGGAGAGAGTCATTCAGGACCAGAGAGAGCGGCTGCGTCCGAGTGCTAAAACGCGATCGACCACTCCCTCAATACTGAGGCCGGTAGAGTCGATCACTTCAGCGTCGGACGCGGGCTTCAAAGGAGCGACCGCTCGAGTCGAGTCCCTCAAATCCCGCTCGGCTATCTCGCGCGAAAGGGCGGCAAGGCTAACATCGGAACCCTTGTCTTTCAACTGCTTATAGCGTCGAAGTGCGCGCTCGTCGGGGCTTGCGGTCAGAAACACTTTCAAGTCGGCGGACGGGAACACAACCGTGCCCATATCGCGGCCGTCAGCGACTAGCCCAGGCGGTCTACCGAACGCCTTCTGACGCTCGAGAAGCGCCTGGCGCACCTGGGGGTACGCAGCCACACGAGAGGCGCCCTGCCCGCCGATTTCAGACCGAACTTCCGCCGTAACGTCATTTCCACTTAACAATACGCATTCACTGCCGTCAGGACTAACACCAAAGTCCACGTCCATAGATAGGGCAAGGCGAGCGTGAGCCGCCTCATCCTGCGGATCCAGGCCTTCGTGAATACCGGATAAGGCCACCAAGCGGTACAAGGCCCCGCTGTCCAACAAATGCCAACCCGCATAGCGGGCGACAAGTCGGCTGATGGTGCCCTTGCCGGAGCCGCTGGGACCGTCAATCGTGACGACAGGGACTGAGCTCGAGCGCAACGCGGCGCTGTGGGTCGAAAGATGGGACATGCCCGGTGAAGCTACGCACTTATGGTTGGTTCAAGCAAGCCGAAAATCCGGTGCCGTTCAATCGATCAATTGCAGGCCCGCGGCGCGAGCGATAGCGACGAATTCAGGGAATGACGTGCCGACGTTGGCCACGTCCAGAATCTCGATCGGCGTTCGGGCTCGCAACGATGCAATGGCGAAAGACATGGCGATACGGTGATCGCCGTGACTATCAATGATGCCGCCACCCCACTCCCCGGCGCCATGTATCGAAAGTCCATCCGGCAGGAGCTGATGCTCAACGCCCAGGACAGCAAGACCTTCGGCCATGGCGGCCAGGCGATCGCTTTCCTTCACGCGCAGCTCGTGCGCGCCGGTCACGATTGTTTCGCCTTCCGCTGCCGCCGCAGCGATGAAGAAGATGGGGAATTCATCAATGGCGAGTGGGACCAATGCTTCGGGTACGGTGATACCACGCAGCCGGCTCGCTCGCACCTCAATATCCGCAATGGGCTCGCCAACGCCGCTCTTCTCACTGATACGAATGTCCGCACCCATCATTCGCAGCAGCTCGAGGAGCCCGGTGCGAGTGGGATTGATGCCGACATTCTTGAGAAGCAATCCTTCTTCCGCAGCCAAGCAGCCGGCGACCAGAAAAAACGCCGCGGAGGAAAAATCCGCGGGCACTTGAACCGGTCCACCCGTGAGCGGCTGGCCGCCTTCCAACACGACCGTCGACCCTTCCCTCGAGATTTTCACGCCGAACGCGCTGAGCATGCGCTCCGTGTGATCTCGCGAAGGCGCCGGCTCCGTGACCCGCGTGATGCCGTCTGCTTTGAGTGTGGCGAGGAGGATGGCGGACTTGACCTGCGCGCTCGCGATAGGCAAGGCATAGGTCACGGCCTTGAGAGGGTGGTGTCCGTCGATCTGCACGGGCGGCTTGCCGTCTTGCGTTTGAATGCGCGCGCCCATGAGCCTCAACGGCGCTGCGGCGCGTTCCATCGGCCGGCGCATCAGCGATGAATCCCCGATCAAAGTGGACTTGAAGCTCTGTCCGGCGAGCAGGCCCATCGACAAGCGCATGGCGGTGCCGGCATTGCCCATGTCCAGAGGGGTATCCACACCGCGCAATCCGTTCGCGCCGACGCCGTGAACGATCACGTGCTTTGCAGAAGGCCGCTCGATGCGCACGCCGAGCGACTGAAGCGCCTTCAACGTGGCGAGACAGTCTTCGCTGTCGAGAAAGCCCGTGATTTCCGTGACGCCATCCGCGATACCGCCGAACATCAATGCGCGATGCGAAACGGACTTGTCGCCGGGAATCGTCAACGCGCCGGACACTTTGCGGCGCGGCTCGAGCAAATAACGCTTTTGAACAGACTGAGGCGTGCTCATTTTCATAGAACCGATTGGGGATAAGAGCCGAGAACGCGATACAGCGATGCGCGTTTCTTCAGCGCGTCGAGCGCGATCGACACATGCCGGTCTTCCGCATGGCCGACGATGTCGATGAAGAAGACATAGTCCCACTTTTTCTTGTGAGACGGACGAGACTCGATGCGAGTCATGCTGATGCCGTGATCCGCGAATGGCTGAAGCAGCTTGAACAGAGCGCCTGGAGAGTCCGTCTTGCCGACGGAGATCAGCAAAGTGGTGCGATCTTGACCACTCGGCGCGAACAGCTTTCGACCCAAGACGAAGAAACGGGTGGTGTTGTCCGAGCGATCTTCGATGTCCCGCGCCAGCAACTCGAGGCCATACACCTCGGCAGCCGTCTCACCGGCAATGGCCGCTGTGCCCTTCTCGTCCCGAGCACGGCGCGCGCCTTCCGCATTGCTGGTGACCGCCACCCGCTCTACATCCGGCAAATGCTCGTCGAGCCATGCCCGACATTGAGCTAACGCTTGTTGATGCGAGCACACGCGCTGCACGTCACTGAGGGAGCTCATCCGGCCCATCAAAGAATGATGAATACGCAGCTCCACCTCACCACAGATCTTGACCGGCGAATTGAGGAAGCGGTCCAGCGTGTTGATGACCATGCCTTCCGTGGAGTTCTCGATCGCCACCACACCGAAGTCGACCGAGCCGGCTTCCACTTCGTGAAAGACTTCGTCGACCGACGGCAGCGGCAGCGAGCGCACGGAATGACCAAAGTGCTTCAGCACCGCTTGTTGCGTAAACGTGCCTTCCGGGCCGAGGAACGCAACCTTTAGCGGCTCCTGTTGCGCAAGGCACGCGGACATGATTTCACGAAACAGGCGCACGACTTCTTCATCGCGCAGCGGGCCTTTGTTGCGGTCGAGCGCCATGCGCAACACTTGCGCTTCGCGTTCGGGTCGATAGAAATCCACCGTTCGGCCTTCGGAGTTCTTTGAAATGCCGACGGCCTGGGCGAGCTTCGCGCGCTCGCTGAGCAGAGCTTGAAGTTGCTCGTCCACAGCGTCGATACGCGTCCGCACCGCAGACAATTCTGTCGTGGACTTTTGGTGTGACGCCGCGGCGGATTCCGATGCAGGCGCGACCACGGCCGATGCGACTTCGACAGCTTCTTCCGCGACACGAGCGCGCGGTGCCGCCGCAGACCGGCTAGATGCTTTCTTCCGCGACGACTTCGACTGCGCTGACCGCGCCTTTGCTGCCACGAGCTTCTGCTCCCCTCATACTGCTCGACGCCAGATCAAAGGATTCGCGCCGACAGAACGCCTTCGATTTTGCGGATGCGATCCACAATATCCTCAGTCACCGTACCATCGGAATCGATGATCGTGTAGGCGAATTCGCCACGTGACTTGTTGAGCAGATCCGCGATGTTGAGATTCGCGGTCGCGAGACACGTCGAAATCTGGCCGACCATGTTGGGCACATTCGAATTTGCAATGGAGAGACGCGACGTGTTCGGCACGCGCGGCATGACCGCTTCGGGAAAATTCACCGAATTACGGATGTTGCCATTCTCGAGATAATCCCGAACGGTGTCCGCCACCATGACGGCGCAATTTTCTTCGGCTTCGCCGGTCGATGCACCGAGGTGCGGCAGCGTGACGACCTTCGGATGGTCCTTCAGCCCGTTCTTCGGGAAGTCACAAACGTAGGCACGCAGGCGGCCATCATCGAGAGCGGCGATAACCGCTTTATCGTCCACAATGGCGGCGCGAGCGAAGTTGATGACCACTCCGCCCTTGCGCATCAGTTTCAGTCGCGCTTCGTTTACCAGTGCGCGTGTTTGGTCGTTGAGCGGCACGTGCACCGAGATCATGTCCGCGCGGGCGAACAGATCGTCCAATGACAATGCCTGCTCCACGTTGGACGAGAGCTGCCACGCGCGTTGCACGGTGATCTGCGGATCGTAGCCGAGCACTTTCATGCCGAGCGCATGGGCAGAGTTCGCGACCTCAACCCCGATCGCACCGAGACCGACAACGCCTAGCGTGCGGCCCGGCAACTCGAACCCGACGAACTTCTTCTTGCCCGCTTCGGTCGCCTCGTCAATGGCTTTGTCGTCACCGGACAGCGATTTCGCGAAGGCCCAGGCCTGCGTGATGTTGCGGGCGGCGAGAAACAGACTCGCGAGCACCAGCTCTTTCACCGCGTTCGCGTTCGCGCCCGGCGCGTTGAACACCGGTATGCCGCGCTTTGAGACAGCCGCAACGGGCACGTTGTTCGTTCCCGCCCCGGCGCGGCCAATGGCCAACACGGAAGCTGGAATCTCGAGCGAATGCATATCTGCGGAGCGCACCAGAATCGCATCTGGCTGAGCAACGTCGGAAGACACTTCGTAACGTTCGCGCGGCAATCGCTCGAGCCCGCGAGCGCTGATGTTGTTGAGCGTGAGAATTCGATAACGCATGGTGCTGATTCGCCGAAAGTGAAACGAAGCGTGCGCCTCGTCAACCGTTGCGGCGCTGAAACTCCTTCATGAAAGCGATCAACGCATCGATGCCCTCGGGCGGCATGGCGTTGTAGATGCTGGCTCGCATGCCGCCGACGGATCGATGGCCTTCGAGATTGGTAAAGCCCGCGGCGTTGGCTTCCGTCAAAAACGTTTTATCGAGGTCGGGTTTCGCGAGCGTGAACGGCACGTTCATCCAAGAGCGGCAATGCTTCGCGACGGGGTTGCTGTAGAAGCCCGAGTCGTCGATGTAGCGATAGAGCTTTTCCGCTTTATCGCGATTGCGCTGTTCCATCGCCGCAAGCCCGCCGCGATCTTTGAGCCATTTATATGTGAGGCCGGCAACGTACCAACCGAAAGTCGGCGGCGTATTGAGCATGGAGCCTTCATCCGCCATCGCTTTGTAGTCCCACACCATCGGGGTGCCGGGACGCGCCTTGCCGATGAGATCGTCTCGCACGATCACCACGCACAAGCCTGACGGACCCATATTCTTCTGTGCGCCGGCATAGATGAGCCCGAACTTCGAGACATCGATTCGACGCGACAGGATGTTGGACGACATGTCGGCCACGAGCGGGACGGAGCCCGTCTCAGGCACGTACGGGAATTCCACGCCACCGATCGTTTCATTCGGCGTGTAGTGAAAAAATGCGGCGCCCGGTGTGAGCTTGAGCGCGCTTTGCTCCGGCACGGTGGTGTATTTCGATGCGGCCTCGTCAGCGGCGACATTCACTTTGGAATAACGCTTGGCTTCGCCTATCGCTTTCTTCGACCATGCGCCGGTGTTCACGTAGTCCAGCGCGGATTCCGCGGTGGCGAGATTCATCGGAATCGCAGCGAACTGGCCAGTGGCGCCGCCCTGCATGAAAAGCACTTTGTAGTTCGAGGGCACCGAGAGCAGATCGCGCAGATCGTTCTCAGCTTGCTCCGCAACGCCGATGAACGCCTTGCTGCGATGGCTGATTTCCATGACGGACATGCCACCGCCACGCCAATCCAACAGCTCATCGCGAGCTTGCTCCAGGACCTCAACAGGCAGAACCGCAGGACCTGCGGCGAAGTTAAATACGCGCACGAGCACCCTTCCGGGTTGGTAGCTTCAGGGAGCCCGCGATCTTAGCAACTGATCGCGCTACTCGTCAGCGTTTATCGCGATTAATAGGGAATGAAGCTATAACTTCTCCACGTCATTCGGCTCATCTTCATTCCGAATCCGGCTGCGAGGGTTCCGATGTGTCGGCAGCTGGTGACTCTCCAGTCGTGCCTTCCGGCGCGCCCGCATCTCCACCTGTGCCCGCAATGGCTTCATGGGTGCCGTTTTCCACAGCTTCGCCTTCGAGCGTTTCGACGCGCTCGATGCCGGTGAGCCGCTCGCCTTCCGCGAGGCGGATCAAGCGAACGCCTTGCGTGTTCCGGCCGACGACGGAGATTTGATCTACCGGCGTGCGCACAAGCGTGCCCGTGGAGCTGATCAACATGATCTCTTGACCCGCGGTCACTTGCAGCGCCGCGACGGTTGCGCCGTTGCGATCTGTCGTTTGCAAAGCGATGACGCCTTGGCCGCCACGACCGTGCAGAGGAAAGTCGTCGAGCGGCGTGAGTTTGCCGTAGCCCGTCTCGGATGCCGTGAGAACGTGCCCCTCACCAATGACAATGAGTGCGATGAGTGAATGCCCTTCGCCGAGCTTGATGCCACGCACGCCTGCCGCGTCACGCCCCATCGGTCGCACTTCGCTTTCGGGGAAGCGAATCGCTTTGCCGCCACTCGAGACGAGAATGACTTCACGAGCACCATCCGTGAGCGCCACGCCGACCAAGCAATCGTCATCACGCAAATCCACAGCGATGATGCCGCTGGTGCGCGGACGCGAGAAAGCCGAGAGTGGTGTTTTCTTGACTGTGCCGTGCTTCGTGGCCATGAACACGAAATGATTCTCGTCGTACTGCTTGATGGGCAGGACGGCGTTGATCTTCTCGCCTTCCTCGAGCGGCAACAGATTCACCATCGGTTTGCCGCGAGCGTTGCGGCCGGCCTGCGGCAGCTCGTACACCTTGAGCCAATACACCTTGCCCCGGTTGGAGAAGCACAGGACCGTGTCGTGAGTGTTCGCGACGAATAATTTATCGATGAAGTCTTCGTCTTTCACGGACGTCGCAGCCTTTCCGCGGCCACCTCGCCGCTGGGTTTGGTATTCAGTGACGGGCTGGGATTTCGCATAGCCCGCGTGTGAAAGAGTCACGACGACATCCTGAGGCTCGATGAGATCCTCGGTCGTGAGATTGAGATGATCGCGGTTGATTTCCGTGCGGCGCGCATCGCCGTACGTGTCTCGAATTTCGATGAGCTCTTCCCGCACGACGAGCGTGAGTCGCTCGGGCCGCGCGAGGATATCGGTGAGATCTTTGACCTTCTCGAGCAGTTCTTTGTACTCGGCAATGATCTTGTCTTGCTCAAGCCCGGTGAGGCGGTGCAAGCGCATATCGAGGATCGCTTGCGCCTGCGCGTCGGACAAATGATAGCCGCCGCCGTTGAGACCGAATTCCCCCGACAAAGTCTTCGGACGCGTAGAAACCGCACCGGCGCGCGCCAGCAAATCCGGCACGATGCCCGGCGGCCAGCCGCGAGCGAGCAACCCGACTTTCGCTTCCGCAGACGTAGGTGAGGCTTTAATCAGCGCAATGATGTCGTCGATGTTCGCGAGCGCAACCGCGAGCCCTTCGAGGATATGCGCGCGCTCACGGGCTTTCGCCAAATCAAAAATCGTGCGGCGCGTGACGATCTCACGGCGATGCCGAATGAAGGCATCCAGCATCTCCTTGAGCGACATCAGTTTGGGCTGACCGTCTTGCAAGGCAACCATGTTGATGCCGAACACCGTCTCCATGGGCGTCTGCGCATAGAGATTGTTCAACACGATGTCGGCGATTTCGCCGCGCTTCAATTCGATGACGACACGCATGCCGTCTTTATCGGATTCATCCCGCAGCTCGGAGATGCCTTCGAGATTTTTGGCACGCACAAGATCTGCGATGCGCTCGAGCAAACGCGCCTTGTTTACCTGGTACGGCAGCTCGGTGACGATGATCGCTTGACGCGCGGAGCCATCGATATCTTCGATGTTCGTGCGAGCGCGAATGCTCAAGCGGCCGCGGCCTGTTTTGTAAGCCGTGGCGATTTCCTGCGCACCATTGATGATGCCGGCGGTCGGAAAATCCGGGCCCGGCACATGCTGCATCAACGCCGCGAGCGACAGCATGGGATCGTCGAGCAAGGCCAGGCACGCGCTCAGGATTTCGTTGAGATTGTGCGGCGGAATATTCGTGGCCATGCCGACCGCGATACCCGCCTGCCCGTTGACAAGCAGATTCGGAATGCGTGCGGGCAGAACCGACGGCTCGCTCTCCGATTCGTCGTAATTCGGGACAAAGTCAACGGTCTCTTTGTCGATGTCCGCGAGCATTTCGTGCGCGATGCGCGACATGCGCACTTCGGTATAGCGCATGGCCGCGGGCGTATCGCCATCTACCGAGCCGAAATTTCCCTGACCGTCAATGAGCAGATAACGCAGGGAAAAAGGCTGCGCCATGCGCACCATCGTGTCGTAAACGGCCGTATCCCCGTGTGGGTGATACTTACCAATAACGTCGCCGACGATACGCGCCGATTTCTTGTAAGCCTTGTTGTGATCGTTGCCGAGCTCACGCATTGCGAAGAGCACACGGCGATGTACGGGCTTCAAACCATCGCGCACATCGGGCAGTGCGCGCCCGACAATGACACTCATGGCATAGTCGAGATACGACTGCTTCATCTCGTCTTCGAGATTGACCAAAATAACTTCGCGTGCGATGTCTGACATGCCAACCAGAGGGCTGAAGAAAGGCGGAATTCTAACATAGACCGCCGCGCGGACCGCGCCTGATTGCCTGCCGAAGTCGATATACTGCAAACCACTTTTTTTACTCTTTCGCTTGCATTTATGGCCGCATCCTTGGCGCCGAAGCAATCCGTCGACCTATTGATCGAAGCCCGCTGGGTTATGCCGATTGCGCCGGTCAATACGGTGCTTCGAGACCACGCTGTCGCGGTTGCGGACGGTCGCATCGTCGCAATCGGTCCCGCGCGCGACCTGGAATCGCGATACGCGGCGACAGAGCACATCGTTCGCGACGAGCATGTGTTGATGCCCGGGTTCGTGAATGCACACGCGCATGCGGCTACAGTCCTGCTCCGTGGTTTACCGGTACGCCCTCCGCTCAGCCGCTTCTTGCGCGAAACCGTTTGGCCCACCGAGCGCCGCCATATGAGCGAAGACTTTGTGCGTGACGGCACGCAACTCGCCATCGCGGAAATGCTTCGAGCCGGTATCACGGCTTTCGGCGATATGTATCTCTATCCGGAAGAAGCTGCGCGCGCGGCAGCCGCCGCTCGCATGCGCGCGGTCATCGGTCTGCCGGTGTTCGAAGGGCCGACGCCTTGGGCCGAGAACGTCACCGGCTATCTCGCCAAAGGCGAACAGCTTTGGGACGAATACAAATCCGATCCGTGGGTGTGTTTGTATTTCGCCCCGCACGCAGCCGCGGCCATGGGCGATACCACGCTCACGCATCTGCGTGCGCTCGCGGATGAGCTCGATGCTCGAGTGGCGGTGTCGCTGCATGAAACCCAGGTTGAGATCCGAGAGAGCCTCGCGACCGCGGGCTTGCGACCTTTGCAGCGGTTCGCGGAACTGGGCTTGTTGCGACCGGGGTTCGCGGCCATTCACATGAATCATCTCGAGCCCGAAGATCTCGCTCTCATCGCACAAACCGGCATCTCGGTCGTGGCGTGCCCGCAATCGAGTCTTAGGTTGGGCAGCGGCGTGTGTCCGATCGGCGAGTTGCAGATGCGCGAAATTTCGGTCGGTTTCGGCACCGGCAGCGCCATTACCGCGGGCGCGCTGGATATCCTCGCCGAAGCGCGCGCGGCTGCCCTGCTCGCCGCGGCGACCGGCAGCGAACCCGGTGCGCTGAGTAGCGAAGCCGTACTTGGCATGGCCACGCTCGGTGGGGCTACGACATTGGGATTAGGCTCGTTGGTAGGCTCACTCGAGACCGGCAAGGCTGCGGACCTGATCGCCATCGATCTGAAGGAGCTGGCGAGTCAGCCGGCCGGCGCCACGGCGGATAGCGTGTTGTTCGCGGCCACGCGCCAACAGATCGCCGATGTGTGGATCGGCGGACGAGCGGCGGTAGCGAGCGGTCGGCTGCTGTCGTTCGATGAGCAGGAACTGCTTGCGCTCGCGCGTCAATGGCAGGAACGTTTGCGCATAGGAGTAGTCGCATGAGCAATGTCGATCAGAGTGAATTGGAGAAATTCGACGCCCTCGCCCATCGGTTTTGGGACGAGCGCGGCGAGTTTCGGCCGCTGCATCGGCTGAACCCGGTCCGTGCAAAGTTTGTCGCGGATCGAGTCAAGGTCGCGGGCGCCAAAGTGTTGGATGTGGGATGCGGCGGTGGGCTGTTGTCTGAAACCCTCGCTCGTGCCGGCGCGGACGTGACGGGCATCGATCTCGCGCCGGGCATGATCGAAGTGGCCCGCCTGCACGCGGCCGAGCACGGTATTGCCGTCGACTATCGAGCCGAGAATGTGGATGTACTCGTGCAGAACGAGTCCGGCGCGTTCGATATCGTGACCTGCATGGAAATGCTGGAGCACGTGCCCGATCCCGGCGCGATGATGGATTCGCTGGCGCGCCTCGTGCGTCCGGGCGGCGATGTGTTCATTTCCACCATCAATCGAAATCTGAAAGCGTTTCTGCTGGCGATCGTCGGAGCGGAATACATCTTGCGGCTGTTGCCGCGCGGAACGCATGAGTATGAAAGGCTGATTCAACCCGCGGAGCTGGCCCGCTGGGGCCGGGCGGCCGGTTTGGAAACTCGCGAGATCGCGGGGCTTGCGTTCGATCCGCTCACCGAGCATTGCTCGCTGAGCGATGACCCGTCGGTGAATTATCTGGTGCATCTCACACGGCCGGAGTTGGCCTAAGGTGTCGGCTTGATGAGCGAGTTGCTGCAGGGAGTGATCGTGTCTGCCCTTGCGGGCACGGGCAAGGGCCAGGGTTGGCGGAACCTTCTGGCTTGGTTTCTTCGCTGATGACGCCGCAGATCGTCATCGCGATTGCGTTCGGCGCACTCATCATCGGGGCGCTGCTGGGCTTTCTCATCTCACAGCTGCGCGCGGCGCGGGTCACCGAACCACTGCGCGTCGAGTTGGAAACCAACCGAGTCAAACTGGAAGCCTTGAGTCGGCTGGATGTGGAGCGCGCCGCGCTGGTCGAGAAATCTGAACAGCGCTTGCGGGAAGCATTCGATGCCAGCGCCGCGGAGTCTCTGCGCGCGAATAACGAAACGTTCTTGAACATGGCGCGCGAAGTCTTCGGGCGCGATCAGGCCGTGGCGCAGGGCGTAATGAAAGAGCGCGAGATGGCCATCGCACAGCTCGTCGACCCCCTACGCGTAGCATTGGAAAAAACCGAGGCCAATGTGCAAGCGTTGGAGCGCGAACGTCGAGACGCATTCACGACACTGCGCACTCAAATTGAAGCGCTCGCCGGCGGGCAAGTGCAGCTGGCCCGCGAAACGCGCAACCTCGTCACGGCGCTGCGTCGGCCGGAAGTGCGTGGCCGCTGGGGCGAGCTCACCTTGCGCCGAGTAGTGGAGCTCGCCGGCATGGCGGAGCATTGCGACTTCACGGAGCAGCTGCATGTCGTCGGCGAAGAAGGCGCTATGCGTCCGGACATGGTCGTGCACATGCCGGATTCGCGTGATCTGGTCGTAGACGTGAAAACGCCGCTTGATGCTTATCTCGAAGCGCTCGAAGCCGTCACGGATGAAAGCCGTCAACTCGCCTTGAAACGTCATGCGCAGCAAGTCGAGCAGCGCGTGCGGCAGCTCGCATCCAAGAACTATTGGGCGCAGTTCGAACGCAGCCCGGAATTTGCCGTGCTGTTTTTACCGGGAGATCAGTTCCTCGGCGCGGCCCTCGCCGAGCGGCCGGAACTACTGGATACCGCTCTCAAACAAAGCGTCATCATCGCGACGCCGTCGACCTTCATCGCTCTGCTCAAAGCGGTCGCATATGGTTGGCGGCAGTCGGCGGTGGCGCAGAATGCCGTGGTGATCCGCGAGCTGGGGCAAGAGCTGTATCGACGTCTGGGAAACTTCACCGGGCACTTGGGGAAAGTGGGCACACGGCTGAGCGCAGCGGTCGATGCCTACAACGCAGCGGTCGGTTCGCTCGAACGTCAAGTGATGCCCCAGGCGCGACGTTTTCCTGAGCTGGGGGTAACAGCGGATGCGGCACTGCCGTTACTCGAGCCTGTCGAGCAGCTGGCGCGCAAGGTCGGTCCCGTATCGGGCGTGGAGTCTTTGCCGGAAACGTCGCCCGACTCAAGCGATGCAAAACAGGCCTAACGCCGTTCAACCGTGACCTCAGTTCGCGATCCCCTCACGGCGACTGATCCGGCGCCCTCACCGGTTAACACGCTGCGCTATTTGGCATGGCTGTACTCGGCCCCGCAATCGCAACGCGTGCTGCAAATTCTGCTGGAGATCGAGTCGGAAATCCGCGGCATCCTGCGGCCGGGCAGCGAGCATCAAGTCGCCCATCTCCGCTTGGAATGGTGGCGCGCGGAAAGCGAGCGACTGTTGGCGGGCACGCCGGCACATCCGCTTTCGCGTCAACTGCTCGCAGAATCGGCGGCGGGCGTCAAACTCGAGCGTTCCAACGAATCGTTGCGCCCGCCGGATCTGAGCGGCCTCATTGATACTGCAACTTGGGATTTGGCGGCCGTCACGTTTGCCAATCGAGACGAGGTGACCGGCTACTGCCGGCGCTGGGCATCGGCCATCGTTGCACCACTCCTATCCCGGGAGGATTCAACGCCAGCTGCGTTAACCGTTGGCACAACGCTTCGAGAGATCGAATTGCTTTGCAATCTCGACGTCGACGCTAGCGCCGGAAGGCTGCGCCTGCCGCTCGATGAGTTGGCTGCCCAAGCCATCGAGCCCGAAGCGCTAGCGAAATCGCCGTGGCCTGCGAAACTGGTTGCGCTACTCGTTGCGCGTCATCGTGAGTTGCGTGCATTGCTTGCGGCGAGCGTCGGCCAGCTACCGCTTGGGGAGCAGCCGGGGCTTCGGGGCTTATTGGTTTGGGCTGCGCTCGCTCACCGCCGCTCGCGTCGCGCAGCTCATTTGCTGCCGCTGCCGATGAGCATTGGGCGCGGCGCCCTTTTGACCGAAACCTGGTTCGCCTGGCGAGTGGCTCGGCGCGCCGCACGTGGTGAATTGCGGCTTGAAGACGAGTCGCATTGAGTTGCCGGGCGGCACGCTCGATGGGCAAGGCGAGCGCCGTGCGCTGTGCTCGAGTTGAATCGCGAGTGAGTTAGGATACGGGCCCGGCGAGTGCAGCGTGTTGCTGCCGACGACACAAACTGCACCAGGAGTTCGGCATTTGACCGCATCTTTTGATCCGCGCGATATCCAAGCAAAGCCCGACGAGCTTGCGGGAAGAACCATAGCGATTACCGGCGCCAGCGACGGCCTTGGTCGTGCGGTGGCGATGGCGTGCGCGCGGCACGGTGCGAAGTTGGTTCTTATCGGGCGCAATCCGCGCAAGCTCGAAGCGGTGTACAACGACATCGTCGGAATCGAATCCGCTGCGGACTCGACAATTGCGCTGCTCGATTTAGAAAACGCGCTCGCCGCGGATTACGACAAGCTCGCCGCCGCCGTGCTCGAGCGCTTTGGCAAACTCGACGGACTTCTGCATAACGCCGGTTTGGTCGGCACGCTTGCGCCAATCGAGCACTACGACGTTCCGACTTGGTGTCGCGTCATGCATGTGAATGTCACAGCGGCGTTCGCACTAACTCAAGTGTTGCTGCCCGCTTTGCGCCAGTCGGACGACGCGTCGATTGTCTTTACATCCAGCTCGGTCGGCCGCAAAGCCCGGGCGTACTGGGGCGCGTACGCGGTGTCGAAGTTTGCCGTGGAAGGGCTGTCTCAGATGCTCGCATCAGAGCTCGAGAATGTTTCGTCGATTCGCGTGAATGCGCTGAATCCGGGTCCTGCGCGCACGAAGATGCGGCGCCAAGCCTATCCCGCGGAAGATATGGAAACCGTACCGACACCGGAATCGCTTACCGGTCCCTATTTGGCGCTACTAGGTCCGGCCAGCCGCGGCATCACGGGCGCAAGCTTCGACTGTCAGCGCCGCTGACCCCGGGACGACTTCTTCCTCGCTCCAAAGCGGGCATTCGGTGATCCACTGGATTTCGGCCGCGCGCTGCCTCGTCCCGGCGCGCGCCACGGCTTCGATTCGCCGCCGAAAGATTTGCGCTTGCGCGAATCGCCGGTGAAGCCTGGCTCGCGACGCGGCTCGCGGTCCGATGTTGCGCTTGCCGACGAGTCACGCGGGCGCAATTCGCCGCCGTGCCCCGGGGCTGACCGAAAATGCCGCGGCGGTGCTTCACTTTTCTGCGAATCGCCATCGCTTCGCTCTCGTCGGCCCGGCGTGCGACTGGGTGCAGCTCCGGTACGAGGGCCGCGCTCGCCTTCTGCGCGAGCAGGAAAATTGCGCTTGCGCGAGTCGCCGTCGCTTCGCTCTCGTCGGCCTGGCCCGCGATCGGGCGCTGCTCCGATACGAGCGCCGCGCTCGCCTTCTGC